>CDZN01007141.1_pt1 | contig 391954 bp, 301 predicted proteins | sample 557701 | NCBI WGS metagenome assembly CDZN01 (sample SAMEA3182089, study PRJEB8094) | gut metagenome | biome: human; feature: gut; material: Stool; isolation source: human stools | place: Canada | collected 2013-02-04 | reverse complement strand
CTTTTGTCTTCAGCTTCATCTCCGTACCTGCCAAGTGGATCATGACAGCAAGGCAATACGTGCTGAATATCTATACTGAAAACCGGGCTTATGCAAGACCTTTCAAAACTGGATTCGGATAAAGTCCGTTCCTTATGGTTTTAATCTGCGTATTGCCTCAAGTCGCATTGTGGGGTAAGGGGAAGGTATGCACAAATCGGACAAAATTCACGCTCATACTATCATGATGCATAGTGTTCAAGCTCTTTACTGCAATTGAGATTGCCATTGAGATTGCTTGCGGATTTTAGGCTTATTAAAAATAATTGTTTTATCTTTGACAGATACGTCGAATCTTATTAAACGAACAGTATGGAAAAGACACTTGTTATCCTAAAACCCTGTACCATTCAGCGAGGACTGATTGGAGAAATAATCTCCCGCTTCGAGAGAAAAGGTTTACAACTGGCAGGCATGAAAATGATCTGGCTGACAGATAATATCCTCAGTGAACATTATGCACACCTAAAAGAAAAACCATTCTTCCAGCGCATCAAAGACGCCATGTCGGTATGTCCCGTCATCGTATGTTGCTGGGAAGGGGTAGACGCCATCCATGTCGTTCGCCAGCTGGCTGGTGCCACCAACGGAAGGAACGCACAACCGGGAACCATCCGTGGCGACTTCAGCATGAGCGTACAAGAAAACATCGTCCATGCTTCCGATTCACCCGAAACAGCAGCCATCGAGTTGAAACGTTTTTTCAATGATGACGAATTGTTTGACTACAGAATGAACAACTTGCTTGCGACTTATGCCAACGATGAGTTTTAAAACGTAAAAGAGCCGGAATGTATGGGGAATTCCTATACTTCCAGCTCTGATATTTTAGAACTTTTGCCCTATCCTTCTCGAACCAGACAAAACAACCTAATTACTAATCTAAAAATCTAATACCATGAAAAAACACACTACGCTTATATAACCGGAGCATAGGATAAAAAGTTCACTACGATTCCAATAATTGACAAAGAAATTTGTTCCGGTTGCTTAATTCCCGAATTGCCGTTATATTTGTACCTCGTTTGAAATAAAAATACAGACATTATAAAACGTAATAAATATATGCATAACTGGTTTGAATGTAAAGTCTCCTTCGAAAAAGTCATGGAGAATGGAATGCAAAAGAAAGTGACGGAACCTTATCTGGTTGACGCCCTGTCATTCACGGAAGCTGAGGCTCGTATCATCGAAGAAATCCGTCCTTTCGTCTCCGGGGAGTTTACGGTGACAGACATCAAACGCGCACGCCTGTCGGAATTGTTCTTCAACGAAAACGGCGACCGTTTCTATAAAATCAAAGTTTACTTCATCACCCTTGATGAAAAAAGCGGAGCCGAAAAGAAAACAGCCGCACAGATGTTGGCACAGGCGTCTGATCTAAAAGATGCCATCGCCGTATTGGAAGATGGCATGAAAGGGACGCTTGCCGACTATACCATTGCATCCGTTACGGAAACTCCGCTGATAGATGTCTTTCCTTTTGACGCCAACAGTGTCCCTGCGGAAAAGAAATCAGAGGAAGAACTGATTGCCGAACAGAAAAAACTGGCTGAAACAAGAGAAGCATGAGCATCACCGAAAATATAACAAGACTGAAAGCATCGCTGCCGGCAGGTGTCACGCTGGTGGCGGTCTCCAAGTTCCATCCTGCCGAGGCTTTGCAGGAAGCCTACGATGCCGGACAACGTGTATTTGGTGAAAGCAGGGCCCAAGAATTGACAGCTAAACAAAAAGTCTTGCCCAGTGACATCGAATGGCATTTTATCGGCCCATTGCAAAGCAACAAAGTAAAAGATATTGCCCCGTTCATCCACACGATACACAGCATTGACTCGCTGAAACTATTGCAGGAAGTCAATAAGCAAGCGGCCAAGCATGGCCGCATCGTCCGTGTTCTGCTGGAAATACATGTCGCTCAGGAAGAAGCCAAGCATGGTTTCAGTCCCGACGAATGCCGTGAACTGCTGCACAGTTTATCACCCGAAGCTCTTCCCAACCTCCGGATATGCGGACTGATGGGGATGGCTACAAACACCGACAACACATCACAGATCCAAGATGAGTTCCATAAGATCCATAAACTTTTCACTGAACTGAAAAGCTCGGTATTCAAGGGTGATGAATATTTTTGCGAATTATCGATGGGAATGAGCCATGACTATCCGATCGCTATCCGTGAAGGTAGTACGATGATACGCATAGGAACCAGCATTTTTGGAGAACGGGAATATTGAGTTTTAACCATTTTAAATAACAAGAATAGATAAGGGAGAAAATAATTCTCTATTTTTGTAATCGTTGAACATAATTGAATCTGACATGATTGACATTAAGACACAATATGCGGGACTGACACTTCGTAACCCGCTTATCGTCGGAAGTTCCGGTTTGACAAACAACGCGGAACGAAATAAGGAATTTGAAAAAGCCGGTGCAGGTGCGATCGTACTGAAATCACTCTTCGAAGAGCAGATTGAAATGCAAAGCGATGTGCTGATGCAGGAGTCGGACTATCCCGAGGCGGCCGATTACATACGCGGCTATGTAAAAGCAAATCAAATAAACAGCTATCTGGAACTGATCCAGAAGACGAAAGAACTATGTACCATCCCGGTTATCGCAAGCATCAACTGCTATAAATCGGATGCATGGGTCGAATTTGCCCGCCAGATCGAGTTGGCAGGAGCCGACGCCTTGGAACTGAACGTGTTCTTCTTGGAAACAGACCTCACGTACAACAGTGATAATATGCGCGATTTGTATGTCAATATTATCCGCAAAGTGAAAGAAACGGTTTCGATCCCTGTCATGATCAAAATGAGCAAAATGGTCGGTAATATTCCGGCTGTAGCCCATACGCTGACAGTAAACGGGGCGGACGGAATCGTCCTCTTCAACCGTTTTTACCAACCGGATATCGACATCAACAATATGCAAATAGTCTCAGGTAATGTCTTCAGTAATCATTCTGACTTGAGCGACACGCTTCGCTGGACAGCAATCGTTTCAGGTAAAATACCCGGAATCAGTATTGCTTCCTCTACCGGAGTACACGATTGGGAAGATGTCATCAAATGTTTACTCGCAGGAGCCGATGCCGTACAGATGTGTAGCGCCGTCTATACACATGGGGCAGAAATTATCTCACAGGTGCTCACCTGTATCGAAGAATGGATGCACCAGGCACATTACCAGTCGCTTGACCAGTTCAAAGGTAAACTAAACTATGCCAACATCCCCAATCCGGCGATGTATGAACGCTCACAGTTCATGAAATATTTCTCCAACAGAGATTAAACAAACGATACTTCGTCATCCGACAAAATTATTTCAAAGGGGCTGTGTCAATTCCCTTGTTCCTGTGTCAAGTACGGGACAAGAGAATTGGCACAGCCCCTTTTACAACAGAAAACAACACATATTTTTGTAAAAAAGATGATCCGGATAAAATATTTTCCACTAAACATTATTTATATTGAAAATATTATATATCTTTGTACCCATCAATAACATATAAGAATATGGAACCAATTTGTGCGATCAAAGATATATACAAAATTTTATATCAGTTTGAGAAAACCTTTGCGGAAGTACACGATATTACAATCAACGAGGCCATGTTGCTCTGCTGCCTGAAAGACGGAGAAACGAAATCGGCCGGTATGATCTGTGAATATATAGGCCTGTCCAACTCACGCGTTTCGAAAGTCATCACAGCCGTAGAGAATAAAGGTTATATCCGCCGCAACATCAACAAAAACGACAAACGGCAGATGTTCTTCTCCCTCACCCCTAACGGAAAAGAGAAAATACAGAAGATGATGAATGCAGAACTGTGTTTCGACGAATTGTTCGAGAAACTGAAAACTTGTATGGAAAAAGGTTAACCCCTTTTTTACCTCAATATTTTCTATTAACAAATATGTATAATACAAATAATAATTTTACAACATGAACTACCTGATTATCGGAGGAGTAGCCGGAGGAGCTACCGTTGCAGCACGTCTGCGCAGAATGGATGAAAAAGCCAATATCGTCCTGTTCGAACGAGGAAAATATGTATCGTATGCAAACTGCGGTCTACCTTATTATATAGGTGACACGATTAATAACCGGGAAAAGCTATTCGTACAGACAGTGAAAGGTTTCACTGATCGTTTCCGGATCGACATCCGCACAGAACAAGAGGTAACCGCCATCCGTCCGGATAAAAAAGAAGTGGAAGTCAAGAACCTATCCACTGGTGAAATTTACACCGAAACATACGACAAACTGGTACTTTCACCGGGAGCCGAACCGCTCCGACCGGGTATCGAAGGGATCGGAAGCAAGAAGATATTCACTCTCCGCAATGTGCCGGACACCGATACGATCAAGAATTACATCAATATCGAAAAGCCGAAACGCGCTATCGTTGTGGGGGGAGGCTTTATCGGACTGGAAATGGCGGAAAACCTGCACGATTTGGGTATCCAGGTCGACGTGGTGGAAATGGCTAACCAAGTAATGGCTCCGTTGGACTTCTCGATGGCGGCAATCGTACATCAGCAACTAACCGATAAGGGAGTCGGGTTACATTTGGAAGATGGTGTCAGCCGCTTTGAAGAAAAAGACGGTGGTGTGACCGTACACCTCCGTAGTGGCAAACAGATCGCTACCGACATGGTTTTACTGAGCATTGGAGTACGTCCGGAAACCAAACTGGCAAAAGAGGCCGGACTCGCCATCGGAGAACGGGGCGGTATTGCCGTAAACGACTATATGCAAACTTCCGATGCCGACATATATGCCCTCGGCGATGCCACGGAAGTAAAAAATCTCGTTACCGGACAGCCCTCTCTCATCCCTCTGGCAGGACCAGCCAATAAACAGGGACGCATCGTGGCGGACAATATCATATTCGGTAATAAAAAGAAATATGCAGGTTCGATCGGAACTTCCATCGCCAAAGTCTTCGACCTGACAGTCGCCGCCACCGGTGCTAATGCCAAGCTGCTACAACGGAACAACATTCCCTACACCTCTTCTTATACACACGGAGCGTCGAATGCCGGCTACTACCCCGGAGCTGTTCCGATGTCGATTAAAATTCTGTTTGATCCGGAAAACGGCAAACTCTTAGGCGCCCAAATAGTTGGCTTCAACGGAGTAGACAAACGCATCGAAATGCTGGAACAGGTGATCCAACGAGGAGGAACCGTCTATGACCTGACAGAGCTGGAACATGCATACGCTCCTCCTTATTCGTCAGCAAAAGATCCGGTAAACATGGCTGGATTCGTAGCTGAAAACATATTGAAAGGAAAATCGCAAATCATCCAGTGGCGCGAACTCGCCGAACTGCCTGCCGACACAATCCGGATCGATGTCCGTACGCGCGACGAACACAAATTAGGATCGATCCCCGGATTCATCAACATACCGGTTGACGAGCTGAGAGAACACCTGGACGAACTGCCGAAAGATAAACTGATCGTTGTAAGTTGTGCAGTCGGGCTTCGTGGCTATTTAGCCTACCGCATCTTGGTACAGAACGGTTTCAAGAATGTGCGCAATCTATCCGGCGGATACAAGACATGGAGTGTGGCGACCGCCCCTGTCAAGGAGGTTGCTCCCTGCAATCCGGGATCATCGGAAGGTGCAAACTGTGAATGTTCCGCTATCCCCACACTGAAGGTAGATGCTTGCGGACTGATGTGCCCGGGTCCCGTAATGCAACTGAAAAAGAATTACGAAACACTGAAAACCGGCGAGCAACTCCAAATAACCGCTACCGACCAGGCGTTCGGTAAAGATGTCGCCTCTTGGTGCAAAGTGACAGGTGCCGAACTGGTTGCGCTGGAAAACAAGAACGGAGTCGTTGCCGCCACCATCCGCAAACAAGAAAAGACAGCCCCCCACGCAAGCGTGCAGAATAATGCCGATAACAAGACACTGATCGTATTCAGTGATGACTTGGATAAAGCGCTGGCCTCTTTCGTCATTGCCAACGGAGCAGCTTCGACCGGCAAAAAGGTAACGATGTTTTTCACCTTCTGGGGATTGAACGTAATCAAGAAGCAACAAAAACCGGCCGTCTCCAAAGATATTTTCGGCAAGATGTTCGGCTGGATGCTTCCGGCACACAGCGGCAAGCTCAAACTATCTAAAATGAACATGGGAGGTGCCGGTAGCTGGATGATGCGCCTTATCATGAAGCAAAAGCGGATCGACAGTCTGGAAAGCCTGATCCAACAAGCCGTAGACAACGGCGTGGAAATGATTGCCTGCACCATGAGCATGGATGTGATGGGCGTGCAAAAAGAAGAGTTGATGGACAATGTTACGCTGGGCGGCGTAGCTTCTTATCTCGAACGGGCCGAGGAAGCGAATGTAAACCTGTTCATCTAAAAAGACATTATTACAAAAAAGTCAATCTTCATGGCGACAAAGACGGTCGTCGCAGACATGAAGATTGACTTCCCCTATAATGACGACCGTCTTCGTGCTGATGAAGTCAACCTTCGCGGCAACGAAGACGGTCGTGTTTTTTTAATACGAATATTTACTTAATCATATCAAATCCCGTATACGGAACCAACGCCTTCGGAATGCGGATGCCTTCGGGTGTCTGATTGTTTTCGAGTAAGGCTGCAACGATACGCGGCAAAGCCAATGCACTTCCATTCAGTGTGTGGCAGAGCTGTGTCTTTTTGTTTTCGTCGCGATAACGACATTTCAAGCGGTTTGCCTGGTAATTGTCAAAGTTAGAAACCGAGCTTACCTCCAACCAACGTTTCTGGGCTTCCGAATAAACTTCAAAATCGAAACACAGAGCAGCCGTAAAACTCATATCGCCACCACAAAGACGTAAAATACGGTAAGGAAGTTCCAATTTCTGAAGCAGACCTTCCACGTGATCCAACATTTCCTGATGAGACTGTTTGGAGTGTTCAGGTTTATCGATACGAACTAATTCCACTTTGGAGAACTCATGCAAACGGTTCAGTCCGCGCACATCTTTTCCGTATGAGCCGGCTTCGCGACGGAAACACTGCGTATAGGCACAATTCTTGATCGGCAACTGCTTTTCGTCGAGGATAACATCACGATAGATATTAGTGACCGGGACTTCGGCTGTCGGGATCAAATAAAGATCATCCACTTCGCAATGATACATCTGTCCTTCCTTGTCAGGCAACTGGCCCGTACCATAACCGGAAGCAGCATTCACAACTGTCGGCGGCATAATTTCCGTATAACCGGATTTACGGGCTTCATCCAGGAAGAAGTTAATCAGCGCACGCTGCAACTGTGCACCTTGTCCTTTGTAAACCGGAAAACCGGCACCTGTGATCTTCACACCCAAGTCAAAATCGATCAGGTCATATTTCTTTGCCAATTCCCAATGAGGCAGTGCGTCTTTCGGCAGTTCAGTTTCCATACCGCCCATCTTTTCCACCTTATTGTCGTCAGCTCCCACACCTTCAGGAACTTCATCGTAAGGAACATTCGGGATTGTATAGAGCAAGTTCTGCATATCTTCGGCCGCCTGATCCATCTCAGCCTGGATAGCTTTATTGGCTTCCTTGATCTCGGCAACACGTTGCTTGGCAGTTTCGGCCTCCTCTTTTTTACCTTCTTTCATCAGCATACCGATGTTTTTCGAAGTCTGGTTCACCTCTGCCAGGTTTTTATCTAATTGATTTTGCGCACCACGTCTTTTATCGTTCAATTCGATCACTTTTGCGATGCTTTCCTGTGCACCTTTAAAGTGTTTCTTTTCCAGACCACGAATCACCCGGTCTGTCTCTTCCGTAATTACTTTAAGCGTCAACATACTTTAATGATGTTTTTTTATTTGAGTTGCAAAGATAAGCAAGATTTATGATTTATCATCGACGCATAAATCATAATTCATAATTCATAAATCACAAATTCTTCACCCGCCCGCCTGTAAGCCATGACCGGACATAATAAGGTTCACTCAGGCTGCTGACAATCACGCCACTCGAAGTGCTGGTATGAATAAACTTTCCGTTTTTCAGATAAATACCAACATGATTGGGCACTTTCTTCCTTCCCTTGCCTGTCCGAAAAAAGACCAGATCGCCTTCCTTCAGGTTGGCACGATTGACTTTCTTGCAATTGTGCTTCAGCATATCGGCCGACGAACGTGCTAACTGCTTTCCATACACTTCACGAAATACGATCGCCACAAAACCGGAACAGTCCACACCTTTCTTTGTCAACCCTCCCATCCGGTGAGGGACACCTAACCATTTGGCTCCTTCATTGTACAAAAATATATTATCATCCGGAGTCAGACGAACACCATAGAGGCGAGAAAGTTCTTTCGGTCCCTTGAAATCTGCCGGCAAGGCTACACGCTGTTTCTTGCTGCCACACGACGTAAGCGTCAAAACAAACAACAGTATCCAAAAGAAAAACAGGTTATATTTTTTATGAATCATAACGATTTTGCATGTTAAGAATATGTTCTACAAATATAGTATATTCCTACGATAATTCTTACCCTCTCCATCAATCCCAACAGGAGGTAGAGACTTCTTCCTCACACGCATATCCAAACGCCAAGTCTTCATCATCATAGCCAAAGGCGAATAAAGAACAAACTATTCGGATGCCTCCAACATTTGTACAATGTATGTCAAAACTTCTTAATTAAAAAAGCGGTACCCCCTTTCGGAGATACCGCTTTCCTTATCTTAAAAATGTCTTCCTTATGCTTCTGCTACCACTTCTTTTACAGAAACGAAAGAACGGTTTTCTTTGCCTCTACGGAAAGTTACTACGCCATCAACCAATGCATACAACGTATGATCTTTACCGATACCTACGTTTTCACCCGGATGATGAACTGTTCCTCTCTGACGAACGATGATGTTGCCAGCTTTAGCAACTTCGCCACCGAAAAGCTTAACACCTAATCTCTTACTTTGTGATTCACGGCCGTTCTTAGAACTACCCACACCTTTCTTATGTGCCATTTCTTCTTTTCTCCTTTAAACGTTAAGCAACAATTTCTTTTACACTCACTTCAGTGAACTGCTGACGGTGACCGTTCAGTTTACGATAACCTTTTCTTCTCTTCTTGTGGAAGATCAGCACTTTATCACCTTTTACCAGCGGAGACAGTACTTCGCATACTACCTTTGCGCCTTCTACGGTAGGAACACCTACTTTAACTTCACCATTGTTGTCAACCAACAATACTTTTTCAAATTCTACAACAGCACCGCTTTCTGCGTTCTGAATGTGATGAACGAACAACTTCTTTCCTTCTTCAGCCTTGAACTGCTGTCCGTTAATTTCTACGATTACGTACATCTGTCTTTTATATTTAAACAGGTTATGTCCCGGAGGTGGATACACTTCTAAGCATCACTTGTTTACCTCCTGCAGAATTCAGAGCGCAAAATTACGGTTTCTTGACGTATCATCCAAATCTTTTTGAAACTATTTTCCAAAATGATAGCTTCCCGAACCGATCTCGATTTCCATATATCCTTCTGTTGCCGAAACTCTACGCACGCCCGGCAAATGGCCGACCGTCACATTATATTTCTTCGGAATCCGGACGATTGCCGACGTATTACCCGGCAACGTGATATCCCAGCTAAAGTCGCCCCCCTTCTTGGTCCATGCACTCTTGATCTCTCCGTACACCGAACCGTAAGAAGCGGAAACTTCGTCAAGGCCATCAGGGAAAACAGGCTCCATCACCAACTTTTTGAAACCGACTGCATCGGGAGCGCATTTGATACCGGCCAGGTCTTCATAGTACCAGATCAGCAGGTCGCCGAGCAACATCACATGGTTGGCGGAGTTCATGGCCGGATTAGCCGTATCTCCGTTCCAAAGTTCCCAAATAGTTGTCGCACCGTTCTTGATCATATATCCCCAACTCGGATACGTCTCGTTCGTCAAGATCTTATAGGCCATATCGACACGCCCGTACTCAGTCAGTCCGCGCATCAGGTGCTGGATTCCCAAGACTCCGGTACTTACATGCCCGTTAAAATCCCCCTCCGTCTTTTTCACGATATTACTGAAAACCTTCCCTTCATACCCTTCCGGCACAAGTCCGAGGCGCAACGAAAGGATGTTAGCTGTAACCGTATTATTACCATATTCCGCTGTTTCCTCATTAAAAAATCTGGCATTATAAGCCGCCTTCATTTTAGCTGCCAGGGATTCATAGCCGGGGATATCCACATCCTGTCCGCAGATACGGGCAAAACCGATCATCTTATTCAGCAAATCATAATAGACAGTCGTACTGAGAATAGCACCGTCTGTCTTGCGGGAAGGATCTTTGGAATGGATCAGTTCCTGCGATTCGGGAGGCATACACCAGTCGCCATACTGGTCTTTCGTCATGATATAGTCCTTCATGGTCACTTCTTCCATATGCGCCATCCAGCGTTTCATGGCAGGATAATGGGCACGAATCGCACTGTCGTCACCGAACTGGCGATACAGCATATCCGCCACATAGAAGAAAGCAGACGGCCAGGTCACATCATCAGCATAGATCGTCCAGTAATTCGGGGAGACATCCGAGATGCTTCCTTCCGGGCTCATAGAATCCTCAATATCCTGCAACCATTTATTATACAACTGGGCATTATTGAAAATAAAGGCTTCGCCATAAGCACCCGTCGCACGGTCGCCCAACCAACCGAGACGCTCGTCACGCTGCGGGCAATCGGTCGGCATTCCACGATAGTTGCCTCGGATGCCCCAATACGCATTCTTGTGTATCTGGTTGACCAGCGGATGGGAGGTTTCAAAACGTCCAGTTGTCGCCATCTCGTCATAAATCACATGTCCGGTAAACGCAGACAGTTCCGGTTTATAATCGAGCCCCGAAACTTCCACAAAACGGAAACCATGATACACAAAGCGGGGCTGCCAACTGAAATCACCGTCTTCAGCCGGAGTATAAACATCAGTCACCTGTGCGGTACGCAGGTTTGCCAGATAGAGCGAACCGTCTTTCTGCAACAATTCGGCAAACTTCATCGAAACAGGTTTGTCTTTCTTCCCCTTCAAGTCAACAGAGAGCCAACCGACCATGTTCTGTCCCATATCCAGGATATACTTTCCATCGGGACGTTCAAAAATGGCAACAGGTTTCAACGTTTCTTGTACGCGGATATTCGGATTCTGCTGTGCAGTCAGTTTACCCGTAGGAGCTTCCATCACATCGGGAGTCTTCCATGCACCATCATTGAAACCATTCGTGTTCCAACCTTCCATCTCGAGGCGGGCATCATATTCTTCACCATCAAACTCGTTATTTGCGATGATCGGGCCTTTCGAAGTGATTTTCCAAGACGTATCACTGGCGACCGTCTCCTGCGACCCGTCTGTATATTCGATCTGGAGTTGTGCAAGCAAACGGGGCAAACCGAATGTTTTCATTCCCGGGTTACGCATAGAGAAGAAACGGCCATTCCCCAAAATCACCCCCAACGTATTCTTGTCGGGAGCCATCAAAGCTGTTACATCATATACATTATAATATATACGTTTATAATACAGGGACGGCATCGGGGCAAACACATCCTCGCTTACTTTCTTTCCGTTCAGGTAAGCCTCATACGAGCCAAGGCCGGAAATATACAAGACAGCCCTTGCCACTGCCTTATCCGCCGTAAACTCTTTACGCAGATATCGGGCGGCCAAACGTGTTTTATTGTTTCCACCGGCCACACCTATCTCCTCTCCCGGATTGGAAAGGGAATCTTCACCAATCCAAGTCGCTTTCCATTCCGAACCATCGAGCAACGCCATCGACCATCTGCCGGCATCACTCCAAGGAGTATCCCCCTGATTAGTCGTCAATTTCACACGCCAATAGTAAGGTTTCCCCGATTCCAGCGCTTTTCCGGCATACGGAACCAGTACCGATTCGTCCGAACGGACCACTCCCGAATCCCACAAAAGCCCGTCACCGGACTCCAACTGTTCAGGAGAAGCGGCCACCTGTATCTGATAGGCAGTCTGTTTCAAATCCGGCTTGCCGGAAGCTATCTGCCAGGAAAAACGGGGTTGCACCACATTGATTCCCAATGGATTTTCTTTCATCTCCAACCGGAGGTTCTTCACTTCGACAGTCGAATCGGACGAACATCCCGTCCATCCCAAGACCAAAGCGACCAGAAGCAATAAAGCTGTCTTTTTCATATCGTTGCGATTTAATCTGTTAATAGCATGACTTTGTTTTCAAAGGAAACGATTTCTTCACAGACTCCGTTTCTAAAAATGATTTTATATCTTATGATTTTGATAAAAAAGAGCCGGAAGCGGCCTTGCGATCGTTTGCCCGGCCAACCAAAAGGAAGAGTCGGTTCGATTCCCATCCGTTTCCAATCCGATGCAAGTGTAATTTGTTTTCGACAACGTCGAAAATATATACGACAACGTCAAGAATTTATACGACAATGTCGAAAACATACACGACAATGCAGAAAGCAAATTACACTTGCATCAAATCAGAAAGACATCAGGTTGCATTCCTAAAGCAAATTAAGTACTTTTGCCTGTAATTAACGACTAAAAGAAAGAGCGATATGAATTATTACGAACTTACATTCACATACACCTCTCCTGTCGAGACTTCCATCATCAATGACGTATTGGCAGCCGAACTGGGAGAAATCGGTTTTGAAAGTTTTGCCGAAAACGAAAACGGGTTACAAGGGTATATTTCCGACCAACTATATAATGTAAAGGGATTACAGGAGAAACTTGCCGAATTTCCGTTGGAAAACGTGGAAATCCATTTTACTGAAACACTGGTGGAAAGCAAGGACTGGAACGAAGAATGGGAAAAGAACTATTTCAAACCGATTCGCATCGGCAAGGATTGTATCATCCGTGCTTCATTCCACGAACATGAGCCGGGTTATACCTATAACATCATCATCGATCCGAAGATGGCATTCGGGACCGGCAACCATGAGACAACCTTCCTGATGATCAGCGAAATGCTCAAACTGGACCTCATCGGCAAAGAGTTGCTCGATATGGGTTGCGGAACAGCCGTACTGGCCATCCTCGCCCGTATGAAAGGAGCCGGACGTGTGGTGGGCATCGACATCGACGAATGGGCCTACAACAATGCGCTCGAAAACATCCGCCTTAACAATACGAACGATATCATGGTCGCCCTGGGAGGGGCCGAACAGATCCCGGCATTCGGAACATTCGACATCGTATTCGCAAACATCAACCGGAATATTCTGCTGAATGACATCCGCCATTACAACGAGTGTATGAAACCCGGAGCCTTCCTTTACATGAGCGGCTTTTATGTAGAAGACATTCCTGCCATTGAAGAGGAGTGCAAACGTAACGGATTAGCATTGTTGTCGCACACAGAGAAGAATAATTGGGCAGCGGTGAAAGTCCAAAAACAATAACATTAATTAACCCTAAAAGTTAAGGCCAAAATAAACCATCATTCAAGTATATTCGTTATCTTAGTAGCAACATTATAAAAAGAAAGAGTTATGAAAAACGTAGATTCTAAATTATTACTGGGATTAGTAGTTGGTGCAGCCGTTGGCGCCGCAGTTGGTTATCTGGCAGCAACAGATAAAAGGGAACAACTATTGGACGAATTGAATGGTGTAGTTGGTAAAGTAAAAGAAGGCTTCAATTCTGCTCTTGCCAAATATAAAGAAGGAAAAGCTGAAATTGCAAAAACTACAGAAGAAATCGTAGCAGAATAATTTTGTATGGAGAAAGACTCAGGTGAAATCTTCCGGGAGCTGAAAAAAGATCTTTCGGCTTACGTGGAGTTGAAGCTCGAACTCCTAAAATTAAACACATATGAGAGAACGGGAAAGGTTATTGCCGTTCTTTCATATGGTGTTATTTTACTATTTCTGGCTTTCTTTGCGATTCTGTTCATTTTCCTCGCATTAGGTTTTTTCCTGGGGGATCTGTTCGGTTCGGCTGGTTCGGGATTCGGCGTGGTAGCCGTACTCTATCTGCTGCTGATCGGCATTATTATTATGAACAAAGACAGAATCAGCAATAAAGTATTAAACGTTGTGATCTCCGCATTGACAACAAATGATGATAAAACAAACGCGACAGACAATGAACAATCCGCAACAGACACCACTGGAGAAACTGATTTCTGACCGTCGCCGCATCCAACAGGAATGCACGATACAGGAGCGGAAATTGAATGCCGACTTCTCCTACATACAAGAGAATGCCGGAACGTTGTTACTTTCAGGTGTCTCCGCACTCCTATTCCCCAACACAAAAGCCAAATCCAAAGGGACAGAAAGCAACCGGCCCGCACAGACACCGGAAGTGCCATCCATGTCATTAGGCTTTGCCGATTATCTTTCTGTGGCACAAGGATTATTACCCGTCGCATGGGATGTCGCACGCCCATTATTGACTGCCTGGGGCATCCAGAAAGTCCAGACATGGATAATTAAGAAACTTTTCAAGAAAAAGAAATAAGCCTCAACAATTAATTTATGTTAGAGGGCATATTTTTCTCGTTCTAATTCCTGTACAATAAAAAAAATGACTAACTTTGCAGTCGTTAAAAACAAGGTGCGACGAATGTATTTTTTCCTTGCAGTTGTTCAGTTAAATTGGAGATAAATAATATTTTTAATAAACCCATAAAAGTTTTATTACAATGATTAAAGTAGGTATTAACGGTTTCGGCCGTATCGGACGTATGGTGTTCCGTGCTGCAGTTAAGAACTTCGGCAATGACATTCAGATTGTAGGTATCAATGACCTGTTGGATGCTGATTATTTGGCATATATGCTGAAATATGATTCAGTACACGGCCGTTTCGACGGAACTGTAGAAGTAGAAGGCAACAATTTAGTTGTAAACGGTAACAAAATCCGTCTGACTGCTGAAATGGATCCTGCTAACCTGAAATGGAACGAAGTTGGTGCTGAAGTTGTTGTTGAATCAACAGGTTTCTTCTTGACAGACGAAACAGCTCGCAAACATATCCAGGCTGGTGCTAAGAAAGTTATCATGTCTGCTCCTTCTAAGGACGCTACTCCTATGTTCGTTTATGGTGTTAACCACACAACTTACGCAGGTCAGGACATCATCTCTAATGCTTCTTGTACTACAAACTGCTTGGCTCCTATCGCTAAAGTATTGAACGACAAGTTCGGTATCGTTAAAGGTTTGATGACTACAGTTCACGCTGCTACTGCTACTCAGAAGACAGTAGACGGTCCTTCTAAGAAAGACTGGAGAGGTGGTCGCGGTATCCTTGAAAACATCATCCCGTCTTCAACAGGTGCTGCTAAGGCTGTAGGTAAAGTTCTGCCGGTATTGAACGGTAAACTGACTGGTATGGCTTTCCGCGTTCCGACTTCTGACGTTTCTGTTGTTGACCTGACAGTAGTTCTGGAAAAGGCTGCTACAATGGACGACATCAAGGCTGCTATGAAGGAAGCTTCTGAAGGCGAATTGAAAGGTGTACTGGGTTACACAGAAGATGCAGTTGTTTCAACTGACTTCCGTGGTTGCTCTAACACTTCTATCTTCGATGCTAAGGCTGGTATCTCTTTGGATGACAACTTCGCTAAGATCGTTTCTTGGTATGACAACGAATGGGGTTATTCAAACAAAGTTTGTGAAATGGCTCGCGTTATCGCTGGTAAGTAATCAGAAACAAACATATATGAAAGAAGCTGTACCTGAAAAGGTGCAGCTTTTTTTATGTCAGCTATTCCATAATCCTCCAGCTCCATATGGTAGTTGACAAATAATCATGTACCTTTGCATCTATGGATGCCTATCAACTTATCACTGTTTTAGGGCCGACAGCATCCGGCAAAACAACATTTGCCGCTGCACTCGCCGCCCAGCTGGACACGGAGATCATCAGCGCCGATTCCAGACAGATCTACCGTTCGATGGATATCGGGACCGGAAAGGACCTGGCCGATTATACGGTAAATGGAAAAAAGATTCCTTACCACCTGATTGACATCTGCGATCCGGGATACAAATATAACGTATTCGAATACCAGCATGATTTCTTCCGGGTGTATGAAGCAATCCGGAAAAAGGGAAAACTGCCGATTTTATGCGGCGGTACAGGCATGTATATAGAAGCTGTTCTGAAAGGATACAGACTCTTGGATGTCCCTCAGAACCCGGAATTGCGCGAGTCTTTGAAAGACAAGTCACTCCCGGAACTGGAGCAGATACTTGCCGGCTACAAGGTCCTTCATAACAAGACAGATGTAGATACCGCCCAACGGGCTATCCGGGCAATCGAAATCGAAGAATATTATAAGAACGAAGCGCCGGATGCCAATGAATATGATCCGATCGATAGCCTGATCATCGGCATAGACATAGACCGGGAGCTACGGCGCGGAAAGATTTCCCGCCGCCTGCATGCCCGCCTGGATGAAGGGATGGTCGACGAGGTACGGAAGATCATCGATTCGGGAGTTAAACCGGAAGATCTGATCTATTACGGGCTGGAATATAAATATCTGACATTATATATAATAGGCGAACTGTCTTACGAAGATATGGTTTCCCAGTTGGAGATCGCTATCCACCAGTTTGCCAAACGGCAAATGACTTGGTTTCGGGGCATGGAGCGCCGGGGAAGCACCATCCATTGGATAGATGCAACATTGCCGACAGAGGAAAAGATAGAGAAGGCATTAGAGCTATTGAAACGATAAGGATTGTCGTCCCGTAGGGGCAGGGCTCTGCTCTACCCATTGAATCCGGGCAAGACGGATGCTATTTTTCATTGGAGGTGTGTCAAAACTATCCTGTTCCCGCGCTTGACGCGGGATCGCATTAGAGCCAGTCATATAAACATCTGATTGATAAGGCTTGCTCTTTTGCGGCCCCGCGTCAAGCGCGGGGACAAAGGGATTTTGACACACCCCCCGACGGGTCGCCATTATCAATCCACACTGATAAATCATCATTTATGACTCGAAACTGACAAATTTTGAAACAAAACAATATATAATAATTATGGTAACAGTTAAGGATTTAAAAGATAAAGACAACTTCTTTCTGATGGCAGGCCCCTGTGTGATAGAGGGGGAAGATATGGCATTGCGTATTGCGGAGAAGGTAGTCGGCATTACGAATAAGTTAAATATACCGTATGTATTCAAAGGCTCATACCGAAAGGCCAACCGTTCGCGACTAGATTCCTTCACAGGCATAGGCGATGAAAAAGCGTTGAAAATACTCCGCAAGGTAGGTGAGACGTTCGGCATCCCGACTGTAACCGATATTCACGAAACGACTGAAGCCGCAATGGCTGCCGAATATGTGGATGTCCTACAAATCCCAGCTTTCCTCTGCCGGCAAACAGATCTGCTGGTCGCCGCCGCCAAAACAGGGAAGATCGTCAATATCAAAAAGGGACAGTTTCTCTCGCCGGGAGCCATGCAGTTTGCCGTACAAAAAGTAGCTGACGCCGGAAATGACAACATCATGATTACGGAAAGAGGCACTACATTTGGATATACGGATCTGGTTGTCGATTATCGGGGTATTCCTCAAATGCAGCAGTTCGGCTATCCTGTTATCATGGATGTAACCCACTCCCTGCAACAACCTAACCAAACATCAGGCGTAACAGGCGGACTCCCTGCTCTGATCGAAACAATAGCTAAAGCAGCCATTGCCGTCGGAACCGACGGACTATTCATCGAAACCCATCCGGAGCCTTCTAAAGCCAAATCCGATGGCGCGAACATGCTACAACTGGATTTATTGGAAGAGATGCTGACAAAATTGGTGAGGATACGGGAAGCAGTCAGGAGCAATTGACAATTGAGAATTGACAATTTTTTGTTTTTACTCTTTAATTGTCAATTCTCAATTCAATTATATCACCCCATCTTACTTATTTTTCTGAGCTTGTCCTCGTCTATCAACTTGATCTTCCGACCGTCGATTGCGATAATACGCTCAGCAACAAATGTAGACAATGTACGGATTGCATTAGATGTCGTCATATTCGAAAGATTAGCTAAATCTTCTCGAGAAAGATAAATACTCAATGTCGCCCCATCTTCCTCCAAACCGTAACTGTCTTTCAGGAATAACAAGGATTCTGCCAAACGACCCCGGATATGTTTCTGAGTAAGGTTGACTGTACGCTCGTCTGCAATTCCTAAATCGAGAGAAAGCTGGCGGATAAAAAACATGGCAAGATGCGGATTGCTCATCAAAAGATTCCGGACAATCGTCATCGGAATCATGCATACCGTCGAAGCTTCAAAAGCGGATGCATTCGTCAGGTAATTCTCCTGAGCAAAATTTGCCCGGTAGCCAAAATACTGCACCGGTTTAATCATTCGAATGATCTGGCTTCTTCCGCCAACACCTTCTTTAAAGATTTTAACCTTGCCTTTTAATAAGCACATCATGTCTCTCGGTTCGTCGCCCTCGCAATATATCAACTCATTACGTTTGAAATGCTGGATCGTCGAATTATTACGGAGAACATCCCGCTCCTTTTCGGTCAGGACCCTCCAGACTTCTGCCAAACTGGCCGATAGATCGACCTCTTCTTTCTGTTGTTTAACCACGACTGCTATATAACATACTTATGAAGCACAAATGTAATACTTTTCTTTTAAAAGCTGAATAAGTTTAATACGATAAATGAATAAAAATTCGATTTTATTCGTTACGTTTGTAAAGAAAGAGACGATAATTTGTTGAAAAAGTATTCTTATATAATCATTCTGCTTTTTATCGCAGTAAATGCCTTAGCTAACCTTGACGGTAGTTATGGAAACCTTTTATTGCTGGGCCGGTCTCCCAAAACGGAATCATCCCAGCAAGGGGATTCTATTATGAGGAAGGTAATCGAGCAGGCCGACAAATACAAAACAGTCGTTTCCCGTTACGAGGCCGAAATCTATATCAAAGGCAAAACGGAAATCCTCAAACAAAACATCCTGATGCGTTTCGCCCATCATCTTTTCCCGGTAGACAGGAAGAACAAGGATATGATCTTCGAGATGGTCAGCCACTCCAAGTTCAACGCCCCGAACAACTACCTGCACAGCTTCGAAGCAATAAACGGGAACAGTATCCCCAATGGCGCAAAACAGCAAGAAGTATTGACATTCCTGAACCTGAATGTTTATTCGCCGACCATCTACAACGAAGGGATCATCATGCCGGTAGCCCATGAAGCATTCAAATACTACAACTTCAACTTGGAAAGTGTCGAAATAACCGATAACCTGAAAATCTATAAGATACGTTTCATGCCCAAGCTATGGAGCCAGAAGCTCATTTGCGGAGACTTGTACATCACCGACAAAGACTGGCACATCGACAAGATCGACGTAAACGGGCGTTTCTCCTTTGCCGAATTCAACCTGGTCATGACATTCGGACGGGATTACCGCCATTTCATCCTGCCGCAAAAGGCAGACCTCTTTCTCCGGTACCATGTGCTGGGAAATGCCATCGCCAGTTACTATCATACATCATTCAAATACGAAGCCGTCGAATGGGTTGAAGAAGACAATGAAGACAACAAACACCATTCCCTCGACCTGACCGGATATTACCAGCTATCATCCGATACGATCCCGATCATCAGTGACAGCAGCTATTGGAAAAACAAAAGAGATATCCCGCTGACTCAGGAAGAAGAGAAAAAGTACGAAAAGACAATCATCAAGACTACTCAGGCCAACGACACAAGTAACATTCAGAAATACCTGAAAATAACAGAACGACTGACCAACACCATCAATCTGGATTATAAGACAACCCGTCTGAAATATTCCGGCATCTTGAATCCCTTCCAGTTGGGCTATTCAGGACGGAACGGCATTACCTACAGGCAACAACTACGTTTCAGCAAGACCTTCAAGAAGGACCGCCAGCTACGTTTCCGGCCTGAGATCGGTTTCGTGTTCAAACGAAAAGAGTTATTCTTCAAGTTCGGGGGAGATTGGGAATACCTTCCGGAGAAACAAGGTGCCCTAAGTCTCAGCCTCGGAAACACCAACCAAGGATATTCCTCCAAGATCATGAACGAAATCAACGAACAGCTGAAAGACTCCACTTTCAACTTCGAAAACCTGGACCTGGAATACTTTAAGCACTATTACATAGAGCTCAAGAACCAGATCGAACTGTTCAACGGTTTCCAGATGACCACCGGAATCTCCTACCACCGCCGCATCCCCACCCGCAAAAGCGCAATAGATCCGGGAGACGGCGTTACGGAGATCATTAACGAAAACTATCACGATTTTATTCCCACGATCGGTTTTTCCTATACTCCCAGACAATACTACTGGATGGACGGCTATCGTAAAGAGTACCTCTACTCCTACTACCCGACCGTCTCCATCGAGTTCGGGCGAGCCATACCGGGCGTATGGAAAAGCAGCGGCAATTACGGACGTATGGAAGCCGATATCCACCAAAGCATTTACCTGGGCCTGTCACGCCGGTTCAACTACCATATTAGCGGAGGGCTTTATACAGCCCAGAAATCGACCTATTTTGCCGACTACAGGTATTTCACGCGGCACAACTTCCCCGAATCATGGGGAGGTGACGATTTCGGGGGTGTCTTTCATCAGCTAAGGAGCGTGTGGTTCAACGCATCCGATAAATATGTCCAGGCGCATGTCATGTACGAAAGCCCGTTCATGCTCTTCCAGCTATTCAAGCCGGAGGCTACCAAACACATCATCTCCGAACGTTTTTACCTCAGCCAGTTATGGATGCCGGTCAAACCCAGTTACACAGAAATCGGATACGGTTTCGGTAACCATATCTTCAACGTTGCCGCCTTCATCGGGTTCGACAAATTGAAATATGACGGGATCGGATTCAAATTTGCGTTCGAACTCTTCCAGTAAGTTCAGAATTGCGGACGGACAATCATAATACCGCAGTTACGTTTGATACCCTGCACATACTCCTGCAAAGGTTCTTCGTTCACAATCACTCGCTTCTTCGTGGTCGAGGCATGGATAAAAGTGAGTTTATCCCCTTCCCGGCAGATAATGCCAACGTGCGAGATATCCAGTCCTTTCACAGTCGTGACGAAACAGACGATATCGCCATTCTTGATTTGACCGGCGTGCGCATTGATTTCATCCTGCGGAATATAGTAATGCGGACGGGCATTGATTTCCTTTTCCTTCGCCGCTATTATCGCGATGCGCTCCGGGTTGCCTTTCAACTGCTTGTAGCTATCGGGATGTGTGGACATAAAGGACAGGTCGAGTTTAAGCGGTTGTCCCCCGATTTCTTTCGTGACATCCTTCAGATACCCTCTCTTTTCGTTTTCATACATCCAGTCGGTCGTATAATGGAGGCGATCCGTATAATCGAGTGTCACGTTGCCGGAATCCTGGTAACGCATATTTTTTAAGACAGAAGCATATCCTTCATATCCGGGACGTTGCCTGACAGACCAGGCCAAAGCAACTGTATTCTCAACCAAAGTCATGCAATCCAAGCCATGCAAGTTTATTATCAGGTTTTCGGGCTCTTCCTCCAATGTCCCAGCCACATAAGGAGTCCCCAAGAAAAAACGGGCAGTTTCCACCATCAGGTCACCTGTCGGAAAAGTCGCTTTCTCCTTCACAGCCTCACAATAGCGTTCGTAAATCACCTTCTCCTCCCGAGCTTTCCCGGACAGAGAAAGAAAGGCTAAAAAGAGCAAACAAAATAACGTCCGTTTCATCTCTTGATCTAATTTCAATCCTTCTTTGTTACTAACAAGTCTTCCAGCTTTACCAACTCGTCACGGAACTGCGCAGCTTCGATAAAGTCCAGCTTCTTGGCCGCCTCCATCATCTGCTTCTTCGTCCGTTCGATCGCCTTTTCAAGCTGTTTACGATTCATATACTGAACTACCGGGTCTGCAACCAGGCTGGGTTCCGGTTCCACATAAGCATACGGCTCACCGGTAACCGGCTGTTGTTTCTCCGCTACCAAGGAAACACTGTTTTTGATAACCTGCTTAGGTGTAATGCCATGTTTCTCGTTATAAGCGAGCTGTTTTTCACGTCTGCGTGCCGTTTCGTCCATTGTCAGGCGCATACTGTCCGTTATCTTGTCGGCATAAAATATCACCTTCCCATTCACGTTTCGGGCAGCACGTCCGGCTGTCTGTGTCAGCGAACGGTGCGAGCGCAGGAAACCCTCCTTATCGGCATCCAAGATAGCGACCAAAGAGACTTCCGGCAAGTCGAGCCCTTCACGCAGCAGGTTGACACCGATCAGCACGTCGAACAACCCTTTCCGCAAATCATCCATAATCTGAATGCGTTCCAACGTATCGACATCGCTATGGATATAGTTACAACGGACTCCCATGCGTGTCAGATAAGTAGTCAGTTCCTCCGCCATGCGCTTCGTCAATGTCGTCACCAAAACACGTTCATCCACAGCGGAGCGCTGCGTGATCTCCTCCATCAGATCGTCGATCTGGTTAAGCGTCGGACGCACCTCGATAACCGGGTCAAGCAAGCCTGTCGGACGGATCACCTGATCCACCACGATCCCTTCGCTCTTCTCCAACTCGTAGTCGGCAGGCGTCGCACTCACGTAAATCGCCAACGGAGTCAGCGACTCGAACTCGTCGAACATCAACGGGCGGTTATCCATCGCCGCCGGCAGACGGAAACCGTACTCCACCAGATTTTTCTTACGGGAATAATCGCCTCCATACATCGCCCGTATCTGCGGGATCGTCACGTGGCTCTCGTCGACCACCAACAGAAAATCTTTCGGGAAATAATCGAGCAGACAGAAAGGCCGTTCACCCGCCTGACGACCGTCGAAATAACGGGAATAGTTCTCAATTCCAGAACAATGTCCTAACTCGCGTATCATTTCCAAGTCGAACGTAACACGCTCATACAAACGTTTCGCCTCATAAGGCTTGCCGATCTCCCGCAGGAAATTCACCTGCGTCCCCAGGTCGACATCGATCTGCCCGATAGCGGTATTGATACGTTCCTGGGTAGTCACGAAGAGGTTGGTCGGGTAGATGTTCAGTTCATCCTGCTCGTCTATTTCCTGCCCGGTCTGCGGGTCGAACGAAGAGATACGGTCTACTTCGTCGTCCCAGAACTCGATACGGTAGGCTGCCCCATCAAAAGTTTCGATAGCCGGAAAAATATCGACCGTATCGCCGTTTACACGAAAACAGCCCCTATTGAACTCTATCTTATTATTGACATAAAGGGCATCCACAAAGCGACGCAACAGTTTATCCCGGTCTATCCGCATCCCCTTCTCCAGATGCACCACCTTCTCGGCAAAGGCAGTCGGGTCCGCCATACCATACAGGCAGGAGACAGACGAAACGACAATGACATCCTTCCGTCCCGACAGAAGCGAAGCGGTTGCACGCAAACGAAGTTTATCGATCTCGTCATTGATCTGCAAGTCCTTTTCTATATAGGTATCCGTCGTCGGAAGATAAGCCTCCGGCTGGTAGTAATCGTAATAAGAGACAAAATACTCGACGGCATTGTTCGGAAAAAATGCTTTGAACTCGCTGTATAACTGTGCAGCGAGCGTTTTGTTATGACTCAAAATCAAGGTCGGTTTCCGCACTTCCTTGATCACGTTGGCGATAGTGAACGTCTTTCCGGACCCAGTCACCCCTAACAAGGTCTGGAAAGGCACACCACTCTTTATTCCATCGGACAGAGCCGCAATCGCTTCCGGCTGGTCGCCCGTCGGACTAAATGGGGAAGATAGTTCAAAGTTCATTCTTTATTTTATAGGTTATACAGTTATGCATTCAGGAAAATCCGATCCTTCGCAAAACGTCCGCTTTACCGGAGCAACTCATCCAACGGGAGATAACCAAACTGCATCTCGTCGTTCATGCTCAACAGCAAACGTTTGTTGTGGTCGTCATAGCAAAGCCTGACCACTGGACGACCGACATCGAGCGTCTTCAGATAATTGCCTTCCAAATCGAATACCAGCAACAGAGAAGCCGTAAATCCGTCTTTCTCCTGACGATGTTTCCCGGAATAAGCCGTCACGATCTTGTCACCGCAAAATACGCCGTCAATATGCCGATAAACATCATTCCACTCGCCATGCCGCCACTCCGGGCCATAAACATTGTATTTCAGATTTCCATCCAAGTCGCAGATCGTCAGCAAGTCGTCCCGCGAATAGACATCCACATAGATACCATGCTCCGTCGAGACGATGCAATCCGCTCGTTTCTTTTTAATCTCCGGATGTTCGTAGGGCATCAGACGGACCTTCCCAGTCTGCATATTCCAACATCCGACAGCCGTCTTGAAATCATTTGTCCCGATCGGGACGACCGTCCCACCGATACAAAGCGTGTCGGAAACATAAACGACATCGCTTGGTACGCGGTCTTCTGGGAAGGAGCATTTGACCTCAGGTATATAGTCAGGATCAGCCAGCAGGCTATCCAAGACATAGGTGTACAACTTCATCCGGGCATTATCAGGAAAGTAAAAACACCCCTTTCGTTCATTCATAATCAACACTCCGGGATTGGCAATCTCTCCCGGCCCCTGCCCTTTGTTTACCGTACTCAAAACAGGCTTATAGGTAAACCGATCGAACAGGTGCACGATCTTATCAATCGCCGTCCAGCTATACTCGACGACAATTAAATAATCGCCCAGCACATACAGCAAGTTGTTATTACCGACCAGCACATCTCCGGTCCCGATCTCCACCACCTTGTCCTTTACATCGACCACCTTGTCCCGGCTTTTCTGATATTTTTCCTGTACCGGCGGTTGCGTACAAGACAAGCCCAGCACCATCAAGCCCAAAATCACCCCGCTCCATCGAGTCATTCCGCCTCTCCTTTCACTATTTAGATTGTTTCGGTATAACCATCCAGAGGATCAGGTAAGCGATCACCCCGGAAAACATCGTAAAGATACTCAATAATATATATCCGATGCGCACTAACGTAGGATCCCAGCCGAAATAATCGGCGATACCCGCACAAACACCTGCTATCATCCCGTTATTCGAACGGTAAAGTCTTTTAGGTTCTTCCATTATTCTTTCGTTTTTTATTGTTTATCCTTTATTTTATGTTACAAATATACTTATAATACTCGATAACTATACAATACATAGCTGTTAGGTTCCGAAAGGGAAAAACGAATCCGCCCATCCTTTCCGGCTATGCTGCGGAATGCTTTTCCAGCACCGAGAACCGGAGTAAATTCAACTTGTTCGCCCGGTTCGAAGAACGTATCCATATCAAATGACTCCTCCTCGTTAGACTCCCTGAACAACAGGAAATATCCTTTCCTGTCCTTCACAGACTGGAAACCACACCATGACTTGCCCGAAGGTTCGTCCCCCACTGGGAAGACATATCCGGTATGGAAATCATGCTGTACCGTTTTATATTTCTGGATCACTCCACCCGTCGGAAATGCCTCATCCGGCAAGTTAGACGCTTCAAACCAGGCCAATGGCTGGGCTGCCATCGTTATTGCAAACAAATAATCGAATGAATAAGTTGGCGGAGCGAATTTATCACCGGCATATTTCTCCTTGTTACGCCATTTGTTCAGAAACTCGATCTGCAGCGACTGGGGAGCTACATAGCGCGACAGCATCCACAAGTTACGCAGCGACCAGTACGGATAATAGTTGCCCCAATCCGTATAACGATTTTCCAAAAAGATGTTTCCATATTCATTAAAGAAGAAATATCCTCCCCTCCGTCCGGCTGTCGCATCCAGGTTTAAGACAGCTTTCCATCCAGTCGCTTCCATCACTCGGTTATAGAGACTGCGCAGACGGCTTTCCGCCAATTTGTTATCAAAAAAAGTACCGTCAATCTTGAAAGTACGGATACCATATTTTTCATACAAAGCGATCAACGCATCGGCATCTTTCTGCCAATCGGCATAATCGTGCTGTATGCTGGGATTAAACCAAAGACACACTTCGATCCCCAACTCCTTACCACGCTTCACGATAGGCGCCAGGCCATTCGGGAAACGGTCCGGATCGGGTGTCCAGTAATCCGGGTTATCCCAGATATTCTTAAAACTGCCACCATAAGCCGAGTTCGCGCTACGTCCGGCCTGCCATCCGTCATCGATCTGGAAATGAGTGACACCCAACTTGGCTGCCAGTTCCAATTCCTTCAGACAAAAAGCCTCGTTCACACGCGTGTCCTGTCCTCTGTCTCCCCAGGTATTCAGCATCACCATCTCGTCGCGGTCTTCGAGGAACGGGCGGATACGCATCTGGTAATTACGAAGCGCCATCCGTTTCTGTTTCTCACCCGAACGAAATGTTCCGGTCACATAGCTATAAGCCTTTGTCCACTCGTCAGTCTTTATATCCGCACTGTCGACACCCAAACCGACCATTCGGAAAGTACCCTCGCTCACCAGATAATCACCTCCCGGATAGTAGAGTTGTACATTTGACGTAGGTGCCTCTTTCAACATGAAAAAGCCAGCTTCCTTCTCCGTATTCTCTGCAAAGAGCAGATTGCCACGATAGAGACAATCCCGGTAAGAAAGCGCATGAACAGGACGAACCAGCGTATTGAAACGGTCGGTGACGTCAAAGAACTCCACCGCCTCCAGCTGCCAGTGCTTTCCTTCCAGCATAAGCTGTTCCATCACCGGGACATTTCCGCCCTGCGAATTTTGCGTCAGTTTTTCTATATTCTGCAAGTCGGCAGGATTATCCAATGCCTTTATCCATTTCTGCGAAGCCTGTCCTTTCAGATACAATTCGCAAGCGATAGCAGGACAGTCAGGATAGATCTTGAGAATTTTCCTCACCTGCAAATTGCCGGCTTTATACTCCACCGTAGCACGAAGATGGTGTGTATATTGCAAAGAAGCAGGTACTTCCTCTATCCGGATAGAAGCTTCGCTCCCCTCCTTTTCCTCTCCGGGAAGGGAAAGGTCCGGCTGGTTGTTCCGAAGCTGCCAGGCTAAGCCATTTCCCTTGTCTTCCAGTTTACAAGTAATCAGATTACCGTTATTCCAAAGCCAGCTACGCTTGATCTGACTGTTTTCGATCGTCAGCGTATCTTGTTTCAACTCTATCTTACAATCTCCCGCCGCCTTCCTATATGGTTGAACAGCAGAGACCGGAGCGGTCAAAATTAATGAGAACAGGGTTGCCCCTAACAACTGTTTTTTCATATTGATATTGAAATATTATAAATGATTTCCTTACAGGTAGGCAGCCACCTTATTGCGGTCCGTTTCGACCGTCTCAAACTCGGAAGAAACGATACTGCTGCCCATCGGGACATTCTCGTTCCGGTATTCCATTTTGCTGTAGACGATGCTGCGGGCGGATGTATGGAACTCCTTTGCACCTGTTTCCGCTTCGATACGGGAGATGTTATTTTCCCGAACTCCGCATCCCGGCATGATTATGATGCGTCCTGCCGCACGTTTCACCAGTTCGGCAATGAGAGGAATCCCTTTCACGGCATCAGATTGCTGGCCGGAAGTCAGGATACGGTCGCAGCCCAGCTCGATCAACTGTTCCAATGCGGCAAAGGGATCGCGGCAGACATCAAAAGCCCGGTGACAGGTGACAGACAGCGGCTTGGCTGCCTCGATCAGACGGCGCATCAAAGGGACGTCGATATCCCCGTCTTTCGTCAGGCAACCAAAGACTACGCCGTGCACCTTCAACTGCTTGCACAGTTCGATATCCAGCAACATCGACTGAACCTCTGCCGGTGTATAAAGGAAGTCGCCTCCACGCGGACGGATAATCACATTTATATCGATAGACGAAGTGAGTGCCTGCGCCGTCCGGATCTCCCCATAGCTGGGTGTCGTTCCCCCTTCCGGAATTCCGGCACAAAGTTCCACACGTTTAGCTCCTCCGGCTTCTGCTTCCACACAGCTTTGTGCGGAGTTGGCACAAATTTCGATAATACGAGTCGGTTTCATACGATTTTTACCTTTATTGTTTCTACTATATACAAAGATAAAACTATTATGCGAAACTTCCCTATATTCCCAGGAGAGAGATGCCGAATTGCATGGGCATCCATCTCAAAACGGATGCCTGTCAATGCGGAAACGGATGCCTGTCGAACTTCAAACGAATACCAACCTGAATAAAATCTTTCGCCTCCAACCTGAACAAGACACAAAAAACCTGCCAAGTCTGCCAAGTCTGCCGGGCCTTCTTAAAAAAGAGACATTTTACAAAGGATGTGTAACAAAAGTAAACAAACAATTATAGATCAATATATTACCATATAGAACAAAAGGAGAAGATAAAACTTAAGGTCACAAAACAAGGTTCTTCCACGGACATTTATCTGTTACTTTTGGCTTGATCCAAAAGTAACCAAAAGATCAAGGCTTAACCGTCTGGGCTACTCCGGGCAAAGGCTACGCTGTCGCCTGCGAAACTCGCTTCGCTCAGACAGCGCAGGCTCCGGACGCTCCGCCTTTACCCTCCGCTTGACGCCCATCCGCTTAGGCCTTTCATAGAAAGCTACGCTTTCTCTTAGGATGGCCGATACCGACGGTTCTTTTAAATAAAGTACGTCAAAATCCCCTTGTTCCGAAACACCCTCACAAGTGCGAGGACAAGCACGGAGGCAAACACAGGGACAAGCCCGTTCCCGCACTTGATGCGGGATCGCAGAGAAGCAGGCGGTATCGGCCATCCCCAAAGAGCCGTCAGGCTCTATCTCCGGCCTAAGCTGGTGAGCGTTAAGCATAGTGACCGCAGTGAGCGTCCGGAGCGTCTGCTGTTTGAGCGAAGCGAGTTTCAGACGCGACAGCGAACGGAGGGAACGGAGTAGCGAAGCAGCTTAAGCCTTGATCTTTTGGTTACTTTTGGATCAAGCCAAAAGTAACAAATAAATGTCCGTGAAAAATTATTTTTCCACCCTCAAACTAAACAAAAATAAAGGGAAATAATAATAACGTAATAATAATCAAAACATTACAAACAAATCATTCTATATCCCCTCCTGGAAAAAGGTATAGGCAGATTTAGCAGACTTGGCAGACATTCTGCTTTTTTATTCCTATGAAAGCAGGGATATAAAAAGTAGCCTACAACTCTGTAAGTGCTTTCCAAAGGGAATCCACAGGCACAGGAGCGACAATGCTGACCGGTTGTTTCGATACGGGATGGATGAATTCGGCACTGCGGGAATGCAGGCTGATGCCACCGTCCGGATTAGAACGGGGAAAGCCGTATTTCAAGTCACCTTTGATAGGACAGCCCATCTTGGCAAGCTGGCAACGGATTTGATGATGACGACCTGTTTTCAGATCTACAGCCAACAGATAATAGTTTTCCGAGCGGGCAATCACCTTATAACGCAGGATCGCTTTCTTGGCATTCGGACGCTCCGTATCATAAGCATAGCTTTTGTTTTGCTTTTCGTTGCGTACCAGCCAATTAACAAGTTCTCCCTCTTCTGACGGCGGACAATTCTTCACGATTGCCCAATAGGTCTTCTTTACCTCTCCAACCCGGAACATCTCGTTCAGACGGGCGAGCGCCTTGCTCGTTTTGGCAAATAACACGACACCGCTGACCGGGCGGTCCAAGCGATGCGTAACGCCGACAAACACGTTTCCGGGTTTACAATACTTCTCTTTCAGCCATGCCTTCAGCATGTCCGAAAGAGGAGTATCACCGGTTTTATCTCCTTGAACAATCTCGCGGCAAGTCTTATTCACCGCAATGATATGATTGTCTTCGTAAATAACCTCCATGATTTCAAATTTATGATTTATGATTTATGGATTTATGATTTTGCAAAACAAACGTCACCTACATAAATCATAAATTATAAATCATAAATCTCTTTACATATTCATACCGCCATCAACCTGGATCACCTGGCCTGAGACATAAGAAGACATATCGGAAGCCAGGAATGTAGCGATATTGGCCACATCCTCAGGCGTACCGCCACGACGCAAAGGAATTTTCTTTGCCCATTCTGCCTTTACTTCTTCCGGCAGACCGGCTGTCATATCTGTTATGATAAAGCCCGGAGCAATTGCATTGGCACGGATACCGCGTGAACCCAATTCCTGCGCGATAGACTTAGCCAGACCGATCATACCGGCTTTGGATGCCGAATAGTTGCTCTGGCCGGCATTACCGTGTACACCTACGACAGAAGCCATATTGATGATGCTGCCCGAACGCTGTTTCATCATCACCGGAGTACAAGCGTGGATGAAGTTGAAAGCAGATTTCAGATTGACGCCGATGACAGCATCCCACTGGCCTTCGCTCATACGCATCATCAGGCCGTCTTTCGTGATGCCCGCATTGTTTACGAGGATATCCACACGACCGAAATCTTTTACGACTTCAGCTACGACATTGTGTGTTTCTTCAAAATTAGCAGCGTTTGAAGCATAGCCTTTTGCTTTTACACCCAATGCCTCGATTTCCTTCTGGGTAGCCAGACCGTTTTCGTCGATCACCAAATCCGTGAATGCGATGTTTGCACCTTCTGCGGCAAACTTCAATGCGATCGCCTTACCAATACCGCGTGCGGCACCGGTAACGATTGCCACTTTACCTTCTAATAATTTCATATTAATTCCGTTTTAAATTCAACACTTAATCAAGCAAGCACCCGTAGAATAGCCACCGCCGAACACGGTAATGGCAACCAGGTCGCCGTTCTTGAAACTATGATCATTCTGGGCATATACCAACGCTGAGCTTACCGAACCGGTATTTCCCAATTCTTCAATATTATGCAGGAACTTCTCTTCCGGCAGATTGAGCTGTTTAGCGATATTGGACATGATACGCATATTAGCCTGGTGGCCGATGAAATATGTTAGGTTGTCCAGCGTATAGCCATTTTTTTCCAGCAGATAGAGCACGTTCTTCGGCATATAGGTACAAGCCTGGATAAACACGTCACGTCCTTCCGGCATCATGATACCGCCGTCGCGCGGACGAAGGTGAACCGCATCCGGAGCCTTGCCCAGGTAACCGAGTCCTTGTGTATAGACATCCACGATCTCGGAATCCTTTTCCGAAACGCGTTCCTTCGAGATGAAAAAGGCTGCAGCCGCATCGCCCCAGAGGTGGCCGGCTTTCGGGTCCGTCTCATTATAGTAAGCCGAGTTCTTGTCAGCGGAAAGGACCAGCGCTTTCGTTGCTTTTCCCATAGCAAAATATCCTTCCACAACTTCCAATGCATTCAGGAAGGAAGAGCAGGCGGAAGAAAGATAGAGCGCTTTCGCATTTTCAATATTGAATTCGTGCTGGGCAAGATGAGCCGCAGTCGCTACCGTATCGTACGGAGAATAAGAGGCAGAAACAATCAAATCCACATCCGTAATATCATACGGTAATTTAGGTAGGGCGTTGCGAACAGCTTCCATACTCATCGTATTGATATTTTCCTCCGCTTTTGCCTTAGACCGGGAACGAATCCCTGTGCGCTGTTCAATCCACTCGCTGGTTAGCCCGTTTAACTCTAAAAAATGTTGGTTATCGACCCGTTCTTCAGGTACATAAAACCCTGTTGCATTAATAAACATTCCTCAGTATTGTGTTACTTTATCTTTATACCATTGAATATCAAATTCATTACATTATCTCTCCGTTTAATCCGCTGGCTGATATTATCCCCCATGATTCCACGTATATACGGAACTTCCAACCCCTTCAGGGCATGATGAAGAACGACCGCCGTAATCTCGGTATCGGGCATCGCAAAAATTCCTTCCTTCACTCCGGCTTCCAGAATTCCCTGTATCAATTCCGTCTCACGGATATCGAAGCTCTTCCTGATCTTCTCCACCCGCCAGATATCACGGAAAAAATTAGCTTTCAATGTCCCGTTACGAAACACCAACGCTTTGATAGCATCCAATCTTGCATACAAAAACGTCATCAACTTCTCGTCTGCCGGCAAGTCTTTCGCAGCCACATCCTGAAGCATCTTGTATAGTTGGTCCAGCTCGGACTCGACTACTGCCAGATAAATCTCGTTCTTACTTTTAAAGTACGTGTAAAGCGTACGCCTTCCCTTTTTGGATGCCTGTGCAATATCGTTCATTGTCGTATTATCCACCCCCATGCGGGCAAACAATTGTCTGGCCACATCCACCAACATCTCACGTGTTTTAGAAACTGTCATCGGCATTTGTATTGCACATTTTGATTAAAACTGTGCGCAAAAGTACCGGAAAAAATAATAACTACCAAAAACATACTTACATTTTATCCAAACGAACCTTTATAATAGAGATATGAACCAATCATTCTCTAAAAAGGGCAGAACTTCTCTCAAATATCATTTTGCTATCCTTACACAGGTATTATAGCGCACGAAGAAACGTTAAAAAATATTACCCGCCATACTAATTTCCAAAATATGCCCTATTAATCCGATTTTGGCGGAGTAGCAGTGACATTTTGTTCAAACAAGAATCTTCCGACAAGAAGGGGCGCAGCTTAAAGAGATAAAGAAAACTGCTGAAAAATTTGTTTTATTAAAAATAAGTCGTACCTTTGCACTCGCAATCCAGAATGATTGCCACTATATCGCGGAGTGGAGCAGTGGTAGCTCGTTGGGCTCATAACCCAAAGGTCGTAAGTTCGAGTCTTGCCTCCGCAACTCAGTAAGCCTTCGGTTTTTCAGGATCGGAGGTTTTTTATTTTTACTTCCTCTAAAATTTATTAGTTCTATTTAAACCCGGCATGAACTCTCCGGCACATTTGTTGTTATTCTATATATGTATTAAAATCAGAAAAAGAAGCAGACTTAATAACATATATAAATATGGCCTATATAGATTATTACAAAATTCTGGGGGTAGACAAAGGCGCTTCGCAGGACGACGTCAAAAAGGCGTACAAAAAGCTTGCGCGAAAATACCATCCCGACTTGAACCCGAATGATCCGGACGCTCACCGCAAGTTTCAAAAAATAAATGAAGCCAATGAGGTACTCAGCGACCCGGAGAAACGGAAGAAATATGACCAGTACGGAGAAAACTGGAAACACGCTGACGAATTCGAAGCCCAACAACAGCAATATCGCCAATACCAGAATGGACAAGGCGGAGGAGCCTACTGGAGCAGCTCCGGTGACGGCAGCGAATTCTCCGACTTCTTCGAACAGATGTTCGGAGGCATGGGCGGCAGAGGCGGACGCAGCCACGGTTTCCGCGGGCAGGACTACACGACAGAGTTGCAGGTCTCTTTGGCAGACGCTGCCCAAACACACAAGCAGATCATCACCGTAAACGGTAAGAACCTGCGTATCACCATCCCGGCCGGTATCGCCGACGGGCAGACCATCAAGCTGAGAGGACAGGGAGGACCGGGTGTAAACGGCGGACCGGCAGGTGATTTGTATATCACCTTCCACATCCCGGAAGACAGCCGGTTCAAACGGGTGGGTGATGACTTGTACGTCACCGCTCCTTTGAACCTGTACACCGCCATTCTCGGTGGCGAACAGATCATCGAGACAATGGACAGCAAAGTCAAACTCAAGGTCAAACCGGGAACCCAGAACAACACGAAGGTACGGTTGAAAGGAAAAGGATTCCCCATTTATAAGGAAGAAGGGAAGTTCGGTGACATGATAGTGACCTACTCCATCGACATCCCGACCAACTTGACGGACAAACAAAAAGAATTGTTCCGCGAAATACAAAGTCTTAATTAAAAAACGAGATTGTTATGCAAACAGATTTAATCATAGTCAGTGAATACTGCCGGATATGCCATATCGAACCATCGTTTCTCTACCTGCTACAGAAAGGTGGCCTGATAGAGATAGACACAGTAGAAGGAGAAAGCTACCTGCCTGCCTCCCAATTGTATGACGTAGAACGATATACGCGTATGTATTACGACCTATCCATCAATATCGAGGGGATCGATGCCATCCACCATTTGCTGGGCCGGGTGGAATCCCTGCAACAGGAAGTTAATCGGTTGAAAAGCAAATTAAGGCTATACGAAACAGAAAATCATGATTCGATTGAAGATTTATAAGCTGTCAAAATGCTGTTTCTTAAAGCTTGAGAACCGGGGTACAAGAATATTCAACAAACTATTTGTAAATAAATTTGGATTATAAGAATATTTTTGTACCTTTGCACTCGCAATCCAGAATGATTGCCACTATATCGCGGAGTGGAGCAGTGGTAGCTCGTTGGGCTCATAACCCAAAGGTCGTAAGTTCGAGTCTTGCCTCCGCAACCAGTAAAAGAGAATCAAGCAATTGGTTCTCTTTTTTATTTATCTTTACCGCCAAATAAAAAGAGAGATGAGTCAGATAGAATTGATCCTAAGCCGCCACGGCGAGACGGAAGAAAACAAATTACATATTATGCAAGGCCAGCTCCCCGGCCACCTGTCGGAACTGGGCAAACAACAGGCCGAAGCACTGGCTGAAATGTTGGACAAGGAAGAGCTGGACGTGATCGTGTGCAGTGACCTCGCACGCAGCTATGACACAGCAATGGCCGTCGCCCGGAGGAAAGGATTGCAACCGGTGGCGACTCCTCTTCTTCGTGAAATGGATTGGGGTGTATATACTGGGAAGGTAGCGGATGAAATGGATTTTACGACACTGCCGGAAAGCGTGGAAACCATAGATGCCCTGTATAAAAGAGCGGGAGATTTTGTCAACTTCCTGAAAAAGGAGTTTCCGGGAAAACGGATTCTGGCGATCGGGCATGGAGGCTTCAACCGTGCTATCATCGTGCAGTTGGAAAAACTGGCCCCAGAAAAGATACTGAGTTTACCGATCATGAAGAATACGGCATGCATGCGTTTCACGCTGCCGTAATCTCCCGACGGTTTATTTTCAGGCAATCGGCTTTATATCTGGGGATGGACGACACAGAAAGTACCCGATGATTTGCTGACAAGCTTGTCATCGCAATAAATCTCGCATTCGCAAAAGTGAAGATGGCTTCCAGGCTTCACAACATAGCCTTTAGCAATCAATTCCTTCCCCCATGCCGCCCGCAAAAAGGAAATTTTAAGTTCGGCGGTCAGCACGTCGCGGTCCAGAGGCAGCATCGTATAGGCAGCAAAACCGGCAATCGTGTCGGCAAGGGCTGCCAAAACACCTCCGTGAATAACGCCGCTATATTGCCGTTGCTCATCATGCAAGGGCATGCGGGCTTCCACCCTTCCCTCTTCCACCACCGTAAAGTCAATACCCAGGTGATTGACATACGGATTCGTATTCACACGGCTTATCAGCCGTTCCTTCACTTCCTGATCCATATCATACGGTTATTTAAATCATTAGCGGATGGTGATCGTACAATCTTCCAGGCTGTCGATAATGGCGAGGCTTTCCACACGTACATCCGCATCATTCAGCACATCGCGTCCCTTCTGGAAAGCTTTTTCGATGATAAAACCCATTCCTTCCAGCTTGGCTCCGGACTGTTTTACCAGATCGAGCACTCCCATTGCGGCATTACCATACGCCAGGAAGTCGTCGATAAAGAGGATACGGTCGTCAGCTGTCAGAAAGTTATTGCTGATACACACCGTGTAATCTCGATCTTTTGTAAACGAATGGACAACGGTAGACAACATATTCTCCATCGTCTTCGGCTGTTTTTTCTTGATAAAGACGACAGGCAGATGCATGATATATCCCACCATGATCGCCGGGGCGATACCACTTGCTTCTATCGTCACAATCTTATTGATATCCGCATCCCGGAAACGGTAAATAAATTCTTCAGCCACTTTATAAAGCAGCATGGGGTCCATCTGATGGTTGATAAAGCTGTCAACTTTTAGAATCCCTCCCGGAAAACATCTGCCATCCTGCAGAATACGCTGTTTAAGTAATTCCATTTTTATTCTGTTTTATCTTCTTTGACTCGTATCAATACATTCGCAAAAATAGCGGCAAGACCCCCGGTCGTGATCCCGGAAGAAAAAATGCCCTTTATAGCTTCCGGTGCCGTATTCAGGATATCCGGCATCAGTTCCACCCCCAAGCCGAGCGAGAGGCTGACCGCCAAGACCAAAGTAGCCTTCCGGTTGATTTCCTGCGAAGCGATAATCCGTATGCCGGCAGCCGCAACCGTACCGAACATCAATAAGGTCGCCCCACCCAACACCGGGTCCGGCATCAAGGAAAAGACAACGCCAACAACCGGGAACAGTCCTAACAATACCAACATACCGGCGATATAATATCCGACATACCGGCTGGCAACTCCCGTCAGCTGGATAATACCGTTATTCTGTGCAAAGATCGAATTGGGGAAAGAGTTGAAAATCCCGGCAATAAAGGAGTTCACCCCATCCGCCAGCACACCGCCCGAAACACGTTTCAGGTAGCCCTCCCCTTCTATCGACTTACCTGAAATCATCGAGTTGGCCGTCACATCGCCAGTAGCCTCAATCGCCGTAATCAGGTACACCAAACCAATAGCGACAAAAGCGGAGAAATTCAGGTCCAGCCCATATTTGAAGGGCATCGGGATATTAAATCCCATCAAGCTTTGCGAAGAAGCCGCCGCCATATCGACCATACCGAGAAAGTAAGCCAGCGCATAACCGATGCACAACCCTAACACGATCGAACTCATACGGAGATACTTGTTCTTGCAACGATTAAAGAACAAGACACTCAGCAACACTGTCGCCGCCACCCCTATATTCCGGATGCTCCCGAACGTCCCGTTATCCATCGCACCATAGCCACCGCCACATGAAACGATTCCGACCTTGATTAGGCTAAGTCCGATCAGCAGCACCACGATACCCGATACTAGCGGAGTAATGATAGAACGCATATACTTGAATGTCCGGCTAATCACCATCTCGATCGGAGCCGCCGCAATACACGCCCCGAATATAAGAGGCAGTCCTCCCGCTAGTCCAGCCGTTATGATCGGACCGATGAAAGAGAAACTCGTTCCCTGGATACAAAGCAACTTCGCCCCTACCGGGCCAATTCGGCGACACTGTATGAATGTCGAGATACCGGATGCAAAAAGTGCCATCGAAACCAGGAAACCGGTCGTTTCGAGATCCAGCTTCAAGGCTCCGGCAATAATCAACGGAGGTGTAATGATCGCCACAAAGATCGCCAGCAAATGTTGCAAAGCGGCAAACAGGGCTTCTTTAAAAGGAGGACGGTCGTCTATACCATAAATCAGATCGGTCTTTTCGACCGGTTCAATCATTTCTTCCAACTCTTCCGGGTTCAGTTTCATATCTTTACTATTCGTCTATTATAAATTCAATTCTTTTAATGTTTCCCCTTTCGCATTCAACACACGAAGAGTCATCTCTTTCCCAAGGTTGAAGATGATATCCGTAAAGATCGGACGATGGTCGGAAGCGGCCGGTTCCTCCCATACACGGGAGGAGGTACGGGTAAAGGCAACCGTATCTTTCGCATAGGCTGCAATGTAATCAAGCGTTTCATCGGGTTTATCAGCAGGAAAAGTCGGCTTCTCCATATCCGTCAAGATCACAAAATCGTTCTTCAACTGCCGGATAAACTCCGAATCGGGATGCGCATTCATATCACCGGCAATAAAAAAAGGCTTGTTTGCCGAAGCCGCCACCTGCCGGATGACCGGCAAGGAAAGCATCCGGTCTTCCTCCGTCAACGAGAGGTGCGTACAGCAGTATATATACTTTTCAAATTCGACGACAAGCAGTGCACGGGCTTCCTCCCTTCCAGGCAAAGACAGGTAACGATAGCCGAGAGGCTTCTCCTTGCTCAACATGCCGATACCGTATTTCCCTCCGTCGTAATCAATTGCCGGGGCGTAAATATGATGCATCAGGGTGAGTCCGGCTATTTCCCGCAAAACATCTTTTCCTCCGCTACGGCCTGTCACACTGTCGAGCTCCTGTACGGCCACGACATCGGGGCAAACTTTATTGATCACTTCCGCCGTACGCCGGAAATCGGTCATATCGTCCATTCCTCTGCCGTTACGGATGTTATAACTCATGATACGCAACGTGTTATTTTCGCGTTCGCTCCTCTCCTTCGAGTAGACTTTCCCCAGAGGCAACAACATCATCAATGCTGCCGCCAGCCAAACCGCTTGTTTCATTTTATCGCTCTATTTACAAATTTGACGCAAAAGTAGTTATTTTCATTTGGAACACCATACATAATCCACGTTACCCGCCGGCACACCAGCAGCAGGAAGCTGGAAAGATTTCCGTTCCCCTGGCAGGAAACGGGAGTTCCCTCAGCGGGAAACGGATGTTTCCCCGGCAGGAAACGCAAATTTCCTTATAAGGGAACGGCAGGCAGCCCTACGGCTTTTTACTCAGAACAGGGCGTCCAACGTCCGTATCATAGCGTCAATATCCTCTTCCGTCGTATCCCACGAAGTGACAAGCCGTGCTTCGTTGACTTCTTCATTCCACATATAGAAGAAATATTTCTCTTGCAACTTCTTTAACGGTTCCGTGGGGATGGTAAAGAAAAGCTGGTTGGATTCTATTTTCTGGGTAAACCGTATCTGCGGATACTTTTTCAACGCTTCAGCCAAACGATAAGCACTATGATTAGCTCTTCTTGCGTTTTCCAGCCACAGGTCATTTTCAAGATAAGGGATAAACTGACAGGAAAGATAACGCAGCTTGGAAGCCAATTGAGCAGATTGCTTTCTGAAATACTGCAAATTTTCGGTTATTTCCGGACGGAAAGAGACGACTGCCTCTCCCATCATCATCCCATTTTTGGTTCCCCCGAAACTGAGGATATCCACCCCGGCGTCAACGGTTATCTCCCGCATCGAACAATTCAGATAAGCGCAGGCATTCGCCAAACGTGCACCGTCCATATGCAGATACATGTCATAAGAATGTAACAAATCGGCAATCGCCTTGACCTCCTCGATCGTATAAATCGTCCCCAACTCGGAAACTTGTGAAATATAGACAGCTTTCGGCTGTGAATGATGGCAGACACCGAAATTATGCAGCCGAGGTTTGATCAATTCCGGTGTCAGTTTTCCGTCCGGAGTCGGAATCGTCACGACAGCGCAGCCGGTCATACGGGCAGGAGCACCACACTCGTCCACATTAATATGAGCTGTTTCAGCACACAAAATACTATTAAACGGACGTGTCACTGCCTGCAAAGCTACAGCGTTCGCCCCCGTTCCGTTAAAAACAAAAAAAGGCGATGCCATTTCGCCAAACACTTCTCTTATTTTCGCTGTAGCTGCTGCTGTCCAGGGATCGTCACCATATCCTACTGCATGATTATCGTTCGCCTTTATCACAGCATCCATCACCAAAGGATGAACGCCCGAATTATTATCACTTGCAAAACTTCTCATTTCCGTTTAGAATTTTGCGCCAAAAGTAATAAAAATAAACGGGAGCACCTCTTGGATACCCCCGTTTATTTTTTCACATATTTATTTTAAACTTCACCTCAACTCCGATGAAAATCTTTCAAGACTTTCTGTAATTCCTGACGAGCGAAGAAGATACGACTCTTAACCGTCCCCAAAGGAACACAGAGCTTTTCTGCAATCTCATTATACTTGTAACCACTCAAAAACATGGAGAACGGAACCTTCAGTTCATCGTTCAGACTATTTATCGCTTTTGTTATTTCTTTGATCTGATAAGCACCGTCAGGAGAATCAAAACCTGAATCATTCACTACATCCAGATTATACAGGTCGACACCTTGGTCAACGACAGTCTGTGTACGAACGATTTTATGGTAATTATTTATGAAGATATTACGCATCACAGTTAAGACCCATCCTTTGAAAATAATATTATCTACAAACTTTTCCTGATTGTCCAAAACTTTCAGCGTTGTGTCTTGCATCAAATCCTGGGCGTCATCCCGATTTGCGGTGAGCATTAATGCAAAATTCATCATGTTTTCTTGCATGCTCAATAATTTTTTCTGAAATTGCAACGCATTCATATTACTTATTTTTTTATTTGTTTAATACCGGTTTGGCATTATCCTTCAGCATTGAAGGACATTACAAATGTAGGAATAATATTTTAATTACAATGCGGTTTGATGATTATTAATATTAAAAATCGTAACTTAATACATTTATAACAAACAGCTTTGAAAATGAGCAGTATTTACAAGTTTTCAAGCAACTAAAATACAAAATTCACAACATGTATGTTACAAATTCGTACAACATGTAAAAGAGATGGAGAATAATATAAAATGAAGAAAAATTTAGGACTTTTTTTAGCTATCATATTGGTCCAGATAGCCCCATTTATATCAGCGGCAGACACCTTGCACCCGTTAGTATATAAAATCGATATAAAAAAGGAGATAAGCAATACCACGCGCCTGTATCTTAGAGGTGGTCTGGCGGAAGCCAATGCCTTGGGGGCAGATGCCGTCCTGATCCATATGAACACATACGGCGGCCAAGTGGATGCGGCAGACTCGATGCGTACGGCCATTTTGTACAATTCCATCCCAGTCTATGTCTTTATCGACAACAATGCCGCTTCTGCCGGAGCGCTCATTTCCATCGCATGCAAGAAAATTTATATGCGGAAAGGCGCAAACATCGGGGCAGCCACTGTCGTGAACCAAACAGGGGCGGCCATGCCGGACAAATACCAGTCCTATATGCGCTCCATGATGCGTTCGACAGCCGAAGCGCACGGGCAGGATACAATCATTCAAAAAAACGATACTTTATACAAATGGAAACGAGATCCGTTGATAGCCGAAGCGATGGTAGACGAACGGGTGGCTATTCCCAACCTGATAGACACAGGAAAAGTCCTTACTTTCACAGCGCAGGAAGCTCAAAAGTGGGGATATTGCGACGGTATAGCCGAAAATCCGGATGAAGTAATCACGCAATATTTGGGATATAAAGACTACGAAATGAGAAGTTATACACCCAGTTGGCAAGATGATTTAAAAGGATTTTTAATGAACCCTATTTTTCAGTCTATTCTGATCATTATTATCATCGGCGGTATTTACTTTGAAATGCAAACACCAGGGCTGGGTTTCCCCTCTGCGGCCGCCCTACTGGCAGCAGTCCTCTACTTTGCACCACTCTATATAGACGGACTGGCGGCAAATTGGGAAATTCTGATCTTCATCATCGGCATTCTATTGCTCGCAGTAGAAATCTTCATCATTCCGGGATTCGGGGTTGCCGGAATAAGCGGTATCGTATTGGTTATCGGCGGCCTGGTCATGGGCTTACTGAATAACGATAATTTCGATTTCGAAGGAGTCAGCGGAAAAGAGATCGGGGAAGCGACATTGACGGTCCTGGTCGGATTAGTGGCCGGCTTCGGCCTGATGATCTGGCTGTCCAATAAGATCGGACACCGGGGAATGTTCCGGAAAGTCGCGCTGAATACGGATTTGAAAGATGCTATATCATCTCCTGACCTATCTTCACTGGTAGGGAAAGAGGGAATAGCTACCACCGTATTACGCCCTTCCGGGAAAGTTTCGGTCGACGGAGAATTTTATGACGGGGTTTCCGAATCAGGTTTTATAGAGAAAGGGGACAAGGTCAAGGTGGTCCGTTTCGAGAATGCACAAGTGTATGTAGAAAATCTTTAACACATTGTAAGGCGGCCATAAAGGTCGCCTCTATGCAGGGATGCGCTGATATAAGATATGTTTGTCGATTACGATATATTGCAGGGCGTCCATGGCCAGGAGGTCACTTAGGATATTCTTTGCGGTGTAATAATTGATCCGTCCGATCCGGCAAAACTGGCTGACATTGATATGGGGATGATCATCCAGATAAGCAAACAAACGCTCCACAGGTTTGCTTATCTTCAATAAAGTCCCGTCCCGTTTATGCTTTTTCTGCCAGGCAAGCACCAACACTTCATTGGCCAATATATTTTCATCGGCAACCCTTATATAGGCTTTAAACTTGTTATCCTTATCAGGAGCCGTATGCGGTTTATCCGGACTGGGGGCAATATATACTTCAAGAACCGTCTTGCCGTTCACCTCCCAGCGGGTCGCCTCAAAGGGGACTTCCGGGCGGGTATACATCCTGGAGGCTGCTTCAATCATATAATATTCTTCTTCGCTTCGCACACCAGAGATATTCCCATTATCTTTCACACCGATCAAAAGGCGTCCGCCGTCAGTATTGGCAAAAGCACTCAGCGTACGCGCAATCTTCTTACTGTCGCTCACTTCGAATTTAAAATCAAGTTGTTGGTGTTCTCCTTGCTCTATCAACGCTTCTATCGGATGTATCTTCTTCATTTTGGCAATTTTTTAGACCGGCAAAATTAAAATAAATACATAACTTTGCCAACGGAAAAACAACGAAAGCATGTCTCAAATACCATCTCTTATATCGGATCTTGCTGTCATATTGATTTCAGCGGGATTGGTTACCTTGCTTTTCAAAAAATTAAAGCAACCGGTCGTACTCGGATATATCGTAGCCGGACTTCTTGCCGGCCCTTCCATCACACAAATACCGACTGTCACGAATGTAGAAAGCATCCGCATCTGGGCGGATATAGGCGTGATCTTCCTTCTATTCGCTTTAGGGCTCGATTTTAGTTTCAAAAAGCTGATGAAAGTCGGCGGAACAGCAGTGATCGGGGCTATTACCATCGTGATAGGCATGATGACACTTGGCTATACTACCGGATTGTCATTAGGTTGGGGACATATGAACAGCCTTTTCCTCGGAGGAATGCTTTCCATGTCGTCTACAACGATTATCTTCAAAGCGTTCGACGACATGGGACTGCGCAATCAGCGGTTTGCCGGAGTGGTTTTCGGAATCCTTGTTGTCGAAGACCTGTTTGCCGTTTTACTGATGGTTTTACTGTCTACATTGGCAGTCAGCAAACACGTGGAAGGAATGGAGTTGCTCAACAGCGTGGTCAAACTGGGAGTTTTTCTGCTGTTCTGTTTCGTTATCGGCATTTATCTGATTCCCTCTTTTCTGAAAAAAGCCAGGACTTTCCTGAATGACGAAACCTTGTTGATCGTCAGTCTGGGACTATGCCTCGGAATGGTCATCATTGCCACGAAAGCCGGTTTTTCTTCAGCCTTGGGAGCTTTCGTTATGGGATCTATCCTGGCAGAAACGATCGACGCAGAACATATCGAACATATTATCAAACCTGTAAAAGATCTTTTCGGGGCCATATTCTTTGTCTCAGTCGGAATGTTAATCGATCCGGCATTACTGTGGGAATACAAAATTCCGATTCTGATCCTTACACTGGTCGTAATGGCCGGACAAATACTATTTGCCAGTTTTGGGGTATTGCTTTCCGGCCAACCGGTCAAGATAGCCATACAATCCGGTTTCTCTCTCGCTCAAATAGGTGAATTCGCTTTTATCATTGCATCGTTAGGACTGTCATTAGGGGTAACCGATAATTTCCTCTATCCTATTGTCGTGGCGGTTTCAGTTGTTACGACTTTCTTTACACCTTATATGATTCGTATGGCAGAACCGGCATGCCGGGCTGCCGATCAGGTCATACCGAAGTCATGGATGAAATTTCTCGAACGCTATTCTTCCGGCTCCAATACCATACACCAGAAAAGCGCCTGGAATAAACTGTTGAAGGCACTGGTCCGTATAGTCGGCACTTATACAGCCGTTACCCTTGTCCTGATCTTTATCTGGCTTCAGTTCATAGCACCTTTTATCATGAAGGAACTTCCGGGCATACGGGGAGCAGGGATCTCACTCGTTCTGATCCTGCTATTAATAGCCCCCATGTTGCGTGCGATCATGATGAAGAAAAACCACTCAGCCGAGTTCCAACAATTATGGCTGGATAGCAAGTACAATCGGGGGCCATTGGTTTCATTGATCATTTTACGTATTATATTATGTATCGGCCTGGTCATGCTGCCCGTCGCCCGTTTGCTGAATGCCGCAGTCGGTATCGTACTGGCGATCGCAGCAACTGTCATAGTTATTGTCATTTTATCCAAACGGTTGAAAAGACAATCCATCCTGATGGAACGGCATTTCTTCAGTAACCTCTCCGCACGCGAATTGGAAAACGAACGGAAAGCACCGATCAACCAACGTTTTGCCAACCACCTGTTGGAACGTGACTTGCATTTAGCCGATTTTGAAGTGAAGCAGAACTCTCCCAGCATGGGAAAGACCTTAAAAGAACTCAACTTCCGACAGAAATGTAATGTAAACATCGTGACAATTATTCGAGGAGAACAGCGGATTAATATACCCGGAGGAGAAGAACGCCTCTATCCATTTGACAAATTGGTAGTAGTCGGTGCGGATGACGATCTTGAACATTTCCGTCAATATATAGTCGAACGATATAAAAAAGCCCAAACCAATAAGGAGCAGACGACACATGAAGTCAATATGGAGCAATTCACTATCGCCGAAGGCTCCCATCTGATCGGGCGTACCATTCTGGAATCCGGCATACGGGACAAGTCCGCCTGCCTGGTCATCGGTATCGAACGAGGAACCTCTTCCATCAAAAATCCATCTCCTTCAACCGTTTTTGAAGAGGGTGATATTGTATGGATTGTTGGAGAACATGAGAAGGTTCTGCTATTGAGCGAGGGGAAAACGGTAAATAATTGACAATGGACAATTTTATGAATCATACATTATAAATTATACATTATACATCATGAAGTTTATAGGAATAATTCCCGCACGCTACGCCTCTACCCGCTTTCCGGGGAAACCACTTGCCGATATGGCAGGCAAACCGATGATCCAACGGGTATACGAACAAGTCCAAAATGTGATTGATGCGGTCTGCGTAGCTACGGACGACGACCGTATAGAAGCTGCCGTCCAGGCTTTCGGCGGCCATGTCGTTATGACATCCGACCAACACAAAAGCGGTACGGACCGTTGTTATGAAGCGTATTGTAAAATAGGAGACGGATATGACGTGGTTGTCAACATACAAGGTGATGAACCTTTCATCCAACCGGAACAGATCGAAATACTAAAAGCATGTTTCATCGATGACAGTATCCAAATCGCCACCTTGGTAAAACCCTTTCGACCGGATGATGATTTCGAAACGACCTTATTCAACGCCAATTCACCGAAAGTGGTCTTGAACAAGAACAATGAAGCCATGTACTTCAGCCGTTCGATTATACCTTATATGAGGGGCAGGAAATATACCGAATGGCTTCCGAACCATACCTATTACAAGCATATCGGACTATATGCTTACCGCGCCGACACACTCAAGGAGATCACTCATTTACCCCAATCTCCCCTGGAGCTGGCTGAAAGCTTAGAACAACTGCGCTGGCTGGAAAACGGCTACAAGATCAAAGTAGGAATTACCCAGCAGGAAACAATCGGTATCGACACACCGGAGGATATGGAAAAGGCACTGGCTTTCTTGAAAAACACGAGCATCAACTGACAAATGAATCGGTATCCGCATAAAAAGGAATGCCGGTTGCTTTGGAGAGCAATCGGCATTCCTTTTATCACATCAGATTTGACTTCTTAACGGCGACGGTTATTCTCCCGCTGCTGTTTCTGTCTTTCCAACTGAGCCTGTTGAGCTTTCTGAGCTTCTTCCAGGCGCTTCATGAAACCGGACTTCTTCATCGGCTTCTTTTTGTTTTCTTCCAACTTGGCCAGCAACTTATCTTCGTCAATCGTATAACGGAAGATGATAGTCTGCAAGATCGTGATCAATGTAGAGATGAAGTAATAGTAAGTCAAACCGGATGCATACTGGTTGAAGAATACCAGCATCATCAGCGGCATCATATACATCATCGCTTTCATCCCCGGCATCTGCTGCTGTCCGGTATTCGTCTGTTCCATATTGAACTTCGTATATATAATGTTCGTTACGGTCATCAACAAACAGAACAAACTGATATGGTTACCGAAGTACGGCGTAATAATAGGAATATATGTATTCCAACTTACAATCGCATCATAAGTAGACAAGTCGTGCGCCCAAAGGAAACTCTGATGACGCAATTCGATTGCTGACGGGAAGAACATGAACAGAGCGACCAGGATCGGCATCTGCAACAACATCGGAACACATCCTGCCATCGGACTTGCTCCGGCGCGACTATACAGTTCCATTGTCGCACGCTGGCGTTCTACAGCCTTATCCTGTCCCGGATATTTAGCATTGAGCTCTTCCACCTGCGGACGTAATACGCGCATCTTGGCCGATGACATATAAGACTTATACGTCAACGGGAACAGGATCAATTTTACGATAACCGTCAACAGGAAGATCAGCAAGCCGTAGCTATGAATAAATTGTCCGAGGAAATTAAACAACGGAATGACGAAATACTGGTTCACCCAACGGAAAATACCCCATCCCAGCGGAACGATCTTTTCCAGATCCAGTTGATCGGCTTTCTCTACATCATCATCGTAAGATTTCAACAGGGAGAACTGATTGGGACCAAAATAGAAACGCATATCCGTCGCTTCATTACCCTTCAAATCGAAAGGTACGGACGTTGTTGTCTTATACTCCTTCAGAAAAGAACCGTCTTCGGGCAGCATCTTCGAATCGATAGTCGTCGACTCGAATCCTTCGTTTCCGGCGATCAGGATAGAAGAAAAATACATGTCTTTATAAGCGACCCATTTCAACCGGTTAGACAATTGTTTGCTGTCGTTCTTGGTTTCGCTCAGGTACTCCACATCGTCGGCCATAAATTTATAGTACACTGTTGCATAACGGTCTTCAAACTTACGTCCCTTTTCCTGCTGGGTTATTTTTTGCTGCCATAACAAGTCCAATGCAGTCGTACCCGGTGACAGTACACCATTCAGGCCAGTTCCCTTAATGGAGAACTGCAACATATAATCGTCCGGTTTCAAACTATAGATAAAATCCAGATGACTGCCTTCTCCTGTATTCAGACGCATGGTGATGCTGTTCTGATCATTTCCTTTTACAGGGGTAAAATACAAATCACCGGTATTTACCACGCGATTATCAGCCGTAATCAAAGTAAAATCGAACTTCGAGTCCTTTTCATCGAAAAGCACTAAAGGTTCACCTTTATAATTATCGTACTTTTTCAGGCGGACATATCCGACACGTCCTCCCTTATTAGCCAAACGGACTTCAACCAGCTCGTTTTCCAAGACAGTGGAACCCTCCTCTCCAACCATTGCATCGGCGAAAACTCCAAACGTGTTCTGTAAACGGGCAAGCCGTACGGAATCGGGCAAGCCAGCCAGTTCGTCGTCCGCTTTTGCTTCTCTATTCAACTCTTTCTGCTGTTCCAGCTGCTTTGCGTATTCTATCTGGGCGATCGAATCCTGCATCCGGCGCTGTGCTTCTATCTGTTCCGGTGTAGGCTGGTTCAACCAAGTAAATACAATTAAGACAACTCCAATAAGCAGGAAACCTATTATCGTGTTTTTATCCATCTATAATTTTTATTTTTTATTTTCAACTGCAGCTTTTACAAAGCTAACGAAAAGAGGATTAGGATTAACGACCGTGCTGTTATATTCCGGATGGAACTGAACACCCACAAACCATTTCAATGCAGGAATCTCTACCACTTCAACCAAGTTCGATTCCGGATTTTCACCTACGCACATCATGCCGGCAGCTTCGAACTTATCGCGATATTCGCTGTTGAACTCGAAACGATGGCGATGACGTTCCTGGATGTGTGTCTGTCCATACGCTTCATAAGCCTTAGACCCCTCCTTCAAGATACAGTCGTATGCCCCCAGACGCATAGACCCCCCCATATTGGTTACATTCTTCTGTTCTTCCATCAGGTCGATCACTTTATATGGGGTATTGGGTTCCATTTCCGTCGAGTTGGCTTCCGTCAGCCCCATTACGTTGCGGGCAAATTCGATCACCATGCACTGCATACCCAAACAGATACCCAGGCAAGGGACATCGTTTTCACGAGCATATTTCAATGCGGCAAATTTCCCTTCAATACCACGCTGCCCGAATCCCGGAGCGATCAGGATTCCATCCATATCTTTCAACAATTCGGCTGCATTGCCGTCATTCAGTTTTTCGGAATGGAACAAATGCAAATCCAGTTTACGATCATTATAAATAGCAGCCTGCAGCAGAGATTCGTCGATTGACTTATAAGCATCCTGTAGTTCGACATATTTACCGACCAAGCCGATCTTTACTGTTTCAGTAGCATCCACCTTACGTTGCAAAAACTGATGCCAAGGCTTCATCTCAGGTGTCGGTCCGACTTCCAGCCCGACTTTACGCAGGATCACTTCGTCCATCTTCTGACGCTGCAATACCAACGGAACTTCGTAAATCGTCGGAACGTCGACTGACTGTATAACGGCATCCTGCGCTACATTACAGAAGAGAGCCACTTTACTTAACAAATTGGCACTCAACTCATGCTCGGTACGCAATACCAGAACATCCGGCTGAATCCCCAACTCCTGCAGTTGTTTTACGGAATGCTGTGTCGGTTTGGTCTTGTATTCTTTTGCAGCCGCGATATAAGGCACATAAGTAAGATGTACACATATACAATTCTTTCCCAGTTCCCATTTCAACTGACGCACGCTTTCGATAAACGGAAGAGATTCGATATCACCGACCGTACCGCCGATTTCAGTGATCACGAAATCAAATTTGTATTTATTTCCCAGCAATTTCACATTGCGCTTGATCTCGTCCGTGATATGAGGCACCACCTGCACAGTCTTTCCCAGATAATCCCCTTTACGCTCTTTGCTGATAACGCTCTGATAGATGCGCCCTGTAGTGATGTTATTTGCGCGGGTTGTCTGAACATTCAGAAAACGCTCGTAGTGTCCGAGGTCCAAATCCGCTTCATGTCCGTCTACGGTAACATAGCATTCCCCATGTTCGTACGGGTTCAGCGTACCCGGATCGATATTGATATAGGGATCAAATTTCTGAATGGTAACCTTGTAACCTCTTGCCTGAAGTAGTTTACCCAATGATGCGGCAATAATTCCCTTACCTAATGAAGAGACCACGCCGCCCGTAACGAAGATGTACTTTGTATCTGCCACGATAGTAATATTTTAATTATCTTTTAATTGCACACTCGCATTTCAAAACTGCAAAGTTACATAATTTCATTCATATAACAAGGGGGAGAGAAAAAACATCTTTTGTCTTTTTGACAGCAAAAGGAGGTAAATTCTCTCCATATAGATATGTGAAAAAATATTACCCGCTATAGTAATTCCATTTTCATGGGGTAGAAAATAGTTTTTCACTGTAGGGCAGTAACATTTTGTCAATCGAAAAGGAGACGGGTATTCTTCATTTTTCTTTCCAGTCCAAAGAAAAAAGTGTATCTTCGTTGTTATATATAAAGAAAGAATAAAATAGACATAAGATGAAAAGTTTAAATGGATCAGTCCTGCGCTGCATATTTGCAATCGTATTGGGACTTGTATTGGTTCTTTGGCCGGAAGCGGCCGTTACTTATTTGGTAATAACAATCGGGATTTGTTTTATCATACCGGGATTATTCTCGCTCTTGAATTATTTCACCCGCGAAAAAGTAGAAGGAGAGCCAAGCCCGATGTTTCCGATCGACGGAGCGGGCAGTATCCTGTTCGGAGCATGGTTAGTGATCATGCCGCAGTTTTTCGTTAGCATACTAATGTATATTTTAGGAGCTTTACTGGTTCTTGGAGGTGCACAACAACTGATTTCGCTGGTTTCCGCCCGCAAATGGAGTACCGTACCCTATGGTTTTTACATCCTACCGTCCCTGATTTTGATAACAGGAGTTATGATCCTCGCCTACCCGTTCGGAGCAGCCGCCAACACATTTGTGATTTTCGGAGTCGCTTGCCTGGTCTATGGTATTTCCGAACTGATCAACTGGTATAAGTTCAGTAAAAGATAAAAGAAAACGGAGTACCGCCCGTTTCAGGACTTACGGTACTCCATCGGAGAAATCCCCATATGTTTCTTAAAGAATTTTCCAAAAGTCGACTGGTCGGAAAAATGAAGTATATCCGCCACCTGCTGGACAGTTGCCTGAGGAGCTTTCAAAAGAATTTTCGCCTCGACGATCAGGGCATCGTCTATCCACTTATTAGCAGATTTACCTGTCAATTCCTTCAGTATCAATGATAGATACTGCGGTGTGATAAACAACTTTTCAGCATAGAAAGTAACTACATGCTGTTCCTTGCAATGTTCAAACAACAATTGCAGAAACTGTTCGAACAATTCTTCCTTGCGGGAAAGAGTCGGCCGGATCAAACGGTCTTTCTTGCTTAACATTATATTTCCCAACTCCAGCAGGAAGCCGATAAAGGCGTTCTGCACCAGTTCTTTCTGATAAAAATGAGTACGTTCCCTCATCTTATCCCGTATAATCTGCATATTTCCGGCCAGTTTTACTGCTTCTTCCGGTTCCAGCTCCGTGCAAGGATTCTTCCGAACCTCCATATAGTTAGCGATTGCCTGAGTCCGGTTACCCCCACCAGGATTACAATCGTCCAGAAACTCTTTGGATGCAATCAGCAAGCGACCTTTAAAATCTTTACTGATTTTGTCAAGCTGGAGAGCATGCGTAGGCATGATCGTTATAAAACTATTCGGTTTGACAGTGTAAGAAACATAATCCAGATGGATTTCAAGCGTCCCTTCAAAAGTCAGCACCATCAAAAGTGCGTTCAACCGCATCGGAGCAAAACGCTCAGGCGAGTCGGGATCTCCGATATCCATACCTCCGTCCAGATCCGCAATCGAAAAAATATCCTGAAAACTATCACGGAAAATAATACTCTTATTCAACTCCGCCAATTCTATTAAAGGAAGTTTTTCCATCTTTACATATTTACTAATCGTGTACTTGCAAAGGTAAACATTTTTTCAACAAACAGAAATATGTTTCATTTTTTACCAATGAATAACGGTTTTTTAGGAATAAAGAAGGCTTCATTTATTCGTTTTCGACTAATTCCGTAACAGAATAAACCTTTTTAGTTTTCCAAATTAGACAGACCTTTGCAACATCTGATCGTATAAAAAGTAATCATTAAAATCGATGATCATAAAAGAACAAATAATGTTAACGGCATTCGACTTATTTTCGGAACACGGGATCAAGAATGTCAGTATGGATGATATCGCTCATAACGCGAGTATATCCAAACGGACTCTTTATGAGCTTTTCGAAGATAAGGAGACTCTACTAACAGAATGTATAAACCTGAGTTATACCAAAATGAAGCTATCCATGAAGCAACTTGAATCCGAGCCGATAACAGCTCTTGAAATTGCCTTGCTTTTTTATGAAGAGCTTATGAGGCGACCTCGCTGGTTTAACCGGAAGTTCTATGATGATCTGAAACGTTATCCGAAAGCATTGCAAAAAACAGAAGAAGAAAAATCCCGATTTTTGAAAAAATGTATAAAACTACTGTCAAGAGGGGCAAAAGAAGGTGTTTTTCAACCGAATATTAACTTCGAAATTGTAGCTTTGCTGGCGAAAGAGCAGGCGAAGATGATCCGTCCGTCCAAAGCCCTCTCCAACCATTCCGTGGCCGAAGTGTTCAATACGATTCTTTATACCTTCCTCCGGGGAATCTCTACTGAAAAAGGTATTGCCATTTTAGACCGTTATTTATTGAAATATACACAGAAGCAATTAGATTGAACAAACGATTTTATTAAAAATCAAATTTACTTATTCTAAATGAGACAAATCTTAATTACTAAAAAGATGATGTGGGTAGTGATAATGTTACTCCCCTCTCTGGCCTTTACCTCCGCAAAAGCTCAGGACACACTCGTTCTCGATATAGGAAAAGCTCTTGAGATCGCGCTGAGCGAAAACCCTACTGTAAAAGTGGCTAATAAGGAAATCCAGAAGAAAAAATATGCACAGAAAGGTTCATATGCCGCTCTATTTCCCCAAGTCAGTTTTGCAGCCGACTACAACCGGACCTTGAAAAAACAAGTGATGTATATGGACGGCTTCGACATGGGAAGTACCGAAATACCAGGCATGGAAGACATGCCGAATATGGATGAAGGGATTGAAGTGGGACGTGATAATAACTGGAACCTCGGTTTCAACGCCTCGATGCCGATTGTCAACGCTGCTCTTTGGAAAAGCCTGAGTATCTCGGCTGTCGATGTGGAATTGGCAATCGAACAGGCACGTTCTTCCAAAATTGCGATGGTCAACCAGGTAAAGAAAGGGTATTACGGCGTGCTTCTTGCTAACGATTCATACCGCGTATTTAAGGAAAGCTATGACAACGCGATGGAAAATTACCTGGATATCAAGCGTAAGTTTGAACAGGGAACTGTCGCCGAATATGACCTGATACGCGCCAATGTTACCGTAAAGAATAGCGAGCCCAATATGTTGCAGGCAGAAAACGCACTGGTTCTCGCCAAATGGCAATTAAAAGCTTTATTAGGCATGGACCTGGACATAAACATCGAATGTGAAGGACAATTGACCGATTTTGAAAAAGATTTATTCGGCGATTTTCTTTCGACAGACACGACATTGGCTAATAATACAGATTTGAAACAAATGGATTTACAAGCCAAGCAACTGGAAAAGACACTGACCATGCAAAAGTTCGATTATTTGCCGACGCTGTCGCTCACCGGTTTGTATCAGTGGACAGCCATGAACAACGACTTCAAGTTCAAAGACTATATGTGGAACCCCTACTCTATGGTCGGTGTCTCACTTTCCATTCCGATCTTCTCCGGCGGTAGTAAGTTCTATAAGATCAAACAAACAAGAAATTCGATCGAACAATTGAGCCTGCAAAGAGAGGATACACAGCGAAACCTGCAACTGGCAATCAAGCAATATATAGATAATATGAATACCTGCGTCAAACGCTTCGACGCCTCACAGAAGGGAGTGGAACAAGCCGAACGGGGGTATATGATCTCACAGAAACGCTATGACACAGGTGCCGGGACTCTGCTCGAGATGAACGATTCGGAATTAGCGCTGACACAGGCCAAACTGAATTTCAACCAGGCTATTTACGATTATATGGTAGCAAAGGCTGACCTGGAAAAGGTGTTAGGCCAGCAAGAATTTTAAGGAATAAAAAGTAGACATTGAATAAAAATATCACAAAATGGAAACAAATAAAAGACAACACTTCATATCACTCTTCATTTTACCTTTACTGTTATCCTGTTCAGGCGAAAAGAAAGATTCGACACAAACAGAAACTGTCAACAACAAAGCTATTGTGAGAGTAGAGACTGTATCTGCACAAGACGTAGAGCAGATCAGTGAATTTACAGCAACAGTCGAGGCCAACATCTCGAATAACATCGCCCCGCAAACCCCGGTACGCATAGAGAAGTTGTTTGCGGAAATCGGCGATCATGTAAAAGCAGGCCAACTCCTGGTCAAGATGGATGAGACCAACCTCAAACAGACCAAAATACAATTGGACAACCAGGAACTGGAGTTCAAACGTATCGACGAACTGTACAAAGTAGGCGGCGCTTCCAAATCAGCCTGGGATGCACAGAAAACACAGTTGGACATAAGCCGTGCGACCTACAAGAATTTACAAGAAAACACACAGTTACTGAGTCCGATCACCGGTATCGTCACCGCCCGCAATTATGATAGCGGAGATATGTATAGCGGAGGCTCGCCTATCTTCACCGTTGAACAGATCCGTCCGGTCAAACTGCTGATCAACGTATCCGAAAGCCTCTTCACAAAAGTAAAAAAGGGGAAAGATGTCGACATCCGGTTGGATGTATACGGAGACGAAGTATTCAAAGGGAAAGTCAGCCTGGTTTACCCGACTATCGATCCGAATACACGCACATTCCCTGTCGAAATCAAAATCGACAACAATGACGAGCGTGTCCGTCCGGGAATGTTCGCCCGCGTGACGATCGGTTTCGGGACACAAAACCATGTGGTCGCTCCGGATCTCGCCATCGTAAAACAGTCCGGTGCAGGAGACCGCTATATATATGTATACAAAGACGGTAAAGTTTCCTACGAGAAAGTAGAGTTAGGACGCCGTATGGGGAATAAATATGAAGTCATTTCGGGGGTAAACAGCGGCGACCAGGTAGTAGTATCCGGTCAAAGCCGACTGAATAACGGAATGGAAGTAGAAATCGAAAAGTAAGAGACAAACACTATGAGCTTATATGCAACAGCGGTAAAAAAGCCGGTTACGACTGCCCTTGTCTTTGTGGCAATCGTGATCTTCGGTCTTTTTTCATTAACCAGATTATCAGTAGACTTGCTGCCGGAGATCGAGACAAACACGATCATGGTCATGACCTCCTATGCCGGCGCCAGTGCTGCGGATATCGAAATGAACGTCTCCAAACCACTGGAGAACGTATTGAACAGCGTCAGCGACCTGAAACACATCACGTCACAGTCGCGTGAAAACATCTCGATCATCACACTCGAATTCGACTATGGTACGGATATCGACGTGGCAACCAATGACGTGCGTGACAAACTGGACGTTGCCGAGCCAATGCTACCGGATGATGTGGATAATCCTATTATCTTCAAATTCGGAACGAACGATATTCCGATTATCATCCTGTCGGTTACGGCGGAAGAGAGTACAAACGCCCTATACAAGATTCTGGACGACAAGGTATCGAACCCACTTGCACGCATCAGTGGTGTAGGAGCGGTTTCCATTTCCGGTACGCCGACACGTGAAATACAAGTCTATTGCGATCCGTACAAACTGGAAGCATACGGAGTTTCAATCGAAGGAATATCCGCAATCATCGCACAGGAGAACCGGAACACTCCGGGCGGTAGCGTGGATATCGGTTCCAACGCTTATGCGCTCCGCGTACAAGGTGAATTTACGGATGCACATCAAATGGACGATCTTGTAATCGGTCATAAGGATAATAAAACGATCTACCTACGTGATGTCGCCCGCATTGAAGACAGCATCGAAGAGCGTGCCCAGGAGACTTACAATAACGGAAAAAAAGGCGGTATGATCGTTATCCAAAAACAATCAGGGGCCAACTCGGTGAACATAGCCAAGAAGGTTCACCAGAAACTGCCGGAAATCCAGAAAAATCTCCCTTCGGATGTCAAGTTGGGAGTCATCATGGATACTTCCACTAATATCTTGAATACGATCGACAGCCTGAAAGAAACCATTTTCATCACCTTCGTTATCGTTATGTTAGTGGTGTTCGTGTTCCTCGGACGATGGAGAGCAACGTTTATCATTATCCTGACCATTCCGATCTCACTGATAGCTTCATTCGCTTACTTGCTTGCCTCCGGCAATACACTGAATATTATCTCGCTAAGTTCACTCTCTATTGCTATCGGTATGGTTGTGGATGATGCGATCGTGGTGCTGGAAAACATTACAACTCATATTGAAAGAGGTAGTGCCCCGAAACAGGCGGCCGTACATGCGACAAACGAAGTGGCTATTTCCGTAATCGCCTCAACCCTGACCATGTTGGCTGTGTTCCTGCCCCTAACGATGGTGACGGGTATGGCGGGTATCTTGTTCAAACAGTTAGGTTGGATCGTTAGTATCATCATGATTGTTTCAACGGTCGGAGCTTTGACGCTGACTCCGATGTTGAGTTCGCAACTACTCAAGCAAAATCCTAAAAAAGGCCGCTTGTACACCTTGTTCTTCACGCCGATCGAAAAGGCATTGGATGCGCTGGATCGTGGCTATTCCAATTTCCTTTATTGGGCGGTACGCCATCGGAAAACGGTTATATTCGGCGCAACTTTGATCTTTGCGGGAAGTATGTTATTAGTTCCGACTATCAAGACGGAATTCTTCCCGACTCAGGATAATGCGCAGATCAGTGTTCACATTGAGTTGCCGGTCGGAACCCGCCAGGACATCACCCGTAAACTGGCGCTTGAAATCGACGAACTGTTTCGACAGAAATATCCGGAAATAAAAACCAGCAACTTTACCGAGGGACAAGCCGATTCCGATAATACCTGGGCTCAATTGAGCAATAACGGGACACATATTATCGATTATTACATCAATATGTCAAGTGTCGGCGATCGTGAACGCGGTATGGTTGAAATCTGTGAAGAGATGCGTAAGGATTTAGCTAAATACCCGGAGATCAAAACCTTTAAGGTTATCGAAGGTGGACAGGAAGAAGGCATGGGCGGACAAAACGCTGTCGACGTCGAGATTTATGGTTTCGACTTCGGTCGAACCGATGCCGTAGCCGCCGAGCTGGCCGAAAGGATGCGTAAGGTAAAAGGTTGTTCACAGGTCAACATCAGCCGTGAGGACTACATACCCGAATATCAAGTTGATTTCGACCGGGAAAAACTGGCGATCAACGGATTGAATATCACAACGGCTGCTATGGCTTTGCGTAACCGCATCAACGGCTCTACCGCCTCCAAATATCGCGAAGACGGTGACGAATATGATATAAAAGTACGCTACGCCCCTGAATTCCGCCAGTCGGTTGAAGACATCGAGAATATCCTGGTGTATAATAGTGCCGGTCAGGGAATCCGTATCCGCGACCTGGGTAAAGTAGTAGAACGAATGACACCTCCGACCATTGAACGCAAAGACCGCGAACGCGTTATTACCGTATCGGCAGTAGTCGGAAAAGGTGCAGCCATGAGCGATATCGTAACAGCCGCCCGGAATCAACTGAAGGAGATGGATATACCTTCGGATGTCAGCTGGCAGTTAGGAGGAACGTACGAAGACCAGATGGACACCTTCTTCGACCTGACAATCCTGATGATCCTGATCATCATTTTGGTATTTATCGTAATGGCCGCTCAGTTCGAATCACTGACAGACCCGTTCGTAATCATGTTCTCCATCCCCTTCGCCTTCACCGGCATAATCTTAGGGCTGGCAATCACGCAGACTCCATTGGGCGTTATGGCATTGATCGGCCTAATTATGCTGATGGGTATCGTTGTTAAAAACGGTATCGTACTGATCGACTACACGATCCTTTGCAGGGAAAGAGGAATGGGAATCCTGACCGCAGTAGTGACAGCCGGAAAATCCCGCCTTCGCCCGGTATTGATGACCACCCTGACGACCGTATTGGGTATGATCCCGATGGCAGTCGGAACAGGCGAAGGTTCGGAAATGTGGCGTTCGATGGGTATGACGGTTGCATGGGGACTTTCGGTGTCAACATTGATCACCCTGGTAATCGTACCGGTCGTATACTGTGTATTTGCCGGAAACGGAGTCCGGCGCAGACATCGCAAGATGGCAAGAAATGGAATATCTTCTAAAAAAGAATAAATAATAATTAGGAATAAGTTAATATGAAAGCTATATTTGTATCATTTAATCAAGCATATTACGAAATGATCCTGAATGCGATGGACCGGAACAACATCCGGGGCTTCACATACTGGGACGAAGTACAAGGACGTGGAAGTAAGACCGGCGAGCCGCACTATGGGAGTCACGCTTGGCCGACACTGAATTCGGCAATCCTGGCAATGGTCGATGACGAAAAAGTCGACCATTTCCTGGAGATACTTCATCAGATGGATCAGAAGACGGAAGCACAAGGGTTACGTGCTTTCGTCTGGAACATCGAAAAAACAATTTAAGAATATAATGAACGATCTTTTTAACATTCTCATTTTCAGTAAAGACTATAATCAGGGAGCGATCATCCAGGACTATATAAAAGCTACCGGATACAACTCACAAGTATTCGATCAGGAAAAGGCGGCATATGAGGGTCTCCTTTCCGGAAATTTCACATTCTGTATTATCGACCACGATATAGACACGAATGAAACACGGACATTGGCTGCCATGATCAAAAGTTCGGAAAATATCATACCAGTCGTTTTCCTGTGCGAACATCCGACGAGAGAAGAAATAGCACTACTGTTTTCATTCCATGCGGACGATGTGATACGCAAACCTATTGACGCTGATATCTTACAGGCTCGGATTAAGGCGATACAAAGCCGTTACCGGCCTCAGCACAAGAAGGAAGCCAGGGTCTATCTTTTCGGGAAATTCAAATTCGACTTGCCCAAACAGCTCTTGTCCATAGAAGGCAAAACGACCAAGCTGACGACCAAAGAGGCTGATTTGCTCACATTGTTGTGCCAACACGCAAACAATATGGTAGAGAGGATACACGCCCTGCAAGTCATATGGAAAAGCGATAACTATTTCAGTGCCCGTAGCATGGATGTTTATATCACCAAATTACGCAAATTATTGCAGGATGATCCTACTATCAAAATTATAAACATTCACGGAAGAGGTTATAAATTATCAACGCGCGAAGATGACAATTGAACATTTCACCTTATTTCTAATCGTAATGGCAGCTATCGCCGCCATTGTTTTCATAGCCCTTTACTTCGTTGAAGCCGGTTATGGAATGTTGTTCGATAAAAAATGGGGATTTCCGATACCGAACAAGATCGCTTGGATTTGTATGGAAGCTCCGGTTTTTATCGTCATGTTTTTGTTATGGAACGGATCGGAACGGCAGTTCGAGGCAGTACCGTTCCTGATATTTTTATTCTTCGAACTGCATTATTTCCAACGGTCTTTTATTTTTCCTTTGCTGATAAAAGGCAAAAGCAAAATGCCGACAGGCATCATGCTTATGGGAATCACCTTTAACCTCTTGAACGGCTATATGCAGGGAGAATGGATTTTCCATCTGGCACCGCAGGATATGTATACGGAAAGTTGGTTGTACAGCCCTCAATTTATCACCGGGACCATCTTATTTTTCACCGGCATGGCAATTAATATCCAATCGGACCATATTGTCCGCCATCTCAGAAAGCCTGGCGACACGAATCATTATCTACCCCAAAAAGGCCTGTTCCGATATGTGACATCAGCTAACTACTTCGGGGAGATTGTGGAATGGTGCGGATTTGCAATCCTGACCTGGAGCGCAAGCGGGGCTGTTTTCGCTTGGTGGACATTTGCAAACCTTGTACCTCGCGCAAATACCATCTACCATAAATACAAAGCGATGTTTGGCAACGAACTGGGAAACCGGAAACGGGTTATTCCTTTTATATATTGAATGACTAACTCATATGGATATGGAAAAAGAATCTGTACTGTTCACTCCCGGTAAAATCGGGCCGTTGACCCTGAGAAACCGGACAATACGGGCAGCTGCATTTGAAAGCATGTGCCCGGGAAACGCGCCTTCCGACATGTTGTACGATTACCATAAATCGGTTGCCGTCGGCGGGATCGGTATGACGACTTTGGCCTATGCGGCTGTTACGCAAAGCGGACTTTCTTTCGAACGTCAGCTCTGGATGCGCCCGGATATCATCCCCGGATTAAAACGTATCACTGATGCCATCCACAAAGAAGGAGCGGCCGCCTCCGTACAACTCGGACATTGCGGAAACATGTCCCACAAAAATATCTGCGGATGCAGGCCTATCTCCGCATCCGGCGGTTTCAATATCTATTCCCCCACTCTTGTCCGGGGAATGAAACCTTCCGAAATCACAGCGATGGCAAAAGCGTTCGGACAAGCAGTTCATCTGGCACGCGAAGCCGGAATGGATGCTGTGGAAATACACGCCGGTCACGGTTATCTGATCAGCCAGTTCCTTTCTCCTTATACCAACCACCGGAAAGATGAATATGGCGGCAGCTTGCACAACCGGATGCGTTTTATGAAAATGTGCATGGACGAAGTGATGAAAGCAGCCGGACAGGATATGGCAGTACTGGTAAAGATGAATATGCGCGACGGCTTCAAAGGAGGAATGGAGCTGGATGAGACACTCGAGGTGGCCCGTACCTTGCAGGACGAATGTGGAGCACATGCTTTGATACTTAGCGGTGGCTTCGTCAGCCGTGCTCCGATGTACGTGATGCGGGGGTCCATGCCGATTCATACGATGACGCATTATATGCCTTTCGGTTGGTTACCGCTTGGAGTCAAAATGGCCGGACGGTTCATGATCCCGTCTGAACCATTCAAAGAGGCTTACTTCCTGGAAGATGCACTGAAGTTCAGGGCGGCGTTGAAAATGCCGCTTGTCTATGTAGGCGGTCTGACCTCACGCGAGAAGATAGACGAAGTCTTGAACGACGGTTTCGAATTTGTGAGTATGGCGCGGGCCTTGCTCAACGATCCGTCATTCGTAAACAAGATGAAGGAAGACGAACATGCCCGTTGCGACTGCGGACATAGCAACTATTGTATCGCTCGCATGTACTCCATCGAAATGGCATGCCATAAACATATTCAGAACTTGCCTAAAAGCATTATTAAAGAAATAGAGAAATTAGAATACAAGTAATGGAAAAAGGATTAGCCATCATAACCGGTGCCGACGGAGGCATGGGACAAGTAATCACGGCAGCCCTCGCAAAAGAAGGCTATCCGGTGATTATGGCTTGCCTCGATCCGAAAAAAGCCGTCCCCGTATGCACCCGGATCCAGCAAGAAACCGGTAACACTCAGATCGAAGTGCGGGAAATCAATCTCGCTTCCCTCTCATCCGTAAACAATTTCACCGGTCAATTATTAAAAGAAGGACGTCCCGTCAGCCTCCTGATGAACAATGCCGGAATCCTGACGACTCCGGTACGCAAAACTGAAGATGGGTTGGAAACAATCGTAAGCGTCAATTATGTGGCACCCTACATGCTCACCCGCCAGTTATTACCCCTGATGCAACCGGGATGCCGCATTGTAAACACAGTATCCTGCACGTATGCTATCGGCCGGATCGAACCGGACTTCTTTGAAAAAGGGAAGAACGGACGCTTTTTCCGCATTCCGGTCTATGGGAATACCAAGCTAGCCTTGCTTCTGTTCACACAGGAACTTGCCAAGCGGATTCAAGACAAGGGCATCACCATAAATGCATCAGACCCAGGAATTGTCAGTACAAACATGATCACGATGCAAGCCTGGTTCGACCCGCTTACCGACATCCTGTTCCGCCCCTTTATCAAAACACCGGCCCAAGGTGCGGCAACCGCCATCCACCTGGCTCTTTCGAATGAGGCGAAAGATAAAAACGGTTGTTGTTATGCCAATTGTAAAAAGAGGAATGTGTCGGAACGCATCCGGCATCATACACAGCAAAAACAACTTTGGGACGATACGGAAATCTTGCTCCGGCAAAAAGGAATCCGGTTCTGAACCGGCATGCACTTTTAGTTTCATACCGATGAAACTCCTATTCCATGCCTATGAAACTACCGTTCCATGCCGAGGGAATTTCAGTTTCATGCCTATGAAACTGAAAATTCATGCAGACAAGATTTTGCAGATATAAATATAAATCGTACCTTTGCACCGCTTTTAACCCCCGTACGTGTGATGGGAAATTAGAAAGCATAAACATCTAATTTTGAGTAACACAAAAATTAAAACAAAATGAAGACATTTCAATTAGAAGGAAAGTCAAGAGAAGTAGCCGCTACTTCTGCAGACCAGAAGAGAGCTTTGAAGGCTATGCGTAAAAACAACGAAATTCCTGCTGTACTGTACGGCGGCGAAAAAGTATCTCATTTCACTATCACGAAAGACAGCGTCCGTAATTTGGTTTACAGCCCTGAAATCTTTGTTGTAGAATTGGCTATCGACGGCAAGAAGACAATGGCTATCGTTAAAGATATCCAGTTCCAACCTGTAACCGACGCTATCCTGCACATGGACTTTTTGGAAGTATCAGATAACAAACCGGTAGTAATGGAAGTTCCGGTTGTTCTGGAAGGTCACGCCGAAGGTGTTAAAGCCGGTGGTAAATTGAACTTGCAGATGAGAAAGCTGAAAGTAAAAGCCCTTTACACAGCAATTCCTGAGAAATTGTTTATCAATGTCGATCACCTGGGATTAGGCAAGACTATGCAGGTTGGCGCATTACACTTCGAAGGTCTTGAACTGATGAACGCTAAGAACGCTGTTGTTTGCGCCGTTCAGTTGACTCGTGCCGCTCGTGGTGCTCAGGCTAAGGCATAATAAAATTATTATTCCTAAATAATGTAAGGGGAGAATATTCAGCAGAGTATTCTTCCCTTTGTTATTACTAAAAACAACATAACAATGAAATATCTGATAACAGGACTTGGAAATATCGGCTCCGAATATTTGGGGACCCGTCATAACATCGGATTCCGCGTTGTAAATGCATTGGCTGAAGATGCCGGCGTCCCTTTCACAGAAGAACGTTATGGTGCAATCGCACGGATGCGTGTCAAGAACTGTGAGCTGATCGTACTGAAGCCTAACACATTCATGAACCTGAGCGGCAATGCTGTCCGCTACTGGTTACAGAAAGAAAATATTCCGGTAGAGAATCTGTTAGTCGTAGTGGACGATCTGGCACTCCCGTTCGGGACACTCCGCCTGAAACCAAAAGGCAGTGATGCAGGACACAACGGATTGAAAAACATCCAACAGCTGTTAGGCACACAAGAATACAGCCGCCTTCGTTTCGGTATCGGCAGTGATTTCCCGCGTGGAGGACAAATCAACTATGTACTTGGCAAGTTTCCTCCGGAAGAACTCCAGGAGATGCCGGATAAGATGAAACGGGCGGTAGAAATCATCAAAAGCTTCTGCCTGGCCGGTATACAGAATACGATGAATCAATTTAATAATAAATAAATTGACAATTAAATCCATGAACGAAGTCCGTATAGACAAATGGATGTGGGCCACCCGCATATTCAAGACACGTACCATAGCAGCCGAGGCTTGCAAGAAAAACAGGGTGATGATAAACGGAGTCAATGTAAAACCTTCTCGTATGATCAAAGTCGGAGAAGTGATTCAGGTACGCAAGCCACCTATCACCTTTTCCTTCAAGGTACTCGATTTAACAGAACGTCGTATGGGAGCAAAACTGGTACCCGATTATCTGGAAAACGTCACAACTCCCGACCAATACGAAATATTGGAAATGAACCGCATATCCGGATTCGTAGACCGTGCACGTGGTTTAGGCCGTCCGACCAAAAAAGACCGTCGCGAACTGGAACAGTTTACCGATCCAGGGATGATGAACGATGGATTCGATTTCGAGTTTGACTTCGAGGACCCGGAAGACGAAGACTAAGCCCGTTTTTCACAGCAAGGGTTGTAGCTCCTTTTCAAAGATCTGTCTGCTGATTATACGATAATGCGGCGAATAGGATTCTTCGAAAACCTTGCTGTGATGTCCCACATATTCTCCCCGGTCCAGACGGTCTTCTATTTCTTTGCAATCGGCATCGTAATCCGGCAAAGAAAGTTCCATAGAACGGATAATAGACTCAATCCGCTGCCATTCTTTTTGCCAATCGGCAACTGTAACAGGTCGGACACCATTCACACTCCGGACAAACGCATCAAAGAATGTATTATAAGAGATTCGGCCGCTCTTGATGACCGAGAGGTTTACCCGAAGAAAGTTACCTTCCCACCCAGTCGGCTCCGCGATCTCTCCGGTACACTCCGTATAAGAGGCCAGTTCGCGACGCAAATAGTTACCGGCAGCCGTCGTATCGCTGATGATATGTCCGGGACCGAATTTATCCTGAAAGAAATTTTTGTATAAGTCTTTCAAGGTTGACTTCGGATAGTTTTGCATCTGCCGGGAAACAGCTTCACGCACCGCTTTTTCGAAATCCTTCTTTTCTGTCGCCAAAAGACAGAGACAGAAAAGAAGGAACAAAGTCAGAAAACCGTACTTCCGCATCGTTTATTTGATTACTTCTTTTAGTTTTTTATGCAAATCCTCGCCAGTAATGTTTTTAGCGACAATCACTCCATCCGGATCTAACAGGACATTGGCCGGAATACCACGAACCCCGTAAAGAGCCGGAATTTCCGAATCCCAATATTTCAAATCGGAAAGATGTGTCCAGGCCAGATTATCGTCGGTAATTGCTTTCAGCCACTTACTTTTATCCTTATCCAGAGAAATCCCCACAATCGTGAAGTTTTTATCTTTATATTCATTAAACGCCTTTACTACATTCGGATTCTCGCGACGACAAGGAGGACACCAGGAAGCCCAGAAATCCAACAGCACATATTTACCTCTGAAATCAGAAAGCGAAACAGATACTCCCGCTGTATCAGGTAATGAAAATTCAGGAGCCACCTTCCCTATCTGCACATTTTCCAGCTGCTTGATAATACCATCCAAATCTTTTACATACGGACAACCGGCCAGTTCGGGAGAAATCTTGGCACGAGTTGCTTTCAGTTCATCCAGCGGCAATTGGTAAGTGAAATAACGATACAGGTAAAAAGCGGCGGCAGGCGAAGCCGGGTACTTAGTGATCAGACTGTCTATGTCATACCCTTCTTCAAAAACCTTTTCGGTATTCTCCTGAAAGATCGTATTGACAGGAGAGTTCCGAACCGTAATCGTTTCGCCGTCATTACTTATCCGCACATCCATATTCGTATTTTCGACAAAGAACTGAACCGGATAATTCATGTCTTCTGTTGCCAGACCAAACAATAAAGGCTGATCCACTTCTCCCTTAAAAGTAAACTTTCCCTCTTTTAATTCTGCCGTATCGATATCAAAAAACATCTTATTCCGGAAGGACTTAAGATAAACTTTCCCATCCGTTCTGCCAGTCACTTCTCCATTTATTACATAACCTTTCGGTGTTTCCTGGCAACTCGCCAACGTCAAGGCCACCAGGACTGTCGCTACTAATCGTTTCATTTCTATCTGTTTTGTTTATTATTCATCTCAGGGTGATGATATCGCCCTTTTTTCAGCGTTCCCTTCCCATATTCGATCGCACGAACCGGACAGCGATGAATGCAAGCGACACACTGCACACAGGTATTCGCCCAAACAGGCTTCCCTCCCTGCAGACTGATCGTTCCGGTCGGACAAATCCGTTCACATAACCCACAGGAAATACAGGCATCCGTTACCCGGAAAGAATTACTTCCGATGGCCAGATGTGCGAAAAGAGGATAAATCCAGTAACTTTTCAAACCGGGCATACTCCCTGTTTGATACAAAGTATTCTGCTGATGTTCCCGGATTACTCTGATAATCTCAGCGACACGTGCCGGGGCATCTTGCAATTTCCGTTCCTCTACATCTTTACCGTCTACATCGAAACCAGGCAGCAAGATATAATTATTCGGCATAATAACAGAGTATGCTGCCGTAAGTGATATAGCTCTTTTTCCTAACGCTTTCCCGATCAGCCGATCCGTATATCCACATTCATCTCCACAGGTAGAAACAGAATAGACCGGTTGCCCGGTATATCCGGTTAAAGTCAGACGGGAGATAAAGCGGATAACAAGCACCGCCGGTCCCCAGGAATGCACGGGATAGACAAACAAAATCTTTTCATCCGGACGAACCGGATAAATCAAGTCTTTCTCTTCCTTATGCAATTCATCTGCAATTGAGATCAACGGTTCTCCCAACGTTTCACTCAACGTCTTTGCCACCCAAAGGGAGTTCCCTGTTCCGGTAAAGTAAAATATCATATTCCTATTCGTTATTTGAAGCACAAAAGTAGGTATAATTCAAGAAAATGACAAAAAGGGAAGGCTTGTCTAAGAAATTCTCTTAGCGCTGCTCTACATTCCCCCCTGATTCATTTGGAACACGACTTTTTTATATCTTAATTTGCATTACCATAAAAAACACACAATATGAAACGAGCTTTACTTATCTGGGCAGCGATGGCTTGCATGGCTGTTCATTCGGTTCCGGCACAGGACGCTACGGTAAATAAAATCATCGAAATCGGTCAAACGGATAATCAGGTGATGGATCATTTAGATATACTCACCAACCGCATCGGCGGCCGCGTGATCGGCTCGAACGCATACGACAATGCAGTCGATTGGGTGTCTTCCAAGTTTAAGGAATGGGGATTGGAAGTTGAACTGCAAGAGGCCGGTACGCTACCGGTCGGCTTCAACCGGGGGCCGTGGTTCGGCAAGCTATTAGGAGAGAACGGGATGGAACTACATTTCGTCACTCCCTCCTACACTGCCGGGACAAAGGGGGTTCAACGTGGACACGTCTTACAAGAACCGCTTACCCAAAGCGAATTCGACCGTATAAAAGGACAACTCAAAGGGGCTTGGGTGCTGATTAACGGAAAGAATGTCGGCTGGCCGGTCGACCGTTCCGCTAAAGGCGATTCCATACGCGCCACCATCATTGCCGAAAACAATGAAACGGCCCAAAAGAACTACCAGATCATGGAGGATAACTGGCGCAACAATACCGACAACCCGCTGCTGCCATTGAAAGAGGATGTCCCGGCCTTGTTCTACAAACAGATGTGCGAAGCCGGTGTATTAGGCTTTATCCAGTCGGCGACAGTTCCGCTCAGAGCGCTCTATGACAGGACAATCATGAACGACCCGACTTTCACCTTCGACAATCTGCCGGACGTCTGCGACATCAAGTTGGACGAGCACCAATATGCGACCATCAAGCAGATGGTAAAGGAACGCCGTACCTTCTTCCTTGAATTCGATATCCGCAACCATTTCCGTATGGGGCCGGTGAAATACTATAATGTGATCGGTAAAATCAAAGGCACCCAATACCCGGACGAGTATGTGATGGCAAGCGGCCATCTGGATGCGTTCGACGTGGCGACGGGTGGTGTGGACTGCGGTTCCGGCATCACTCCGGTAATGGAAGCGGCCCGCATGATCATGAAATCCGGTGCGAAGCCTAAACGGACGATGTTATTCTGTGCTTTTGCTGGCGAAGAATTCGGATTGTTAGGTTCTACAGCCTGGGTGAAAGCCAATAAAGATAAGTTAGATAAAATCTCCAACTTGTTCAACCGCGACGGAGGCCCGACACCTCCCGTCGGACTCAATGTTCCGAAAGCGATGTATCAGGACTTCGTGAAGATATGCGCGCCCGTCAAGAAGATCCGCCCCGACTATCCGTTCGAAGTGAAAGAAGCCGGCCCGTTCACTAAACCTGCCAAACCTGCCGGTACGGATGCATCCGTTTTTGCTGTCGAAGCAGTCCCGGCCATCGCCTTCAACGAAAAGGACATCAAAGGATACAACTTCAACTACGGTGAGATCTGGCACACCGAACGCGACACTTACAGCAAAAGCATCCCGGAATATCAGGAGCATGCCGCCACCGTAATCGCGATCGTGACGTTAGGAGTGGCCAACCTGGATCATTTGCTGTCGAGGGAAGGCTTGTACAAATAGTTACTTTCGCTTAATCCGAAAGTAACCGATATTTTTTGTACCTTTGCACACTCATAAGCAAATTAATAGGTATAGAAGATATGATAACGGTTAACAATCTGGACGTACAGTTCGGAAAACGTATCCTGTTCCAGGATGTCAATATGAAGTTTACACCGGGCAATTGCTACGGTATCATCGGAGCTAATGGCGCCGGCAAATCAACATTCCTCCGTGTTATCAGCAAGCAGCTGGACCCTACACGAGGAACGGTATCTTTAGGACCGGGTGAACGTCTTTCCGTATTGAGCCAGGACCACTTCGCATTCGACGAATATACCGTAATGGACACGGTGTTGATGGGACACACCACCCTTTGGGAGGTGATGAGCGAGAAAAACGCCTTGTATGCAAAGCCTGATTTCAGCGATGCCGACGGTATCCGCGTATCGGAACTGGAAGAAAAATTCGCCGAAATGGAAGGCTGGAATGCCGAAAGCGATGCGGCTGCCCTATTGAGTGGCTTGGGTATCACGGAAGAATTCCACTACACGCTGATGAAGGACATGAGCGGTAAGCAAAAAGTACGTGTCCTGCTGGCACGCGCCCTCTTCGGACAACCCGACAACCTGTTGCTGGACGAGCCTACCAACGACCTCGACCTTGAAACCGTTATGTGGCTTGAAAACTATCTGGCAAACTTCGAGCACACAGTGTTGGTTGTCAGCCACGACCGCCACTTCCTCGACTCTGTTTGTACCCATACGGTAGATATCGACTTCGGCAAACTGCAAATGTTCGCCGGAAACTACAGCTTCTGGTACGAATCCAGCCAGTTAGCACTTCGCCAGCAGCAGAACCAGAATAAGAAAGCGGAAGAGAAGAAGAAAGAATTGGAAGAGTTCATCCGTCGTTTCAGTGCCAACGTAGCGAAGTCCAAACAGACGACCAGTCGCAAAAAGATGTTGGAGAAACTGAACATCGAAGAAATCAAGCCGTCTTCACGACGCTATCCGGGTATCCTGTTCACGCCCAACCGCGAACCGGGCAACCAGATATTGGAAGTAAAGGGGCTGACAAAGTCCATCGACGGCAAAGTCCTGTTCCAGGATTTGAACTTCAATGTGGAAAAAGACGACAAGATCGTATTCATCAGTCACGACCCGCGTGCGATGACCGCCCTTTTCCAGATCATCAACGGAGAAGAAAAGGCCGATGCCGGAACGTATCAGTGGGGACAAACCATCACGACGACCTATTTGCCACTCGACAACTCCAAATATTTCAATTCGGATTACAACCTGATCGACTGGCTGAGCCAGTTCTCACCCGACACCAACGAAGTCTTCCTGAAAGGCTTCCTCGGACGTATGCTGTTTTCCGGCGAAGAGCTGTTGAAAAAAGTAGGGGTACTTTCCGGAGGTGAGAAGATGCGTTGTATGATCTCCCGCATGATGTTGACAGATGCCAACTGCATCATCCTCGACACGCCGACCAACCACCTGGACTTGGAATCCATCCAGGCATTCAACAACACGTTACAGTCATTCAAAGGAAACGTCTTGTTCTCCAGCCATGACCACGAGTTCATTCAAACGGTTGCCAACCGCATCATTGAGCTGACTCCGAATGGTATCATCGATCGTATAATGGAATACGACGATTATATTACTGATCCGAAGGTTGCCGAGCTGAGAGAAAAGCTTTATAAATAATGTAATGAAGAAAAGAATTCTCTTCCTCCTTGCCCTATTTTTCATCTGGTTGCCACTTTTGGCGGTCCAGAAGCCAGTGTTTCTGCTGTACCACCATGCCTTAGCGAGCGGATGCTCGCTAAGCGATTACCTTAAGGTAATTACACACGGGTTGCTGTTGGACTGTACGATGGCCGGCTATCTGACGGCATTGCCTTTGCTGATGACACTCGTTTCGATATGGTTGCCGGGGACTTTTTATAAGAAGCTGCTAAAAGGATATTTCGGGATCATGGCGGTATTGATCGCGGCGATCTTCTCTGTAGATGTGGCTTTATACGGCTATTGGGGGTTCAGGCTGGATGCAACTCTTTTCTTCTATCTTCAATCGCCCAAAGATGCAATGGCAAGCGTACCGCTGGGACAGTTCTTTGCTCAATTGGGGATGTTCGTCGTATATGCTTCCGGGATATATTGGGTGTTGAAGAAGTGTATCGTTCCACTCTTCCCTGAAACACAGGTGCGGAAACGACTGAGCGGCAGTCTTGTCATCCTATTATCGGGAGGAATACTCTTTATTCCAATACGGGGAGGCGTAACAACTTCGACGGCCAACGTTGGAATGGTGTATTTCAGTCAGAACCAGTTCCTCAACCATTCGGCCATCAATCCTTGTTTCAGCCTGATCGCTTCGCTTAGCAAGCAACAGGATTTTGCGGCACAGTTCAATTTCTTCCCGGAAGAGGAAAGGAAGGAAGTGATGGAAACCTTGTCCTCGTCCCCCCGTACCGGGTACGGAAACGAGGAAGACTCCATGAAACCGCAGACCCTTCTCAATACCTCTCGGCCGAATATATTGATTATCCTGATGGAAAGTTTCTCGGCAAACGCGGTCGGAGCTGTCGGTGGAGATTCCGTCATTACGCCTAACCTGAACCGGTTAAGTCGGGAAGGAGTGCTTTTTACGAATATGTATGCCAATTCATTCCGAACAGACAGAGGAATCGTTTCAGTGTTAAACGGATACCTGGCACAGCCTACCACTTCCATCATGAAGTATCCGGCAAAAAGTCAAACGCTCCCCTCTATCGCCAAGAGCCTGACAAACGAAGGATATATTGCCAATATGCTTTATGGCGGAGACATCAACTTCACCAATATGCAGAGTTATTTCTTCGGCTCCGGTTATAGCCGGATCACGGCAGACCGTGATTTTCCGATCACCAGCCGCCTGAGTAAATGGGGAGCAAACGACGATATTACATTCCGCTACCTGTACGAAGACATCAAAAGCCGGGACAACCAAGCCCCCTGGCTGACTACTTTCCTGACGTTAAGTAGCCATGAGCCGTTTGAAGTTCCTTATCACCGATTGGATGAAATGGGACTATATCCGAACTCGGTTGCTTTCACGGACAGTTGTATCGGCCACTTCATAGAAAAATTGAAAGAGCTGCCTGTGTGGAAGAATACGCTGGTTATTTTCGTTTCCGACCACGGATATCCTTATCCGAAAGATGTGACGGGCTATGAGCCCCGCCGCTATCATATCCCGATGCTCTGGATCGGCGGTGCGGTGAAAAAACCCGTCGTGATTGACAAACTTGCCAACCAGACGGATCTTGCCGCCACTTTGTTGAACCAGTTAGAGATCGATCACGACGCTTTTACTTTCAGCCGGAACATCCTAAGTCCCGATTACCCGGAATATGCTTTCTATACTTATTCCAACGGGTTCGGATTTATTGACAGTACAGGTATCTCCGTCTATGACAACGAAGGGAAAAAAACTCTGATCGAAACACCCCGCGAAGGCAGTGACCTACGACTTCGCAAAGGAAAGGCACTCCTTCAAACCTTGTATGACGATTTAGGGAACCGATAACCTTCCCTGTCGGAAGGTGTGTCAATTACTCCTCTTGCTTCTCTTCCGTCAACAGTCTGCCATCATCATCCCAGGTACGCCAAATACCGATCTTCTTTCCTTTGGTATAGAACATCTCGAAACGGAGGACGCCTTTGTCGTTCCATACCCGCCAAGGGCCGTCCTTCTGCCCCTCTTTATAGGAAGCGATACCGGTCAGTTGTCCAGCTTCGTTATACGTGCGCCACTCTCCATGGAAAATACCGTGATAGTAAGAACGGACTTCCGCGATCTTACCGTCGGGATAATAAATCACATACGTTCCTTCGGGGCGACCGTCTTTGAGGAAAAGTTCCATCTTCAACATACCGTCGTCATAAAACTCGGTATAACGGCCAGTGTAAGGAGTCGTTTGAGACTCGTCCGTATAATACTGGCCTTCGCTAAGGAACAAGTCCTGCGCCTGGATCGCCAGGGCAGAACTTGCCAATAATGTCGATGTCAATAATAATCTCTTTATCATCTTTTTTTAATATTCAGTGTTCTGCGGGTCCCAGTTTGTCCAACCGGCTGTCCAATCGTTCGTACCGTCAAAAGCCCCTTTGTAGGTTACTTTCTCGAAGAAGTTGTTGTTCAGGACTTCGTCGATAAATTCAGCTCCCTGTACAGCAGAAGCGATGACGGAAGAATAGTCACCGTCTTTTGAGATAATCTCGTTGGTCGTTGCCAAAGTCGTATTGTTGCCAGCTCGGTTGAAGAAATTCTCGCTTACTTTTTCATCATCATAGAAATTCTTCCACATACCGGCGAAAATGACGTTCTTCACAGCGATACCGTCGTTTGCCGTACCTTTCTTATCCGTTGCACGAAGTCCGTAAGGCCATCCTGTAAATACGGAATTGTAGACGTTCAGGCTCGAATTACGGCGCAGGTGCATAGCAGCCTGGAATTTACCACCCTTGGCACCATTGGCGGCATCGGCAGTCTTTGCCTCTACCTCTGCCTGTGTCATATCAGATACTTTTCCATAGAACGGACCGATCAAGGTTACATTTGAGAAGATCGGCTTCGTCAGCGGAGTGTTGGAGGAGCCGCTTGCATCATTATCGGATTCGAAGCCGTTAGAGTCGGAAGTATCAGCGATATCCTTGTCACGTACGCTCAACAGGAACTGCAAGTTACCGGTATAGCCATAATCGGTGTCAAAATCATCGTCCCAGCCTTTGTAAGCCACCAAGTGCTTGGCATTGACCGTCCCACCGAACCATTCATACGAATCGTCATTGGAATAAGACACCTGTACGAACTCCACTTCCGTACCGCTACCTACACCTCCGAATGTCAAGCCGTTGATCTCCTTGTCCGGCTCCAAAGGATAACCGGCAAATTCGATGCGGACATATTTTAGCTTACCGGAACTCTCACCGTTAAATTCATCGGAAGTCGTATTACCATATTCCGTTCCGGGTCCTCCTTCTATAACCGGTCTTTTTGTCTGGTTCACACGGGCGTTGCCACAGATAATCAAACCACCCCAGTCACCAGTCACACGCTTGCCCGGCTCTTTATCGGAAGTAAAGACGATCGGTTTGTCGACTGTACCTTCAGCCATGATCTTTGCACCCGGTTCTATAATCAAAGAGGCAGCCTTTTCACCGGAAGAGACGGACACACCTTTGATAACCGTTCCGGCTTCGATTGTCAACGTAGCCCCCGGCTTTACATAAACAAAGCCTTTCAGATAGTTCTTATCAGCAGCATTCAGCGTAAGATCGGAAGTAATTTCGCCTTCAAGGATCACCTCTTTGGAAGAGGGGGCACTATTGGAAACAGTCACGGCGCAAGTAGCCGTCTTCTCACCATCCTTAGTCGTAGCAGTGATCGTGGCAGTACCCTCGGCAACCCCAGTCACCTTACCGGCATCTACCGTTGCCACCTTTTCATCAGAGGAACTCCATGTTATCGTTTTGTCCGTTGCATCTTCCGGAGTAATCGTGGCGGACAATGTCACCGACTCGCCCACCTTGACAGTTGCAGTCGCAGGACTTACGGCAACAGCCGACACGGCTATGGTGCCAACGGGCTTGTCGTCTTCGCTACAAGACACCGTTCCAAACATAACGGCCAATGCACATACAGAGGCCCAACCTTTCAATAGAAATCTGTTCATAATAATCACATTTTGTTTGTAATAGAGATATATTCCAATTCACTTTAAAACTTGAGGGAGACGCCGACGTTAATATCCACTCCTGGACGGTAGCTGCGCACCAACTGTTCCCGTTCACGCTTGCCCCCGTTCTCATCCGCCAGCTTCACGAACTGCTTGTATTCGATTTTAGAATTCAGCATATCCTGGATTCCCGCTTTGATCTCAACCACCTTGCCTATCTTCTTCGAGAAGGTCAGGTCCAGAGAGTTACGAGGCATCTCGTATATGTCGGGAATATCTTCATTCTGGTTCTGCATCGGAACACCGACCGATTCGATACGCTTCCCTATACGGTTATAAAGAAGCGAGGCTGAGATTCCTTTGTCGTCGTGCTGATAAAACAGGCCGGCATTCACCAAGTAAGGAGATTGTCCCGCCAACGGCCGGTCACGTTCGGGTGCTCCTTCCTCAAAGCGGACACGGCTATGAATATAGGCGGCATTGCAAACCAAGCTCAACCCTCTCAGTCCGATGAAGTCGAGGCTTTTCTTCACATCCAACTCAATACCGAACGTCTCGGCATTCTTCGCATTGTGGTAGGTATATTGCAGACCTGAACCCGCCTCGTTATAAGTTTCCTCGATCGGGTCCTTGAACCGCTTGTAAAAAACCCCGACCGTTATCATCTCGCCGGATGCCGGATAGAACTCATAACGCACATCCAAGTTGTCCGCATACGCATTTTTCAATCCGGTATTACCGACGATATTCGCATCTCGTTCGAAGTTGAAATACACATACGGCACCACCTCGCGGAACTCCGGCCGGTTGACCGAGCGACCGTAAGCGGCACGCACAAGATGTTTCGCAGACAGGTTGTAGGAGACATTGACGGAAGGAAAGAAATCGGCCGTCCGGTTATCCAAATGGACAGGAGTCGTACCGTCCGAACTGTAGCCATCCATTTTCAGGTTATAGTATTCCATGCGGACACCGATATTTGCATTCAACGCCTCCCCATAGTTCAGTTTGGCAGAAACATAAGCAGCTCCCAGGATATTTTCGGAAGTATAAGAATCGCTGTTCGTCGTCGTCTCACGCATCCATATCCGGTCTGCCGAAATGTTTTCATCACTGAACAATCCCGTATAATCCCAGTCAGCATACCGGTCATACCCTTTTCCCAAGAGGTTGTAGCCAAACCGGCGGGCATCGAACGTACGGCTCTTGTATTCTCCGTAGACACCACCGTTAAGAACAGGGGCGAACTTATCGGAGACAGTGAACTTATGTTCATAATTGGCGGCAAGCGAGACACTATGGTCTTTCAGATCCTGATAATAACGCATCGGGTCGGAGACGTAATAGTTCGGCAAGTCCGTCTTCGTCTCGTCAAGGATGGAGTTCACGATCTTGCGGTCCGGCTCCCGATAAGACGCAAAGGCATAGCCCGCGGTCCAGTCCACTTTGCCAGTATTCTCCTGCAACGTATGCGTACCGCCGAGCTGTCCTGAGTAGGTAGTACGTCCGGTATAAAGGGATTCCCATTTGCGGATCGCCTTGTCGGAATAGTAGTTCATTCCTTCCCGTTGTGTCAAGGCGGAAACACCACGCTGGCTGAAGAAGTTACGGAACTCGTACTTATGGTTACCTTTCATAAACGACCAGTTGAACAAGGCTCCCAACTTGGAAATATTCTTATAGCGGACATCGTTGTACTCAAAACGTGGACGTGAGGCATCGTTCGCCACATCGTAGGCGATATAGTTGTTATTCACCGTCTCCGAATAGTCGTACCCCGTACTCCAATTCACATTCGTGATATTCCCGATTCTCCAGTCGCCTACATCATACGAACGGTGCGAAGTGAGCGATATCTTTTGGTCCGGGACGGCCGTGAACCGATTGATTCCCCACCGCTGGTTGATCCGGCGTGTGAAGGCTGCGGCTTCCTCTGTCGAATAATCCCCTAAATGAGAAGGGAAAGAAGAGGGCAGACCCCGCAGTCCGGCTCCAAAACCGAGATAATCTTTCCAGCTCCCGTCTGTCAGCTGGAAACTCCGGAAAGTGGCATTCGTATTGAATCCCATCTGGTAAGAGACGTTGAAAGTATTCCCGTCCGGTATATTTTTGGTCATCACTTGTACGAAACCACCGGAGAAATCGGCCGGCAGTTCAGCAGACGGACTTTTGTAGACCATCATATTGTCAATCAGCGAAGAAGGAAGTACATCGAACGAAAACGCCCGGCTGTCCGTCTCGCTCGAAGGAGTAGTCGCCTTGTTCAGCCAGACATTATTATATCGTTGCGCCAGCCCTCGGACCACCACAAATCGGTCATCCACAATCGTAAGCCCCGGAATACGGCGCAACACCTCGGCGGCATCGCTATCCTGTGTCTTGCCGATCTGCTGGGCTGAAATGCCGCTTACGACCGGCAGGCTGTTTCGTAGCGTATTGATAATGGCGGTTTCCGTCCCTAACTTCCGCTGTGCTACAACCACCACGTTCTGAAGTTGCAGGTCGGCATCCGACAGTTCGATCCTCAGCACTGATTCCTGGTGTGCTTTCACCACGACGTCTCGGATAGTTTCCGATTTATAAGAGACATAAGAAGCGACGACCGTATATTTTCCCGGTTTGACATTCTCTATACGGAAGTTCCCCTCCACATCGGCAATCGCTCCCACCGTAGTCCCTTCGATCACGACCGAAGCACCGATCAGCGCATCTTTAAATTTAGCATCCGACACCGTTCCGCAGATAACACCCGTCTGCGCCCAGGCAGACAGCGAAAGAAAACTTCCTAACAACAAAAGAAAGAACCTCTTCACATTTCCTGTTTCACACTTGTTTCCCATTCCTTACTACTTGTTACATTTATTTGCCGGCAAAAGTAGAAGGGGCGTATTGCAGGAAGATGTAAACAGGATTACATTGTAAAAACGATTATTACAATCCGTTTACAACTAAATATTTGTTACATTTGTGCCACAGATCATTAATATGGACACGAATTATTTAATATATGAAGGACATTAAAATCTATCCGAAAGATTGGTTGCAGTTGCACCCTTATAAGCAGTCAGATCCGACTGACCTCTATTATACTAATATTGCAAACCGTATTTACGGAATGTTGGAAGAGACGAATCTCGCCTATTCTTTCGAGAAGAACGAGGTGAAGCAGATCAGCATACGTATGGCCGCCTATTTCGAAGACGTGATTTCCGGCCTGAATATCTGGCGCTCGTTCATTACGGAGCACAAAGCCCTGTACGGCAAATACCTGCCGTTCTACACGCCTGATGATCATTATTATGATGACGAGGTCAACTACGAAGACATCCGGTTCCTGCTCTGGCATTACACACAGCAGTACCACGGCCTTGCCAACAGTACGTTCGTCGGTCCCGACAATGCGGCAAACGGCGAGACAGCCAGCCTGATCTATCAGATGTTCTGCGAAGAATGGACAACTGCCCCGGAGAACGAACGGATGCAACAGCTTTTTGCTCCGGAAACCCGCTATGAGGATAAAGACAAATACTTGAATTTGCTCTATTGGTTCCATTACCAATCTTACCTATTTACCGATTCACTACAGGAACTGACGGATACAGTCAAGGAATATTGGGAACAGGCGAAAGAACAGAACGAGCAGTACATCATGGCCATCCATAAGGCTTTGGCACATATTTCCAAAAGTGCATTCCTGGCCTATACCTCCCCCAAATGGCTTTCGTTGATCCTTCCGGCAGACCATCCGGATCACAGCCTGTTCGTTAAAGAAGGTGAAGAGGCACAAGCGTTCACAGAACCAATGTCCGAAGAGAGCAAGAAAAAGCTGGCCGAGCATTTCGAAAAATTTACGGCAGCAGCAGATGGCAAAGCGCTCCTTTATTTCCAGAACAAGCAGGAATTTTTAGATTTCCTGACGAAGGCCGGTATCGAGATGGAAGGGGTGGAAGGCGATACTGCCTCCCGGAAATTTGCCGTTTATGCCACTCCGACAGAAGGTCTGCAAGTCCTGACCTCCGGCGTCAAGTATATCAAAGACGAAAACAATCCTTTCTACGATCAGAAAGAGGCGGAAGACCAAGGTATATCCTTCTTCATGATCCGGCAATGCAGACCGTATCTGCTGAGAATATTGGAAGAAAAAGGCATGTTAGCCGATGCACAAGCGAAGAGCCTGATCGGCGAGGAACGCAGCAAGGCGATCGTTCATGAGAACTGGGAGTTCTTGATGCGGTATTTCCTTCGGGAATATTGATTGTTACTTTTGGCTTGATCCAAAAGTAACCAAAAGATCAAGGCTTAAGTTGCTTCGCTACTCCGTTCCCTCCGTTCGCTGTCGCGTCTGAAACTCGCTTCGCTCAAACAGCAGACGCTCCGGACGATCACTGCGATCACTGCGCTTGACGCTCACCAGCTTAGGCCGGAAATAGAGCCTGACGACTCTTTGGAGATGGCCGATACCGCCTGCCTCTTTGTGATCCCGCATCAAGTGCGGGAACGGGCTTGTCCCCGTGCCCCGCACAGGGCCGCAAAAGAACAGTCGGCATCGGCCATCCTAAGAGAAAGCGCAGCTTTCTAAGAGAGGCCTAAGCGGATGGGCGTCAAGCGGAGGGCAAAGGCGGAGCGACAGGAGCCTGCGCTGTTTGAGCGAAGCGAGTTTCGCAGGCGACAGCGGAGTCTTTGGCCGAAGTAGCCCAGACGGTTAAGCCTTGAACTTTTGGTTACTTTTCTTTCAAGAGAAAAGTAACAATCAATATCGGTCAGCCGGATACCGAATCCCCAACTGCCTGCGTACCTCATCGATGATTTCCAGTGTGATCAGAGAATGTTCGTGACTGTTAATTCCAGACTGGCGTTTGCGGGACAGAACCAGATCGATAAACTCTGCCACCTCATAATAATATTCATCCTTGTCCGTCACGGCACTTATATCCTGATGTTCGGCAGAGGGACCTTTACCGGAAGCAGCTGCCAGACGAGGCGTATATTTCACCTCTCCGATTATATTGATCCGGTCAAGCGTTATGTTTCCCTCTTCCCCCTGTATCTCCGTGGGCAGGGAAGAATTAGCTATCTTAGAATAGAGGACGGTCGCATTCATCCCTTCGTATTCGAAATTGACAGCTCCCTGTCCATCCGCTCCGGACGAAAGGACAATCCCGGAAGCATCGATCTTTTTTGGGCGTCCGAACAAAACGACCATCGGATAAACGGTATAAATCCCGATATCCATCATCGCCCCGTTCGACAGTTCCGGTCTGAAGGCATTCAGTACGACTCCTTCCTTAAACTTATCATAGCGGGAAGAATACTGGCAATAGCAGGAAAAATAACGCCGTATCGTTCCCAAGCGTCCTAAGTTCTCCAGCACAGACCGGAAATTCGGGGTAAGGGTCGGTTTCATTGCCTCCATCAGCGTAACATCATATTCCTTCGAGGCAGCGACCATCTCCCTCACTTCCCGTGCATTCGAAGCGAAAGGTTTCTCACAGAGCACATGCTTTCCATGTTTCATACACAAAATACTCTGCTCCGCATGAAGGAAATTAGGCGATGCGATATACACGGCATCGATCAACGGACTTTCCGCCATCTCTTCCAGAGAGGTGAAAGTATAAGGTATCTGATGTTTGACGGCAAAAGCATCTGCCGTTTCCTGCTTGCGGGAATAAACAGCAACCAATTCAAAACGGTTATCCTGCCGCGCCCCGGCAATCACCCAGTCGGTTATAAAATTAGTTCCGACTACTCCAAAACGTACTTTTTCGGTATATTTTTCCATATATTCCATTTCTTGTCAACGTAATATTAATGTATCTCCCTCTATCGAAAGTTCAGGAACCTTGTCCGTAATACTCAAAGTCAGGCAATAGGGAACAGCCTCCTCGAGGTGGTTCGCTTTCAGACGTCCCATATGATCCGTCGTCTCCAGATAAGCAAACAGATCCTCCTTGTTACTCGTCCACATATCACGGGCAATCACGGCAGCATCACTGCCCATTTCATACAGGCCGGTATTCAGTAACACATCCGTCAAAGCTCCGCCAAAAAGCGTATCTTCTATATTCACCTTATCCTGCCATCCGGAACAGAGCACGACCACATCCCGCTTATGACGGACACAGTAACCGGCCACCGCCTGCAAATTAATGAAAGCTCCCGTTATCACCCGGAAAGCGGCTCTGGCGATCGTGATCGCACGCGTGCCGTTGGTCGTGGTGAACACAATATCTTTCCCAAACACCTTTTCCGACGTATAATCGAACGGGGAATTCCCGAAATCGGCAAACTCACATCGCTTCACATTCCGTTCCGCTCCGACCAGCCAGCCTTTTGCCTTATATGCCTCGGCCTCTTCGACAGTTGCGACCGGGCGAATGCTACTAACTCCATTACTAAAAGCGGCGGCCATCGTCGTCGTCGCACGAAACACATCCACGACCACCACGATAGCTTCCGGATTATGATAGACCGGATATAATACCGGTGAAAAACAAACATCTATTTTCATATCAAACGATTATTATCCCTACAAAAATACGGGAGATTTTAAACATTTTCCCTATCAGCTTGTTCTTTTATTACATTTTTGAATAAACGTTTTAAACTAAGTCGTATGAAAAGAATTGTATCTATGATGGTGATCTTCACCCTTCTGTTGGGTGGCATGACCCATGTGCAGGCTCAAACAAGTAAAGCCGCAGAAAAAGCTGAAAAAAAGCAGGAAAGAAAAGAGAAAAAAGAAGAAAGGTTAGCTAAAGACGCCGTCATGGGCGAAGAAGCATTCAACAATGCCATGCAAGCTATCACAAACCAGTCGTTCGTACTCGAAGCCAACTCCGTACAACCGTTGAACGGACGTGTTTACTATGTAAACTCAAACACAAACTTCGTTTCATTGAACGACGGACAGGCTATGGTTCAGATCGCCTCCAACTCTCCTTACCCCGGTCCTAACGGATTAGGTGGTATCACCGTACAAGGTTCAGCATCCAATGTACAGGTTAAACAGGAAAACAACGGGAACGTGTATCTCTCCATGAGCGTACAAGGTATCTTTATCTCTGCAACCGTAAACCTGGTACTATACAGCGGAACCAACAATGCAATGGTTACCGTCGACCCGAACTTCTCAGGAAACGACCTGACAATGAACGGAACATTGCTTCCTTATTCTGACTCCAACGTTTTCCAAGGAACCACTTACTAATTCATATTATATATATTAAACAACGAAGAAGGGCGGCCCGATGATCGAGTCGCCCTCTCTTTTTTATGACAGTCCGGGTTACTTATCGAACCGGAACATATTGTACGAATGCTTCCATCGCTTCATAAGAAGCAAGACCTAACTGATGATACAGTTCGGCAGTAGCACGGTTACGGTCTTCGGCACGCTGCCAGAACAAGCGTTCGTCGTCTCCGAGGAACGGTGCGCTTTCAGCCTGCGACTGGTGTTTCAGGATCGCATTTCTCTTGTGCCGCAATTCTTCGGGAGAGATAGGAACAGCCATTTCCACATGGTCCATTTCCCATTCGGCCCAAGCTCCGCGATACATCCAGATACGGCAGTTCTTCAACCATTCTTCATCTTTCAGTTCGTCGATAGCCGCCAGAACAGCATTCAAACATACACGATGAGTGCCATGCGGGTCCGCAAGATCGCCAGCAACAAACATCTCATCAGGCTTCACATCCGTCAACAACTTCTTCACGATGGCAATATCCGCTTCGCTCAGGTCGTTCTTCTTCACCAACCCTGTTTCATAGAAAGGCAGGTCGAGGAAGTGGATATGGTCGTCACTCTTGATTCCGCTGTAACGGGCACCTGCACGGGCTTCTTCCCGACGGATCGTACCTTTCATAAAGAGTACATCGCGTTTTTCAGCTTCACCTTCCACCTTTTCATAACGGAGGAAATGGATGATTTCTTCAGCTTTCTTCTTAACCGTTTCGTCTTCGGTATATTTGGCACAAACGTCGCGCAGATATTCGCAATAGCGGATTACTTCTTCATCCCCTACGGCAATATTGCCGGAAGTTTCGTAAGCGACATGCACATCGTGATGCTGTTCACACAAACGGTGGAATGTACCGCCCATTGAGATTACATCGTCATCTGGATGCGGACTGAAGATAATGACTTTCTTCGGATACGGGGTTGCACGTTCGGGACGGTTTGAATCGTCCGCATTCGGCTTGCCTCCCGGCCATCCGGTAATCGTGTGCTGGATATCGTTGAATACTCTGATATTCACATTATAGGCCGAACCGTACAGGGCAAGCAGCTCACCCAGGCCGTTTTCGCTATAATCCTTGTTTGTCAGTTTCAAGATCGGTTTGCCCGTCAACTGGCACAACCAAACGATTGCGCGACGGATCAATTTGTTATCCCACTCGCAATTGGTAACCAGCCAGGGATGGCTGATACGTGTCAGATCATACGCGGCAGACAAATCGACTACGACTTTCGCATTCGTATGATTCTGGAGGTAAGAAGAGGGAACAGCGTCGCTCACTTTGCCTTCCACCGTTTTTGCAATGATCTTCGCCTTATCTTCACCCCACGCCATCAGGATCACATTACGGGCTTTCATCATGGTAGCGATCCCCATCGTGATAACACCCGCGGGCACATTGTCCAGTGACGGGAATGTACGGGAAGCTTCTTTACGGGCTGCCCCTTCCAACAGAACCAGACGGGTACGCGAACTCAAAGTCGAACCTACGCCGTTGAACATAATGTTGCTCGCATGTCCCACGCCTAATAGGATATAATCCAAACCGCCTGCCTTCTGGATGTTTTCTTCGTACATCCGGCAGAAATCGATGATGGCATCCTTCGGCATACATCCGTCGGGAGCATAAATATTCTCAGGAGCAATATCAATATGGTCCAGCAAAGCCTCTTTCAACTGCGCTACGTTGCCGGCGGAAGGGGAGACAAGCGGGAAGAATTCATATTCGACAAAGACAACTACGTTGCGGAAGCTCAGTTGCTCTTCCTTATGCATACGGATCAATTCTTTATATACACTCAACGGAGAACGGCCTCCGGGAATAGCCATCACAAAATTTTCACCGATTTCCTGTTTCTTGCGAATCTGGTCCGCTATCTCCTTAGCGATAGCAAACGAACCTTCATCAGCCGATTCATAGATGTTTGTCGGAATCTTTTCCAGACGGGTTAAAACTGAATGCTCAAAAGCATTCTCCGGACGATAGTACCGCTGCGGTATTCGCGTCAGGGTAATCTGCGAACTAAGGTCTGTTTTCATGTTTAATTCTTGATTTAGTATATTATCATAACTTGAATCACAAATATAACAATAAATAAACGAATTTAGCTTTACCAGACCATTAAAAAAATCAATACGGTTATAGGCAATATAGATAATACAAAGTTTGGAAGATATGAACCGTAAATGATGGTTTATCGGTGTGAATTTATATGGCAACGTAGGGGCGGGGTTCTACTCCGCCCAATAAAAATAACGCCCGTCTGCCCGGGTTCAATGGGCAGAGCAGAGCCCTGCCCCTACGGAATGACAATTATTTTGCATAATCATGCCATCCAGGTTCCACATCGATAAATCTGCATTTACGGTTCATATTTCTTTAAAACAGCGTATTGGCAGCTGGAACCAGATGTCCCATCGACCAAACGGCACGGACAGCCAGATTGCGGTCCAGGATGATGATATCGGCATCTTTTCCACGCTGCAACGTACCTGTACGGTCGGATACCCCCATCAGACGTGCCGGAGTTTCGGAAGCCATGCGAACGGCATCGGCCAACGGGATATTGGCTTTTTGAACCATCGTACGAACCAGCACATCCATCGTGGCAATACTCCCGGCAAGCGAAGAATGGTCGGCCAACTTGCAGACGCCATCCTCAATGATAATACGTGAGCCTTCAGCCGGTTTCACATCGCTCGCGGCATAAGACAGCGCATCGGTTACCAGGCACGTACGTTCCACCCCTTTCAGCTTATACACCAGACGAAGGATCGTAGAAGGCAAATGTTTACCGTCGGCAATCACTTCCACTGTCATATCGTCCATCAGGAAAACACTTTCCACCGTTCCTTCGTATTTATACTCACGACGCTTGTGGAAACCGGGCATTGCATTGTAGAACTGGGCAGCATGAGTAAAACCAGCCGCATAAGCCTCTTTGATATCCCCGAATTCAGCTTCTGTATGTGTAATGGCTGCCAGGATATCTTTCGACCTGAGATAACGGGCGAAATCATGCGCACCCGGCAATTCAGGACTGGCATCCCAACGCTTAATACAGTTCGTGCTTTCCAGAATAGATCTGTATTCTTCCTCGTCCGGATCTTTCACATCGTATAAGTTACCGGCCATCTTCGTATTCAAATACGGTCCCTCCACATGAAGTCCCAGCACAGGACCATCCTTTTCCGCCATAAGCTTCTCACAGATAGAGACAGCTTTGCATATCAATTCTTTAGGAGAAGATGACAAAGTGGGGAAAAGAGTTGTCGCACCATGCTTCATATGAGCAGCTATCGCGCTATGAAAGGCATCTTCTGTGCATTCCTTAAAATCATGACCGCCACCACCGTGCACGTTCATGGCTACGAAACCGGGGACGATGTACATCCCCTTGGCATCAACCACTTTGGCCCCGATAACAGCCAAGTCACTATTTGTCACTTCCAAAATCTTCCCGTCGCTAATCAATACGGAGCCGTCCTTCAACCATCCCTGAGGGGTAAGAATCTGGCCATTTATTATTTGTGTCAGCATGTTATTCTTCGATTTTCCTTAAAACAGTTTATTCGTTCCTTCCACTAATTTACCCATCGCCCAAACAGCACGGACATTCAAGTCCTTATCCAGAATCTGGATATCCGCATCCTTACCCCGTTGCAAAGAACCCTTACGGTCGTAAACGCCCATGATGCGCGCCGGGGTTTCGGAAGCCATGCGAACGGCATCTTCCAAGGGAATCTCTGCTTTCTGGACGACCGTACGGATCAAGCGGTCCATAGTCGCAACGCTACCAGCAAGAGCAGAACGGTCAGCCAGCTTGCAAACACCGTCTTCGATGATTACACGCGGGTCGAACGCCGTCTGGCTGTCACTTGCGGCACAAGCCAACGCATCGGTGATCAGACAAGTCCGTTCCACGCCTTTGATCTTATAAACCAGACGGAGAATCGTAGGAGGCACATGGATACCGTCAGCCACCACCTCAACCGTCATGTCGTCGATCAGATAAATACTCTCAACTGTACCTTCATATTTATATTCGCGACGTTTGTGGAAACCGGGCATTGCGTTGTAGAAGTGTGTGGCATGCGTATATCCAGCTTCATAAGCAGTCTGGATATCTTCGTATTCGGCTTGCGTATGACCGACAGATGCCAATACACCCTTCGATGTGATATATTTACCGAACTGCATGGCACCCGGCAATTCAGGAGCGGCATCCCAACGCTTGATACAATGGGTTTCTTCCAACAGAGGGATGTATTCTTCCGGATCCGGATTCTTGATATTTTCCGGCAACTGGCCGCCGGCCATCTTCATATTGAAGTAATGTCCTTCCAGATGAAGTCCCAAGACAGGACTGTCTTTTTCCGCCATCAACTTCTCAGTCGTTGCAGCTGCTTCGCGAATCATCGGGATGGTCGAAGACGACAGTGTCGGGAAAATACTGGTCGTACCATGTTGCATATGGGCGGCAATTGCAACACGGAAGGCCTCTTCGGAACCTTCCATAAAATCACGGCCTCCACCACCGTGAACATGGATTTCTACTCCGCCCGGCACGATATACATACCTTTAGCGTCTATCAAAGTGGCTCCTACCACTGCCAGATCGCAGTTAGTCACTTCCAAAATCTTATTATCGCTTATCAGAACAGAACCGTCTTTCAACCAGCCCTGTGGGGTAAGGATCTTGCCATTTATAATCTGAGTTAACATAGCGCAAGAATTAAGTTTGTGTTTTTTAGTTTTAAGTAGACAAAGGTAGAAAGATTTTCTAAAGAGAGTTAAAAATCAAGCGTTAATATTTACTTTTAAACCATCAACCGCCATGCTTCTATTGTCAGACAGCCCTATCATTGCCCTTTTGCCCTTGGCCGAAAAGACTTTTGCCCTTGGTCAAAAACCTTTTCGACAATTGTCAAAAGCCTTTTCGACCAAGGGCAAAAGGTAAAAGAATGGTAGTAACATCCATAAATACCTGTATCGATATTCATTAATTCGGATTATAGTATCCTTATTTTCAGCTTGAAATACAGTTGCGAATTTCGTATCTGCCAAGAATTGGCCGCTAACTGTTAGCAGCATTCAGTTCTTCCAGTTCCATCGTCTGTTCCGCCCAAAGATCCATCGTGTCGGAAAGGTTCTTCTTCAAATCTGAATATTCGGTGTATAAGGAAACATCTGCCGCCCCTGCCGGAGTGGCCAGCTTGGCCTCGATAGCTGCAATAGAGCTTTCAAGCTCCGTGATTTTCTTTTCGGATTCGGCTATCGCTTTTTCAACCTTCTTGATTGCTTTGCTTTGTTCCTTGCGGGCTTCATAAGAGAGCTTGTTTCGAGTCGGTTCCGAAACGGTTCCTTCCATAGAGACTGTAACCTGGGTGGAACGTTCCAATTCACGCAAACTATCCATTTTTTTATGTTCCAGGAAATCATAAATACCACCCAAATGCTCGATAACCCGTTTATTTCCGAATTCATAGACCTTATCTACCAGTCCATCCAGGAATTCACGGTCATGCGAAACGACGATAACCGTACCATCGAACTCTTTCAAAGCATCTTTCAGCACATCCTTCGAACGCATGTCCAAATGGTTGGTCGGCTCATCAAGAATCAACAGGTTCACCGGTTCCAGCAACAGGCGGATCATGGCCAGACGGGTCTTTTCTCCACCGGACAACACCTTCACTTTCTTGTCCGATGCTTCTCCACCGAACATGAAAGCTCCCAGTATATCCCGTATCTTCAGACGGATATCCCCCTGCGCAACGTAATCGATCGTATCGAAAACGGTCATATTCTCATCCAACAGCTGTGCCTGGTTCTGTGCAAAATAGCCGATCTTCACATTATGCCCCAACTGAAGCTTTCCGGTAAAGTCGGTGATCTCTCCCATTATGCATTTGACCAATGTGGACTTACCTTCGCCATTCTTGCCGACAAAAGCGACTTTATCTCCACGGTTAATGGTAAAAGTGGCATGTTCGAAAATCAGATGGTCGCCATAGCGCTTGGCTACATCTTCCGCTATTACAGGATAGGAACCGGAACGGGGGGCCGGAGGGAATTTCAGGCTCAACATAGCCGTATCCACTTCGTCCACTTCGATGCGTTCGATCTTTTCCAATTGTTTGATACGGGATTGCACCTGCACGGATTTAGTCGCCTTATAACGGAAACGCTCGATGAAGGCCTCCGTATCGGCCAATTTCTTCTGCTGGTTTTCAAAGGCACGAAGCTGTTGTTCGCGGCGCTCTTTACGCAACTCCACATATTCGGAATATTTTACCTTATAATCATAAATCTTTCCAAGTTCTATCTCTATCGTACGGAAAGTCGTGTTATCGATAAACGCCCGGTCATGTGAAACCAGGATCACCGCATTAGCACGTGTTGCTATGAAGTTTTCAAGCCATTGGATGGACTCGATATCCAAATGGTTGGTCGGCTCGTCCAGCAACAGAACATCCGGCTTGCGGAGCAGAAGCTTGGCAAGCTCAATACGCATACGCCATCCCCCACTGAACTCAGAGGTCGGCCGGTCGAAATCTTCCCGGCTAAATCCCAGACCGATCAATGTCCGCTCCAATTCGGCATGATAATTGTTTCCACCCATCATCTGGAAATGTTCCGTCAGATGCGTGACACGGTCTATGAGGTTTTGATACGATTCCGTTTCGTAGTCGGTCCGCTCAGCCAGTTGCTGGTTCAGTCGTTCTATCTCTTTTTCCATCTCATGGATATGCTCGAAGGCATGTTCCGCCTCTTCGCGCACCGTCTGAGTATCCGCCAGTTTCATCTGCTGGGGAAGATAGCCGATCGTCGTCTCCTTCGGTACACTGATCGAACCGGATGTAGGCGACTGCAATCCGGAAAAGATTTTCAGCATCGTCGATTTTCCCGCACCGTTCTTGCCCACCAGTGCAATACGATCCTTCTTATTTACCACAAACGAAACATCATCAAAAAGCGTAAACCCGCCAAACTCAACTGTAAGTCCTTCAACAGAAATCATATTTTTTCTCTTTTATGGTTGCAAAGATACAATTTATCCATAAAAAAAGCCTCGACTTTATACCGAGGCTTTTTTTATCAAAGATCCTGTGCCGTCCTTATCTCGTTTTTCATCAAACGTTCATGCAGGCCGTTTGTGATTTCGGCCCAGCCTTCTTCTATCCAAAGGGGATCTTTGCAGCAGGTCTGTTCCCATTCGCTCAATTGCTCCATGAGTTCTTGTGCTTTTTCCGGTTCGGATGATAAAAGGTCGTGCATTTCTTCCACATCCTGATCCATATTATACAGGACGGAATCGACTCCGCGAGTAATGATCAACTTGTACGAACCGGAGCGGACAGCCCGCGTATCCATCTTTCGCCAGAATAAGGCTTCATGCGGATTGCCGGATTTTTCCCCGGAAAGATACGGCAACAGGGAGACGCCGTCAATCGGTTTATGCAACCCTTCTTCCGGAATATCCAACACATCCACTACCGTGGCAAAAATATCCAGCGAAGAAGTCAGCCCTGTGAAACGCTGATCCCGTTTGAAACGATCTCCCCAAACAACAAAAAACGGTACCCGCTGTCCGCCTTCAAACTTATTTCCCTTAAACCCTTTCAACGGAAGGTTTGACGACTGGTTTGTCGTGGAACCGCCATTGTCGCTCAAAAAGAATATGATCGTATCATCGAACTTACCCGCCGCTTTCAGCTCGTCCACGATTTTACCGACACCACGATCCAACGCATACATCATAGCCGCATACTTCTGACGGGGCTGTCCTTCGAAACGCGCCAAGTCTTCTTCCGCCGCTTCATTGGGAGAATGAGGAGCAGTAAAGGACATGTACAGCATAAAAGGCTGCTCGCTTTCCGCAACAAACTGCCGGGCCTTAGAAGCCAGCTCATCAGTAAAGTAACCATCAAAAGACAATTTCTGCCCGTTATACTGGTATTGTTGCAGGTTCCCATCCTTATCACTGGTTTCAGGATCATAGAAATAAGAGCGATGGCCGGCCAAAAGCCCATAGAACGTATCGAAGCCTTTCGCATTCGGACGCTGGGAAGGTTCGGATCCCAAATGCCATTTTCCGATGCAGCCCGTACGATAGCCATACCGTTTCAACAAAGCCGGAAGCAATTCTTCATCGTCAGGAATGCCGTCTCCCGGCTTATCCAGGTTACATTCATATCCATAGCGTTGTCCGTAGCGGCCCGTCAGCATCATGGAGCGTGAAGGACTGCTCACTGTCGCCGCTACATGAGCATCCGTAAAGATACGCCCTTCGGCTGCCAGGCGGTCTATGTTAGGTGTCTGGATATCTGCCGACCCCATAAATCCAAAATCCGCATATCCGGCATCGTCGGCGAGCAGAATCAGGATGTTCGGCTTCCGCACCTCTTCTTTCTGGTCGGAGGAACAAGCTGTCAATCCGACAATTGTCCCCAAGGAGACCGCTAACAAATGATCGATTTTCATCCTATATTTTCCTTATCCGTCCTTTACTTTTCCTTTCTCTCAATAGGCGACGGGACTTTCTTTGCATACTTATCCCGGTCGCAGACAATCTTTCCATCCACATATTCCAGCTCGGCAATCTGGATAGAGGCACGATGATAGTTCCAAGTGTTTTCTTCCACTTCGATACCGTCCATCTTGTATGTTCGTCCCGGGTGGGTGAAGTAGAAGATAAAAGCACGGTCACCAATCACAACGACATCACAATGCCTTCCCTGGTCGAAATCGTCCGGACGGAGACCTGGCTTATTCAGGATCGTCGAATTATAGGTCCAGTTTGTCGCATCATCCGATTCATAACAATGCAAACCGACATATCCTAAATTGCATTCATCGATGATGTTCCAGTATTTATTTTTCCAATAAAAGACAACCGGCCCTTCGTGCGGGACATCGTCAATCTCGCATTTGCCGGTTACCTTCCAAGTTGTCAGATCCTTACTCACCCCTGTATTCGTTTTGGAGTCAGGAGTTTTATACCACATCTTCCATGTCCCGTCTGGCATCTGGAACGCCGAAGCATCAATACAGCCATGCGTACCCTCTATTTCCTCCACCAGGTCCCAATTCATCAGGTCCTTGCTCTTATAAAAGACAAGCCGGGCATCGCCTCCCCAAAAAGGATGGATACCGGGGATAAAGGTCACGATCATGTAATAAGTGTCCTCATGCTTGAACACATCGGGAGCCCAGAAAGTGCTCTGTCCCTGCATGGGTTCCGGCAGGTTCGCCGTTCCGACATAATACCAGTTTTTACCGTTGTTCTTGGTAGCCGCGATCCCGACTTTACTACCATAGACACAGGCCACTTCCTGTAAGTTAGGGACATTGGCACGGCGTTGTGTGTAGAACATCCACCATTCCTGCCGCTCCTCATTCCATTCGAGCGTCGGGTCGGTAGGACCGTCATGGATCGGACAACGAAACAAAGGAGCCGGCGCATGTTCAATGTCGAACGGCTTGTCCTGTGCAAAAAGGCCTGTCCCGTAAAACAGGACTGCCAACATAAATAAGATTCTTTTCATGCTATTCTGATTAGACTATTATACAATTATTTATTAATAGAGCGAGATTTCCCCCAGGCCGGCACGTCCTTCGGAAACATTCTCGATTGTCAGGCGGACATATTTCACTTCCCGGTCGACCGTCATCGGTTTGAACTCCCACCCCGTACATTCGCGTTCATACAGGAGTTCCCACCGTTCTCCATCCTCAGAAGTCTCCACTTTATGCTTATAAGAAGAACTGTCTTTTTGAAAAAGGATACGGCTGGCAGCCACGTACGTCGGACGGTCCAGTGCCAAAGTGACCACCTGAGGCAACCGGTCTTCTCCGGCAATCCACCAGGTATGATCGTCATTGTCGATTATATTGGAAGCCGGATACCCGTCCTGGCTGCTTCCAACCTGAACCGAAGCTATTTTCAGGCGAGATTTCTCCAAAATACGCTTCTGCCAGGAAGAAGGTTTCACCACGACATTGTCTTCTTCCTTTCCGGTAAATAGGGCATGCTTTCCATCGGGCAGATACTTTCCTTCAAACGGTTTCGTACTGATTTCCGCTTCACCGGAAGATAAACCCTCTGCTGTCGCTCTCACCGTAATCTTACCGGCTTTCTTCGTCGTGCGGACAAATACGAAACCAACACCTCCTTCTACCTTCTGAGGATTGATACCGATACGGCTGATCGTATCTCCGACCAATACCCCTTCGCCTGACACCTGAATCCGGATTTCCTGTCCGGAGTTGTAAACCAAAGAACCATTCTTATCACAGACCTTAAAGTAGACAGGGATCATATCCGAACCGTCGGCAATAGGGACAATACCATCCGTCTTGATATCCACAACCAGACGATCAGCTTGTTCCGGAGTGCTCACACTGTGGGTCGCAACAACTTTTCCGCCCACCAGCGCTTCCGCTTTTAATGTCCCGGCTTCATATTCCCCGGCATTAAAAACGAATACAGGACTGCCTCCCTTCTCAACAACCGAACGATACAGCAGAGTCCGTTCTGCCCGCGTCTGAGTTCCGATCAGTTTTCCATTACGGTACAGACGAACCTCGTCGCAGTTGGAGAATACTGTCAAATCTGTCGTTGACGAGGCGAAATCACCCGAAGCATTATAAGAAGCGATAAAGACCATCGGTCCTTCATACAATCCCGGTTGCGAAACCGCCTTGTCCCGCATACTCTGCAACATGAAATAGCTGAATTTCGGATACCGGTTGATATCCACCACACCGCTATACATCGTTTCATCCTGGCTACCCCGCGCATAGTCATTGTAGCTCCAAACGAAATGTCCGCCCATATGCGGATTGGCATCCAACATACACCAGTCAAAATAGCCTTTACCGTTCAATTGCTCGATACGGCTACGGCACTGGCGCATCTGCTCCTGCTCGCTTTCTTTCAGGCTGACCCGCGGCTTTTCGCCCACGCCATCTCCCCATTCACGGGTAAACAACGGCTTGATCGCTATAAAATCTTCCGGATAATTACTCATCACATCTCCGTCTTTCGGAAATTTGGAAACCTGTTTATAAAAGACATCATAATAAGGCTCCATCTCCGCATGTCCGAAATAATCGCCTGCCGTATACATCTGGTCGCCCGGATATTCGGCATGAGACAGTTCGAAAATCTCTTTTGCCAAAGAGACCGGATAACGGGATTCGTTCAAAGCCGTTTCCCAAAGAACGACAGATGGATGATTCCGGTCACGACGGATCATCTGGCGTCCGATTTCATACAGACGTTTAATAAAGGTGGAATCCGGATTATAGAACTGCCATCCGGGAATACACTCCACCACTAACAGTCCATACTCGTCACATGCTTCCAAGAAAGCCGGATCATTCGGATAATGGGCGGCGCGAACCGCATTATAACCTCCCCGTTTCAGGTCGATCACATCCCGAACCTGCATCGAGTTGGAGGCTGCATCCCCGACATTGGCAAAAGCCTGGTGGCGGTTAGCTCCACGCATATACAATTTTTCCCCATTGATAAAGAACCCGTCCTCGGCCGTGTACCGGATAGTACGAATACCGATTTTCCGGGTGGTTTCATCGAGGACTTTATTTTCCGATAATAACTGTGTATGCAAGGTGTAGAGATTAGGCGTATAAGGATGCCATAATGCAGGTCGATCGACAATGAGATCCTGCTCCACCGTCCCGTCCGATTGCTTTTGCAAGGTTACTGGTGTTTCAGCCTCTGCAACGACATGGCCTACAGAATCGACCAGTTGCGAGAAAACGGACAATGTTTGATCTTTATCCGTCAAATTCCGAATATGGGTCGCAAGATGTGTCCTCGCCTTGTCTTTCGTTACTTCAGGAAATGTCACAAACTGACCTCCGCCGGCAACAATATTTTCCTGTAACGGGTCGGTGATATATACTTTGTCAGTAATCACCATCCGGACATCCCGATAAATTCCGCTATAATAATAGAAGTCCATCTTGTCCTGCGGCTTTCCCGGAGGTGTCAGTGGATCCGGTTCGGCAGAGACCCGGATAGCCAGCACATTATTACCGTTCCAATCAATACGGTCCGTAAGGTCTGCGACAAATCCCATATAACCGCCATGATGTTCCGTCACTTTTTGACCGTTCAGATAAACATCGCAATTCGTCATCACTCCTTCAAAGGAGACGACGACCCGTTTATCCTTATATTTTGCAGGCAGTTTGAAATAACGGCGATACCAACCGATCCCGTCATAAATGGAGTTCCCGCCACAATGTTTCGTTTCCAGTTGCATGATATGAGGCAAGGCAACAGGCATCCATCCGGAATCATCCAAATCCGCCCGTCTCCCCTCTTCCACATCCCCCCGATAAAAAGCCCAATCGGTATTCATATCCAGGATTTCCCGGCCGGAAGAAGGAGTACTGCAACTTTGTCCCAATGCAGTACAAATGAACAACAAGATAAAAGAGAAAATTCGATAATGCTTCATGCTATTTTAGTGTTTTTCTTTACAAAGGAAAGGGATATATTGGGTCATTGCCAATATATCCCTTAAAAATACTATAATGAAACTAATACTTGATTAATAACCTGTATTCTGTTTCAACTGTTTGTTCTTGTCAAGTGCATCCTGTTTTATCGGCAAATACCGGTTGTGAGAAGCAAATTGACGATTTTCAATCAAAGAAGTTCCGGTAACTGTCGCACGTGTGTAAGGATCAGAACCTTTATCATCAACTGTACCAACAATACGATTCAGTGGGCCATTTAAAACTGTTTCAGCCAACATCTTCCCACTTGCATCTTTCCAACGCAGGATATCTGCACGTCTTAGTCCTTCACCAGCCAACTCAACGGAACGTTCACGACGGATCAACTCACGTAATTTGTCTTTTGAACCATATTTACTCTGATCTACATCTGGCATACCTACACGATTTCGTATCTGATTCAACATATCATAGATTTCAGCAGATGGACCATTCAACTCATTTTCAGCCTCAGCATAACTCAATAGAACTTCTGCATAACGGAAAATGATTGGTTGCGCATTTGACGACCAAACATCAGCATACTGAGACATAGGAGCCAAATATTTTGCCCACGTCAAAGCTGTTTTAGAAGCATTATCTTTATCATTTGGATAGTTCGTATTAGCATCTCCATTCGGCAAGACTTTATCCAATGTATTCAATACAGTCTCTCCGTTGATACCAACCCAATCCATACCTGGGAAAAGAACAGTCATCGCCATACGAGGGTCACGATTGGCAAATGGATGAGTTGCATCATAACCACTACCAGCTTCTTCCTTCGTCAAACCATTATTCATTTCATAAGCATCAACCAAGTTTTGGGTAGGAACCATAGATGACCAACCACCATCTGCATCATTGTACATAGTAGCAATCATCCAATTGGAATACAAGTTTGCATCATGCTGTACAGCAGCAATAATCTCTTTGGAATTTTGACCGGCTACCATAAATAAGTTTTCATAACTTGGATCTAATTCATACTGTCCTAAATCCATTATAGCTTTCGCAGCTTCTTTTGCACGCTGATAATCGGCATAATACAAAGCCGAACGCATCTTGATAGCCAAAGCCGTACCTTTAGCAATATAACCACTTGCAGCAGGTGCGTCATTCAACATAGGAATAGCAGCATCTAATTCATCATAGATGAATTTTTTTACTTCTTCTTCCGTGTTACGAGGAACCCTTGCTTCTTCGGCTGTCTCATAAGATTCGATAATAGGAACACCACCATACAACCAGTTCATATTAAAATAGTTGTAAGCCCGAATTGTTTTTACCTGACCGATCATATCGTCTTTCTTTTTTGCATCAGCAAATTCGATATTTTCGATGTTGGTCAAGAAATCATTACAACGACGGATCATAGTGAAAGAATAATAGTCTGCCACCTGATTGCTGGCTGTCATGCTACCATTACCAATATTCCGGTAATTCTCATGAATATGATAATTAAAACCGAAATCGGAAGCACAATCCCAATATAGAATTCCCGTTTCATCCGCCCAACCATCATAACAACCGATCAAAAACTTTTCAGCATCCGCTTCCGTCTGCCAAGTCGTACTTGGAGATAAAGCGTCGTTAGGAATCGTATCCAAAAAATCCGAGCAAGAAGTACCAATCAAGGTCATTCCAGCCAGCATATATACTAATAAACGTTTCATATTTTATTCTTTAATTTTATCTTAAACAATTGTTCTTATCAGAATGTCACATTCACACCAAAAGCATGTGTCTGAGTCAACGGAAAACTGGAACCACGTTCATCTCCAATTTCCGGATCAACATTAACAAGCATATTATGGATCGTAAACAAATTTTCTACAGAGTAATAGAAACGTACGTTTTCAATTCCAACCGACTTCAAAACAGTTTTTGGAAGCGTATAGCCAAATTGCAAGTTCTTCATACGCAAATAACTGGAGTTCTGTACCCAGAACGTAGACATCGTATTAGACGACAAACTCGGAGATGTAGTCATATAAGCAACACGCGGCATTGTTGCATCTTTATTTTCAGGAGTCCAAGCATCTAACCAAACTGTAGCAGGATGAGAGTCATCTCCTCCGAAATAACCTGTTACCTCCTGATTAATCAGACGATGCACACCAGCAGCTCCGGTAAACAACATCGACAAGTCAAATCCCTTATAAGCTGCATTCAAATTCAAACCGAAAGTAAATTTTGGATCTGAAGAACCTGCCAAAATACGGTCATCTGCCGTAATCTTACCATCGCCATTAGCATCCTGATAAATCAAGTCACCACCTTTGAACTGCTTAGTTCCAAAGGGATATCCGTCTTGTTTGGAATATTTATCCATCCAAGCTTGAGCAGCTTCATCAGATTCAAAGAAACCATCAGCCTTATAGACACGATAAGTATTCAAACTTTCACCAATCTTTCGTACTTTATTCCCATTGTTTGGATCAGCCATAACACCACCATCTTCCGCACTCAAACCTAAATCTATCAGTTTGTTCTTATTGTAAGCAAAGTTACCAGTTACACCAAATGACCAATCTCCCCATTTGTTATTATAACTCAAAATCACTTCGACTCCTCGGTTGGACATTTCGCCCACATTATCTTTGTAAGCATCCAAACCAAATTCTGACGGCACCGGGACATCCATGATAATACCAGTTGTTTTACGGTCATAATAATCAAATGTCACATTGATTTTATTATTAAGCGTTGCATCAAAGCCAAGTCCCCAAGTACGAGATTTCTCCCATGAAATGGATGACAGTTTATAGGCTTTTTGATAATAACCGGACTGCAAAGATCCTCCTAATGGATATTTTGCATCCAAGTTATAAGTATTCATCCAAGGATAGTAGTCGGTCAAAGCATCTTGGTTACCCAATAATCCCCATGAACCACGAATCTTCAAATTATTCAACCAGTCCTTGGTATTTTCCATGAAACCTTCTTCACTAATACGCCATGCAGCAGAAAAAGATGGAAAATACCCCCAACGATTGCCGTCTGCAAAACGAGAAGATGCATCTGAACGTATATTACCTTCTAACAAATATTTGCCAGCATAATCGTAGTTAATACGCCCAAACCATGAAATCATTGCCAATTCTCGTGTATAACCATTACTCTTCTGAGATGCAGCATCACCTGCATTCATATCAGTCAAATCATTAGTAGGAAAGTTTTTACGGAACTGATGATTATATGTATAATCATACTTTTCCGTGTGCCAACCAGCCATTGCTTTCAAACCATGTTCTCCAAATTGCTTGTCATAATTCAGCAAAGCATCAAAAGTAGCACGATGCCATCCTGTAAAACGTTCTTCCAAACGATTCGGATCCGTTACTTTATTAGCATTGTATTTAATATATTTTTGGAAAGCACGATAATGCTGTTGATTGTTTACGTAAGAACCGGTTACCGTAGCAACTAAACCATCCATTATTCTATAATCAGCTGCCAATGTTCCTGAAAAATTCTGATTTTTACGATCAACCGTTTGATCCGCATCTAACCATGCTATCGGACTACCATCAGAAATAGTTCCATATGTTCCATCTTCATAACGGCTAACAATCCAAGGAGCAACACGATTCAACTGGCGGATAATTTGGTCAGAAGAAGCACCATTACCTTCACCATCTTCACTAATGCCCGATGCATAAGATGAAATTGGGTCGGAATAGTCATTTTTGATATATGCCAAATTCAAACGAACTGTTAATCTTGAATTTAATTTCAAATCCAAATTGGTACGTGCATTGAACTGTTGCCTATCTGAATTTGGAAGAATACCCGTCTGCCCCAAGTAGCCGACAGATCCCATGTATTTAGCATTTTCTGTACCACCACTTACACTGACATTATGGGAATGTTGTACACCTGTGCGGTAAGCTTCGTCATACCAATTTGTATTCGGATGTGTGTATGGAGAAGAACCATCTCTGAATTTCTGAATATCGTCATCAGAAAAACGAGGAGTCAAACCTTCTTCAATCATAGATTGATTATACAACCGTGCATAGTCATAAGAGCTGATACGGTCAATCATTTCCGTCGGTTTCTGGAAACCGACATATCCATTATAAGAGATACGCGGTTTACCTGTCTTACCACGTTTTGTCGTAATCAAGATTACACCATTCGATGCCTTCGAACCGTAAATAGCAGCAGAAGCGGCATCTTTCAATACAGAAATACTTTCGATATCGTTCGGGTCAACCGAGTTCATCGTTCCGGTTTCGATACCATCCACCAAAATGTAAGGATCAGCCGTATTCAATGTACCGACACCACGCACACGGATTGTACCACCATCCTGCCCGGGACGGCCACCGCCAGAAGTTACCTGAACACCAGGCATCGTACCCTGTAATGCTGTTGAGACGTTCTGAACCGGACGATTTTCCAACGCTTTGCTATCGATCTGTGCAACAGCTCCGGTCATGTTCACTTTCTTTTGTGTACCGTAACCGACAACAACAACTTCTTCCAGTTTCTGAGTGTCTTCCACCAGATTCACAGCCAAAGTAGCTTGTCCGGTGTACTTGATTTCCTGTGTAACATAACCGATGAAAGAGATTTGAAGAACATCACCATTATTCACTTCCAGAACAAAGTTACCGTCCATGTCGGTAACTGTACCATTTGTCGTACCTTTTACGACTACTGAAGCACCGGCTACGGGGCCCAGTACATCATTAACTGTTCCTTTCAAACTTTTCTGTTGCTGAGAAATACCAACTTTAGGAGTTGCTGTCTCATTAGCTGCGAACACCGTTCCTGAAGAACATAAAGCAGCAGACAACAGTAAAAAGCTGACTGGTCTTGCGATTTTCAACATACTAATTGTTTTTTGTTTAATAATAATAGTCACTATATGAATAAGATCCAAGGAGGTGGTAACCACCTTACTTATAGACTCTTTACATTCATGGTATGATTTCTAACATATATCATAAATTCGCCATATAAATGAAGACATAGTTCTTGTAGGACTACGTCCTTTGACATGGCAAATGTAATACATTTATTTATTATCATGCATGTTTTTTTTAGAAAAAATTAGCAAGAATACTCTTGAATGTATTTTAATGCCGTTTTTATACATCGAGACAAATATATTAAAATATTTTACTAATACAAACAATATTAATCGTCATTTTCTTCTACTACTTCTATATTCCGCCCTAAATCCTTTGAAAATTCGACAATATGATAGTATTGTACAAGATGTATGAATCTACGGTTTGTTTCATACATGTTCCGAAGTTCTCAAATATTTTAATCAAGTACACATCTTGAAATGTTAATTAACAACTAAGTGTATTCGAGTGTTATTTTCTAAGCCTATCAAATTTTCCGGCTTTTTTCTTTATACTTATTGTATATATCTAATATCTATAGAATAGACTCTAATCAATAATTTAATTTGTTATATGATTGCCCGCTTTTCCCCACAAGCGCCTCCAAATATGCAAACAACTAATAACCAGAATAATAACACAAAACTATCTACATATTAAAGCAATCCTATTTATTGGCTGATAATTGTATACTGTCCGGTTGATAATCATAGACCACACGACTTACTAACATCAATATACCAACCACCGAGAAAATCAAATTTACTCCCAAGAGATTTTGCTATGGACTGGCTGGTAAATTCTGATGTTCCAGTACAAATTCGTATAACTTAATCATAGTCCTACAAGAACTTCATACAAAAATCCCTCCTTTTTGCTTATACATCTTTATATTTTTTACAATAAGTCTTAGTCCTACAAGAACTACGTATATGCAAGCATAAACTTTGGCTCTAATTACTAAAAAATAAGCAAGTAAGTGTGAGCTGTAGAAGAAAACAGGTCCTCTTAAAGCCTATTATATCTAACTATTATTAAACAAAAAACAATTAGTATGTTGAAAATCGCAAGACCAGTCAGTTTTTTGCTGTTGTCTGTTACCCTTTGTTCATCAGGGGTGATATTTGCTGCCAACGAAACTGCTACTCCCAAAGTTGGTATTTCTCAGCAACAGGCAAGTTTGAAAGGTGTCGTTGAAGACGAACTCGGCCCGGTAGCCGGAGCCTCGGTCGTTGTAAAAGGTACGACTAACGGTACCGTCACCGACATGGATGGAAACTTTACCCTGGAAGTAAAAAAGGGGGATGTAATCGTTATCTCATTTATTGGTTATCTTACTCAAGAGATTAAATACAATGGAGAACAAACGATCAAAGTCAATCTGAAAGAAGACACTCAAAAATTGGAGGAAGTAGTCGTGATTGGCTATGGTACTCAAAAGAAAGTAAACCTCACCGGTGCTGTTGCATCTGTCGGCTCCGAAGAATTGAAAGAGCGCGTCAATACAGATGTGTTGGCTTCCGTTCAAGGGCAGGTACCGGGTGTAACCATTATCAACCGTCAAGGTTCCATCTCCATCAACATGCGTGGTCGCGGAAATTTGGGGACTTCTTCTCCATTGTTTGTCATTGACGGAGCTATCGCCGATGCAACTCTTTTTTCAAGCTTGGACCCAACATCCATCGAAAGCGTTTCTTTCTTGAAAGATGCCGCTTCTTCGGCAATTTACGGTTCACGTGCTGCTTATGGTGTCGTATTAGTAAAAACCAAAGATGGTAAGGAAGGCGACGTAAAAGTAACGTACGATGGAACAGTCTCTATGAAAATTGCAACCTATACACCGAAAGTGTTAAGTTCGGAGTGGTATGCCCGTCTGAGCAATGAAGCTGCATTTAACGAAAATCCAAATGCGGAAATGCCTTACACGGACGAAGAAATCGAGTTGTTCCGCAACGGCAGCAACCCGAACATGTATCCTAATACCAATTGGTATGACCTCGTACTCGACGATCTCGCTGTCATGACCAAGCATTCGGTCAGCGTTAGTGGTGGAAACAAAGTGAAGTATTACACTTCATTGGGCTATATGTACGACGATAAATTTACACCGGGTGCATCTTCCAACCGCTATAACATGATGACGAATCTATCATCCGACATCACTTCCTGGCTGTCATGGCGTTCAAATTTCAAATACATCCAGAATACAAACAACACCGAAAGCGGTGGTATCGGTTATACGGAATTACTAACCGTTCCTTCTACATATGTAGCTCGCCAAAGCAACGGTGAATGGGGTAGTTATGAAGGAGGTAATCCAGCAGCACTGGTAAACATGCAACGCAACCCATTGCGCCGTCTTGAAGAAGGAGGATGGAACAACAACAAGTCTCAGAACACCCTGATCGATCTCGCTCTCGACATCAAACCCGTAAAAGGACTGACATTGACCGGACAGATGATCTACAAAGCGTATGACTACAAAGGCAAAACATACGAAGCCAATAGAAACAAGATCAAAGACTTCGTCACAGGCAAAGAACTGAACGGAACAGATGTGACGGCATCTAAGATGACTTATGACTGGAATGAAAACACCCGTCTGACTTATAACGGTTTAGCAAACTATAACTGGAGCAACGACAATCATAATATAAGCGCATTAGGCGGTGTCTCCTATGAGCATTACAAATACCAGCAACAAAAATCATGGCGTCGTAACTTCCCGACAAACGGTATGACTGGTATCAATGGCGGTTCGAGCGCACCAAGCGACATGAATACGGAAGGTGACGTTTACGAAGACAAACTGATGTCATATTTCGCACGTTTGAACTACTCGTTCCAAGATCGCTATCTGTTAGAAGCCAACTTCCGTGCCGATGCCTCATCTCGTTTCCACAAAGACAATCGCTGGGGATTCTTCCCTTCCTTCTCTGCCGGATGGCGTATCAACCAGGAAGGCTTTATGCAAGATGCAAACTGGATCGACAACCTAAAGTTACGCGCATCCTGGGGACAGCTTGGTAATATTAATAACGTAGGCCAGTATGACTATTTCGCTACTTATGTTCAGGGAGGTAACTACAACTTCGAAAACACAATCGTCAGCGGTATCCGGGAAGGTAAACCTGCCAACACCAGCTTAGGCTGGGAAACCGTGACAATCACCAATGTCGGCGTCGATTTCGACATCCTCAACGGACTTTTCAGTTTTACAGGTGAGTTTTACGACAAACAAACCAAAGATATCCTGCTGTCTTACCCAAGCCCAGCCGAAGTAGGTATCAATAAAGATTATAAGGTTTCGCAGAACATCGGTAAGGTAAGCAACAAGGGACTGGAATTCAACGTATCCCACAACAATAACATCGGCGACTTCTCTTACACGGTAGGATTCAACTTGTCCAAAAACTGGAACAAAGTGAAAGATTTAGGCGCGAATGATCCGATGATCGAAGATCCTTGGATCAAAAAAGTAGGTTATGCAATCGGTACATTCTATGGTTTCCGCACAGACGGTTTATTGACACAGGAAGATATTGACAACGGTAACTACATCACAGATGGCATTACTCCGCAAGCCGGAGATATCAAATACGTCGATTTGGACGGAGATGGACAGTTGACAGACAAGGACCGAGATTATCTGGCTTGCGACGTGCCCGACATCACATACGGTGTCAACCTGAACCTGCGTTACAAAGGATTCGAATTAAGCATGTTCGGACAAGGTGTCACCGGAACGATGGTTCGTTTCTATCAAGAACAGGCATGGGCATTCTCTGACAATGCCAGCCCGCGTGAATTCCACTTGAAACGCTGGACTGTAGACAATCCAGACCCTAATGCAGCTTACCCACGTATCTATCCACGTACAAGTACGCATTCGACATTCAACAACAAATTCTCCGATTTCTGGCTGTTCGACTCCGACTATTTCCGTATCAAAAACATCACATTCGGATATAATTTCAACAAGAGCCAGATTCAGCATTTAGGAGTAGACGCGTTGAAGCTGTATGTCTCTGCCGAGAATCCATTCACGATCCGTGCCGACAAGAGAATGGAAGACTTCGATCCGGAAACTCCTTCGGGACGTGGTACAGACACCCGCGGTTCTTCTTCCATATCACTCGGTGTAAACTTAACATTCTAAATAAAAAGCAAAATGAAAACAGTTAATAACATATTCAAACATACATTCCTTTGCATGGCTCTGGGAGCAACTGTTTGCAGTTGCGATTTGGATGTTGAGCCTACTTCCAGCATTGCAACGGAAACATTTTGGACATCAGAAAAAGATGCCTGGTATAATCTGAACGCCGTTTACTCAGCAAGCATCCCCGGTGCGGCAGTCCATAGCGATTCCTATACGAATGACGCTTACTGCCAGTATGCTTGGGAATCAAGCGGTTCCATCTACCTGCAAAACGGTCTGAGTGCCTTGTATGATGAAGGTTACAACTTCGAGACCGTACGCAAACAAAATATATTCTTGCAGGAAGTGGAAAATGTTCCGATGGACGAAAACCTGAAAGAGCGGTTTAAAGCCGAAGTTCGTGCTATGCGCGCATGGACTTATTTGAACCTGACCCTCACATTCGGAAAAGTACCTTTGATCACCGATGTCCCGTCTTATGACTCACCCAACATTCCACGCGATGAAGTAAGCAAGGTGCGAGAATTCATTATTAATGAACTGACAGCCGCGGCCGCTATACTTCCTGAAAAATATGCAGGTGGCTATCCAAATGAAAAAGGACGCATGACGAAATACGCAGCTCTGGCCGTAAAAGCAAGGGCAGCTCTTTATTTCGGAGATTATGCAACGGCCGAAGCTACCGCCAAAGAGATCATGGACAAAGGAGGCTTCTCTCTTTTCAAAGTAAACGAGCTGACTGAAGCCCAAAAGAAAGAAGCGGAAGAAATGGAACTATATATCGACTTTGATAAATATGGTATCGACCGTGACGCTTTCATAAAAGGTATCTTCAGCTACGAGACTTTGTGGCACACGGAAAACGGGAATCCGGATAATCCGGAATATGTAATGACCCGTCAATACACAGCCTCAAGCTGGGATTATCAGGACATGACGCGCTATACAAGCATTCGCCCCAACCAGTTGGGTGGTTGGTCTTCCGTAACCCCGACACAGAACTTGGTCGATGCTTACTGGACGGTAGAAGGCAAGACACCGACTACTCCAAGCATAGAAAAACGTAAAGAGGCATACAGTAAAATCAAAAAAGATCTGGATGATTATAAAGCCCCGGAAGGAGAAGCCAAATTCATATCTTTCGCATCCAATTTGATCAACAGTGGCAAACTGAAAGACTATGAATATATGCAGGAATTCCGTAATCGAGACAGCCGTCTATATGCCTCTGTTTTATTCCCATTCAAGGGCTGGTATGAGACCAATTACGGCACGGACTTCATCTATGAATGGATTAAAAACGGGAACAACGAGTCTAAGACCGGTTTTAATTTCCGTAAAATGTCACCACTGGAAAATGACGCAAACAATGATGGACAGGCAACCGGTGACTATCCTTGCATCCGTTATGCAGAAATCCTGTTAATCTTCGCCGAAGCACATACGCAAACAACCGGTTTTGACGGACAAACCCAGGCAGCTTTAAACCAGCTTCGCGAACGTTGTGGTATGCCCGATGTTCCGACAAGCCTCGGCAAAGAAGAAGGATTGAATCTGATTAAGACTGAACGCCGCATCGAATTGGCTGGCGAAGGTATGCGCAGCGACGACCTGAGCCGTTACGGAGATGCTTACTGGAATGCTCAATTAAATAATGTTCCTATCACTATGCCTGACGGAGAAAAAGTTCTTACGATGAAATGGGACAGTCGTATGAGTTTAAGACCCATTCCTCAAACGGCTATCGACCTGAATCCGCTATTGGCTACGGACCAGAACCCTGGTTATTGACAGTTGACATTATCTATTAAATAAAAAAGAGAGACTTCTGAAGTTTTTTGAAGAATTCATTCGAAAAGTTTCAGGAGTCTTTCTTCTTTCAAACAGTCTCTTCGCTTAATAAAAGACGTATATAAAGTTACCTATAGATAATTATAAGTTCTCCATTAATAGCTATTATCGCATAAATTGTTATCTTCGTCCCCAAATTAACTACAAATACTAAATATTCATGAAGAAAAAAAGTGTAACTTTATTGGTGGCGGCAACGCTCGCCAGCAGTGTATTATTCTCATCATGTATTGGATCATTTGGGTTGTCCAATAAGCTGTTGGATTGGAACAGAAACATTGACAGCAAGTTTGTAAACGAACTGGTTTTCATCGCATTCTGGATTGTTCCGGTTTACGAAATCTCTGCATTAGCCGACATATTGGTATTGAACTCAATTGAATTCTGGAGCGGAAGCAACCCTGTTGCAGATACCGGTACGGTAAAAACTATCGAAACAAAAGACGGCACGTATGCTATCGAAACAAAGAAAGACGGCTACCACATCCAGAAAGAAGGAGAAGAAAAAGCGGTCGACCTGGTTTTCAATGAAACAGATAAAAGCTGGAGTGTAGAAGCAGACGGTGAATCGACCAAGCTGTTGAAGTTCACAAGTGACGACGAAGTTGTCATGTACCTTCCTGACGGCAAAGAAATGAATGTGGAACTGAACCAGGCAGGCGTACTTGCTTTCAAACAGGTAGCCGAAGGGTATTCTTTCTACGCAGCAAGATAAAACAGTTGAGAGTTGAAAGTTGAAAGTTAAAGAAATACTCTTTTCACTTTCAACTTTCAACTCTCAACTTTCAACTGACTAAGTCTAATCTAAATTAAAAATGCATATGAAACACATGATCAAACAAACGATGCTCACAGGAGCATTGAGTTGCTTCCTTCTGGGCACCGCTTTGGCTGACAATGCGACAAACCAGCCAGAGAAGCCTTATTGGCAGGACATTCAGGTCGTTGCCGTTAATAAAGAGGCACCCCGCTCCTCTTTTATGACTTATGGAGACCGTGCTACAGCTCTCTCTTCCCAGTATGAAAAAAGTCCTTTCTATTCATTGCTGAACGGCACATGGAAATTCTATTTTGTAGATTCGTACAAAGACCTTCCTGCCAATATCACAGATCCTTCTGTCAGCACTTCCGATTGGGACGACATCACCGTTCCGGGAAACTGGGAAGTTCAGGGACATGGTACCGCCATCTATACAAATCACGGATATGAGTTCAAACCGCGTAACCCGCAACCTCCGCTGTTGCCGGAAACGAATCCGGTAGGTGTTTACCGCCGCGATTTCGAGATTCCTGCCGGTTGGGACGGACGTGACGTATATCTGCACATCGCCGGAGCTAAATCAGGTTTATATGTTTATGTAAACGGCAAGGAAGTCGGCTATAGCGAAGATTCCAAAAATCCGGCCGAATTCCTGATCAACAAATACCTGCAGCCGGGCAAGAATGTGCTGACACTGAAAATCTTCCGTTGGAGCACAGGTTCCTATCTGGAATGCCAAGACTTCTGGCGTCTGAGCGGCATCGAACGCGACGTCTATCTATGGTCACAGCCCAAGATCGCCGTCAATGATTACCGCATTGTCTCCACGCTCGACGACACCTACAAAAACGGTATCTTCAGCTTGGCAATGGATATCAAGAACCATTCCGACAAGGTTAAGAACATCGACGTCACATACGAATTATTAGATGCAAAAGGCAACGTGGCTGCAACAGCCGAAAACAAACTGTGGGTAAGTCCGAACACGATTGCAACAACTTCGTTCGAAAAGACACTGAACAATGTAGAAACCTGGAACGCGGAACATCCAAACCTCTACAAACTGTTGATGACAATCAAGGAAGACGGCAAGGTGACGGAAGTAATCCCGCAGAACGTCGGTTTCCGCCGCATCGAAATCAAAGAGATCGATCAGATCGCCGGCAACGGCAAACCGTACACCGTCCTGCTGTTCAACGGCCAGCCGATCAAATTCAAAGGAGTAAACATCCACGAACACAACCCGCTGACCGGACACTACGTGACAGAAGAGCTAATGCGTAAGGACTTCGAAATCATGAAGAAGAACAACATCAACTCCGTCCGTCTGTGCCACTATCCGCAGGACCGCAGATTCTACGAGCTTTGTGACGAATACGGATTGTATGTTTACGACGAAGCTAATATCGAATCACACGGCATGTACTACAATCTGCGCAAAGGTGGAACATTAGGCAACAATCCGGAATGGTTGAAACCGCACATGGACCGTACGGTCAACATGTACGAACGCAACAAAAACCATCCGTCTGTGACAATCTGGTCATTAGGTAACGAAGCCGGAAACGGTTACAACTTCTACCAGACTTACCTGTATGTAAAGAATAAAGACAAAAATCTGATGAACCGTCCGGTCAACTACGAACGTGCTCTTTGGGAATGGAATAGCGATATGTATGTACCGCAATACCCAAGTGCCGGATGGCTGGAAGAAATCGGCGCACAGGGTAGCGACCGTCCGATTGCACCGTCCGAATATGCCCATGCGATGGGTAACTCAACCGGTAACCTGTGGGGACAATGGCAAGCCATCTACAAATATCCGAACCTGCAAGGCGGTTGGATCTGGGACTGGGTAGACCAGGGTATCCTTACCAAAGATGAAAACGGAAAAGAGTTTTACGCCTATGGTGGTGACTTCGGCAAAGATATGCCGAGCGACGGCAACTTCCTTTGCAACGGTTTGGTCAATCCGGATCGCACCCCCCATCCGGGAATGGCAGAAGTGAAGTTCACGCATCAGAACGTCGGCTTCGAAGCAGTCGATGCGGCAAACGGTGTGTTCAAAATCACCAACCGCTTCTACTTCACGAATCTGAAGGACTATATGTTTACTTATACCATAAAAGCAAACAACAAGATCATCAAGAGCAACAAGATGTCACTCGACCTGGCTCCGCAGGCTTCACAGGAAATCACGGTTCCCGTAGCCGGCCTGAAACCGCAAGCTGGTGTGGATTATTTAGTTGACTTCGTCGTTACGACCATAAAGGCAGAAGGTCTTGTTCCTGCCGGTCACGATATCGCACTGGACCAGTTCCGTCTGCCTGTCGAAGCCGACAAGACGGCTTACAAGGCCGGTGGTCCTAAACTGACTGTATCGGAAGAAGGAAACAACGTGAAAGTGACTTCCTCGAAAGTAAGCTTCGTATTCGACAAGAAAGCCGGTGTCGTCACCTCTTACAAGGTGGGCAACACGGAATACTTCAATGAAGGTTTCGGTATCCAACCGAATTTCTGGCGTGCCCCGAATGATAATGATTACGGAAGCGGTGACCCACAGCGTCTGGAAATCTGGGAAATCTCAAGTCGCAACTTCAACGTGACAAGCACTTCCGCTGAAATCGTAGACGGCAATGCAATCGTGAAGGCTGACTATAAACTGCCGGCCGGCAACCAGTTCATCATCACTTATAAAATCTATCCCGATGGCACCATGAACGTAGCTACACTTTTCACTCCAGCTCATTTGGATGGGAAAAAGATCGAAATATCGGAAGCGACTGCAACCGCCACCTTCTCTCCGGGCCGCGAGAACATGAGCGAACGCGACAAGATGGTCGTTCCGCGTATCGGTGTACGCTTCCGTCTGCCGGCAACGATGAACCAACTGGAATATTTCGGTCGTGGTCCGTTGGAAAACTATTGGGACCGCAAAGCAGGTTACATGATCGGACAGTATAAGAGCACGGCAGAAGAACAGTATTTCCCCTATGTCCGCCCACAGGAAAACGGTCACCACTGCGACACCCGCTGGATCTCTTTAGGAGGTAAAGGCAAGAACCTCTTGATCGTTGCAGACGACGAGATGGAATTCAACGCTATGCGTAACTCCGTCGAAGACTTCGATGCCGGCAAGGCGACCAACCGTCCGTACCAGTGGAACAACTTCACACCTGAAGAGATTGCCAACCGTCCGGAAATCGGACCGTACGACAAACCTCGCCAGACACATATCAACGACATCACACCGCGTAACTTCGTTGAAGTATGTGTAGACCTAAAACAACAGGGATTAGCCGGCTACGACAGTTGGTATTCACGTCCGGAACCGGAATACACTTTACCGGCAGACCGGGAATACAAGTGGGGCTTCACTCTGATCCCTGGTGCTAATGCCAACAGCGCACAGAAGAAAGCGGGTTACAGCTACAAATAAGTAGTCCGTCCCACAATAACAACTAAAAAAGCGGTTGCCTCATTTCCAGACAACCGCTTTTTTTGTGTAAGTATCCGATTAGGCTTCACCTTTCCTTGAGACCTTTTGGTTATTATTAGGCGGAGGGGTGAAGGCAATCTCGATATCTACCTTCACCCTAAAAAATTTACTTTCACCCCTCCCCTCCCAGATACACCAAGTCCGATCTCTTATACAAAGCGGTATAGTACCTCCCATACCCGACTCACCCGCAAATGAAGACAACCGTAACAGGTGAAGGTACTTTTACTATTCACCTTCACCCATTAACAATCTTATAATCAAACCAGTGCATACAAAAATGAAGGCAAATTCCTGATTATGGCGGAAAAATAAAAAAGCCGGACTTTATTCAGCCCGGCCTTCCATAAACTTATTCAATGATTATCGATTCTACTTAGCATAACTTACCGCACGAGTCTCACGAATTACCGTAATCTTCACCTGGCCCGGATAAGTCATTTCATCCTGGATCTTCTTTGCGATTTCGTTTGACAGGTTTTCGGTATCCTTATCGTCGATCTTGTCAGCTCCGACAATTACGCGGAGTTCACGACCGGCCTGGATAGCATATGTCTTCACTACACCCGGATAAGAAAGAGCCAACTGTTCCAAATCATTCAAACGCTTGATATAAGCCTCAACGATCTCACGACGGGCTCCCGGACGTGCACCTGAAATAGCATCACAAACCTGTACGATCGGAGCAAGCAGTGTCTGCATTTCCACTTCGTCGTGGTGAGCACCTACGGCATTGCAGATATCCGGTTTTTCTTTATATTTCTCGCAAAGTTTCATGCCTAAGATTGCGTGCGGCAATTCTGGCTCGTCATCAGGCACCTTACCTATATCATGCAACAGTCCGGCGCGTTTTGCCTTTTTCGGGTTCAATCCCAGTTCAGAAGCCATCACTGCACATAAGTTCGCCGTTTCGCGTGCGTGCTGCAGCAAGTTCTGGCCATAAGAAGAACGATATTTCATCTTACCGATCATACGGATCAGTTCAGGATGCAAGCCATGAACACCGAGGTCGATAACGGTACGTTTACCGGTTTCCACCACTTCGTCTTCAACCTGCTTTCTCACTTTCGTAACTACTTCTTCAATACGTGCCGGGTGAATACGTCCGTCTTGTACCAACTGGTGCAAAGCCAGACGAGCTATTTCACGACGAACCGGATCAAAGCCGGACAACACGATTGCTTCAGGCGTATCGTCAACCACGATCTCGATACCGGTTGCCGCTTCCAACGCCCGGATGTTACGGCCTTCGCGACCGATGATACGGCCTTTTATTTCGTCTGATTCGATATGGAAGACTGTAATCGAATTCTCGATTGCCGTTTCGGTAGCCACACGCTGGATGGACTGGATAACGATTTTCTTCGCTTCCTTATTGGCCGTCATCTTCGCTTCCTCCATGATTTCGTTGATATAGGAAGTGGCTTCGGACTTAGCCTCGTCTTTCAGGGATTCGATCAAACGTTCTTTCGCTTCTTCGGCAGAAAGTCCGGAAAGGGTTTCCAGATGTTCGATTTCACGCTGGTGAAGTTTATCCAGATCCTGCTTCTTCTTTTCTACCAGTTCCAGTTGGGCGGCCAGGTTCTCCTTTACGGCATCCACTTCACTATTTTTGCGCTGCAAGTCTTCCTGGCGTTGGTTCAAGCCCAACTCGCGTTGTTTCAACTTAGCCTCTACGGACTGTATCTTTGAATTACGTACGGACACCTGTTTCTCCAGATCCGCTTTCAAATGAAGGAACTTCTCTTTTACTTCGAGCAATTTCTTCTGCTTCATTACTTCCGACTCCTTTTCAGCCTCGCGTATCACAGCGTCATACCTTGACTTCATAAGGACTCTCATCACAAACCACACGAGCAAACCTCCGACAACGAAGGTTACAAGTGCTATGATTATAGTCATACCCATTTTACTTATAGTTTAAATTCAGTTATATTATTATACAAAAAAAGCACTGCCTTACATGGAATCCCCATGCAAAGTAGTGCGGAAACGCATCTTCTTTATTCTTACAACTATTTATCCTTCAGGTAACTTTCCAATTTATCGGTCAGTTCCTGTATCTTTTCAGTAAAGGGACTTGTGTCATTCTTATCCTCCAACATCAAATTTTCCACTGATAGTTGGAAGGTCACCATGGCTAACAAATCTTTTACATCCACTTCGGAATATTTCTTCCGGTACTGGTCCATTTTCATCCTGATTTGCCGGACAGCCTCACGGGCTACCTGCTCTTCGTTCCGGTTGATCCTGATACCATAACTTTTACCGGCTATCTCTACATGTATAAGAAATTTATCGTCCATCGCCTCTATTCGTTTAATAGTGCAATGCACTTGTCTACTTCCCGCACTAACTTCGATAACCTCATCCTGGCACTTTTCATTTCTCCCTCATTGACAGAAACAACCCGTGCAGTCAGCATGTTATCACATTTGGCATTCAACTCTTCGATCGTCTTCATTGCTTGTTGAAGTTCTCCTTCCTTCTGTACCAAAAAATCTTCAAGCTCGTTGATTTTCTGCTTTTGCCTATCGCAAAGCTCCATCAAATCACGAACCCTAACATCAAATACAGCCAACAATCTTTTATGATCTTCGGTCATTTCACACCAAATTCTACACAAAAGTAAACTATAGAATTGAATAAAACAACGAATCGGTTTGTTTTTTTGACAGAAAACGTCCGGATACACAAAAGGCCGTTCAAACTAAAATCCGAACAGCCCTCCTTCTAATAGATTCAGCTACGCTATATTTATACTAACGCAACATACCATTCACCCTCGACGTCTTCGAAAGCCAATTTGCCTTCTTTCGCTAACCAACCAAAAGCAGCATACATATCTTTTTCCGCTTTAATCTTAGTCGCTTTCTTTACTGCCTTAACACTCATCTTACCGCCTTCATTTAATGCGTTCCAAACAAGGCCGGCGTTTGTTCCAATCAATTCGATCATGTTTCTTTTTGTTTTGTTAATTCGTTAACGGAGGCAAATTTATAGATTAATCGATTAAAACAAAAGGATATAGATGTTTTTTAGCATAAAAACAGGTGCTTTTTATATTTTGTAAGCATAATTAACATTGCTATAACACAATTATAGTGTTATTTTCCGCCTATCCTCAGCTGTAATAAGTTCCGCCTCCATGTTTATAGCTGAAACATATTTGCTTAATAAGTCTGCCGCATACTTTCCTGCCGACTCCAGACCATCCAATCCGGAATAACCATTTATAATCATTAACAGGCGGGTGGTATCCAGCCCTATTTTTGTCCGTTCCTCATCGCTGGTCGGAGTTCCGACCCCGCCGACCGCATCCCGATAGACTGGCAAACCTGCAATATTCAGTTCTCCACGCCCGATTCCATGATAAACTTCACCTTCCCTACCGACTCCCAGCACCAGACTTCCACCGGCAATCTTATCTGCATCGAAGCCGCCAATGGAATATCCGCTACGGATAGAAACCAAATTGATGAGATCAACCAACGTATCGACCTTATAAAGGGGTAATTCACGAAGAATACGCCGCCGCAACGCTTCAGAAGAAGGACGATAACGATTCGGATCTTTTCCCAGACGCTTATAAGCCTGGCGGGTAGCCTGTATAGGGAGCCATTTGTTGATTTGTTCCAGTTTAACTGTTTCCCGGACTACCTTTTCTTCGTCCGCTATCTCCTGCCAAAGCCGTTCATCCGGTTCCGAATTGCAAACATCACAAGACAGGACCAAAACATGTAAATCCGGACAGGCGGTAGCTACTTCTTCTGAAATTGAAATGTGTAACATAGGGAAAATTTATGATTTATAAAACTATAGATTGTTATTTACCATCTATTTAACAATGATACCGGACAAGATACGCCCGCTCTTGATTCCCAAACGGCGGGCGGAGAAGAAATCGTCGGGATGGGTGTAAATGCAGATGCCGGCTAGTTCGATATGTCCGGTTGAGAGGCCTTCGGACAATAGTTGCAGTCGGTTAGCCTCCCATAAATCGATATGAGCTTTTCCTGTATCGACATTGCGCTTCAAAATACGCGGCATTTCAAAACCGGCTTCCCGAAAGGCGTCGACAACCTCCTCGCCGACTTCAAAGGCATCGGGACCGATGGAAGGAGCGATACCGGCTTTCATGAGACAAGGATCGGCTCCATATTCATCAATAAGGAAGCGAACGGTTTTCGCGACGATCCGCTGTACGGTTCCCCGCCAACCAGCATGAATGGCGGCCACCGTCTTTACATCGGGAGCATACAGCAGGACAGGGACACAATCAGCTGTTGAGACGGCAATGCAAACTCCCGGCACATTCGTCACCAGAGCATCTACACCGTGCATATAAAGCTGCTGTTCTTCCAATGGAAGGGAAAGAAAAAAAGGCTCGATCGAACGAATCTCCGCCCCGTGAACCTGGAAAGGCACGAAAATACGTTCGGAAGGAATTCCAAGCACATCTGAAAGAAGTTTCCGGTTCGCCCGGACAGCTTCCGGATTGTCCCCGCTGTATTCGCCGGGGTTAAAGGAAGCATATGCACCTTCGCTCACACCTCCTTGGCGGGTTGTCACAAAATGAGAGATGTTGCAATCCTCGCTTAATGCGGGAAATTGCAACATCTTCACTTTATCATTTGGAAATATCGTCATCTTCTGCGTCATACCAATCTTCATATTCTTCATACTCTTCATCGTCGTCGGGATCATCTTCCTCAAGAGGAATAACAAAATCATCATCATCAAGCGAAAGTGCGCTTACATCGATGTTCTTATGTACAATACGCTCTACCTCATGGAACGTTTCTTTGTTCAGTTCCTTCCATAACAGGTCTTTCAATTCGGTGATCCCCATTCCGGTAACGGAAGAAATAAATACATAAGGAACGCCTTCCGGCAGATCTTCGGACAATGCCTCGATCAACTCCTCATCCAGCATATCGCTCTTGGTAATAGCCAGAACACGACTTTTACCCTGCAAATCAGGATTATACTTGACCAGTTCGCCCAAAAGAATTTCGTATTCCTTCTTGATATCATCCGCATCGGCCGGCACCATAAACAGGAGTAACGAATTGCGTTCGATATGGCGCAAGAAGCGTAATCCCAACCCTTTACCTTCACTGGCACCTTCGATAATGCCAGGGATATCGGCCATAACGAACGAACGGTTGTCACGATAGCTTACTATCCCCAGATTCGGTTCGAGCGTCGTGAACGGATAATTGGCAATCTTCGGTTTGGCAGCCGAAACAACCGACAACAACGTCGACTTTCCTGCATTCGGGAAACCGACCAGACCGACATCGGCCAGCAGTTTCAATTGCAAGATCACCATACGTTCCTGCGCCGGTTCGCCGGGTTGTGCATAACGGGGAGCCTGATTGGTCGACGTCTTGAAGTGGCAGTTACCCAATCCTCCACGCCCGCCTTTCAATAGCATTACCTGCTGACCGTCCTCGGTCACATCACAGATAAACTCACCCGTATCGGCATCATACACGACTGTTCCGCAAGGGACCTCTATCACACGATCTTCACCGTCTTTCCCAAAACTGCGTTTAGCACCGCCGCCTTCACCATTTGTCGCCATGATATGACGTTCATATTTCAGATGAAGAAGCGTCCAGTAATTCCGGTTTCCACGAAGATACACATGGCCTCCTCGCCCTCCATCGCCTCCATCGGGACCTCCTTTCGGAATGTATTTCTCGCGGCGAAAGTGAGAAGACCCTCTCCCGCCCTTACCTGAGCGGCAATAGATCTTTACATAATCTACAAAGTTTGATTCAGCCACTTTTACTCTTTAATTTATGATTTATGATTTATGATTTATGATTCATAGCGACAAAGGATATAAATCATAAATCATAAATCATAAATCCCATTCATAAATCTATTACAAATTATTTACCGCTTCTTTGATACGCCCGAAAATTTCTTCGATTGTCCCCATACCTTTGATGGCAACATGTTTGCCTTCACCGATATAGTAATCAGCCAAAGGAGCAGTCTGTTTGTGATAAACATCCAGTCTTGACTTGATTGTTTCCAGATTATCATCCGAACGGCCTGAGACCTTACCACGTTCCAGCAGACGGTTGATCAGTTCTTCTTCTTCTACCTGAAGGTTCAGCATAACGGATACATCGGTTCCACGTTTGTTCAACATTTCTTTCAGTGCTTTTGCCTGCGGGATCGTACGGGGGAAACCGTCGAAGATGACACCTTTGGAGTTCACCTTGCTGTCCAAAACCTTAGCCAGCATGTCAACAATCAACTCATCCGGAACCAGTTGTCCTTTTTCGATATAATCTTTAGCAATCTTACCCAGCTCTGTCTCGTTCTTCATTTCAGAACGCAAAACATCACCTGTAGAGATATGGTCCAAACCATATTCTTTAATAATCAATTCGCTCTGTGTTCCCTTTCCTGAACCGGGAGCACCAAAAATAACAATGTTCAACATAAAAAGTAAACTTTTTAAATTGACAATTGACAATTGGCAATTGACAATTACTCGCCAGCTATCCAACTATCCATCGCCTCTTATTATACATTAATCTAATAAATTTCCTCCTCTTCCCAAATGATCAATTATCTTATAGATATCCCGATAGCCCCGTCCCTGTTCATCATAATCCAGTCCGTAACCGACAATAAAGTCACTCGGAATCCGGATGCCGATATAATCAGGTTTCAGATCGCACTTCAACGAATCAGGCTTGAACAGCATAGTCGCCAACTTAACATCGGCCGCCCCGTCCTTGCGAAGCTTATCCATAACATACTGCATCGTAAAGCCGGTATCGATGATATCCTCGATCAAGATCAAAGTCCTCCCTTTCACATCGGCCTGTACCGGCATAATCTCACGAACTACACCGGTCGTACTGGTCCCCTTGTAGGATGAATAGCGGGCAAAAGTGATTTCATACGGCTCGTTCAACTGGCGCATCAACTCCGCAGTGAACATGAAAGCTCCGTTCAGAATCCCTACGAATAACGGATGTGTGCCTTCCACATCGGCACGAATACGTTCCGCCACTTTTGCTATCGCTTCTTTTATCTCCTCTTCCGGGATAAAGAGTTCAAATTCTTTGTCTTTTAATCGGATTCTATCCATATTCCGTCTGATTTTCGAGGGGACAAATGTACAACTTTTTCGGGTAAGCACAAACAATGTATAACATCTGTATCCAATTCAACTTCAAGAAAACGTTGAAAGATTCGTTCCAACACATCCATCTGTTTCACAAATTCGGATGAAACCGATTGTCGTTTAATTTCCTCAAACATCTCTTGATATTGCTCCAAACGTTTATTGGGAATGCATTTCCGTGCCAAGCTGCCGGCATAACGCAAACGGTAAAGGTCAAGCACCAAATCAGAAAGCAATTGAGCTCTCTCATCCTCCTGTGACAAACTATCCAAAAGAACCGGTGGCAAATCATTCGGAACAAACCGAGTACGCACCAAATCTTTGAACTGCCAGTCACAAAACTCGGCATAACTTTTAGAATTTAAAGCTTCTTTGCTCCATATTGGTTTTTTGCCAGATGACAGGGTATACGCATATTCCTTTTCATACAAAGGAAACAGGCTGTTAAAACCCGGCACGCTATCAAGTAAAACCGTCGATACCTCAAAAGTGTTCGTATCCTTTATCGTTAAGATCTTGTAAGCAGGCACGCAAGTGGCAATGGATGGAACTTGGATATTGTACAAACGACTGCCGTCTTTCCCAACTTTCACCCCTGTATTATTCACATGCATATGCCCCGCCACATGAATACGAATACCGGCTTCCCAAAATGCTTCCGCAATGCTGTCAGCAGGCACACGGCTGAGATCAAATTTATTTTTACCCCAATAAGCTTCAATCAACGGAGAAGCCCCCCTGTTGAAATCGACAAGTGGATAATGGCAGAAAGCAACCAAGGTTTTGTTCCTATGTTTAGCTTCTTCGGCAACTTTCCTCACCCATGGCAACAAAAACGGTTTGTGCTTCAAGACATTGTTATACCCCGAACCAGCACCCTGATATTGCTGCTTTCCGTTTTTCACACCGTCAGGCAGATAGACGCTCCCGTCGATAGCCAGCAACCAAAGCCCTTTAACCGGCTCCACCAAATAGCTTGCATCGTTGGCTACAAGCGAATCACAAAGAAGATAGCAACGCTTATCTATCGGACTTTCTGCCAAAGCCCGTTGATAGTCGTAGGTGTCATATGTATAAGAGCAGAAAGGACTCTCCCAGTAATAATAAGCAGACTGAGGGAAATAGCCGAACCGGGCATAGCAAGCCATTTCTTCCCGATAACCGGCACTACGAAGCAAAGTATCTACCACCATGCCCTTGCCTCCCAACGAGACATCGCTTGTCAATGCGGTCGTCTGCCCGGTAGGAGTCAAGAAATCGTGCCTCGTGCATTCCGTACCAAACGGGCGCAACGGATCATGGTTACCTGTGGTCACAAAGAAAGAAACCCCATGGCGGCAAGCATATTCATCGAGTATGCGTTTCACCGCCTCCTGGTTGACCAACTGCCCGTCATCCGTCAAGTCGCCCGGAAGCACCACCAATGAAATGCCCCGTTTCACCACATCCTCAAGAGCAGCGATCAAGGCAAAATAATTCTCATTGAACAGCCGGGTAGATTGTACTTGCACTTCCATAGAGCGGACCAGTTCAGGATGCCCCACAACATCCTGTATATGCGCATCAGCAATAAAAGCAATGCGTTGAAAATTTTCACAGGCGGCCTGTGTTCGAGGCCCACTCGCCATACAGACCAATAGCAAAAATGGGAATATAATTCTTTTCAGTTCCATAAGCAGCTTCTTAAAAACAAATTTCCCAACGGAAAAATTCCAATGGGAAATTTGGATTAAAACAGGATCCACATCAATTTCACCCCATCAATAACCAGGATTCTGTTTCCAGTTCGTATTCTCGTTCAGCACATTTTGCGGAACAGGAAAGATTCGCCGGCTTTTGTCAAAATTAGCATTCGGGAAATTCTTCTTATGAAAGCCGTACTCGCTTTCGAATGTTCCAAAACGTATCATATCGTTCCGTCGCCAACTTTCATCAAAAAATTCCCGTCCACGTTCGTCAAGCAGTTCTTGCAATGACGGAGCATGGCCAAGCAATGGAGCATTCACATAGCTTCTTATCTGGTTGAACAGCAATTGGGGCGTATCTCCATTTGTCGCCTCTGCCCCACGCAAAATGGCTTCCGCTTTGGTCAACAGGATATCCGCATAACGGAATATAGGCACATCATTGCTTTGGTTACGGCTATACAACGAATATTCGGAAGGATTCGGATAGAACTTTATCGAGCGCCAGCCCTGTCGCCATCCGTTTGCATCCGCACCCGCATTCAACTGTTCCTCTCCGCCGGCTTTGAGTGTTATCTCCTTGGTAAATTCAAGTTGTTCTCCTTTATACATATAAGGTTCATCGGTAGCTTCACCGCTCAAAGGATCATGCACAAATACTTTTCCTCCAAGTACGGCATTATTCCGGTCATCATCCTCAAGGCTGAAAAGTGAGGCAAATTCAGGATTCATGGCCACTATTCCAGCACATGAGTTCTTCATCGAGCCACCGTAATACCCGACAGGAGTTCCATCGTCTATCTTTCGGAACGAACGATAACGTCCATAAAGCAACCCCTGCGCACTGACACAGTCATAAGGCATCGCATAGATGAAATCAGAAATATGCACACCGTTATCATACAAGAACTTTTCACAATAGGCATCCTCCAAATTAAAAAGACCGCTATTGATGATATCATCACAATACTTCACGCAATCATTCAATTTCGTGTTTGTGGCCGTAGCTGCTTCGTATGTTGTCACATCACCACACGTATAGACCGCCCAATTTATATATAATTTCACAAGCAATGCTTCCGCCATCCATTTATTCGGCTTCCCGTAGGTCGCAGCATTATTCGCTTCCGAGAGGGAAGGAATGCTTTGCAGCAATTCACTTTCGATAAACTCGGCCACCTCTTTGCGGGGCTTGCGCTCGATGACCTCTCCTTCGTCATACAACTTGTCAAGGATGGGGACGTCACCATAGCTATCCATCAGGATAAAATGGTAAAATGCTCTCATCACACGGGCATTGGCTATGTAGGAAAGCGTCAGTTCGTCCGATGATTCGCCGAACTCATCGATCGCCTTATTGCATTTGGTTATACCGCTTGCCAAATCAGGCCAATAATTCAGCGGGCCGTCCTCAGCCTTGAAATTATGTAATGTCGGATTCACATTTTCCGCACCATCATAATAGTCACCATCAAAACTCAAACCGGAAGCTTCATCAGAAGCAAATGCCTGATAACGGTTATAATTGTTGCCCAAAGCATTACGGAAAGCATAATAAACATCTGCCATTTTCGCTTCGAGAGCAACTTCCGACTCGGTAGGATATTCTGTGTATTTTGACTTCACATCAACATCGAGGTCGGTGCAACTTGTCGCCATAGCCACAACAGCTACAGCAAATATCGTTCTTATCATATAATGTTTCATTTCCTTGATTACTCTTGTTGTTTTAGAAATTAAGTTTCATTCCCAACATAAATGTGCGGGTATGAGGATAATAGTTGTCACGCACTTGTATTCCCGGAGTCAAGCCGCCAAGTTCCACTTCCGGATCAGTACCTTTATAGCCGCTGATGGTGAACACGTTGTTGCAAGTGGCATAAAGAGACAGATTGCTAACCCAATCACCCATTTTCCCGAAATTATAAGACAGTGTCAATGTAGAAAGCCTCATGTAACTTCCGTTTTCCAGATACCTGTCCGAAGGATATTGGGCGTTCACGTCTCCATATTTCTGATCGGTCAATGCTTCCTTCAACACATTCTTCCCTTGTGAGATAAGATTGACGGAATTATACTGTGCACGCAAGGCATTGAAGATCTTATTACCAACAGTGCCTTGGAAAAACATGTTGAGCGACCAGTTTTTATAGGTCAACGTATTATTCCAACCATACGTCAGTTTAGGCTGTGCACTCCCGGTCTTTGTCTGATCGGTTTCTTTGGGAGACGTTGTCGTTTCGCCTGTACGCTCGCCTGTTTCCGGATCATGGACATAGAATTGGGAGACTCCATTCTCATCGTAACCAGCCCATTCGTATGTATAGAACTGGCCGATCGGACATCCCTCCATAATGCGTTGCAGGTTCACACCGCTATTTCCGGCAATACCCGCGTCTGCCTGTGGAATATAGTTCACCGAATAGATCTGGTTAGAGAGTTTTTCAACGCGGTTCTTATTGTGCGAGAGATTCAACGTTGTGCTCCAAGAAAAATCTTTTGCCTGCACAGGAACAGCGTTGATGGTCAGCTCAATCCCCTTATTACTAATATCGCCCACATTGGCAGTCATCGTGCCATACGGATAACGGTTGGTTGAAACCGGATAATAATAGATGAGGTCCGAAGTACGTTTATCATAATATTCGACCGTACCGTTCAAACGGTTTTTGAAAAAGCCGAAGTCTATGCCGGCATTGAACATACCTGTACGTTCCCATTTCAAGTCCGGATTCGAGTTGTTGTTCGCCCCCAAGGTGTGCATATTGGAAGTGACTCCGTTGGCATCGGTGTACTGGAACCATCCGGTCACACCGTAAGTAGGCAGGGCCGTGTAAGCATCGAAACCAAGCGAATTACCGCTTACACCATAGCCGACACGCAACTTCAGATCATCAAATACATCAAGATCCTTGATAAAACGTTCTTCACCAAGCCGCCAGGCAGCCGAGAAAGAAGGGAATGTCGCCCAACGGTTGTTTTTACCAAATGCAGAAGAACCGTCCCGGCGGAGGGTTGCCTGCAAATTATATTTGCTATCGAATGAATAATTTACACGCCCATAAAACGAGATCATACGAAGAGTCGACTCCGCCCCGCTTTCCACACCGTCCATGCCATCGATAGTATTGGCGTAACTAAGATTATGATATTTGACATCGTCATTGTAAAAGTTCTTTACAGTCACCCCAAAACCGTCGTCACTATTGGATTCTTCCCAAGAGTAACCGACCATTATGCCCAGACGATGTTTATCGGCCATGGTTGTCTGATAATTTCCGTACGTTTCAAACACTGTTTTATTACCCATATAGGTATTACGTGTCGCTTCTCCATTACTGTTAACGATCTGTGATTTAGTGGAATGATAAATATTAGACGTATTCTGGTCCGTCATATACGAGAAATCTGCACTCCAAGTAAGCCCCTCGATAATCTTCAGATCCGCCTTGCCGGTCAACTGCATCCGTTTATAGATGTTCTTCTCCGTATCTTCGTTGATCATTGACAAGGGATTGTAATATTGTGACACGCTGTTCGATCTGAACCACGAACCGTCTTCATTCCGGATCGGTTGCGTAGGAGAATAATAGATCATCGCATCCGCCACGCTCGCGCCGGATGAACCTTCCGGCACCTCATTGCTCGTTGTCTGGCTGGCATTTACGCCAAGAGAAAGCGTAAGGTGATCTTTAAACACTGTGGACTGGGCCAAGGCTCTTGCCGTGAAACGTTCCATATCAGTGCCTCGGATAACACCTTCATGGTTAAGGTAATTCAAGCTGACATTATAGTTCGACTTGTCATTTCCTCCACTGACGGCAATGTTATGGTTGTGCGAGATGCCGGTTCGTTCAACCTCTTTCTGCCAATCCGTATCGGCACCTTCATCGGAACTCAATTCGAAATTATTGGCGGCAGCATAATTGCGCAAATCGGAAGCAGTCGCAAGATCAAGGTCCTTACTCACGTTCTCAACTGCCACATAGCCGTTATAGCTCACATGCGCAACGCCTTTCTTTCCTTTTTTCGTCGTAATGATGATAACGCCATTGGCTGCTTTAGAACCATAAATAGCCGTTGCAGTGGCATCGCGCAACACATCGATGCTCTCGATATCATCGGCAGAGACAAGTGAAAGATCTACGCCAGGTATCCCATCTACTATATAATAAGGGGACTGAGCATCCCCCGTACGCAACGTCGAAGCCCCGCGAAGCGTGATGGAGGGAGTCGCATTAGGATTACCACTGGTCGTGACCACAAGCCCCGGCACTTTTCCTTGCAACATCTGTCCGGGAGAAGTCATCACCCCGACGTTCAAGTCATCAGACTTAATGGTCGTGATAGAACTGGTCACATCCTTGCGCTGCATGCTCCCATAGCCAACAACGACAACCTCGCCCAACACCTGGCTGTCTTCAATGAGGACAACCGACATAACAGGCTTTACTTTCATCTCTTGGGTTACATAACCGACATACGAGAATCGTAACGTGGCATCAGGATGGGTGCCGATCGTATAGTTACCATCAATATCGGTTACAGTTCCGTTATTCGTACCGACCTCGACAATACTCACGCCTACAAGAGGCTCACCTCCGGCATCTTTAACCGTACCGGCAATTTGTTTTTGTGCGAATGCCATCACACTTGCAAATAGAAAGGAAACGAATATAACCATTCGCATACAACTTCTACTAACTGTTTTTTGTCTGTGCATAACTTTTCTCAAATAATTGGAATTTCTATTTTTTTGCAAAGGAAGAATAAGTGTATTTCCGACCGCTTACAAAAGCATTAAAAAGATATTACAATAGCGACAAGAAATGTACAACTTTTTCGGGTAAGCACAAACAATGTGATCGATCAGGAGTCCTTTAATTTGTAAAATATAAAGACCGGATTGCTTTCTTCCCCTAAATTTTTCAATTGTTCAGGGATTAAAATCGAACGGATATTCTTATAATAATCAAGCTCTGCCGATGTTATGACCTGTACCAGGTCATTCCCTGTCATATTTCCCCAGACCGGGAATCCCTGATAGCTTCTTGTCCCTAAAAGACCATGCTGCAAAGTCGTAGCCGCCAGTTCCTTGAGTGAAGCAGGTTGTTCGCATTTTTCCACCAACGCTTCACCGGTTTTCTTATCTACCGAAGCGACATAATGCCCGTCGTTATTCCTCAGGCGGAAATAATATCGACGGGGTGTTTCAAAGAGATCGGAAACAAAGTAATCTTTGCCATTTCCAAAGTTTTTCAGGCTATTAAAATTCGTCACATCAAGCGAATTGATCATTTCCTCATCCGAGTTACGCAAACTCAGGACACAAGCGGGCGAAATCTTATCGTCCGACAACCTGAACACGGTATCGTTACTACCGGTTTTGAACAACACAGATTGCTGCCGACCGGAATAGCCTGCTGCGATCCGAACCGTCAAACCTGACTTATCACTTGAAACCAAAGGAGATGAAAAATCATTCTTCATCGTAACCGTATCTCCCTTTTCCGTAAAAAGACCGATACCGAAACTACCGTTCTGGAAAGGTACATAAGGCATAGATACGGCCGCCAAGTGTCCCTGACCGAGCTTATACTGGAAAATAATCTGATAATCATGAGTGAAATGCTGCACAGGTTCGCCGTCCAACGTATAGACCTCTACCCGATCCGTACTGAATAAATAGAGACGATCGTTCTTTTCATCCGCCTGCATACTGGCAACGAAACCGCTAAACTCTCCAGGTCCCTGCCCGAACGGAATCAATGTCTTTATAAAATGCCCCCGCCTGTCGAACAAAACAATCCGCTGCTCCTTTACCGGGAGAACATAAATATATTTATCCGTAACGGCATAATTCGCTACCCCATCTATTAAAGATGCATCATCGGAAGTTACTTCTAACGGAACATAATCAACGCTTTCTATTTCATCACTCAATTTCAAACTCTTCGGATTCTCGAGCCCGGCCCTTATATCCGCTACCGGACAGTTCGAAGGATCGGATTTCGGTGAACTGCAAGCTATCAGCAAAAAAAGCACCCAACTTAAATTTAGTCTCTTCATTATCTTATTTTATTAATGTTTCCATTCATTTTCTACTTTCTGTCAAAATATTGCCATCTATCATACGGATCAGCCGACCTGCCATCCGGGCATTTTCCTCGGAGTGGGTAACCATCACGACGGTCGTCCCTTTACGGTTCAACTCCGTTAGAAGATTCATCACGTCATTGCCATTGACGGAATCCAGGTTTCCGGTCGGCTCGTCCGCCAGGACGATATGCGGATTCGTGACGATGGCACGGGCAATCGCCACACGTTGTTGCTGACCGCCGGATAATTGTTGCGGGAAATGTTCCGAACGGTGAGCGATCTGCATCCGGTCGAGAGCCGCATTCACCCTTTCCACCCGTTCCTTGACCGAAACACCTGCATACAGCAAAGGAAGTTCCACATTCTCAAAGACCGTCAATTCGTCTATCAGGTTAAAACTCTGAAAAACAAAACCGATATTTCCGTTCCGCAAGTCCGTACGGCTATTTTCCGTATATTGGGAAACTTCCTGTCCGAGAAACCACAGCTCGCCGTCCGTCGGGTTATCCAACAGTCCCAAGAGATTCAGCAAAGTCGATTTTCCACAACCGGAAGGCCCCATGATTGCCAGGAACTCCCCTTCGTTTATTTCCAGATTAATGCCATTCAAGGCTGTCGTCTCCACACTTTCCGTACGGAACACTTTTGTCAGACTAATTGCTTTTATCATAATCATCTGTTTTTATTCCACGCTTGTCATTTCATTCACTCATAGCGCAATGATGTCACCGGATTGCGGGAGGCGGCACGCCCAACCTGGACAATGACCGTCAACATCGTAATCAGCAAGATGACACAGCCAGCCAGCGGAAACAACCACCAACTGATCGTTGTCTGATAAGCAAAGTTACTTATCCAGCGAAGCATCAGAAGATAGCTCAACGGGCAGGCGATAAAAAATGCGATCCCAACCCCAACCATATATTCCCGACAGAACATCCACACAATCCGTCGGGAATGTGCTCCGTTCACCTTTCTGATACCGATCTCTTTCGTACGTTGTACCGTCGACAAAGCGACCAGACCGAACACTCCCATCATAGCGACAATGATAGCCAGTATCGTAAAGACCAGAAACATCTGGCCAAGCTGCCGTTCATGAACATAATTCAGATTCAAGGCATCTGAGAAAAAATGATATGTAAAGACGTTATCCGGGCGCATCTTCTCATACTCCTCTTTCAGAAACTTCAATGTCTCAGCCTTATTCTCAGGAGAAATCTTTATATATAATGTATTTAACAGCCGGCGGGAATAATACAGATAAGCCGGTTTAACTTTCTCACGCAACGGCTGGAAGTTAAAATCTTTCACGATACCAACAATCCGCGATGCCTCTCCGTACCACCCTTTATTCTGCAAAAGCATACCGACCGGATCTTCCACATTCATCATCTTCCAGGCGGTTTCATTAATTACAATCGGTAACTCTTTCTCATAGGCGCCATCCATATAGGCTTTTTTATCTGCTCCAAACGACATTCCTTTTAACAGAGTCAAGCCCAATGTTCCCATAAAATCGCCATCACCGGCCACTCCGACCATTCTCAGCGAATCGACTTGTCCGACCTCATTCGTCCAACTGAACGAATTCTCCTCCGTACGATGTCCCTGAAGATAATCCGAAAGTTCCACTCCTCCGGTCACAGACCTGACATTCGGATTCTTCAATACTTCCTGCTTATAATCATCAATCCCATAACCGCCCATATACGACATAAAGTCGAAAAGGCCGCAATCAGCAACCACCATATCTTCCTTGTCCAGGCCCAAATCTGCATTTTGCAGATAATGAAGTTGTTTGAATACGACAGAAGTACAAATGACCATCGCTATAGCGATGACAAACTGTACACATACCAGGCCTTTGATCAACGTGCCTTTTTTCCCGGTCGAAGACCCTCCCTTAAAAGATTGCAGCGGATTAAACTGCGACATATAAAAAGCAGGAAACGCTCCTGCCAGGCAGCCGACTCCGATAATTCCGAACAGGACAAACAATACGGTCTGCCAATTGGCCGTCAACACAATATCTTTTTCTACAAACCGGTTGAAAAGCGGTAGCAGCAATTCCGTCAACGCCAATGCCAATATAAGCGACAGGAACGCCTGTACCAGACTCTCCGACAAAAACTGCATCACCAGAACTTTCCGTTTGGCTCCAGTCACTTTCCGGACGCCGATTTCCTTAAATCGCTGGGAAGCACGTGCCGTAGACAAGGTTGTGAAATTGAATGCCCCCATAAAAACGATCAGAACCGCCAAAACCGTAAACAGATAAATTTGCGACATATTCCCATGATTGCCGACTTCCGGATCTTTAAACGACGTCTGTAGATGAATATCTTTCAGCGGTTGGAACTCCAAACGCATCCCCTTATCCCTATGGTTCAGCCAGACACGGCTCATCTTCCTCCAGTCTGTTTCGGATAAAACCGTACCTTTTCGTAACTGGATATAGACACTTGTTCCCTCGACAAAATCCCAATTCATCGGTTCGTAATAAGCCTGTTCGCTCAACAGGACCTCAAACGTTATATGGCTTTTACGCGGGACTTTCAGGACTGCCGCCACTTTATAACGAAAAGTCTGCCCGAAAAACTGACAGGTAACTTCTCTCCCGACAGCCGAAGTCCTACCAAACAATTTCTTTGCCGTCGACTCCGCCAGCACGATTTGTTGCGGATCTTTCTTTATCAGACCAGGATCGCCGGCGATAACCGGAAAACTGAATACATCGAAAAAAGTAGTATCGACATACTTATAGGTCGCTTCAATCAAATCAGTGCCCGAATGCAAGTTCAAAGTTCCGAAATTCAACATAAAAGTTGCATTCTCCACCTGCGGAAACTCTTCCCGGAATGCCTTGCTCAACGGTGCTACCGTATAGACAGACTCCTTTACTTGTCCGCCCCCCTCCTGCTCTACCGCAACCAGGCGATAGATCGAATCCCGGTTAATTTGAAAATCTTCAAAGGTCAACTCATCCACAATCCAAAGATAGATCAGGAAAGCAGCCGTCATCCCCAGCACAAACCCCAGCATATTAATAGACGAAAACAAAAAGCTCCGTTTGATTAACCGGAGTGCGACTTTTACATAGTGTTTAAACATATCTCTTTTTTTATGAATCATTTAAAACAAAGCAAAGACCATGCCAATTTCGGAATTCACTTATTTACAACCCTATATATACTCCCCCCTTTAAACAGATTGTCCGTTCCCGTACACCTTACGTGCAAAAACGCACAGATATGATCCTCCATCACCAGACAAAATAAAATTCCATTTCAACAAATGACGAACAGATTCCGATGGAACCAGCTTTCCTATGCAGTATATGCATATATAAATGCTAATGTAATTTGTTTCCGACATTGCCGAAGATATTTTCGACATTGTCGAATATTTACACGGCATTGTCGAATATGTTCTCGACAACGCCGAAAACAAAATACACTTGCATAAAATCAGAATTAGTAGCTGATCAACAATAAGATAGGCTCAATAGAAAACATCGTGCAATGTAGTAGTAAAAAACAAAGCATTCAACCTCACCACAATTACACATAAAATTAGTCTATCTCAGAACTTTTCATTAATTTCGCACCAATATTTTAAATGAATGTAAAAAGATGCGACTATGATAAAGAGGTCTGTTTTAGCGTTATTTATTGTATTGTTATTTAGTAGTAATCGGGGAGGAGCACAGGAAGTTAATATAATCAGCGGGAATCAGTTGAACCAGCCGGTTCAGACTGCTGTCCCCGATACATTCCCTTTATTAGATTTGGAAGAAACGGAACTGGATAAAATCCCTGACCTCAGGGCACAGTTCGAAAAACTCAATAGCAGCTACTCCTCTCCCGCTACACCGAGTGAAAACTTGCTCCGCTTTTTAAAAAAAGACGAGATAGAATTATCACCGGAAGCACAATATTGGGTAAATTGGGTACGCGACCCGTCTACTATCATCAGCCCGTGGGCCACCTTACGGGATACGACCATCGTCAACCCGCTGTTCACACCGATCTTGTTCAAGGGAGGACTTATCCCGAAAGACCTGCAATTGTATGATAAGGACTTTATTGCGAAACAACGTCCCAATTTTCCATTGTTCGAACCGGATACCACTTTGTTCCAAGACGAAACATTAAAGAACAAGTTACAGAATACCGCATATAATTATGTACGTGTAAATTACCCGGAATATTTTCGCTATTCGGAACGCGACCTGCCAACCGATGTCGTTAAAACACATGTTATCAAGAAAGCGACATATGAACCGGAACTAATCAAAATAGAAAGCGACCCGAACGCTTTCAGCGACGTGGATGCTCCGGTCAAGTTCATCCCGGAACGCCGTTATTGGACCTCCAAATTCGAAAGCACCATGCAGTTTTCGCAAAATTACATTTCACCGAACTGGAGTGCCGGCGGTGATCCTAACTTCAATATGAATACCCGGCAATATTTCAAATATGATTATAACAAAGACAAAGTACAGGTAACAAACGAGCTTGAATTCAAACTAAACATGAATACTTTGCCGGACAAAACAGACTCTATACATTCGTATAAGATAAACGACCAGATACTTCGTCTCCATACCCTATTCGGTTACAAAGCATTTAACAAGTGGTACTACACGGTCGACATCAGTTTCAACACACAAGTAGTAACAAACTACGCTCAAAACAGTGAAACCAAATTGTCGGCATTCCTTGCACCTATGACCTTCAATACCGGTATCGGTATGAAATACGAATTAGCCAAGACCCTTACAAAGGTTAGGCATCGAAATATAAAATTGAATGTCAACGTGGCTCCATTCTCTTATAACTATATGTATAGTAGCCAAAAAGGCATAGATATGGATTTGAAACGACACGGTTTTAAAGAAAAAGACAATGCCGCCGAACTTCCTGACGACGTTAACAAATACAGGAACTCCCAAAGCCAAATCGGTTCTAAGATCGAAGCAAACATGACATTCAACATCAACCGAAATGTCAGTTGGACTTCCCGTTTCTATTATTTCACGGATTACCACCGCATCACCGGAGAGTTGGAGAACACATTCAATTTGCAGATCAGCCGGTTCTTTTCGACCCGGATCAATCTTCACCTACGCTACGACGATGGTGTCGCCAAAAACGAAGATTTCGACAGTTATCTTCAGATCAACGAGCTGTTAAGCTTCGGGTTTAATTACAAATGGTAAGACAAAGTCGATTATTTCCATAATAAACTTTGTTAATCGTGACATAATTTCCAAATAATACGTACTTTTGCCTCGGTTTTGCAATGTCGAGATTACAAATATGAGCGAAAGTATCAATCACAATGGGGTTATAGAGAAGATCGACGGCGGTACGGTCTATGTCAGGATCATCCAACAATCGGCTTGCTCCGGATGCCATGCGAAAAGTATGTGTACGGCATCCGAGAGTAAAGAGAAGATCATCGAGGTTCCGGACAACTCTGGAAAATTCCATATAAATGAAGAAGTCCAGTTATGCGGACAAAGTTCACTGGGGCTGCAGGCCGTACTTCTTGCATTTGTATTTCCGCTTATAATAGTTTTTGCGGCTATTGTAACAGGTACAAGTATGCAATGGGAAGAAACCACAAGCGGGTTAACCGGATTACTGCTCTTAGTTCCTTATTATTGCATATTATACTTTTTACGCGACCAACTAAAAAGGCGATTCATTTTTACTTTGAAAAAACTTAATTGACAAACATATCATGATTTTAATTGCCGTTATTTCATTAGGAGCGATTGGAGCCATCGGCGCAGTTTTTCTATACGCCGCCTCCAAGAAGTTTGAAGTATACGAAGATCCTCGTATCGCACAAGTTCAGGAGGTATTGCCTGGAGCCAATTGCGGAGGTTGTGGATATCCCGGATGCGGTGGTTTTGCTGCGGCTTGTGTAAAGGCCGACACATTGGACGGCCTGTTATGTCCCGTAGGCGGAGCACCGGTAATGGGTAAAGTAGCCACCATCCTCGGAAAAGAAGCAGCCAGCGCAGAACCGATGGTAGCCGTTGTCCGCTGCAACGGAACCTGTGCCGCCCGTCCGCGTACCAACCAATACGACGGTGTGCAGAGTTGTGCGATTGCTTCTACCCTGTATGGCGGAGAGACCGGCTGTTCATTCGGTTGCTTAGGTTATGGCGACTGTGTGGCAGCATGTAACTTCGACGCCATCCACATCAACCTTGAGACAGGACTTCCGGAAGTGGACGAAGACAAATGTACTTCATGCGGAGCTTGCGTAAAAGCTTGCCCGAAAAACATCATCGAACTGCGTAAGAAAGGCCCCAAATCACGCCGTATCTTCGTCAGCTGTGTAAACAAAGACAAAGGCGGAGTAGCCAAGAAAGCATGTGCCAATGCTTGTATCGGTTGTGGCAAATGTGCAAAGGAATGCCCGTTCGAAGCCATTACAGTAGAAAACAACGTGGCCTACATCGATTACACAAAATGCCGCTTATGCCGCAAGTGCGTAGCCGTATGTCCGACCGGTGCTATTCACGAATTGAATTTCCCGCCACGTAAAGAGGCAGCTCCGGCTGTGGACGCCGACAAAGTAAAACCGAAGGTAGCACCGAAACCGGCAGCACCGAAGGCCGAAGTTCTTAAAACAGAAACTCCTAAAGTTGAAACAAAAGAAGAAACAAATCAAAAATAAAATCTAATAGTATGCTAAGGACATTTCGAATCGGAGGTATACATCCGCCCGAAAATAAATTGTCTGCCGGTAAGAAAATTACCGCGTTAGCTGCTCCTAAGCAGGTAATCATACCGCTCAGTCAGCACATCGGGGCTCCGGCCCAGGCAGTGGTAAAGAAGGGTGATCTGGTTAAAGTCGGAACACTTGTCGCCAAGGCAGGAGGTTTCGTTTCCGCCAACATCCACTCGTCGGTATCCGGTAAAGTAAACAAAATAGATAACGCTCTCGACTCAAGCGGCTACAAGCGTCCTGCCATCTACATCGATGTGGAAGGAGACGAATGGGAAGAAACGATCGACCGCAGTGATGCATTGGTAAAAGACTGTACGTTATCCTCTAAAGAGATCGTCGACAAGATTGCAGCAGCCGGTATCGTAGGTCTGGGGGGTGCTACTTTCCCGACACAAGTGAAACTGATGCCACCTCCCGGAAGCAAAGCAGAGATCATCATCATCAATGCTGTCGAATGTGAACCTTATCTGACCTCCGACCATTCCCTGATGATGGAAAAAGGTGAACAGATCCTGGTAGGCGTCACGTTACTGATGAAAGCCGTCAGCGTAAACAAAGCCGTTATCGGTATCGAAAACAATAAACCCGATGCAATCGCCCACCTGACGAAGCTGGCAGCCGCTTATCCCGGAATCGAGATCATGCCACTGAAGGTGCAATATCCGCAAGGGGGTGAAAAGCAGTTGATCGACGCTGTGATCCGTCGTCAGGTAAAGAGCGGCGCCCTGCCCATCTCGGCTGGAGCCGTCGTACAGAACGTTGGAACCGCTTACGCCGTCTACGAAGCCGTCCAGAAGAACAAACCGTTGTTCGAGCGCGTCGTGACCGTAACAGGAAAGGCCGTTGCCAACCCGTCGAACTTCCTGGTCCGTATGGGTACGCCCATCAACACACTGATCGAGGCAGCCGGTGGTATTCCCGAAAACACGGGTAAGATTATCGGTGGCGGCCCGATGATGGGTAAAGCGTTGGTAAGCGCTGAAGTTCCGGTAACCAAGGGTAGTTCCGGCGTATTGCTCCTGACAAAAGAAGAATCCGTCCGCAAGCCGATGCAGGACTGTATCCGTTGCGCCAAATGTGTGAACGTCTGCCCGATGGGGCTGAATCCGGCCTTCTTGATGAAGTTCACCGTCTATAAAGACTGGGAAAAAGCCGAGGCCAACTACATTCAGGACTGCATCGAATGTGGTTCCTGTAGCTATACTTGTCCTGCCAACCGCCCGCTGTTGGATCAGATCCGATTGGGTAAAGGCAAAGTTATGGGTATTATTCGTGCAAGAAAGTCATAAAACAAGAGCAATATGGAAAACAAATTATACGTGTCTCCCTCGCCCCACATTCATGGCGGCGACAGCATAAGCAAAAATATGTACGGTGTACTGATTGCCCTTGTTCCGGCTTTCCTGGTATCACTCTACTTTTTCGGACTGGGTGCACTGATCGTAACCGTAGTTTCGGTTTTCTTCTGTGTCCTGTTCGAATATCTGATTCAGAAGTTCCTGATGAAAAAGGAACCAACCATTTACGACGGTTCGGCTATCCTGACCGGTGTTTTGCTGGCATTCAACCTGCCGTCCAACCTGCCGATCTGGATCATCGCCATCGGTGCGCTGGCAGCCATCGGTATCGGTAAGATGTCGTTCGGCGGTCTGGGTAACAATATTTTCAACCCGGCACTGACAGGTCGTATCTTCCTGCTGATCTCTTTCCCGGCACAGATGACCACCTGGCCTGTAGCCGGACAGTTAACATCCTATACGGACGCAACAACAGGCGCAACCGTCCTCTCCTTGATGAACGAAGGCGCACTCGACAAGATGCCGACACTCATCGATATGCTGGTCGGTAACATGGGCGGTAGCCTTGGTGAAGTCAGCGCACTGGCACTGCTGTTAGGTATGTTCTATATGTTATGGAAGAAGATTATCACCTGGCACGTTCCGGTATCCATCTTCGCTACGGTATTTGTCTTCACAGGTATCATGCACCTGGTGAATCCGGTTCAATATGCAAGCCCGTTCGTCCATCTGTTATCCGGTGGTATGATGTTGGGAGCCATCTTCATGGCGACCGACTATGTGACTTCGCCGATGAGCAAGAGCGGTATGATTGTCTACGGTGTCGGCATTGGTATCCTGACAACGGTGATCCGTCTGTTCGGTTCTTATCCCGAAGGTATGTCATTTGCCATCTTCATCATGAATGGAGTTACTCCGCTAATCAACAGTTATATGAAACCTAAACATTTCGGAGGAAAATAAGCATGGCAAAACTAAAATCAACATTACCCAATATGTTCCTTTCACTCACGATCATCTGTGTAGTGGCCGGAGCAATATTAGCAGGTGTGAATATGTACACCACCGGTCCGATTGCCGCCACCAAAGCAGCGACTTTGGAAAAAGCAATCAAGGAGGTGACACCCGAATTCAACAACAAACCGACAGAAGAAGCCTATATGGCAGCCACCTCAGATGGCGACTCATTGAAAATCTACCCGGCAAAACAAGACGGCAAATTCGTCGGTGCCGCAGTGGAAAGTAACACAATGAAAGGGTTCGGCGGTGAAATCCGCGTGATTGTCGGTTTTGACATCGAAGGCAAACTGCTGAACTATTCTGTCTTACAACATGCTGAAACCCCGGGATTAGGGGCTAAGATGCAAGAATGGTTCCGCACAGACAAGAATCGCCAGAGCGTATTGGGACGCAAATTATCCGATGGCGAACTGAAAGTAACCAAAGATGGTGGAGATGTCGATGCCATAACAGCATCGACCATTACCAGCCGGGCATTCCTGAACGCTGTGAACCGCGCCTACAGCGCATTCACCGGTGCCGACGGATCGACCGGTGCAACCACATCATCCGATAACACAACTAAAGAAGGAGGAAACGACAATGAGTAATCTGAAAATATTGATGAACGGAATCATCACAGAGAACCCGACATTCGTATTGCTGTTAGGTATGTGTCCGACATTGGGTACAACTTCTTCGGCGATGAATGGTATGAGCATGGGACTTGCCACCATGTTCGTGCTGATCTGTTCCAACATGGCTATATCCGCGCTGAAGAACGTAATCCCCGATATGGTCCGTATCCCTGGATACATTGTCGTGATCGCCACATTCGTAACAGTTGTGCAAATGTGCATGGAAGCATTTGTTCCTGCCTTATACGCAAGTTTGGGATTGTTTATCCCGTTGATCGTCGTAAACTGTATCGTGTTAGGACGTGCCGAAGCGTTCGCCGCTAAGAACGGAGTGGTAGCCTCGGCCTTCGACGGGATTGGGATCGGACTCGGCTTTACGATTGCTTTGACACTGTTAGGAGCTATCCGCGAGCTGTTGGGAACAGGCAAACTGTTTAACCTGACAATTATGCCGGAACAGTTCGGCTCACTGATTTTCGTATTGGCTCCGGGTGCATTCATCGCATTGGGATTCCTGATAGCTATTGTTAATAAACTGCGTAAAGCATAAAACAAGGTAAGATATGGAATATATATTGATATTTATCGCCGCTGTATTTGTCAACAACGTCGTGTTGTCCCAGTTCTTAGGTATATGTCCGTTCCTCGGCGTATCCAAGAAAGTGGATACAGCAATAGGGATGGGAGCAGCCGTTGCATTTGTGCTTACCATTGCGACACTCGTGACTTTCCTCGTACAGAAATATGTGCTGGATGTATTCGGTCTGGGCTTTATGCAGACTATCAGCTTTATCTTGATCATCGCAGCTCTGGTTCAAATGGTGGAAATCATCCTGAAGAAAGTTTCTCCTGCCCTCTATCAGGCATTGGGGGTGTTTCTTCCGCTGATCACAACAAACTGTTGCGTGTTGGGTGTCGCCATCCAGGTCATCCAGAAACAGTATAATTTATTAGAATCTGTAGTATATGCATTCTCTATTGCTATTGGATTTGCGTTAGCTTTGATTATCTTTGCAGGTGTCAGAGAACAATTAGCAATGACAAATGTTCCCGATGGCATGAAAGGAACCCCGATCGCTCTTATCACAGCTGGTCTGTTGGCGATGGCTTTCATGGGATTTTCAGGGATCGTTTAAGATTTATGATTTTTGATTTATGATTTATGATAACAGCCATACCGCTTGTCTCCATAAATCATAAATCATAAATCATAAATTAAAGAATCATAAATCATAAATCATAAATTCTCTCTACTCATGAAACAGAAGATTTTAGTAGCAGGTGGAACTGGTTACATCGGATCACACACCACAGTAGAACTGCAGAACGCAGGTTATGAAGTAGTCATCATCGACGACCTGTCTAACTCCAATATAGAAGTATTGGACGGTATCGAACGCATCACAGGCATCCGTCCTGAATTCATCCAACTGGATTTGAAAGATAAGGAAGGAACCCGCGAAGCGCTGAAAGCTCATCCGGGAATCAAAGGCATCATCCTGTTCGCCGCCAGCAAAGCAGTAGGCGAATCCGTACAACAGCCATTGAAATACTATCGCAACAACGTAGTGACACTGGTAAACCTGTTGGAACTGATGCCTGAATTCAATATCGAAGGTATTGTATTTTCGTCTTCCTGCACCGTGTACGGACAGCCCGATCCCGAGAATCTGCCTGTAACTGAGAATGCACCGATCAAACCGGCCACTTCTCCGTACGGAAATACAAAGCAGATCAACGAAGAGATCATCCGCGATACGATCCATGCCGGTGCTCCTTTCAAGAGCATCATCCTGCGTTACTTTAACCCGATCGGAGCACATCCGACAGCAGAGATCGGTGAATTGCCTAACGGCGTTCCTCAGAACCTGATCCCGTATCTGACACAGACTGCTATGGGTATCCGTAAAGAGTTGAGTGTATTCGGCGATGACTATGACACGCCTGACGGTTCCTGCATCCGCGACTACATCAATGTCGTAGACTTGGCTAAGGCCCACGTGATCGCGATGGACCGCATGTTGGGTGGCAAGTCTTTGGATAATGTGGAAATCTTCAATCTCGGAACCGGCAACGGTGTTTCCGTATTAGAACTGATCAATACATTCGAAGCTGCTACAGGTGTTAAAGTCCCGCACAAGATCGTAGGTCGCCGCGAAGGTGATATCGAGAAAGTTTGGGCCAACCCCGAACGAGCCAACAAAGTATTGGGTTGGAAAGCGACAGAAACATTGGCCGACACATTGGCTTCTGCTTGGAAATGGCAGGAAAAACTGCGTGAACGCGGTATCATGTAACCGGAATTATTCTCATAATTGATAGAAGAAGAGGGTGCCAAAATTCATTCTAAAACCCATTGGCATCCTCTTTTTCATTTAAAGACTCAGGGGTGGCCATGCAAGCAAAATTGGCACTTGGTTTTTAACTAAAACAGAACATATCAACACATTACAAATATTCTCTTTCTGAAAAGGACAAAAAAGGGGAAAAAAGGCACCACCTGTTTTTTCAGAGCAATACGTTTATGCTCACATTTTCCGACATGAGCATATTGATCCATTATTCTATTACTTCATTATTTTATTGGCACATCATTCCTCGTGGAAGCCTCCCCTGCTTGCCTGATAAATTAACTTTGACGCAAACGATGCGTATTGAACGTTTTTTTAATATTTTCTCCACTCCCGACCTCTCCCATACAGACCAAAAAAGGAGGCTCGGGACCATGCGATGCGAACCTTCGAAAAAAGACAAAAGAGATTACACATAATTTAGCAATCACATGTTTATCAACACTATACATCACAACCATACATTGTATCGGTTGAAAAAACAAGCGGTGCCTTTTTTACCCCTTTATGTCCTTTTCTATATTTAGAGACTCAAAAAAACAATTCACCCCCACAAAAAGCTATAGATTTTCCACTTACAAGCTATAGCTTTCCAAGAAAAAAGCTATAACCTTTTTGAGAACAGGCTATAGCTTTTTTCAGATAATGCCGATTGTCTTATTCGAGTTTATGGATAACCAAGCCGGAACGCAGTTTCGGTTCGAACCAAGTTGTCTTGGGAGGCATGATATTGCCGGTATCGGCAATATCCATCAATTGCTTCATAGTGACAGGATAAAGAGCCAGCGCTACCTTCATCTCACCACTGTCCACACGCCGCTGCAATTCTCCCAGACCACGGATACCGCCTACGAAATCGATACGCTTATCCGAACGAAGATCTTTTATACCCAAAATTTCATCCAAAATCAGGTTGGAAGAGATCGTCACATCCAGGACACCGATCGGATCGTTATCGTTGTATGTGCCTTGCTTGGCCGTCAGTGAGTACCATTTTCCTCCTAAATAGAGCGAGAAGTTATGCAAAGCTGCCGGTTTATAAATATCCACTCCCTTTTCTTCCACAACGAAGTTCTTCTCTAATCTGATCAGAAATTCATCATCCGACAAGCCGTTCAAGTCTTTCACCACACGGTTATAATCGATAATCGTCAATTGGTTAGCCGGGAAGCAGACAGCCATAAAGTAGTTATACTCCTCATCACCTTTATGAGCCGTATTCTGTTTGGCTTTTTCCGCACCGACCAACGCAGCAGCAGCAGAGCGGTGATGACCGTCAGCTATATACAAGGAAGGCATTTCGCCAAACAATTCCGTAATGCGGGCAATATCCGCCGGCTCGTCAATGATCCAGAACGTATGACCGAAACCATCGTCTTTCGCGACGAAGTCATATTCCGGAGTACGGGAAGTATATTTGGCGACAATCTTGTCCAATTCAGCATTATCGGGATAAGCAAAGAACACCGGTTCGATATTGGCATTATTCACCCGTACATGCTTCATACGGTCCTCCTCCTTGTCACGCCGTGTCAACTCATGTTTCTTAATAATACCATTCATATAATCGGGCACGTATGCACCGACAACCAGACCGTATTGTGTCTTGCCGTTCATTGTCTGGGCATATACATAATAGCATTCTTCCTTATCCTGTACCAACCAGCCTTTTTCCTGAAACATCTGGAAATTGGCAGCAGCTTTCAGATAAACGGCAGGATCATGTTCATCTGTCCCGACCGGAAAATCGATCTCCGGTTTAATGATATGATATAATGATTTTTCATTTCCCTTCGCTTCTTCGCGTGCCTCTTCCGAGTTCAACACATCGTAAGGACGGGATACGACTTGTTCGATCAAATCTTTAGGAGGACGGATTCCTTTGAAAGGTTTTATTTGTGCCATGATATTTATGATTTATGATGTAGATTTATTTAGGTTTTACACCCCATGATGATTTATCCGGTGTGGAATCTGAATAACATGGTTATACAAAACAATTATCATCTCGTAGGGGCAGGGCTCTGCTCTGCCCTTGTGATCCGGCAAGGCAAACGTTATTTGTATTGGGCGGAGTAGAACCCCGCCCCTACGGGAGACCATTATTTTATTCCACACTCATAAATCACCGTCTATTACTTATTTACGCGGAATTTTTCGCATCCTTCTTTCAAAAAGCCTTCGATCTGCTTGGCAGCGGCAATACCGGCATTGATATTAGCCTCGGCAGTCTGTGCCCCCATCTTTTTAGGAGTGGAGAAATAGCGGCCGGCAAACTTGGCAGCAAACTCTTCGCCTGCTGCGGGCATAATATCAGTTACATATTTCAAGTCTGCGCGTTCTTCCATCAGCTTGATCAGCTCGGCTTCGTTGATCACCTCCTTACGGGCCGTATTAACCAGCAGACCGTTTTTCGGCATCTTGCCAACCAGAGCGTAACCGATAGAATTCTTTGTTTCGGCGGTTGCCGGGATATGCAAAGAAACGACATCGCAGGTAGCATAAAGTTCTTCCGGTGAAGCTACCGGTTTCACACCATCCGCTTCAATTACCGAAGCTGGGCAAAAAGCATCGAATGCATAGATTTCCATTCCAAAACCTTTTGCGATACGAGCCACATTGCGGCCAACGTTGCCATATGCGTGGATACCCAGTTTCTTTCCTTTCAATTCTGTTCCTGAAGTTCCGTTATAGAAATTGCGGACAGCCATTACCATCATGCCGAAAGCCAATTCAGCAACGGCATTGGAATTCTGCCCGGGGGTATTCATCACACAAACATTATGTGCTGTCGCAGCAGCCAGGTCAACATTATCGTAACCCGCTCCGGCACGGACCACAATCTTCAACTGTTTAGCGGCATCCAGCACTTCCGCATCGATAATGTCACTGCGGATAATGATCGCATCCACATCCTTGACAGCATCCAGCAGTTTAGCCTTTTCACCGTATTTCTCTAACAGGATCAGTTCGTCACCTGCACCTTCCACTACTTCGCGGATACCTTTCACAGCTATCGCTGCGAAAGGTTTATCTGTTGCTACTAATATCTTTGCCATAATCAATGCTGTTTTTCAAAATCTTTCATACATGCAACCAAAGCTTCAACACTACTCTTTGGCATTGCGTTGTACAGAGAAGCCCGGAAACCACCGACAGAACGGTGTCCCTTGATACCGACCATACCTGCAGCCGCAGCAAATTTGCTGAATTCGTCTTCCAGGTCTTTATATTCGTCATTCATCACGAAACATACATTCATGATAGAACGGTCTTCAGCCGCGACAGTCCCTCTAAACAGCTTGTTACGATCGATTTCATCATACAGGATAGCGGCATTTTCCATATCCTTCTTTTCCATAGCGGCAACACCGCCTTGTTCCTTATACCATTTCAATGTCTGCAAAGCGGCATAGATAGGCAGTACGGGAGGAGTGTTAAACATAGAATCTTTGTCAATATGAGTCTTATAGTTCAACATTGTCGGAATCGGCCGTTCCACATGTCCCAAAGCATCTACACGTACAATAGCCAATGTCACACCGGCAGGAGCCAAATTTTTCTGTGCTCCGGCATAGATGATGTCATATTTGGACACATCGATCGGACGGGAGAAAATATCGGACGACATATCGGCAACCAAACGCTGTTTCACATCCGGATCCTTGCGAGTTTCCGTTCCGTAAATCGTATTATTGGTCGTAAAGTGAAAATAGTCCGCATCGTCGGCAATCGTATAATCCTTCGGAATATATGTATAGTTCTTATCCTTAGAAGATGCTACGACCTCAACTTCTCCGAACAATTTAGCTTCCTTGATAGCTTTGGACGACCATGTACCGGTATCTAAATAAGAAGCTTTCTTATTCAAGAGATTGTAAGGCACCATACAGAACTGCATGCTTGCACCTCCACCCAGGAAAACAACCTCATAACCGGCAGGAACATCCAGCAATTCTTTGATCAGCGCACGCGCCTCATCGTTCACAGCAATGAATTCTTTACTTCTGTGGGAGATTTCAAGAAGAGATAAACCCATACCCGCAAAATTCTCTACCGCAGCAGCCGTATTTTTAATTGTATACTCGCTCAAGATAGAGGGACCTGCATAAAAATTGTGCTTCTTCATACCAATGTCTTTTTAATGTTAAATATAATTTAAGTAACTAATTTCCCAAAAACAGGCGGCTAATGTACAAATAAATTGACAATTTACAATTAATTATTGACAATTATTACCAAAACGCTACAACAGCCACCTTTATCCATAACATTTACCTCCCAATTGGCAACTATCAATTATCAATTGTCAATTCTAATACCGGTCCCCCCACAAACGTCTCATTTGTTCAATTAGTTTATGTTCGGACGGATTTTCCTGTCCTTTCCACAGCCGTTCGTTCAAAATCTCCTTTGGAAGGAACTCTTGCTTGACAAAATGATTTTCATAATCGTGTGCATATTTGTAGTCTTTTCCGTAATTCAGTTCCGCCATCAACTTTGTCGGTGCATTTCGCAGATGAAGGGGAACAGGCAGGTTTCCTGTACGGTTCACCAACTCCAACGCATCATTAATCGCCATATAAGCCGAATTACTTTTAGGACTGCATGCCAGATAAACGGTTGTTTCCGCCAAAATGATCCGTCCTTCAGGCCAACCGATTTTCTTCAAGGCATCAAAACAGGCATTTGCCAACAATAGAGCATTCGGATTCGCTAATCCGATATCTTCCGAGGCTGAAATAACCAAACGACGGGCTATAAATTCCGGATCTTCACCACCGGCAACCATACGAGCCAGCCAATAGATAGCAGCATCCGGATCACTTCCGCGAATGGATTTGATGAAAGCGGATATAATATCATAATGCATCTCTCCTCCTTTATCATACGCCGCCGGATTTTCCTGCAAGCGCTCTACCACCTTTTCATCTGTTATTTCAATCTTTTCATTCCCTTCTTCTGCTGCCACTACAAGTTCCAAGATATTCAGCAGTTTTCGTGCATCGCCACCGGAATAACGCAACATAGCATCCGTTTCGGTCAACACGATATTCATATCCTTCAATACGATATCTTCCGTAACTGCCTTATTCAACAAAGTCAACAGATCAGCTTTCTCCAATGACTTCAAAACATATACCTGACAACGGGAAAGCAACGGACGGATAACTTCGAACGAGGGATTCTCCGTTGTGGCTCCGATCAAGGTTACCACACCAGTCTCTACTGCATTGAGCAAGGAATCCTGCTGCGACTTGCTAAAGCGATGTATTTCGTCAATAAACAGGATCGGTGAAACGGTATTGAAAAAGCGATTACCTTTTGCCTTTTCTATTACCTCTCGCACATCTTTTACTCCTGAACTAATTGCGCTTAACGTATAGAACGGAGCTTCCAGCTTATTTGAAATAATCTGCGCCAGCGTAGTCTTTCCTACTCCCGGAGGTCCCCACAATATAAAAGAGGGGACACGACCCGCATCAATCATCTTTCTAAGAACAGCCCCCGGACCTACCAGGTGTTTCTGCCCGATATAATCGTCCAACGTTTTCGGACGTAATCTCTCTGCTAACGGTTGACTCATCATGTAGGCAAAAGTCGTATATTTTATTTACTTTTCAAAGTATAAACACCGTAAAAATTCGAGCCTATTTTAATGTTTGACAGCAGAAAATATAGAAAAAAGTAAGCAAACATAGCTACATACACCTATTAGCACTATAAAATTATACCATTTTGTCATATTTACAACTTCTGGACACTAAATGAAATCATAAAAGATCAGGCTGTATTAAACACCCGTTCAATGCAGCCTGCCCTCCTGTATCCATCGTTTCATTTTATTTCAATGTGATATTTTCCAGGTCACGTATAACAGTCATATCCATAATATCACTATAGATTTCCGTTGTCCGTACGCTTTTATGCCCTAATAGCTTTTGGACTGTCGTGATATTCGCCCCATTATATAACAATAGGGTCGCATTGGTATGGCGTGCCATGTGGAAAGACAGCCTTTTATCTATTTCCGCCAGCCGGCAAATCCTTTTCAACTGTTTATTCACATTCGAATTTGCCGAAACAGAAACTCCAAACAGCGTTCTTGAATAACGCTTGCGATAGCGTTCATAGACTGCAAGAGCTTTTCCGTCGAACAGCAGGAACAAAGGAAGCCGGACGTTCACATCCGTCTTGACCGATGAATAGACCAGCCATAACTTATCATCGATCAGATGAAAATTATCCGGTCGTATATTTACAATATCGGAAAAGCGAAGCCCTGTATAACAACTGAAAAGAAACATATCGAGCGTCCGTCTGAGCGTCCGTTGCAATTTAGGAGCGACTTTCTCCAACCTCCCCAATTCTTCCGGTGTCAGATGACCACGCTTGCTCTCCATATATTTAATCTTATATTTGCGAAAAGGATATTTCTGCAATTCAAACAAATCCTTATTAATCGCCAGGTTAACATATCTTTTCAGATGCTTCATATGCTTGGCAATCGTATTTCGGTGATACTTTTGCTCAAGAAGAAAATGTTCAAAATCACAAAGGAAATTAAAGGTGAGATCGTCAAAAGAGACTTGTGGCTGATACTGGCACAAAACCTGCAAAGTGGATAAGTGGTTTTTCAATGTGGACAGTCTTAAATTACTATGATCGATCTCATTTTTCATAAAAGAGACAAAAGAGGTAGAAACAGACTCAAAATCTCCTCTCTCTCTCAAATACCTCAAAGAGAACGGACGTCCGCTCTGGACCATATCTAATTCGATCCGTTCCAAATAAGTAATATAATCCTCAATGTACTGATTGAGCTCATCCATATTAGGATGGTTCCTCACAGCTTTCCTCTTGCTATCCCACTGCGTGGGCTTAACATAGATTTTTGTTGAGAAATACTTCTTTTGCCTATTCAAGTAAGCCTCTACCTGAATCAAAGCCTTTCCTTCTGCATTCAACCGCTTTTTCCGATTGAACACCAGATTGTAAATAACTTTTTCCATGATATACATTATTTTCTGAATGAGAACACGAAGGAACAATAATAAGTTCTTTGTTTCGTATGAGACAAACTAAAAGTTTGTTATATTTCGTGTTTCAATAGACGAACAGCTATCCGCAAAACGATCCTGCAAAAGCCCGGACAGAGACAAAAAAAGAGACGTGTTCAAAAAAACACGCCTCTTTAGCCCTTTTCCGGATGTAAACCTTATTTCTTTTATAAGGTAGGTTGTGGAGCAGCCGGATTATTATCTGTATCAGAAATGCCTGTATTGGTTTCCATTTCACATTGTGGGATACGATAGATCATTATTTGGGATTCCGGCTCCAAATTAAACTGTACGGAAGCATGATAATTCGTATTTTTACGTACAACCGGCTTCTTTAAGCGCAGAAGATCGAACAACGAATGACCTTCACCCCAAAGTTCCATACGACGCTGCAGCCAGACCTCATCTTGAAATTGCTGTGGCGAAGTTGCTTTGCTAACAAAAGAAGGATCGCGATATGCTTGCACAAAGTTTTCCAATGTAGACTTACCTGCCGCCAGATTTCCACTCATTGCTTCAGCCTCCGCTTTAATCAAATACATTTCTTCCACACGCATCAACGGCCAATCCGAAGCATTAGTTGTGTTCCCAAACACACTCTGATAAGCACCAAATTTAGTGTTTACATATGGTTCAAGACCAAAATACTCAACAATAGAATAACCTTCTATCTTTTCGTTGTCTATCAACGAAGATGTGTTATCCGGAGACAAAAACCATTGTTTACGAATATCTGTATCCGGGATCTGGTCATATAAAGCCGTATTTACTTTTCTGTATCCGTCAGGCACGCCTGAAGTATATCCATTCCCCGTAAAAGAACATAAATGAGAAGGCCAATTTATGATACCTGTTTGTACAACATCGTTATCCGGAGTAATCATGACACCCCATAACCAAGAATTTGCAGTAGCTGAATTAAATGTCGGAGTAGATACTTCTGCCAATGATTGCGGAGTTCCGCCGGCAATAGCTCTTTCTGCATCTTTTGCAGCATCAGCCCATTTCTGCATCAACAGATTGGCACGGGCACGCAAGCCATATACGACCGCTTCATCTAATTGGTCCTTATTCGCTCCATTATCAAAACCGGCCAACAATTCTGCAGCTTGATTCAAATCGCTCATAATCTGATCATATACCTGCTGAACTGTAGCACGAGGATTATTTTGCATTTCTTCGTCAGACATCTTTTCTGTTACAATAGGAACCGCCAAAGCATTCTCATGACCTGCATATGTAAACTGATAAATCTGAACCAGATTCAAATAGTCGTATGCACGAGCAGCCAAGGCTTGACCACGATAAGTTTTCAAAGAAGCGTCTTCTGTGGCAGGATCAATCAAGCTCAATACGTTATTGGCCGCCTTCAGATGATTATAAAAAGTTTTCCAGATCAGCTCATCCATAGAACTGTCATAAACACGGTCAGAATAGTTTTGGGAAGTGTTAAACCAATTATATCCTGTCACTAATGCAACAAGGTCCTGTCCTCCTGACTCCAACGCCATAGAGACAGCTGGGACTCCATAATCATTATGAGAAGTAGATGCATCATCGGAGATCGTTCCGAAAGCATTCAATTTAGCAGCCATAGCATTTACCTCAGCCGTGATCAAGTTAGGTCTGTCTTTGATCGTTTCTTCTTTCTGCCCGTCAGAGACATATTGGCCTTCAGGATATTTATCCAAATCGCAAGATGCCAGTATAAGAGTGGCGGTTGCGAACATTATATATTTGTTTGTTAATTTCATATTCAAAAACAATTTAATGGATTAGAAATTCAATGATATACCACCTGAGATCGTACGGATCGGTGAATAAACATTATCAGAAGCGACATAACCTTGACGTGGATCCAGCCCTTTACGAGCAGTCAACAATGCAACATTATCTGCAACAAAGTACAAACGGACGCCTTCAATCTGTAATTTGCGAGTCAAGTTTTTCGGTAGAGTATAACCAAACGTGATATTCTGCAGACTCAGATAATCAGAGCTTGTCAAAAAGCGGTCAGACAATCTGTTTGTGTACTTATCAGTTATATTCATACGAGGAATGTTTGTATTCTTGTTTTCAGAAGTCCATACATTCAGCATATCTTTATGCAAAGCACTACCTGTAGCAGCAGGGCTCATCAATTCCTGGTATGTGTAGTCCAAAACACGTCCCCCCACCTGGTAAGCGAATGAGATTGACAAATCAAAACCATAAGCAGTAAAACTTGTACCGAATCCTCCATATACTTTGGGAAGAATATCTCCTGTTGCAAAACGATTTTCTGTAGCAGTAGAATAAGACGTTGTAACAGTGTTACCATCAGCATCCGGTTTCAATAAAGCCCACTGGCTTTCCCCTGTTTCAGGATTTACACCGGCATACTTCGGTAAATAAAGCTGATACATAGATTCTCCTTCACGATAGATACGACTACCATCAATCATCTGGCCATTCAGTTCAGGCGCCAGTTCCAACACTTTATTTTTGAAGTGAGTCAAGTTCAAATTTACACTCCATGAAAAATCTTTTGTTTCAATAATATTCGAATTCAAATCGATTTCAACGCCACGATTCACCATAGAACCGACATTTTCCGGGAAACGAGAATATCCCATTGAGGCTGCAACTGGTTTGAAATAAAGCATATCCGTAGTCTTACGAGAGAAGTATTCTGCAGAACCACTCAGCTTACCTCCCCACAACGTAAAGTCAAAACCGGTATTGAAGCTATGAGAAGTTTCCCATGTAATATCTTTATTCCCTTTATAATATAGAGATGTTGAGAAATCTCCATTACTGTTTGCCAAAGTAAACTGATCTTGATATGGATAATAGTTGCGATATAACCCACCTTGATACATCAAATTGTCATTACCCTGCAAACCATAACTGATTTTAAACTTCAACATATTAATCCAACTTTGATTTTCCAGAAAAGCTTCTTTATTCAATAACCAACCTGCACCAATAGACCAAAAGTTACCCCAACGATTATCCGGATGGAAACAAGAAGAAGCATCACGACGATAAGAAGCTGAACCGAAATATTTTCCGTCATAATCATACTGAACACGGAACAACCAACCTTCAGTTGCATAATCTTTTGAATAAGATGAGTTATATTGATTTGAAATACCATTATCCAATTCCGGAACATTCGGATTATACAGTTTTTCACGCTGGCCATATAAATATTGGTATTTATAGTTATAACTTTCATGGCCTGCTAAAACATCCAGATTGTGTACATCATTAAACGTTTTATTGTATGTCAATAAATACTGTTGATTTACACTAAATGTACGTTGGGTTGAAACGGAAATCAAACCACCGACACCCGTCGTTTCCGAATATTGCCCATAAAACGGATTCACCATATCAGTATTACGAACATTATTGGCATCCACTCCAATATTCACCTTAGCCTTAATACCACCCCAGATATCAACATCCGCAAACCATTTGCCACTAACTACGTCTCCGGAATATTTCATTTTGTCCAACATGTAGCTGGCCAGTGGATTAGCATTAGGGATAGTATTACGAGATCCATTCGTATCTTGTCCTTTCTTTCCATAATCATAACGTTGGAAGCCACGGTTATCGGTCATTATATTTCCCTGCGTATCACGGATATACATCGGATATATCGCTCCCATAATATTAGAAGCATAGAATATGTTCGCATTTGAAGATCCACCTTCTGTATCCTGTTCACGGCTATCATAGTGAGTAAATGAAACATTAGCTCCCATCTTCAACCATGATTTCACTTGATAATCAGCTTTCAAACGAGCAGAATAACGTTGGAAACCTGAATTAGGGACAATACCTTGATCATCCAGATAGCCAGCGGACATATAATAATTCATTTTGTCAGAAGCACCGCTAACACTTAAATTATATTCCTGACGAACATTATTTTCAAAAATTTCATCAGACCAATTATCCGGAGTATAATAATAAGTTCCATCGGAATAACCAAGTGTAGCTTTAGGATTCAATTTTCCATCCATACCAATCAACTGTTCTCCTGTCGGCACAGAATAGACCTGATATCCTAAATAAGTACCGGAAAGTAAAGCTTGATTAGCATATGCATTAGCATTTACCAGATCACCAGCTGCAGCATAGCCTTTCAAGTCTGCATTATAAATAGAAGAATAATTCAGTTCATAGAATTTCGCAGGGTCATTAATTGTTTCATAATTAGGTACTCCACGTTTATTTACCCCCCATTTTGCATCAAAGCTGACACGAGCTTCACCACTTTTACCTTTTTTAGTCGTAATCAAAATAACACCATTAGCACCACGGGCACCATACAACGCATTAGAAGCAGCATCTTTCAACACAGTCATAGATTCGATATCAGAAGTACTAATCGCCGAAATCTCACCGTCATAGGGAACACCGTCAACTACATATAAAGGTTTATTGCTGGCAGAAATAGATCCGATACCACGAATCCGGACTTCAGCATCTTTACCAGGCTGTCCGCTATTACTCGTTGTCTGTACACCAGCAACCTGTCCAGTCAAAGCATTTGTAACATTTGAGGTTTGACGAGATGTGATTTTCTCGCTTTTAATTGTTGCAGCAGATCCAGTGAAAGCACTTTTCTTTGCTGTACCATAAGCAACAACCATCACTTCATCAAGCATCTGATTGTCACCTTCCAACACCACATTTACTTTCGGCTTAACTCCAACTTCCTGAGCCTTCATACCCACGAAGGAAACTACCAGAGTCTTTGCAGAACTTACTCAATATATAATACACTTATTATCAACACATTAATCCATATTTATTTTCTAATCATCACCCATTTATGAGAGAGAACATTCTAAATACTAAATAATTCTATTTATCTAATATACAACATATTAATGTGATTAATGTGAAAATGCCACACTTGTAATACCTCTCAAATAGTGCCACAGTTCTACCGGCTTATTCCTGATTTTTTGATATAGATTAAACTATTTTACTGGATTCTGATACACATTTTTAAGCCAATACTCAAAAGCTGGATCTTGGATTTCTATTGTATTGCCAGGCAATATATCGATCAAGTCTTTTTCAAGTGTCGCTTTTTTCAGGTTTTTAATGTTTGCTGAAGTTCCCAGTTGATATTGTTTCAAAATGTCTTTAGAAGAAAAATTAACCACTCCATCAGCAACTGCTATCAAAAAGCTAATTTGACGGGAAGTTAAAGTATCTATTATATTGGTAAATAGCAGGCTCAATTGTCCGATTAAGCTGCTGAACGCCTCATTGACAATAGCCTCTGAACAATCCTTTGAAGTACGCAGCCAAGTTTGCTGGCTTAATTGCTGAGTATAATACGGGTGATTTTTCATTTTATCGGCAATCATACCTGATAGTTCATCCGATATTTGCTTTCCGGTATCAGCAAACCGTTGGGATATAAATGCAGCCCAGTCTTTTCGTTCTATTTTTTGTAAGAATAAGATATCGCCAAATTTATAAAAAGGCATACTGTAATCATTGAAAATACTCAGTAACATATGACGTTTACTCCCGTACAAACAATAGCAGACAGATGTATGCGTCTGCCAATGGGCACGAAGTTTACGTTGAAATGCAAGTGAATCCTCATATTCGTTGATATTTTGAAATTCATCGATACAGACAATTATCTTTTTACCCTTATCTTTAGCAATTTGTTGTGGCAAATCTAATATTTCATCATAAGATAACCGGTTATCTTTAAAACTGATACCAAAAGACAATTCATAGTTTTGACTACCCTCAGAAAGAGAAACGGTAGGTGCCATTCGGCTCAAGTATTTTTTTACTCCTGCTACGAATTCCTCCCAAGCAGAAGTAGATATCCGCATTAAGGCATTAGCATAAGCCGTATAAAATTGTTCTTCCGTCCTACAATTAAAAATATCGACCTGACAGACCAGTATATCCTTACTCTCTTCGGATAAAAGTCTGGCACATTTATTTACCAAAGACGTTTTACCCCAGCGGCGTGGAGATATAATAATGGTATTAATGAGATTCTTGAAGTTTTGCGTTAACAAAGCAACCTCATCTTCCCTATCAGTAAAATTTAAGTCATCGGCAATACGCCCGTAAACAAATGGAGCCTCCATAAGATAATCTTTTTATATATAAACAAATGTAGCAACAATAGTTGGAAGACACAAATATGAAACTGATTAATTTGAAATCAATCTATTTCAAATTAATCAGTTTCATACATATCGATTAAAATAATATTGAAAAAGGAGGTACTGATAATACATAATAGTCACAAAAGAAAATAGGCTGTCATTTTCACATAACAGCCTATTTATCATTTGAATATTATCCTTTTAGAAGTACCCTTCATTCTGTTTGATGTTAGGATTAACATCTATTTCAGACTGTGGTATTGCCAAAATTGTACGATAATCCTGATAACTCGGAGATATAAGATCTGTATTGTTCAGGAAATGATATCCCCCCTTACGAGTTACCGTAATTCCCAAACGCATGATATCATGAAAACGATGACCTTCCATCACTAATTCCTTGCGCCTTTCTTTCAAGACCAATGCTTCGGTAGCAGTCACATCTGAAGCAGAAGGAATAGCACGTTTAATAATTGCATTCAAATATTTGTTTGCACTTGCCTGATCTGCAGAAGGTTTTTTTAATGCAGCCTCAGCAGCAATCAAATAAATATCTGATAGACGAATTACACGGATATTGTTTACAGCCGTTTTACCATTGATGCCCGGATATTTATTCATATAAGTACGTCCCTTGACCGATGTCTCACTCAACAAATTACGACGGATGTCATCCGGATTCTCATTGATAAGATCTTCAAACTCTTTCGTATTGGAAACTGCCGCATATCCTTCAGGATCGACCACATATCCAAACATTTCACGATCACCTGCATCCAAATCTGAGATTTCCAAATCAAATACAGATTCTGAAGAGTATCTTCCTGACCATGCTGCAACATAATCCTCTGTTTTCAGCAAAGAATACGGAGAATTATTAATTACATCCTCAGCATAAGAAAAAGCTTTATCCCAATCTCTTTTATATAGATTGACACGTGCCAGTAACCCTTTTACTGCCCAACTATTGAAACGTCCGTCTTTTACTTCTGTCCCGATACATTTTAAAGCTTCTTCCAAGTCGTTGATAACCATTTCATATCCTTCTGCTACAGTGGAACGGCCAGGAAGGTCGTCTGCACTCAAAACATCCTTTACCAGTACAACACCCGGAGTCGCTCCATTTTCTACAAAATAAGGCTTTCCGTATGTAATCAAGAGATTAAAATGGCATAAAGCCCGAAGGGCTAAAGCCTCTCCTTTTGCGTTATTGAGCTCGTCTCCTGTAGGAAGGGCTCCTGTTTCAATTGCATTCAGCAATACATTCGCACGATTGATAACAGCATACGGATAACTCCACAAGTTTTCCGGAGAGTTATTCTGACGGTGTGTGAAACGATAATAAGTATCGGTTCTTAAACCACCGGAAGAAATTGTCTGTACATCTTCACCCCCCACTTCAGCACGTGATACAAAATCACAACCATAATAGCTGGCACTTTTTAAACTGTAGTATGTACCATTTAGTGCTGTTTCTACATCTTGTAAAGTCGTGATAGCATCTGTACTGACCAATGAATCTGAAGGGAAAGTTTCCAGATATCCATCACAAGATGTAAATGTTACTGAAGCGATTGCTACAGCAGCAAACATAGATTTTATATTTAGTCTATTCATCATTGTTATTATTTATAGTAAAACGAATTCCGGATTACAATCCGATTTCAATACCAAATGTTACTGATTTCAAGTTCGGCAACGCCCAAGTAGCCACACCATTGACCGGCTGTTCCGGATCAATATTCTTATAAGCAGCCCATGTCAGCAGGTTATTACCAGATGCGAAGATTCTGACATTTCTCATTCCGGCAGCCTGCATCCATTTTGACGGTAAATTATAAGATAATGTCACGGTCTTCAGACGAAGATGATTCGAACTTTTCATGTGACGGGAACTTCCGTAACGAGCATATTGGTAACTATTGACACGTCTCGGGACATCTGTGATGTCACCAGGCTTTTGCCATCTGTCCAGCTGCTGGATACCGATGGACTGATATGCGGTTTCACCATCTGTATCTGTGTATAGCAACGCGGGATCATCCATGATATGTCCACCTAAAGAGAACGAGAACAAAGCACTTAAATCCAAGCCTTTCCAAGAAAGGTTATTTCTCCATCCTCCGGTTACTTTAGGATCCGGTTTTCCGATAATAACACGTTGAGCTTGTGATGGATCTTTTGTCAATTCACGATTAATAGTTCCATCTTCGTTTTCAGTGTTCAATACCCACTGTTCTTCACCGGTTTGAGGATCAACACCAGCCCATTCACGGCTCCACCAAGAATAGTAAGACTCGCCTTCTCTTAAGATGGAAGTTCCGTCAATAATGTCTTTTCCTCCATATAGTTTACTAATCTTGTTTTTGTTATGAGACAAAACAATACCTGTAGACCATTTTACGGCTGTTTCATTGAATACATCATAGTTGATGTCCAATTCTATACCGCGGTTATTCATAGCTCCTACGTTTTTCAATGTGTTTTTGAAACCGGTAGTCATGGAAACCGGAACATCCTGCAACAAGTCTTTTGTTTCACGATTATAGAAATCGAATGCGACACTTAAACGTCCGAACAATCTGGCATCGAAACCGATATTGAAGTTCTCATTCTTTTCCCATCCCAGATCAGGATTAGGGATAGTCGTAGGAGCAGATCCCGGTTGATCCTGATAGTTATAACCATAACCGAACAAACTTAAATGAGAATAAAATTTAGAGGGTAAAGTACCATTTATACCATAAGAAACTCTCAGCTTCAAGTCATCGACATAAGTCAAGTCTTTCATGAAAGCTTCCTGGCTCAATCTCCAAGCACCTGAAACAGACCAGAAATTACCCCAACGTTTGTTTGCTCCTAATCTTGAGCTACCGTCACGACGATAGTTAGCTGAAACATAATACTTGTTGTCATAATCATAATTGATACGGGAAAGTAAAGACAACAGATGATCTTCCTTGTATCCGGATGCAGCCGTCATTGGTTCCGAAGTATTTTCAAGTTCCGGCAGTTTATCGTGCGGATAGTTGGCTCCGACAGCCTGGACATATTGTTCTTTTCTGTCATCGACATCCCAACCGACCAAAACATCCAAATTATGCTTGTCAGCAAATGTATTGGTATAATTCAACACTGTAGATGAATATATATTATGGTGTTGATACGGATATTTAATCATCAAACCTTTGTAAGCCTCACCGTTATTAGAATTCATCGGCCAGTAAGTCGTAGACTGATTGTCAATAAAATCATAACTGATTGTTTCTTTGATTGTCAGGCCTTCGATTATTTTGTAAGAAGCCCAAAGAGAATTCGTACTTCTCAATACTTCGGAAGTATTTTTGTCCATCCCTTGGTCTTTTAAAGGGTTGGGTACATTTAACTGATCCAATGGGAAACCTTCGTAGAATGAGCCGTCCTCATTATAGATAGGAAGGTTGGGGATTGCATACCAGTTTTTAACGAAATAGGCATTAGCATAAGCTGTCCCTTCTGAAGCCATTTCGGATTTTTGTTTTGAGAATGAGATGTTCGCCCCCATCTGCATTTTTCCGTCTTTTGACCTGTGGGTTATGTTAGCTCTACCGGTAAAACCTTCCATACCGGTCGTGTTGATCATACCATCTTCTGTTTTGTAGTTTAATGAAGCAAAGAAACTTGTCTGTTCACTACCTCCTTGTGCTGAAAATTCATAATTCTGGTTGAATGCTGTTTTCTTGAACAATGCATCTTCCCAGTTTGAATAGCGATCTCTCAGAGGGGCAAAAGTATCCGCACCATCTTGTGCATAAGCTCTTGCTTCTTCTTCTGACATATCTTTATACAGAATACCTTCATTGTAATATGCTTCATAGGTAAGTTCGTGCTGTTGTTCTCCTGAAACAGTTTCTCTGTTTTTAACAGCCCAATCAGAAAAACCCCAGTTCGCTTTAAAATTGATCTGTGTTTTGCCTTCTTTACCTCTTTTCGTTGTAATAAGAATTACACCATTTGCAGCACGTGAACCATACAAAGAAGCAGCCGCAGCATCTTTCAAAACTGTAATATTTTCAATATCGCTTGGATTGATTGAAGACATAATATTGAAAGCTTTTGAGTCATTGCTTACCCCAGATACGGCAATATCTCCGGAAACAACAGGTACACCATCAATTACATAAAGAGGTTCATTTGTTGCGTTCATAGAACCTGTACCACGAATACGGATACTTAAACCCGCACCAGGCTGTCCACTGCTCGAATTTACAGTCAGACCTGTTGTTGCGCCTTGCAAGGCTTGTTCAAAAGATGTAACAGGTACATCTTTTAATATTTTCTCTGCATTCACCGATGAAGCAGCTCCGGTAAATGAAGACTTTTTAGCTGTACCATAAGCTACAATCATTACTTCATCAAGCATTTGATTATCAGAAGACAATACTACGTGTAATGTCGGCTTGACCCCAACTTCCTGAGCCTTCATACCCACGAAGGAAACAACCAGAGTCTTTGCAGAACTCACTCAATATATAATAGACTTATTATCAACACATTATACTATATTTATTTTTAAATCATCATCCATTTATAAGAGATGACGTTCTAAATACCCAATAAGCATATTTGTTTAATATACAACACATTAAGGTATTTAGTGTAAATAATAGCTACATCCGTAATACTCCCAAATAGCGCTGAAGTTCTACCGATTTCTTTCTGATTTTTTTGATCTAGATTAAACTATTTTGCAGGATTCCGATACACATTTTTAAGCCAATACTCACTACATTTATTTTAAAATATAGCTGCTTCTTTATCTATAAAACTCTATTTACTTACAATGTGTAAGTAAATAAAAAGAGCCGAGTTCTGACTAATAGAACCCGGCTCTCAAAAAATATTATTCTATCTTTTTATGGAAGAGTAATAAGAATAGAACCACCTTCGCCTGTGTAATCAAATCCACCTTGTAAAGCTTCTATATAATAGTAAGGAGCTAACTGAAATGTTTTGTCATCAAGCTGTTTATTATTTACCAAACTGATTCCTGCAAAATCACTTGGATGGTGAGCATAGATTGCATTTGAAGCATTCCCATCATAGTTGATTCCAATAAAGAATTTATTATAATAAATGATGCCATCCTTAATCCAAAATTCAATATAGTCACACGAAGTTGCGGCTACAGCATTTCCCCATTCACCGTCATCATTTTTCAAACCTTGTTCATAAGGTTTCATTACACGATAACGATCAAAGCCATCCGCTTTTTGAATTTCCACATTATAAGGCTTTTCTGTAAAAGCTAAAACATCTGCAAATGTACCAGTCCCCAAAGATACCCAGTTATAGTCTTTATTAACCGTAACTGAAACAGTATTACTACCACTTATAGGTTCATTTGTATTATCCAATGTTAATGTGACATTCAATTCTTTGCCAATTTCCAAAGGAGATACATTTACAGTGATTTTTGTCATATTTTCACCTGCTGCAAAAGTATAGCCAGAAACGGTACAACCGCTCAATGGTTCGTCATCTACCATAGCAGTCAATGCAACAGTTCCACTTAATTCACCACCAGCATTTGCACGTACAATGTCTACAGTAAAAGTCGGATCAACCGGTGAAACTGTAATGTTGGCTAAAGAAGCATTTATAAAGGCCGCCCCATCTGTAGCATCTGTATATATAGCACATTCTTGTTCACTATCACAGGCAGTAAAGCTCAGTGTAATTAATAGAAGAGCTATCAATGTTGATATTTTTGAAATATATTTCATCGCTTTAATCTTTTAATCAGTGAATAAATTTTATTTAGTATCACCTACCGGATTTTGGTCTTTTGTCGGATCCATATTAACATTTCCATCAAACTCAGTTTGGGGAATTGTCAATACCCACATATAGCTTTCCGGGTCATTTGCATTGCGATTAACAAGCAAAGCATCAGTCGGCCAACCCATTTCTGCAGTTCGTTTGAATCCTTGTTTCAAACGGCGAATGTCATAAATACGCCCAAATTCACCCCAAAGTTCAATTCTGCGTTGTGTAATAATTTCTTCCAATAGCGAACCTGTATAATCGGTAGTCAATTTTCCCATAGATGTACCGGATTTTTGAGCACAGTTGTAAGATGCGTCACGCTTACTCATCAAATCCATTAAGTATTCACGTGCACCGGCGTCATTTCCTAAACGGCATTCAGCCTCCGCTGCAATAAGATACATCTCTTCAATACGCATCCAGACATAGTCTCCCATCCAAGTTTGGATATCAGAAAACTTAAATTTTTCCTGCTGATAACCACCATCTTTATTGTTGGCATCTTTGGGATTCCACCATACCAGACGTTCGTCTTCCGTACCTATTTTTCCATACAGTTCCTTGCTGATCTGCTTACGGGCTGTTGCTCCATATTTATCGGCTGTTGCATCCATGTGTGAGAACAAGCTTGCATACATACCGCTTTGATCAGAAATGATTTCAGCTCCCCACATGACATTAGATGCGCTCGTACTGTTCAGACCTTTAAATTCTGAAACTTTTGCAATCGTGCATTTACTTGTCGCAATTGCATCTTCTGACGCTTTTTTAGCTGTAGCCCAATCTTCCATCACTAATGCGATACGAGCTTGTAAGCCCAAAGCCGTGGTATAGTCAATATGTGAAATATGTTTACGAGTTGTACCGTTCAATTTTTCGACTGCTTTATTGATGTCACTCACAATCTGATCATATGTCTCTTGTACCGTAGAACGTGGTTTACCTTCCGTTCCGGCAACTGTCGGCTCGATATAGATCGGACAACAAGGTTCAGCCTCATGCCCTTTATAGGTCCGGGCAAAACTCTGCGCTAACATAAAATAAGAATAAGCACGTATTGCGTAAGCTTGCCCCATAATGTAGTTTACTTCCGCTTCTGTACCAGCCATAGTCTCTTCTGCTGCAAGTATATAATTTGCATTAGATATCCAAGTATAATAGCAATTCCATAAATCATATGGACGCCAAGTAGTAGTGGTATATCTACTTTTTACGTTATACAAACAATCGTACCAAAACCAACCGCTACCAGCTGCGGACATGATCATGTCTTCTCCCATAACATCAGCCATCAGATTGTAAGCACTGATACCGAAGCACTGATGCGTGTTTCCTGTTGGAGACCATGCTGAATACATGGAACGATAAAGACCGTTCAGGGGAACTAAAGCCGCATTTGCATTTGCCAATAGTCCACTCCCGGACATTGAATCGGTCGGATTGGTATCAAGAGAACTTTCCAAGCAAGACGACAGAGTCGTACAAGCCACCAAACCGGCAATCATATATTTAAATATCTTTTTCATCTTGTTTCTTATAAAATAATGTTTCTATTTTAGAAATTAATTTCTACACCAAAAGAATAAGTCTTATTAGGAGCATATGAATAATCCGTTTCACCTTTGAAACTATATTGAGGATCCATACCTTGCAAATGTGAGAATAATGCCAAATTATCAATAGAGCCAAATACACGGACATTACCCAATTTTGCTTTTCTCATCCAGTCCTTAGGCAAAGAATAACCTAATGTGATATTTTTGATTGCAAAATAAGATGCATCAACCAAAAAGCGATCTGTTGTTGTATAAGAACCATTGATTTCCACACGAGGAACATCTGTGATATCTCCTGGTTTCTGCCAACGGCGCAACTGGTGTTTGTTCCATGTATTTGTCGCATATTGAGCATTCATAGAGCCCATATACAGGCCATCATATATCTTACCACCAATAGAATAAGAAGTCAAGATTGATAAATCAAAACCTTTGTAAGAAAAATCAGTACCAATACTTCCGTAGAGATCTGGAATACGACTTCCCAAATAATATTTGCTGGTTGATGCTTTCGAATAGTCGTCACTAATACGTTCATTGATGATATTTCCATTCTCATCCTTGTCGTACACCCAATAAAGCTGAGCTCCTGTTGCCGGATCTACTCCTGCAGATTTAGCCATATAGAATGTATTGATAGGCATACCTTCTTTGATACTATAAACACCTTTAATAATTTCAGGTGCAGTATTGGTCAATTTCAAAACTTTATTCTTCACCGTTGACCCCATTAAGCTTATATTCCAGGTAAAATCGTCTGTTTTAATAGCCGTACCTCTTACTTCAAATTCAAAACCTGAGTTTCTCATATCCCCAACATTAGCATTGTAGCCATTGAATCCTGTAGAGGTTGCCATCGGATAACTTAACAACATATCGACTGTCTTACGATTGTAATATTCTGCATTGACGGATAAACGACTTCCAAAGAATGTAGCTTCTACACCGACATTCAAATTTCCATTCTTCTCCCAAGACACAACCTGATTTTCCAAAGAAGAAACCATACCTCCGATCTGATTTGAATTCGGCCATCCCAGATCATACAAACTTTGCCACAAATAATAGTTGCTCGTCTCATCCGAATTTAAGATATTATCGTTACCTTGTTGTCCATAACTTAATTTCAAAGACAGGTTGTCGACCCACTTAACATCTTCCATAAATGCCTCTTTAGAAATACGCCAGTTTCCACCTATAGACCAGAATGTACCCCAACGATGGTCTTTATGAAAGCGAGAAGATCCGTCAGTACGCAATGATGCTGAGAAATAATATTTTTCATCATAATTATAGTTGAAACGTCCTAACCACGATTCGATACGATATTTGTCCGTATAAGAATCGGCTGCATACAAAGTTGTTCCTGGACGAAGTTCAAGGATACCGTCTACCAGATTTGTCTTACCTGCTTGTAAATATTCATAACTATAAGCATAAAACTCATGTCCGGCCAGAACATCAAAAGAATGTAATCCGAAAGAACGGTTCCATGACAACAGTTGGTTAAAAGTATAACTCTGCATACGTGTATTATACTTGGTCAACAAACCACCTGCTGTAGCTTGGTTACCGTGATACATATTCATATAACTCATCCGTGCCTGATTACGGTAATCAAGGCCGAAATTCACATTCAGTTTAATTCCCTTGAAAATTCCGAAGTTATCTTTATCCGAACCAAAAGTTACGCCGGTACGAAGGCTCGCTACATCATTCTTTTTATTCGACTTGTCATCAGTCAAACCGCCAACCGGATTGTAATCTGTATAACTTCCCGGACGTCCATTTTCACCATAGTCCAACTGAGGTCTACCATCTTCACCTAATACATTCTTTCCATCCAATCCTTTCATATAGACAGGGAATAATGGTGAAACAAACTGAGCAGAATACCATACATTTGATGTGGAAGATCCGTCATAATCACTATAATCCTGTACAGAATTAGATAAGGAAGCATTTACATTGGCCTTAAACCAATCTGTTACATTGGAATTAACGTTTACACGAGCATTGTAACGTTGGAAACCTGTATTGATAAGAATACCGTCTTCATTCAGATAACCAAGAGAAAACATATATTTTGTTTTTTCAGAACCTCCATTTACAGATAATTGGTGTTCTTGTCTGAATGCATTATCTCGTTGAACTGCATCCATCCATCGTTCATCCCAGGCAGAAACAGCATCAGCTTGTACCATTCCTGTTTCAGGATTGATCAAATTGTCCCATGTATAATTCTTAAATGGGTTATATAGTTCACCTCCTAAATTGGCACTTAGACCAGCTCTTGCCATCTGTTGTGCTTGTTCCCATGAATAGCCAGAGTTGAAAGCATAACCGTTACGAAGAGCTTCATAAGTTAATTGCACAAATTCTTTCTGATCGACCATATCATACGGCTGGATAGCACGTGAGGCCCATCCTACAGTAGAACGCCATGTTACTTGAGCTTTTCCTTCTTTACCCTGTTTAGTTGTGATCATAACGACACCGTTCGCACCACGCGCACCGTACAAAGCACCAGCAGAAGCGTCCTTCAATACAGTCATAGACTCAATATCAGACGGATTGATAGAACTTAAAGAACCATCGAACGGAATACCATCGACAACGTACAAAGGGTCTTGTGATGCATTAATTGAACCATAACCACGGATAACAATGGAAGCATCTTCACCAGGCTGTCCGGATCCTGAAGTTGTCAACAGACCTGTAGCCTGCCCTTCTAACCCTTTTGTTAAGTTCGTAATAGGACGAAGTTCTAACTTTTCATTATTAATCGTAGAAGCCGATCCCGTAAAAGAACTTTTTTTCGCGGTTCCATAAGCGACGACCATTACTTCTTCAAGCATCTGGTTGTCAGATTCCAAAACAATTTTCAAATTAGATTTCACTCCAACTTCCTGAGCCTTCATACCCACGAAGGAAACAACCAGAGTCTTTGCAGAACTTGGTACATCCAGAGAAAATGCACCGTTAAAATCTGTTACTGTACCTATAGTCGTACCTTTAACAACTATAGATGCACCAATGATGGGCTCGTTGTCTTCCGCCGAAATAACAGTACCTGTTACTTTCGTCGTCTGAGCGTTGGCCATCCCAATACCTAATAATAGGCAGAATAAAAGGAAAGTTAACCTTTTCATAGACACACTTTTTTTGTTTAACTTATAAATAACTAATTTGCACTATCTGTTTTTATACGTACAAGCAATGTATAAATATTCCTAAGAGTGGGCAAATGTAATAATAAATTTATTATAACAACTAAAAACTAATAGGATTTTACAAAAATGGGGATGATAATTAACAAAAGATCATGCAAAATCGATATTTTGTATTGATTTTGCATGAAATTTCTTTTAATTCCGCCCCTTTAAAATTTCCTATTTTTAACCCTTCGTTTTTGAGTCATTTCAAGGGGGCAAAAAACAGTTTAGGACCACCAGGGTAGAAAATTCCGAAAACCTGATGAAGGGTTGTAGAATTTGAAGCTATTGGGAGAATGAGAATTCAGCATCAGGTTTGCCTCTGTAAAGCTATGCCTTAGTGACCGTAATGCATAGCTTTATCCATCGTAACCAATAGGGTTTCGGATCGAATGCTAACCTGTAATGAGTTTACTCGTTTTTGTTCTTTGACAATTTGCCATTTTTCTATGACAAAGCATGATATTTTGCCATGTTAAAAAATATTACCCGCTATACTAATTCCAAATATGTGGGGTACTAATTCGATTTTGGCGGGCGAGTAGTGACATTTTGATAAAATCAAATTCCTCCCAATACAATATTAGCGTCAATATTCAATTTTTTGCTTATCTCACGCACAACTTTCAAAGTTGGTTCCCATCTTTTAAGGGAAGAAGTACTTCTACGCGTTTTACTGCCCATTTGTATTGGACTTGATTTTCAATATATAATTCAAAATAATATTCTAATATTAATAATAATAAAATCGAAGTTTGGGATGGGGAAATTAGTAGAATGATAGTCCTGTTTAAAGGCTTTCTTGAATAGGATGTTACTTGAATTATTAATGCTAATGTATTGTTTGTAAATAAAATACACGTTATTACTGCTTGATGTATCTTGTTCTATATACATAAAGATAATTGAATTGGATAGAAGCGTAAAGTATTGATAATCATTAATTTTTAATGGTATCAAGTTCTGCAAAGACTCTGGTAGTTTCTTTTGTGGGTATGAGAGCCCAGGAAATTGGGGTAAAATCTAACTTAAAAATTTTTATGGAATCTGACAATCAGATGCTTGAAGAAGTAATGGTTGTCGCTTATGGTACTGCTAAAAAATCTGCATTTACAGGATCTGCGGCTGTTCTCAAATCTGAAGAGATCGGTAAAATACAGACATCAAATGCCATGAGTACACTGGCTGGTAAAGCTGCCGGCGTGCAACTGTCTACAGCATCAGGACAGCCTGGTGTTTCTTCACCAAGTATTCGTATTCGTGGTATCAGTTCTATCAATGCCGGCAATACTCCGTTGATCATCCTCGATGGTTCTCCTTTTGACGGAGATATGAACAGTATCAATACGCAAGATATTGAATCAATGACTGTGTTGAAGGATGCAGCTTCAAATGCTCTGTATGGTGCACGTGGTGCCAATGGTGTGATTATGATTACGACAAAACAAGGACAAAAAGGAGATGCGCGTGTGACATTGGATGCCAAATGGGGTGTAAACTCACGTGCAACTAAAACATATAATACGATTAATGATCCTGCACAATACTATGAAGTCTATTACACAGGTTTGAAAAATATGTTTATGGCTAACGGAAACGGTGCAGCACAGGCTCACTATCTGGCTAACCAAAACTTGTGTGCCAACAACAGTTACGGATTGTGGTATAATGTGTTTAATGTACCTGCAGGTCAAGCGATGATCGGTAGTAACGGAAAGTTGAATCCGAACGCTACAATCGGTAATCTTGTCAATTACAACGGACAGGAATATCTTTTGACTCCTGATGATTGGTTGGATGCTGCCTACAAAAACAGTTTGCGTCAAGAGTACAATGTAACAATCTCTTCCGGTAACCAGAAAAGTTCTTTTTATTCTTCTTTCGGTTATTTGAAAAACGAAGGTATTGTAGACAATTCTGATTATACTCGTTTTGTCGGTCGTTTGAAAGCGGATTATCAAGTAAAAGATTGGTTGAAAGTGGGTGCGAATGCCTCTTTCACTCATTACGATATGAACTCTTTCGTAAGTGGTGGCGATGGTGACGGAAGTTCGGTTTCTTCCGGTAATATTTTCGCTGCGGCAACTCAAGTGGCTCCAATCTATCCATTGTTTATCCGCGATAAAAACGGTAATGTATTGATTGATGCAAATGGCAATACGATGTACGATTATGGAGATGGTGGAAATGCTGGTTTGGAACGTCCTGTGTTTGGCAAATCTAATGCTTTGTCAGATGCTATTCTAAACACTTATGCAACAGATGGCAATACGATTAACGGAACTGCTTTTGCAGAAATTTCTTTCCTTAAAGATTTTAAGTTTACAACAACAAACAGTGTTTATGTAGATGAAAGCCGATTGACAACTGTAACAAATCCTTATTACGGTAGTTATGCTTCTTCAAACGGTATTTTAGGTAAAACACATAGTCGGAGATATTCAGTCAACTATCAGCAGTTATTGAACTATGTAAAATCAATCGGATTACATAATATCACAGCGATGATTGGTCACGAATATTATCGGACGCAGTACTTCTATACTTATGGTAGCAAATCCAATATGTTCGACCCGAGCAACCACGAACTGGCCGGTGCCGTGACTGACGGTTCTTCCAATTCATATACAACAGATTATAATACGGAAGGTTATTTTGCCCGTGTACAATATAATTTCGATGAAAAATATTACGCTTCAGCTTCTTATCGTCGAGATGCTTCTTCCCGTTTCCATCCGGATAACCGTTGGGGTAATTTCTGGTCAGCCGGTGCTGCTTGGTTGATTTCAAAAGAAAACTTTTTCCAGAACAGCGATGCTTTGAAATTTATCGATATGTTAAAGATCAAGGCTTCTTATGGTTCACAAGGTAACGACAATATCGCCGACAGTTATGAAACACCCCGCTATACAAATACGTATGATATCGTAAACTCGTCAGGCCACCCGGCATCAGTGCCTAAAGTATTAGGTAATAAAGACATCACATGGGAAACAAACGGAAACTTCAATGCTGGTTTTGATTTTGAAATGTTCAAAAGCCGTTTTAGCGGTACTTTTGAATTCTTTAATCGCAAGACTTCCGATATGCTATTCTCATTCCCATTACCTCCTTCTTACGGTTATACATCTTATTATGCCAATATCGGTGATATGCGTAACAGAGGCCTCGAATTGGATTTGAAAGGTGTTATTCTCCAAACCAAAGATTTTTATTGGGATGTGAATGTCAATCTGACCCACTACAAAAACAAAGTAAGCTACTTGCCGGATGAACGTAAGACAATGACAACTCCTGAAGGCGTACAAGGTTATTCCAGCGGAAACCATTTCTTCGGTGAAGGTATTCCATTGTATACATTCTATATGCAGAAATATGCAGGTGTCAATGAACAGGGAGAAGCTCTTTATTTTAAAGATGTAAAAGACGATAAAGGTAATATTACACGCGAAAAGACAACTAACTACTCTGAAGCAACCCAGTATCTTTGCGGTTCTTCTCTGCCAGATGTATATGGTGGTTTTGGAACATCTGTAAGCTGGAAAGGATTTGACTTCTCGATTGATTTCGCATACCAGATTGGTGGAAAGGTATACGACGGGGATTATTCTTCTGCTATGAATTCTCCTACAGCCAGCAGTAAAGGACATGTAATTCACGCCGATATATTGAATGCATGGACTCCGGAAAATACAACGTCCAATATTCCTCGTTTCCAATATGGAGATTCTTATACCGCAGCGACATCTGATCGTTTCTTGACAAGCGGTTCTTACCTGAGTCTACAGAACATTAACTTCGGCTATACTTTGCCAACTAGAGTTTGCCGCCCGTTAGGCATCCAAAAATTAAGACTTTATCTGGCTGCCGATAATGTTGCCTTGTGGACAAAACGTCAAGGATTGGATCCACGACAGACTATCTCCGGAGAGGGTACAGCTTCTTACTATGCACCGATTCGTACTGTATCAGGTGGTATAACACTTACATTTTAATTGAAAAAAGAATTAGAAGATGAAAAGTTTAAAGAATATTATATTAGGAATATCTTGTGCTTCGGCTATCGCTTTGACAGGATGTATAGATGAGACTTTGCCGACTCATCAAGCTACGGATGAGCAATTAAGTTCTTCTTCCAAAGCAACGGAGGCACTTCTTTGGGCTATGCCGGCATTTGCCAATAACTATAAAACCGTAGATGGCGGGGATTATGATTATGGATACGCTTCATTGATGCACATCCGTGACGTAATGACAGAAGAAATGGTTGTTTTAGAAAGCAATTACGATCATTATAGTGCTTGGGAACATAACCAATACATTGGTCCGAACTATCTTTCCACTCAGTTCATCTGGACTTATTTCTGGAAATTCGTTCAGACAACCAATAATATGATCGGCGCTATCGATCCGGAAAACGCAAATGAGACACAGCTGGGATATTTAGGGGCCGCTTATGGATATCGTGCATTTATTTATCTGGATATGGCCCGTATGTACGAATTTCTCGAAAATGACGGAACTTCTTCAACCAATGCAAGTGGAAACAATGTTTTGAATCTTACTGTTCCCATTGTAACGGAAGGTGTAACTGAAGAATCCGCTCGTAATAATCCGCGTGTGAAACGTCAGGAAATGTATGAGTTCATCCTTGCCGACCTAAATAAGGCCGAAGAATATATCCCTAATTTCCATCGCTCGACTAAAACATTACCCGATTTGGCCGTTGTATATGGATTGAAAGCACGATTATATATGTGGATGGAAGATTATGCTAATGCACAGATCTATGCACGTAAGGCTATTGACGAAAGTGGTGCAACCCCGACTACGCAGGAGCAATGGTTAAATGCCACTTCCGGATTCAATGATATCTCCGTTTCTTCTTGGATGTTCGGTTCTACCATGCAAAAGGAAGACGATGTGGTAAAATCCGGTATCATCAACTGGACTTCTTGGATGTCGAATGAAACGACCTACGGATATGCAGCTGCCGGACCGATGCCTTTAGTAGATGTCAACTTCTATAACAAAATTGCAGATACGGACTTTAGAAAATTATCTTGGAAAGCTCCGGCCGGTAGTGCTTTATCCGGCAAAAATACTTACGTCGATGAAGCTGCAGGAGCTGCTTTACCGGAATATGCCTCTTTGAAATTCCGCCCAGGCTCCGGAAATACGTCCGATTTCAATGTAGGGTCAGCTTGTTCATATCCGATGATGCGTGTAGAGGAAATGTATTTTATCGAAGCAGAAGCAGTCGCTCAGCAAAATCCGGCACAGGGGGTTACTCTGTTGAATGATTTTATGAATAATTATAGAGATCCGCAGTACAAATGTACAAAGTCCAACAAAGACGATATTGTAAAAGAAATCGTATTCCAGAAGCGTGTAGAATTTTGGGGTGAAGGACAGAGTTTCTTCGACATTAAACGTTTGAACATGCCTCAGACTCGCGGTTATGCAGGAACAATGCATCATACAATCAGCCGTTTCAATACGACAACACGTCCTGCCTATATGAACTTCTGTATCGTTAGAAGCGAAGGAAACAATAACACAGCTTTAGTCGGATTCGAGAATCCGGATCCGAGTGATGTATATTCTTCTTGGGCTGAATAATATTAAAAGTATATCAATATGAAAAAGATAAATAAATACATTAGCATGGTTGCATTGGGCGCTTTAACTATGGTGTTCAATGCTTGTACAGACGAATGCGAAAGAGAAGCTTCTCCTGTTCAGACAGATGGGATTACTGCTTATATTGATTTCAATACGCCGACTTCTTTCGCATTCCTACCCGATGACGAACAGTCTTTCGAAATAAAAATCGGCCGTCAATTGACAACAGAAGCAGCAACAGTCCATATTACGGCAGAAGGTGAAAAGTTCAATGTTCCACAAACGGTTGAATTTGCAGCCGGTGAAACTGAAAAAGCCGTAAAAATCACATTCGATATCGCAATCGGGACTTCAGCATCTGTGAAAATAGGTATTGAGGAAGGTGATACATATATATATGGTTTAACTGAGCAGACCATTAAAGTTGCCAGAGATTACACTTGGGTTTCTGCAGGCTCTTTGACCTTCTCTGATCCGATTTTTACCGGAGCAGAAGGTGAATTAAAGGTAGAAAAAGCAAAAGAAGGTAATAACCTTTATAGAATCATCGAACCGTATTGTGAAGAAGGTGCTGGAATTCATCTTCAATTTACATTGGACGATAATCACAATGCTGTATCTTTATTGCCGGTCGGTTCTCTGTTCGATTTAGGAAATGGATACCAGCTTTACTATGTTCCTGAACAATATCCTAATTACTGCTTCTTTACAAATGAAGGAAATAGCTTTAATTTCGGTTTCTTGTTTACTGACAACGGATCCGACCTGTATGTCGGAAACGGATCTTTTGTTTGGAGTAAAGAATATCCAGGCAAGTAAAATCTGATTATTTATTATATTAAACAAGTGAGGCTGTCTGAAAAATAGACAGCCTCGTTTTTTATGTATCAGAATACAATTACCAAAAGAGCGAATCCGAATATCACCAGTGCTGATACCAATACGACCTTGGCTTATATCATTTCTGACGTCATTAAGAATTATTTTGCAAACCTGACATCGGTCCCTTTATCCTCTTTCGCCTTAATAGCCAGAGCCCGGCCTTGAACTTTTACTTTTCCGGTTATAAATTCCGGGATATTGAAAGATTTCATAAAAGAGGGATAGAAACCGACATCTTTCTGAGGCAGTAGAAACGGCTTGCCTACTTTGCCATCTTCTCCCACATAAGCAATATACGGACGTGTATATAAACCATCTATCCGCCGGCTGCTGAAAACAAACCAACGACTGTTGCTGCTCCAGGAATGGTAGCTTTCCACATCGTCGCTATTCACTTCCGCCAACGAACGACTCGTGCCAGTCTGAAGATCCGTCATATATAAATCGGCATCTTTATGCCAGATCGAAAAGTTTCCATAACCGGATAATGTATATAAAAGGTAACGTCCGTCAGGTGAAACACGCGGGAAAGAAGCACTCATTCCGCCACTCTTTGCATTGTAAAGCGTATCAACCTGCGTTCCGAAAGTACGTGTCGCCGGATCAAAGGAAATGGAACATAAGTTATATTTGACTTCTGAGTATTCCTGCGGAATAGGGCGGGCCTCCGCTGTACAGAAATAGAGTGTCTTTCCGTCAGGAGAAAAAGTAGGAAATGTTTCAAAAGCATCTTTCGAAAAAATAGTTGAAGCTGTTACGATCTCGTGTTTTTCCACATCGTATACCACAACATCTGAAGCCTCATCATATACCTCCACCCTATTCTTGTCATTCAGATGAAATGCCTGCTTGGTCGTATTCACAGAGAAAGCCACATATTTACCCGAAGGATGCCAAGAAGGGTAAACCAAAGAAGAAATCGTTTCCCTCGTCTTGGTATTCAGTTTTTCTATCTTATCACCATCGACCAGGATCGTTCCCGGAAAAGTCTCACGCATATGGAACAACATCTTATCCGGATTCTGCATGCAAAACGAATGGCAATTCACACAATTGTTTCCACTCATCTTATTTTCAATAATGGGAGTTTGCGTATAACTCTCCAGATCCCGCTGATAGATTCCCATCTTATTCCACAACTCATATCCCGGATCAATCAGACGATAAGCCAGATAAGAGTCTATTTTTTCCGCAGCAACCTGGATGGTAAAAGGAGAATAGGCCACCCACTCATTGCCTTGTTTCACCTGAACCGTCACCTGTATGGAGTTACCAGCAGCCGATTCCAATAATTTCTTCCATTTGGAAGGGGGAATCACAAAGCCACCCTTTTCTCCTTTCACTTCGAATTGTTGCCCTCCAAAAGAAAAAACAGCACACGATCCAGCATCCTGGTCGTTCAAAGCAAAATTCAAGGGAGCTATATTAGGGGGAATTACCACACCGTTATAATCCGGAAAAATGACAGGCATCTCGTCCAATGTACGGCTCACTTTCACCGAGTCGGAACAAGACAGCAAAGCAGCCAGCATACACATATATATATTCTTTCTTTCCATGTTCTCACACATCATTTAAACATAAAGTAAAACCAGTAGGTATTTCCGTACGACCGGTTCAACAACCCAGCAATAGCACTGTTATTACGGTTCGCAAGCACCTGCTTTTTATAGTCGGCGAAGCGGGCTACAGTTGTTTCGGAGACATTGAAACGTTTCCAGTAATCCGGTTCTTTTTCAGACATCACAATGACAGCTTCCTGGAAATGCACAGGTAAAACAGGCAAGAACTCCGTCCCATAATATTTCTCCACCATCGCTTTAAACCCCTCTAAATCTTTAGCCAGTAAATACATAGCACCCAAATACTGCAATGCTGCAGAATTGGCCGGTCCCTTTTCCAGGAAAAGCTCCAGGTCCCCCGTCAACCCATTTATCATTGCCAATGAATTCCGATCCGGCAACATCCGCCTGCGGATTCCCAATACGGGATCGCTTTCGACAACTTCGTCATTATAAAGGAATTTGCGCTGTGATTGAGCCCAATCACGATATGCATATGTTCTCTCAAGTATCGAGATATATTTTTCAGCTATGGGATACGTGCCATAAATCAGATTTGTCTGCACCAGTCTTTTCAGCATACGAGGATTGCCATCCTCCATAGCACTCACATAACCTTCAAAAGCCATTTCCTGCGATGATGCGGTCGCTCCCATCGTAAAATAGATATCACTGAGCAGGCAAGATATATTTTCCGATTTATTCCATTGTACAAGCAATCCCTGAGGTCCCCGCTGGTCGAAGTTGAACATTTTATCCGAAAGTTCCCCCTTATTGGCCAATGCCATATTCAGATGGCACATATATAAAAAGTTAGTCAGTTTCCCTTTACATTCTTCTATTGTCTTGTCCCATTGTTCCGTTCGGGCAAAGTAATCCAGTTTTTTCAACCTCAGCGTCTTTGCATCGCTATATTTGGGCATTCCCCACCACAGGACGGCACCGATCATAGCCAATTGAACGATACAACTGATCCCCGCCCGCCATTTCTTTCCGGACAAGCTATTTTTATTCCGGATAAAGAAAGCGACAAGAAAGACCAGAGGCAGGCAAATCCAAGAATAATAAATGATTTCTTTTGGATGGAGCGTATTGTGGTAATACAGATCCGGCCCGAAAACCCACCGATATTCGCCCATCAAAGAGAAATAAACCGTTCCAACACCTAATAGCAAAACCTCCGCAACCCCGATCAACGAGATATACCACTTAGGCGTCTTCCGCAACCCTTCGAACAGACAAACCATTCCGGCAAACAAGACGGCAATCGATCCTGCCAACCAGAACAAGACCGGAACCAACACACAGCCTGCCACCAAACGGAAAAGTTCATTCCGTATCCTCATATACCCACAGAGCAAAGCCATCATCATCAGGTAGCAAACAGTGCCCTGTACCCTGTAATTGAAGTCGAAATGCATGAACAGCAAAGCCAACATCGGTAGCACATAAAGGATAAAAAGCCCCGAAATTGGCGCGATCCGTTTCACAATACCAGCCGTACAAACCCCGACACCTGTCAATAAGGCCGCAGTAACCAACGCCCCAACATAGGGACGGATAAAAAACTGCACCAGGAATTCCGCCACCAACATGGAAAAGCCACCCGGAAGAAGCAGTTTATTCCTTATATACGCCTCGGTAAACAAAAACAGCTGGCTCTGTTCTATATAATAAAAGTGATACTCGAAACGCGTTTGCAAGAAAGCAAACAAAGCTCCGAAAACGACCAACCAAAAGGCAACAAGTTTGTATTTCATCAGACAAATCCTTAAGCGTGTTTAACTAATTCAAAACGTCTATCCACACAAGACGGCAATTCATGTGGATAGTGTGTGACATAGATCAGCGTCTTTCCCGGACGCGAACAAAACTGCTCGATAATGGCAGCCGCCTTCTTCTTATTGCTCACATCCAACCCATGCAACGGTTCATCCAAGATAATCAAGTCCGGATCTTTTACAAACGCACGCGCCAAAAGTGCCAACCGCTGTTCGCCGGACGAAAGCGTAAGGAAAGACCGGTCTTTCAACTCTTCAATACCGAATACACGCATCCAAGCCAAAGCTATCTGTTGTTGCTGCTCCGTACACTTCCTGAACAACCCGACCGAGTCAAAGAAACCGGAACCAACGATACTCAATACCGGTACATTCTCCATATAGAAAAGATGCATTTCCGGGGAAACATATCCGATGCGCTTCTTTATATCCCAGATACTTTCTCCCGACCCACGTTTCCGGTCAAAAAGATAAAGCGTGTTGGCATACGATTGAGGATTATCGGCATAAATCAAGCTCAACAAAGTCGACTTGCCTGCCCCGTTCGGACCGAACAACGCCCACTTCTCCCCATTTTTCACTTCCCAATCCAATTCTTTCAGGATGGTACGGCTACCATATTTGACCGAAACGTGTTCCATCCTGAAAGTAACGAGATGGGTGGAAGGTTCTTTCTGATCCTCAACCGGGAGTGAAAACGACTCGCTCCGAACAGAATCGACTTTTCCTTCGGACGGGAACAAATCAGCAATCAGATCCGTTTGCTTCAGGAATTCCTCCCGACTGTAAATCGGAAGGCACTTACGCTGCTTGACCGGTAAAATATGCGTAATCATTTCAGGTATATCATCCGGATTGGAAAGCAGTAAAACCACCTGCACACCTTTCAATTTCGTCATTTGCTGCAACATCTCCACCAGAACACCTCTCGAAGGAGCATCCAGTCCGATAAAAGGATTATCCAATATTAAGACACGGGGACGTTTCAACAACGTACGAACAATCAAGAACTTTCTCAATTCACCACTGGACAGGAAGATCAGTTTCTTCGGCAAAAACTCTTCTATACCGAACAAAGATAACACATTATGATAATCTTCCGATCCGGCATCTTCATTTAATATATCTTCTATTGTAGGAACCTCGTCCGTTTCAGTCGAATGCCAACGTTGCTGATAATAAGAATTACGGCAATCAGCCAAAGAGTAAATATCTTTAAACGCTATACTTTTCACCAGATTACTGACATTCCCCTCGTATCCGAAAGTAACTTCGCCTTCCTTCAATGCAAATTTACGTTGCATAACATCGGCAATCAATGTTTTGCCTGCACCATTCGGCCCGATGACAGCCCATTGTTGTCCCTCTTCTATTATCCAGTTGAGAGGTTCTTCAAAACGCAGTTCCGGCAAACGGGTCACGACGTTCTGAATATTCACCATTATTTTCCTATTTTCCATCGCCTTTTTATTACACGAAGCAAAGGTAACAGAAAAGGGGAAACTCTCCCAAGCTCCCCCTTCTATTTTGTACAGGTATATTGTTATATATATTTCTTCGCAAATTAGTTACCAAAAACAGACCTGTACAGTATCCCAACGTTCGTTTCAAAAATACACTTAAACTATTTACACCACAAATATAGTAAATAATTTTACTTATTATCATTTTACAACTCAAATTTGTTGCAAAACATAATATTTACAATAAGTTTAGTAACACATTAAAAGACACGTGTACCCTTTTCCAAATGAATATCTGAAGCCTGCGTGATAATCACCTGCTTAACCCCGGCATCAATCGCTTGAAACGAATTTTCGAGTTTAGGGATCATTCCCCCTTGAATCACACCTGCTTCCACATATTGCTTAAAAGCCATACGGTCTATTTCGGGAATCACACTTTCATCATCGTTCTCATCTTTCAAAACCCCTTTCTTCTCAAAGCAGAACATCAAAGTCACTTCAAAATGTTTTGCCAGAGCTTTAGCTGCTTCTCCCGCGATCGTATCGGCATTGGTATTCAACATATGTCCTTGTTTGTCGTGTGTAAGGGGAGCTAATACGGGAACAATATCCTGATGAATCAGGGAGGCCAGCAAATCCGCATTCACCTCTTTCACATCACCGACAAAACCGTAGTCAACCTCTCCTACCGGACGTTTGTCCGACCGCATCAGATTCATATCCGCTCCGGTCAGTCCCAACGCGTTTATGCCTAAGGCCTGAAGGCCGGCGACAATATTCTTATTGACCAGTCCTCCGTAAACCATTGTAACCACTCTCAACATATCTGCATCCGTAATCCGGCGACCGCCCACCATCTTACTCTCGATACCCAACTGTGCAGCAAGTTTGGTAGCGGAACGTCCACCCCCATGAACCAGCACTTTATATCCTTCCACCTGCGAGAAGTCATTCAGCAGATTGCGGAGTGTTTCTTCTTCTTCCACAATCTTTCCTCCCACCTTTATCAGCGTCAGCTTTTCCATTTCTAATAAATTCTTTTAATTTTTTTGAGCCAAAGGTACTAAAAAATAAAAGATTTATATACTTTTGCATCATCCAACGCGGTAGTAGCTCAGTTGGTAGAGCATCAGCTTCCCAAGCTGAGGGTCACGAGTTCGAGCCTCGCCTACCGCTCCTAAGAAAAACACTCTCTGATTATCAAACTATTAATAGATAATCGGGAGTGTTTTTTCTTTGCAAGAAACAAATCATACACATAGCAAAAAGATACCGCAGATATAAGGTTAGCTTGTTTTCGACATTGTCGTGTATATTTTTGACAATGTCGGGAATATACTCGACAATGCCGAAAATATACACGACAATGTCGAAAACAAAATACACGCACAGAAAAATCCCAGCGGCTCAACATATATTTACGATTATCCGCCAGGAAAAACAAGATTAGAAGGCTGGGATTCATAAATTATCTGTATGTTTGAAAGCAAAAAGCAATAAACAGACAATGACAATACGGCAGGGAAAGATTCTGATAGTTGACGACAACGAGGATATACTATTCACACTAAAGATGTTACTGCGTCCACGCGTAGAAAGTATCACCACTTGCTCCGATCCGAAAGAAATCAACCGGTTAGTTTCCAGAAATCAATATGACGTCATCCTGCTGGATATGAATTTCACAACGGATGCCGTCAGCGGTAAAGAAGGATTCTACTGGCTGGAACGGATACTGGAAATCGCGCCGGATACAGTCGTTATCCTGATCACCGCTTACTCGGACACAGAAAAAGCCGTACGTGCCATCAAAGCCGGTGCAACCGACTTTATTTCTAAACCTTGGCAGAACGAAAAGATGCTGGCAACCCTATCGTCTGCCCTCGAACTTAGTTTCAGCCGTTCGGAAGTGCGAGCGCTTAAAGCGCAAAAATCAACGCTCACAGCTGCGACAGAGCCGGAAACGGAAGTAATCGGCGAATCGGCTGCCATGCAAAACGTGTTTCGAACGCTTGAAAAGCTAAAAGATACGGACGCCAACATCCTGTTGCAGGGAGAAAACGGGACAGGTAAAGATTTGATCGCCTACACGCTTCACAAGCAATCCGGACGCGGGAAAGAGCCGTTCATCCCGATAGATCTCGGAAGCATCCCACATGAACTGTTCGAAAGCGAACTGTTCGGCCACGAGAAAGGAGCGTTTACGGATGCGGACAAAAATAAATCCGGGCGCATCGAGATCGCATCCGGCGGCACGCTTTTCCTGAACGAGATCGGTAACTTGCCGTTGATGGCCCAATCCAAATTACTGACAGTCATCGAACAGCGCAAAATAAACCGGGTTGGTTCCACACAAGAGATCCCGATCGACATCCGCCTGATCTCAGCCACCAATACAGACTTGCACGCAGCCGTGCAGGAAGGACATTTCCGGCAAGACTTGTTATACCGGATCAATACGATCGAGATCATAATCCCGCCTTTACGTGAACGGGGAAATGATGTGACACTCCTCGCCCGGCATTTCCTGCAACGCTATTGCCAGAAGTATAAAAAAGAGATAGACGGCTTTTCCGACGAAGCATATCAACTGTTGAAACAGTATAACTGGCCGGGAAACGTGCGTGAACTTCAACATGTGATCGAACGCGCCGTAATCCTTTCCGAAACCCGGCAATTGCAATATGACGATTTCATGCTTCGCCTTCCTGTTTCCAACTCCCAGGACAAAGAAGGCAAGTTCAACCTGGAAGAACTGGAGAAAAACACGATACAGGAAGTGCTTCGTCATTGCTCCGGAAATATGACACAGGCAGCCAGCCTGCTTGGCATCACACGTACTTCCTTATACCGGAGGTTGGAAAAATACAGCTTATGAAACGTTATACGAAAAAAGCGGCCGGATTGATTTTCCTACTGTTGGCGACCAGCGTGACGTTCGGGCTACTTGTCGCTTTCCAGTTTTATATCTCCGCCATCGTCACGTTTGCCTTGATTTTGTTCGAGGGATATTATCTGTTTCACATGATGGAACGCAATGACCGCTTGTTCAAACAGTTTATCTGGTCGATTCGCTATTCCGACTTTCTCGCCTCCGGCACTCCTTTACAAAAACAGAACGACAAGATTCCGCAAGACATGGTGAAGGTCATGGAAGAAGCTTTGCAACATTACAAAAAACACCTGCAAGAGAAGGAAAGCCAGCTGCAATATTTCCAGGCTTTGGCAAACCATATCGACCTTTCCGTATTTGTCTACTCCGCCACCGGGCAGGTAGAATGGATGAACCAAGCGTTCAAGATACAAACGGGTCTGAACTTTGCCGAAACGATCGACGATCTGGCCACCTATCATCCGGAGCTTCCCGCCCGCCTGCGCACTTTGCATCCTGGCGAACTGTCCATCCTGCAAATCAGGCGGAAAGATGAATATTCGCAGTTGATCCTTTCAGCCATATCATTCGTCGTCCTGGGTAAGCCGCTTACGGTCGTCAGCATGAAAAACATCCGTTCCGTCCTGGAAAACAAAGAGACGGAAGCCTGGCAGAAATTGATCCGGGTTCTGACACACGAGATCATGAACTCCATGACGCCGATCGTTTCCCTGTCCGAACTGCTCCGGAACAAGTGCATGGATGAACCGGGAGTCGATACGGAAGACAGGGAAGAGATCAACCAAGCTGTCGAAACGATTTTCCGCAGGAGCAGCGGCTTGGTACGCTTCGTAGAAAGCTACCGGAAAGTTACGGGCATCCCGATGCCTATTCCGGAGATTATACCGGTCAACCATTTCCTAGACAACATCAGCCTCCTGTTCAAGGACCAGAAAGACAAGATCAAGATCGTCCCCGCGACGGCACACCTACAAGTTATTGCCGACAAAGGATTGATCGAACAAGTGCTGATCAACCTGGTCAAGAATGCTTTGGACGCAACACACCATTGTCTGAGGCCACAGATCGAACTGTCTGCCGGCATCAACGAAGAGGGCAAAACCTTTATCCGGGTAAGCGACAACGGGACAGGCATACCGGTTGAAGTTCAGGAACGTATCTTTATCCCATTCTTCACGACCAAACCTTCCGGCTCCGGCATCGGGTTGAGTATTTCCAGGCAGATCATGCACATGCACAAAGGAGATTTGTCCGTTTTATCCGAGAACGGACAAGGCAGTCGGTTCTTCGTTACTTTCGGCTCGATTCAAAAGTAAGCAAAACTTTTCTTTCAAGAGAAAAGTAATATTCCTACATTTGTATGCACAAAGAAACAAAGACAGCAGATAGTTATGATAAAGATATTCTCAACAGACAAAGTCAGAGAGCTCGATAAATATACCATTCAAAACGAACCGATCAGCTCTATCGACTTGGTAGAACGCGCGGCAACCGTATTTACAAGTGAATTTTGCCGCCGCTATTCCAAACAAACCCGCATTATCGTATTTGCCGGACAAGGAAATAACGGAGCCGACGCACTGGCAATCGCCCGTATGCTGACGGATGCCGGTTACCGGGTGGAAACTTATCTGTTCAATCCTACCATGCGTCTTTCCGAAGACTGCGAACTGAATAAGCAACGATTGCTCCACATGGAAAAGATCGAATTCACGGAAGTCGTGGATGATTTTGTCCCGCCCGAACTGGAAGAGCGGGATGTAGTGATAGACGGCTTGTTCGGTTCCGGCTTGAATCGCCCCTTAACCGGAGGTTTTGCCGCAATGGTAAGATATATCAACCAGTCGGATGCGACCATCGTCTCAATTGACATCCCTTCCGGCCTGTTCGGAGAAGATAACCGCAAGAACGATCCGGACTCTATTATCCATGCCGACCTGACGCTGACATTCGGTTTCCCGAAACTGGCGTTCCTGCTCCCTGAAAATGCAGAATTTGTCGGTGAATGGAAAGTGCTGGATATTCTGTTACACCCGGAAATAATAGCCAGCACTCCGACACAATTCACATTAGTGACAGAAGAGGATATTGCTGCTGTCTTCCAGCCCCGTAACCGTTTTGCCCATAAAGGTACATTCGGACATGCACTGCTGATAGCCGGAAGCCAAGGAAAGATGGGAGCCGCCCTGCTGTCCGCAAAGGCCTGCCTTAGGAGTGGCGCCGGCTTACTGACTGTTCATATCCCCGGACGTGGCGAACAGATTTTGCAGACTGCTTTTCCGGAAGCGATGGTTGATCTGGACCAACATCAAGATCATTTCAGTTCTGTTTCCGGTATCAAAGCCTACTCTTCTATCGCAATCGGGCCTGGTTTGGGAAAACATCAGGATTCCGCAAAAGCACTGGAACAACTGCTCCAAGTAGTAGAAAAGCCGCTTGTGATCGACGCCGACGGATTGAATCTGGTCGCAGCCAATAAAGATTTATTGAAACGTATCCCTCCACGCAGTATCCTGACGCCGCATCCCAAAGAGTTCGACCGGATAGCGGGTGAAAGCATCAATTCATACGAACGGTTGAAAAAAGCTCAGGCTTTCGCTATCGATCATCAACTTTGTGTTGTCCTGAAAGGGGCTTATACGGCAATCTGTACGGCTACCGGGAATGTTTATTTTAACAATTGTGGAAATCCGGGTATGGCTACAGCCGGCAGTGGCGATGTTTTGACAGGTATCATCCTGGCATTGCTTACACAAGGGTTAGAACCTGAAACGGCTGCTGTCGCAGGTGTTTTCCTCCACGGGACAGCAGGTGACCTGGCTGCCGTCTACCGCTCCGAAGAGAGTATGATCGCCAGTGATATCACGGATATGCTGGGTAAAGCGTTCAAGCAGATAAAATAAAAACACTCCATTTATTTAACTCAATAAAGGAGGTGTGTCGAAACTATCCTGTTCCCGCGCTTGAAGCGGGATCGCATTAAAACCGGCCCTATAAAAATCTGATTGATAAGGCCTGTCTTTTTGCGGCCCCGCATCAAGTGCGGGGACAAGGAGATTTTGACACACCGCCTTTGTTATATGATCCGCTAATCTGCTACTGTATCGACAAAAAGATAGGATTTTATCTCATAAACCGAAGCAAATAAATAAAATGATTAAAACATTTTATTGCAAATAAATCGTTTTTTCCCCGAAAACAAGTATATTCGAATCCATAATTAAAGGAGATAGAAATGAATAAGTTTTTACTACATATAACATCGTTTGTAGTCATTATTTTATTCCTGTTCATGGGTGCTTGCCATAATCACCCACAGGCCCCAATGCTACTCGAAGTGGAGAAAATCATCGAAGAACAACCAGACAGTGCCCTAAGTATCCTGAATAAAATCGAAAATATCAACCAGCTGTCCGAAAAGGATCATGCAACTTATTGCCTGCTCTTAACCCAAGCTCAAGACCTGAATTATATCACACATACTTCAGATTCTCTAATTAAAATTGCGGCGACGTATTTTGAGAAAAGTAACGATAAACAACACTCCATGTTAGCTTACTACTACTTAGGACGTGTAAACTCCGATTTACAAGATGCTCTACAAGCACAAGAATATTATTTAAGGGCTTTGGAGATCGGCGAAGATTCAAAAGATTATCATCTACTTGCCCGAATTTATAACAACCTCGGAACACTATATAATTATCAAGGAATATATGAAATGGCATTACCTATGCACAAAAAAGCATTACATTTTTTGAAAAAAGAAGCAAAACCAGATACTGTAAACATATCGTATGTGCTACGCAATACAGCACGTATTTTTACACTCATGAATTTAGAAGACAGTGCCATAATATATCACAACAGAGCATTAAAATATTCAATTCCTTACAATATCTCCTCTATTTTAGTTGATTTAGGAAATATCTACATCACCAAGGGTGACTACGTTAAATCTAAAAATTATTTTGATCAAGCTCAAAAATTAACTACTGTACCTAAAACTCTTTACCCTATTTATCTATCAAAAGGAGAACTATTCACTGCAATGAATCAAATTGATTCTGCTAAATTTTACTTAATGAAATGTTCACAAAGTACCAATATTTACACACAAGCAGGAGGCTTACATCATTTAGCTCAAGTTGCCTTAAAAGAAAATAATCTCAGCGATTATGTAAAATATACAAAAGCCTATTCTATATTACGGGATTCTATTACCAATCGCTCTCATTTCGAAAATATACGTATAGCACAAAGTATGTTCAATTACCAACGTATTGCAAAAGAAAAAGATACATTTGAGAAAAAGGCTACACAAAGAATGATTTTGATATATCAAGTAATCATAGCTTTCTCTATCATCGTAACTATATTCTTTCTCATTTTTAAAAGAGAAAAAACGAAAAAGAAACGATTAGCAAAATTAAAAGAAGAACAATATAAACGTAGCCAACAATATATTGAAGACAACAAAAAACAAATTTCTCAATTAACAGAAATGCTTCATACCAAACAAGAGAAAATGAGTGAAGTTGAAAAACAACTATATGAAGCAAGAAAGTTAATGCTGGAAATGGAAAATAGGCAAATTTTTGAAAAGCAGGGAACATTTCTACTATTAGAAAAAGATTTCCATAATTCATCTTTATATATCAGAATTCATAGAGATGATGCTATCCAACTTGGCTCAAGTGAATGGGAAGAGCTACATCAACTAATTGACGCAACATATCCTGATTTCACAAATCGACTTATCAAACTTTACCCACAAATATCCATAGAAGAAATACATATTTGTTATTTAGTAAAGATGCAATTACCTATAAAAAAGATAGCCTTCATCATGCATATCACGAGTTCAGGAGTGTCCCAGTGTCGAAGAAGATTGTATAAAAAGTTCACAGGAGAACCTCAAAACACAGAGAAATTCGACAAATTCATAGCTGATTTTTAAGCTACTACAACTTGTCACATTTTTGTCAACAAAAATAGCTACTTTATAATGACAAGAAATTTATCTTTGTCAAAAATCTCAATTTCGACTTTTAGTAAAACAAATCTTATTTAATATTATGAAGCATCTTATTTCGACTTTGTTTTTTATTGTGTGTGGTATATTTTGTACCCAATTGGCTTTTTGTGATTCTATTCCTATAAAAGGAAAATGGAGCGAACAAGACTTTCGTTCCGTAGTTCCTGCACCTCCAACAGCCTCCATTGAAGGAAATGTATTAACAGTTAACTTTGTAAATCCACTTGCTGATCTGACCGTAAAAGTTACAGACAACAAAACAGGAAAAGTTGTTTATGAAGAATGTATTTCCGCATCTGCTCCGCAGAGCAAGTCTGTAATCTTGAATGCAGAAAATGGTGATTATACATTGTCATTCACTCATGAACTCGGCTATTTAACTGGTGAGTTTGCCATAAAATAACAGGTTGCGTGTAATTCTCCTTTACATGTAAATGTATAAGAACAGTCCCGGGCGGTGATTTAACCAGGCCTAATATCTCGATCTCCTTTTCCGCCGCCTTGGGACCGTTCTTTATATCTTCTCTAATCTATAAATGAGGAAAAGAGGCTTTTCCGGTTGGTTACTAACAAAATATTTCATAGTTTTGTACAATCATTTATTAGAGATTAAACTTAGATTAGAATATGAAGAATTTAATCATTATAGCCAGTCTGCTCCTTAGTTTCCCCATTATGGCTCAGACGAAAGTTGTAAAGAAAAATGCCGTCAAGGCCAATAATTTCGGTATAACTTATTCACTTCCCAAAACATCTTTGGTTGTAGATGCAGAAGTCACGAAAGTAACCTGCAAAGCAGGTCCCTATTATAAATACGCAGAAAAATATTTAGGTGTAAAAGACGCTATCACAGAAGATAATGTCTATTACGAATTAGGAAAGATCGGCTTGATCAACAAAGGTGTACCCGATGCGGACAATACATTTATCGTTGAATTTAAGGCCGGCACAGTCGCTCCATATGCTTATCTGACAGAAGACGGACTGCTATGTTCCATCAACGCCGAATACACACCCAATGAATCCGCACTGGAAGCGGCAAGAAAGAAAAACCAAACTCCGACAAAAGTAACCGACGCCTCTGTTTTTTCAGAAGAGTTACTTATGGCGGGATCTACAGCTAAACAAGCAGAGGTGGCAGCCAAGCAAATCTACCGTATCCGTGAAAGCCGCATGAACATCCTTACGGGTGACGCCGATAACCTGCCGCCCGACGGCGAAGCGATGAAGCTGGTCATCCAGCAATTGGAAGAGCAGGAGAAAGCGCTAACCAACTTGTTCACAGGAATCCGGACAAAGGAAGTCAGTGACTACGAAGTGACAATTGTTCCTTTCGACAACCTTGATAAAGAAGTATTGTTCCGCTTCTCGCCCCAGCTTGGTATCGTGGATGCCGATGATTTGGGCGGAGCTCCTGTATACATGAACTTAAAAGCCATCGACCGCGCTCCTATTTTAGACCCGAAAGAAGCTGAAAAGAAAGAAAAATCACTGAAAGGCATTATATATAATGTACCGGGTAAAGCCAGCATCGAAATTAGCATGAACAAAAAAACACTTTATAAAGGCGAAGCACAAATTACCCAATTCGGTACACGGGAAGGACTTGCCCCCGTCATGTTTGAAGACAAAAAAGCTCCGGTAAAAGTTTATTTCTACCCGGAAACAGGTGCAATAAAACAAATCATTCAATAATCATCTAACAATTTAATTCTATGTTTGAAGGACAGCCTAAAGGTTTATATGCGTTAGCCTTAGCGAATACCGGCGAGCGTTTCGGTTATTATACCATGCTCGCGATTTTTGTACTTTTTCTAAAAGCAAACTTTGGCCTATCGCCAGGTATGGCAGGAACGATCTACTCTACATTCCTTGCTTTAGTCTATTTTTTACCATTCATCGGCGGTATTTTAGCCGATAAATTCGGTTATGGCAAGATGGTGACAATCGGTATCATCGCCATGTTTGCCGGATATGTTCTGCTCGCATTGCCATTAGGCAGTGGAACATTGGCTTTGGCCTGTATGTTTTCCGCCTTGTTGGTAATCAGTACGGGGACAGGACTATTCAAAGGGAACCTGCAAGTAATGGTCGGTAATCTATACGACTCTCCCGAATATGCATCTAAACGTGATTCCGCATTCAGTATCTTCTATATGGCTATCAATATCGGCGCATTATTTGCTCCTACGGCAGCCGTAAAGATCATGGAATATGCCCAACAAAGTTTAGGTGTAAGTGTAAACGACTCTTATCATTTCGCTTTCGGAGTGGCCTGCGTCTCACTGATCATATCCATGGCTATCTATTATGCCTCCCGTCGCACATTCAAGCATGTGGAAGGGAATATCAAACAAACAAGTGTAGGAAAAGAAACGGCCAAAGTAGAAGAACTCTCTCCGAGCGAAACAAAAGACCGTATCATCGCTCTGTGTTTAGTATTTGCTGTTGTCATCTTTTTCTGGATGGCATTCCATCAAAACGGACTTACCTTGACTTATTTTGCCGATGAGTTCACAGCCAAAAGTTCAACCGGATTGGAGAGTATGATGTTCGACGTATGGAATCTGGTTGCTATAATCTTTATCGTCTATGGTTTATTTTCCTTATTCCAGTCTTCTACAGGAAAAGGAAAAGCGATATCCGGTATCGTCATTTTACTCGCACTTGCATTCTTAGGATACCGATACAGTTCACTCAATGGTTCGGTTCCTGTAGATGCTCCTATTTTCCAACAATTCAACCCATTCTTCGTGGTTGCTTTAACTCCTGTTTCCATGGCCATTTTCGGTGCATTATCCAGAAAGGGCAAGGAACCGTCGGCTCCACGTAAAATCGGCCTCGGCATGCTGGTGGCAGCATGCGGATTCATATTAATGATGTTTTCATCATTCGGCTTACTGACTCCAGCAGCACAATCCGAAGCAATTCAGGCTGGAACTGCCTCTTTCGTTTCCCCCAATTGGTTAATTTCCACCTATTTGGTCCTTACATTCGGTGAGTTATTGCTTTCACCTATGGGTATTTCTTTTGTTTCGAAAGTCGCTCCTCCCAAATACAAAGGTATGATGATGGGAGGCTGGTTTGTTGCAACAGCTATTGGAAACTATTTGACAGCCGTAGCGGCATGGATTTGGGGAGATATGCCTCTATGGATCGTATGGGGGGTATTGGTCGGAGTATGCCTCGTTTCTGCCGTTTTCATTTTCTCAGTCATGAAAAAATTAGAAAAGGTAGCATAAGACAACCATGAGAAAGCAGTATACATATAAACCTGTCGCTCTCCGCTTCAGAAGGTGGAGCCGGAAAAGGTATGCTGCTTTCGTCAGTATACAACGTGCCGTTACGATCGGGCAATTGTCGGCAAATGTATCCGAACGGTTCCAGACTAAAAATGGTTCCGTACATACATCCGTACTCACTTTCGACAAGACAGGAGAAGGGGAAGCCGAAGAAAAGGAAAAGACATATCGTTCTGACAGTTCGGAAAGCATCCCTCTGTCCAGACTGTACCTGCAAGCCTTATGCCCTGTCCTGACTGTAAGCCAGCCTGCAGCATCGTACGCACACATAGTAAAAGATAACATTTCCGAAATCGCGGAAGGTCCCAGCTATAAGCTGAAGGCCTTCCGCGATTTTCGTTTATACAAATACGAAATCACATGATTGAAACACTCAAACAACACGTTCTTTCCGGTGGCATGATCAACGAAGAACAAGCAAGAGAACTGGCTGCTATCCCAAATAAAGAGGCCTTATACGAAGCGGCCCATCAGATCACCCGTCATTTCATGGGGAACAAGTTCGACACTTGCTCTATCATCAATGCCAAAAGCGGGAATTGCAGTGAAGACTGTAAATGGTGTGCACAGTCCGGACATTATAAAACAAATGTGACGCTTTACCCGTTGTTGCCGGCAGAAGAATGTATCCGCCATGCTACGCATAACCATAAGCAAGGAATCAGCCGTTTTGCACTCGTCACCAGCGGTAAGAAGGTTTCAGACAAAGATATGGTGAAGATTACGGAAACCGTACGCCTTATCAAACAAGCCTGCGATATCAAATGTTGCGCCTCGATGGGACTTCTAAGCCGTGAGCAGCTGCAAGCTCTTTACGACAGCGGAACGGAAAATTACCATTGCAATATAGAAACAGCTCCCTCCTATTTCCGCACCCTTTGCACGACCCACACGACGCAGCAGAAGCTCGAAACGATCCGAACAGCACGGGAAATAGGTTTCCGTATCTGTTCAGGCGGGATAATCGGGATGGGCGAAACGGTTGAGCAGCGCATCGAGATGGCTTTGTTACTTCAAAAGGAAGGAATCCTCTCTATCCCGCTGAATCTCCTGCAGCCGATACCCGGCACACCATTGGAAAAGGCACAACCTCTGACGGACGAAGAGTTCCTGACCACGATCGCCCTGTTCCGCTTCATCAATCCGAATGCTTACCTACGTTTCTCAGGCGGACGAGCCAGGCTAAGTGAAAAGGTACAGCGTAAGGCTCTTTATATTGGTATCAATTCGGCCATCATCGGCGACCTCCTGACAACTATCGGAAGCCGGGTGGCAGAAGACAAAGTCCTTTTCACCTCCGAAGGATATTCATTAACCGAAAACACAGATTGGGAAAGATGACGACAGAAGAATTACTCCATTTTGACCGGGAACACATCTGGCACCCGTACACATCGACTATCAATCCGCTTCCGGTCTATCCGATCGAACGTGCGGAAGGGGTTACGATCACCCTGAAAGACGGCCGGAAGTTGATCGACGGCATGTCATCATGGTGGGCAGCCGTACATGGCTACAATCATCCGGTATTGAATGCGGCAGCCAAGGCACAACTGGATAAGATGAGCCACATCATGTTCGGAGGCTTTACCCACGAACCGGCAGTAGAACTGGCAGCCAAGTTACTCCCGCTACTACCTCCCTCCATGGAAAAGATATTCTTTGCCGACAGCGGTTCCGTTGCGGTGGAAGTCGCCATGAAGATGGCAATCCAATATTGGCAGTCGCAAGGGAAACAGGAGAAACATGCTTTTGCGACCATCCGCAGTGGCTATCACGGCGATACCTGGCACGCGATGTCTGTCTGCGATCCGGTAACCGGCATGCATGGAATTTTTGCCGGAAGCCTGCCTATACAATATTTTATCCCCCAGCCTTCCGTCAAATTCGGAGAGAAATGGGACGAAAAGGCGATCGAACCTTTAAAAGACTTGTTAAAAAAACATGCAGGAGAAATCGCCGCCTTGATCCTTGAGCCTGTCGTTCAGGGAGCAGGCGGTATGTATTTCTATTCGCCCGCATTCCTGGTCAAGGCACGAGAATTGTGCGACCGATATCAGGTATTGCTGATTTTTGATGAAATCGCAACTGGATTCGGACGGACCGGGCGCCTTTTTGCCTGGGAATGGGCCGGAGTGGAACCTGACATCATGTGCATCGGCAAAGCATTGACGGGAGGTTACATGACACTTTCGGCAACCATCACCAGTACCCCCGTAGCCGATATGATTTGCAGTGGAGAAGCTGGTTGTTTCATGCACGGACCGACCTTCATGGGGAATCCGTTAGCCTGCGCGATCGCATCGGCATCGGTCTCTCTCTTGCTGGAAAGCGGATGGCAAGAAAAGGTAAAGACCATAGAGGCACAACTCCGGGAAGAATTAGCTCCGGCAATATCCTTCCCCTGCGTACAAGAAGTACGTGTACTGGGAGCCATCGGTGTGATTGAGATGAAAGAGCCTGTGAATATGGCAGTCTTGCAAAAACGTTTCGTCGAAGAGGGCATCTGGATACGTCCGTTCGGAAAGTTGGTTTACCTGATGCCTCCCTTTATCATCACTAAAGAGGAGCTGTCGAAGCTGACGAAAGGATTGCTCAACACACTCTCCGAAGAAGGCTGAAACGACATACCGATGTCCCGGCAGCTTCATCGAGATATCGGCAGGATCTTCACCGAGATGTCGTCGACACCGACATATAGATGTCATAGAAGGGCATCCATTCAATAATATATAAAACACTTATATTCAAAAAAAATAATGAAATACTATAACAATAAACTGGAAGAATGGAAGTCTTCCGGCAGCCTGCGCAGTCTTCCCGATGTCGTCCATCATGGCAAATGGATCGAAAAAGAAGGACAGACTATGCTCAACCTATCTTCCAACGACTATCTCGGACTCTCGTCCCGGCAGGATTTGCGGAATGAGTTTATCGGACAGTTGCAGGAAAGCGGCCTGCCGTTCTCCTCCTCTTCTTCCCGGTTACTGACAGGGAATTTCCCGATCTATACCGAACTGGAAGAACTAATGGCCGAACGCTTCGAGCGCGAAGCCGCCCTGCTGTTCAACAGCGGTTATCATGCTAATACCGGAATACTCCCTGCCTTGACAGACAAGCAGTCATTCATCCTGGCAGACAAACTGATACATGCGAGTATCATCGATGGTATCCGGTTAAGCGGTGCGCCTTATCAACGCTATCGTCACTGTGATTATGAGCATTTGGAACAACTATTAGTGAAATATGCGCATGAGTATGAGCAGATTATTATCGTTACGGAAAGTATTTTCAGCATGGATGGAGATGTCGCCGACCTCCGCCGCCTGGTGTCCTTAAAGAAAAGCTATCCGAATATATGGTTGTATGTAGACGAAGCGCATGCCATCGGTGTTAGGGGAAAAAACGGTTTGGGGATCGCCGAGGAGCAAGATTGCATCCGTGATATAGACCTCCTGGTCGGTACTTTTGGTAAGGCTTTGGGATCGATGGGGGCCTACCTGATATGCAGCCGGACAGTCAGAGAATACCTGATCAATACGATGCGGCCTTTGATATTCAGCACAGCCCTTCCGCCTGCCCAAATAGCCTGGACAAAGTTCATGTTTGAGAAACTTCCCTGCTTTACTGACGAACGACACCGTCTGTCCGTTATCAGCCACCTACTTTCGGAGGCCTTGAAAGGGAAAGGAGGAGAAATATCGGCAAGCCACATCATTCCTTTCATTATCGGAGAAAACGAGGACTGCATCCTGACAAGCCTCAGCCTACAGCGGAAAGGCTTCTACTGCCTCCCTGTCCGCCCTCCTACGGTCCCCAAAGGAACGGCACGAATACGTTTCTCATTAACAGCCGACATAACTGAAGAGGAGATAAGATTTATGATTTATGATTTATGATTTATATCAAAACACATAAATCATAAATCATAAATCTTATCATAAATCATGAACATATATAAACAAACAAAAGCAGGCAACAGCAAACTCCTTCTCGTCTTTTCAGGCTGGGCGACTTCTCCTGAAGTATTCCGGCATCTGGAACCGGAGCCGGATACGGATATCTGGATTTGCTATGACTATCGGGGGATGGAATTTGAAGGAGAAGTCCTTTCCAGATACCTCGAAATTCGACTGATAGCCTGGTCATTAGGAGTATGGGTTGCATCAATCGTATTTGGTAAGAGGCAAATACCCTTCACCGAGGCTATCGCCGTGGGTGGAACTCTCTACCCTGTCCATGACCAGTGGGGCATCCCGGAAACGATCTTCCGAGGAACATTGGATAACCTGGCTGAGGAAGGCATGCACCGCTTCAACCGGAGGATGTGCGGCAAACGGGATCTCCTCGAAGCCTACGAACAGATACCACCTCGTCCACTCACCGACATCCGGGAAGAATTGGACTACCTGTACACAGAAATAAAGAAAACACCATCAGCTTCCCCCTTATTCAGTGGATGGACGCATACCCTCATCCCCTCCGGCGACCGGATCTTTCCTGCCGCGAACCTGCGTGCCTTCTGGCAAGATCGTTGTCCTATAACTGAGATAGAGGCTCCTCACTATCCTTTTTATTTATGGAAACAATGGAACGAAATATGGAAACAATAGAAGCTAAACGCATACATATCCGCTTTACACGCGCCTTGTCCAGCTACGACAATCATGCCGATGCCCAACACCGTATCAGCCGGAAACTCGCTTCTCTCCTCCCTCATCAAGCGGAAACCCGTTACAGGAGAGTACTGGAAATCGGTTGCGGGACGGGAGGATTCACCGGAGCACTGAAACAACAATGCCACATTGACGAATGGATACTGAATGATCTTTGCGAAGACTGCCAGAAAAAGATAGAGCAACTTTTCCCCGGCAATCCTCCCCTCTTCATAGCCGGGGATGCCGAAACACTATCCTTTCCCGGCAAGTACGACCTGATTGCATCCGCCTCTACTTTCCAGTGGATGAAAGAACCGGAAACGTTTCTCCATAAACTGTCGGGACTACTGGTGCCGCAAGGGATGCTCCTGTTCAGCACTTTTGTCCCCGGCAATCTGTACGAGATCAAAGAGCTGACAGGAAAAGGACTCGTGTACCCAACTTCCGATACACTTGTAGGATGGTTATCCACAGCCGGCTTCAATTTGCTTCATTACGAAGAGGAGACGATCGTCCTCACCTTTAAAACCCCGCTGGACGTACTGCGACACCTGAAAGCAACAGGCGTCACAGCAACCGGGAATGGCCGTTGGACAAGGGGCCGGCAAGAATCATTCTGCCGGCACTATTCGGAACAGTTCACGACAACCACAGGCCAAGTGACACTCACATATCGCCCGCTTTATATATTAGCAATAAAAAAATAATAGTAGTAGTATGAAAGGAACAGTCTTATTTATTACAGGAATAGATACCAATATCGGTAAAACTTTTGCCACCGGCATGATCGCATGTGCATTGGCCGGAAAAGGGAAAAAAGTCATCACCCAGAAAATGATTCAAACAGGTTGCGCAGAAGTTTCGGAAGACATCGAAATGCACCGGAAAATACAGGGAATCCCTTTCACCGAAGAGGATAAAACCGGATTAACCTGCCCCTACATCTTTACCTATCCCTGTTCTCCCCATATGGCTGCGGAGAAAGACGGGAAAACAATCGACCTCTCAGTTGTCACCGAAGCAACCCGCCGCCTACAGGAGAAATATGAATACGTCTTGCTGGAAGGGGCGGGCGGATTAATGGTACCGAACGATTTTCATTCGCTCGCTATTGATTATGTAAAAGAGCAAGGCTATCCGGTTATCTTAGTGACATCCGGAAAGTTAGGCAGTATCAACCATACATTATTAAGCCTCTACGCCTGCAAGCAATACAAGATTCCGGTTCAGGCAGTCGTCTACAACCTCTATCCCCCTACAGATGAATTGATAACCGTCAACACACAGGAATACCTCACCCAATATCTGAAAAAAGAATTTCCCGGAACCGCCCTTATCACGCTTCCGGAAGAAGTGGCAGAAGAGGTTGACATAGATATCAGCAGCCTGCTCTAAAATCCCTCTACCCTTCCTTTTCAAAACACTGGTGTTTCGCATCCAAAACATCGGTGTTTTGAATGGTGTATCAGTTTACGACGAAGTAATATGAATCAGGTCTGACACCTCGAACGTCCATCATGTACCGTCACAGCAATGACAAAGCGTCAGATGCCTTTATAAGAACGGGGCTGTGTCAAATATCGGTATTCATGGGACACAGACGACTCAGACGAGCGCAGATTAACTCAGATATTATTTATTATCAATAAAATAAATCTGCGTCAGTCTGCGTGTTCTGCGTCATCCGCGTCCGGTAATATCACTTTGACACAGCCCCGTTTATTCATATATTACTTATTACTTGAAGAAGAACCTGAAAATATCGTTTCCGTTCGCATAAATCAGTAAAGCAAACAGCAGGAACATCCCGGTAACCTGCGCATATTCGAGGAATTTATCACTCGGCTTGCGACGTGCAATCACCTCATAGAGCAAGAACATCACATGTCCGCCGTCCAAGGCCGGAATCGGCAGAATATTCATAAAGGCAAGGATAATAGAAAGGAAAGCCGTTTTCATCCAGAACGAATGCCAATCCCACTGCGCCGGGAACAGGCTGCCGATTGTACCGAAACCGCCCAGGCTGGAAGCCCCCTCTTTCGTAAAGACATATTTCATATCGCTGACATAACCTTTCAGCGTATTCACACCCAGCATGACACCAGCAGGGAAAGACTCAAAGAAACCATATTTACGAGTCACCGTCTGGTAGATTTCAAGAGGGGAAACAGAATAAACACCCATTTTCCCGGCCGTATCCGTATGCAGCGTCAATGTTTGCGGAACACCAGCACGGTAAAAACCGACCGAGACATCCTTATCCTTATTTTGTGCAAGCACTTCACCCACTTCATAGAAGGAAGGGGTTAAAAGGCCGTTAATAGACACGATACTGTCTCCCGGCTGCAAACCGGCAACAGCGGCAGGCGATTCGCCACTTTCCGTTTCACCCAATTCGCGCACGACCATCGGGAAACGATAAGAAGCAAACCCTTTCTTATCCCGCATAACACGCTGTGCCATATCTTCAGGGATGGGAATTACCGTTTCAACACCGCCACGCAAAACCGTTACGGTCTGTGCATTGAGTACATGGCGGAAACAGTCTTCTCCGAAACGCTCCAACTCCGTATCGTCTGCTTTCAGCAAGATATCCCCATCCTGAAATCCAACGTTATGGAAAGTCTCACTATAATCCATACCTGCCTTCACATTTTTCAACGGCAGGAAAGTATCGCCCCAAGTGAACAACACCATCGAATAAATAAACAGCGCCAGCAGGAAGTTGAACAACACGCCCGCAACCATAATCATCAACCGTTGTCCGGCTGACTTAGAACGGAACTCGTATGGCTTCGGCGGCTGCGCCATCGCCTCCTTGTCCATACTCTCATCGATCATACCGGAAATCTTGCAATAACCACCCAAAGGAAGCCAGCCGACACCGTATTCCGTATCACTGTTTTTAGGTTTGAATTTAAAAATCGAAAACCACGGGTCAAAGAAAAGATAGAATTTCTCCACCCGAACCTTAAAGATACGAGCAAAAATAAAATGCCCGAACTCGTGGACCAACACCAATATCGATAAGCTCAGAATGAGCTGTAGAGCCTTAACTAAAAATGTCTCCATACTTTGTCAATTTAAATAAGTTTCTCCGCAATTTTTCTCGCCTCCGCATCCGTCGCCACATAATCTTCGTAGGTGGGAACAGGGATGAAGGTGGCTTTCGCCATTGTTTTTTCAATCACGTCGCTCATCTGCAGGAAGCCGATTTCGTCACGCAAGAAAGCTGCCACTACCACTTCGTTGGCCGCATTCAGAATACAAGGCATATTTCCGCCTTTCCGAACCGCATCGAAGGCGAATGCCAAGTTACGAAAACGTTCCATATCCGGCTCCTCGAACGTAAGCGTTGCATATTGGGTGAAATCCAAACGAGGTGCTTTGCTATGCAACCGCTTAGGATAAGAGAAAGCATAGCTTATGGGAAGTTTCATATCGGGAATCCCCAACTGGGCGATCACCGCACCATCTTCGAACTGAACCATCGAATGGATCACCGACTGCGGATGCACCACAACCTGTATCTGTTCCGGTGCAAGCCCGAACAACCACTTCGCCTCGATCATCTCGAACCCCTTGTTCATCATCGACGCCGAATCGATCGTGATCTTTGCCCCCATGCTCCAGTTAGGGTGCTTCAACGCCTGTGCTTTAGTCACGACTGCCAGTTCCTCCATTGTCTTGGTACGGAAGGGGCCACCGGAAGCCGTCAGCAAAATCTTTTCCACCGGGTTCTCCCACTCTCCCGCTAAACACTGGAAAATGGCTGAATGTTCAGAATCGACAGGCAGGATAGGAACTTTGTGTTCGACAGCCAGGGCAGTGATCAGTTCGCCGGCCACCACCAGCGTCTCTTTGTTTGCCAAGGCGATCGCCTTACCGGCTTTGATCGCTGCAATCGTCGGTTTCAGCCCCGCATATCCTACCATTGCCGTCAGCACCATATCGATCGGCTCCGACTGCACGACCTGAGCGATGGCATCCGAGCCTGCCCATACCTTGATGGGAAGATCTTCCAACGCCTCCTTCAGTTCGGGATATTTCTGCTCGTTGGCGATTACCACCACTTCGGGCATATATTTACGTGCCTGGTTGATCAGCAGATCCACCTGATTATTGGCAGTAAGAGCATATACTTCAAAAAGGTCGGGATGTTCGCTGACTACTTCCAGAGCCTGCGTTCCGATAGAACCTGTAGAGCCTAATATGGCCAAGTTTCTTTTCATGCGTATTAAAATGCTATATATTCTTCAGGATTGACCGGACCACCTTTATACCACAACTCGAAATGGAGATGCGGACCGGTCGACAATTTACCCGTATTGCCAACCAGAGCAATGGCCTCACCTGCAACAACGCGGTCGCCCACCTCTTTCAGCAATAACTCGTTATGTTTATAGATAGATAAAAAACCGTTCTTATGCTGCACCTGTATTACATTCCCGGAATTCGGATCGAAGCCGGCAAAAACCACCGTGCCATCCAACGTCGCCAGCACGCTTTCCTTCGGAGCAGCAACCAAGTCGACACCGTAATGCCGGATATTGGCATCATAATGAGAAGAAACCACACCATTTACCGGCTTGTAGAAAAAGACACCGTCGGTAGGAACCGGATTTGGGTCCAGGACAGCCAAGTTATATTTCTCCGCCTCTTCAAAATCTTTTACAAATTTCTTTTCCTCCTTTGTTTGCGGAATCTCATAGTCAGGGTTCACCCGCGCCAGCGAATCGATTTCTCGAATCGAATCGACCGGCATCGTCCCCGACAAGATACCCGCCACATTATTCAGATAAAGAGATTGTATCTGTATCATCCTTTCCAGCGAATCGGCACGTAAGGCATTCTGCATGATTTCCTTACGGACTTCCACATCCAGATAACCCGGCAGGTAGTTACGTATCGGCGTCTTAATAATGATAAAGGCAGTAAAGGCGATCAGCAGGAAAGCAAACACAGCCAGCATCGCAAACGCAGAAAGCTGCGACAACCGGAAAGACCATACTTCCTCCAGCGTTCCTTCATTGAAGAAAGACAGTTTATATTTAAACCTAATCCGGTGCCAGAATGATTTCTTATTTGTTCGTCTTTGCTTTTGTGCCATGTGTATTCGTCAATTTCATAAATCCAGCAGACCTTCCGGGATGGAAACGGTCAGCGTCTTATTTTCATGATCGGCAGACAAGATCAGTTCCTCTGCGGCAGGTAACAACAGCTCTTCGCCATTATGGTCGATCTGCAAAAGGACATTGATAGTCGACTCGTCGACATCGGTAATCTCGCCTATTTCGCCATGATGCTCGTCTATGACCTGATAGCCGATAAAACTGTCCCATGTCATATCTCCCACCAGATCGTCCTCGTCCACTTCATCAAGCGAATAAAAGACTTCGCGATTGGAAAATTCACGGGCCGCTTTCTCATCGTTCACATTCTTCAACTTCAGTAGGATGACGGTATCCGTCTTATAGCGATACTCCTCAATGAAAAAAGGAACCAAGATTCCGTCCATCTCACATATAATATACGGATCGTCCGAATCCTCAAAAACGTCACTGTTCGTAACCAATGCGATCTCCCCTTTTATGCCGTGAGGTTTGGCAAACTGCCCTATCTTGAAAACATCTTCTTTTTTAATCATGACAAGAATGTTTAAAGTCGGGTAATCCGTGCCCCGATGCTGTTCAACCGTTTGTCAATATTCTGATATCCGCGGTCTATCTGGTCGATATTGTGGATATGGCTGGTTCCTTCGGCACTCATCGCCGCAATCAGCAAGGCAATACCGGCGCGGATATCCGGAGAAACCATATTGGAACCACGCAGTTTGAAACGATTGCCCAACCCGATCACAGTCGCCCTATGCGGATCGCAAAGAATGATCTGTGCCCCCATATCGATCAGTTTGTCGACAAAAAAGAGGCGGCTTTCGAACATCTTCTGATGGATCAGCACACTGCCGACAGCCTGCGTCGCCACAACTAAGAAGACACTCAGCAAGTCCGGCGTCAGTCCCGGCCAGGGAGCATCGGCAATCGTCATGATAGAGCCGTCGATAAACGTCTCGATCTGATAGGATTCGTGTGTCGGGACATGGATATCGTCACCGATCTGTTCGACTGTAATTCCCAGGCGACGGAATGAATCGGGAATAATCCCTAACATATCATAGCCTGTATTTTTGATCGTAATGTCGGAACCGGTCATAGCGGCCATTCCGATAAAACTGCCGACCTCGATCATATCCGGCAGGATCGTATGTGTAGTGCCACCCAACGCCTCAACCCCTTCTATTGTCAGTAGATTGGAACCGACACCCGAAATACGGGCTCCCATACGGTTCAGCATGGAAGAAAGTTGTTGCAGATAAGGTTCACAGGCAGCATTATAAATCGTTGTTTTTCCTTCCGCAAGCACAGCCGCCATCAGGATATTGGCCGTACCGGTCACCGAAGCTTCATCGAGCAGCATATAGGCTCCTTTCAACTTCTTCGCCTCTATTTCGTAGAGCTGACGGTCGGGATCATAACTGAAGCAAGCCCCCAGCTTCTGAATACCGACAAAGTGAGTGTCCAGACGACGGCGTCCGATCTTATCGCCTCCCGGTTTCGGGATCAGTGCCTTGCCAAAACGGGCGACCAGAGGGCCGACAATCATCACCGAACCGCGCAGGGAACCGCTTTTACGCAAGAACTCGTCCGTCTCAAGATAGTTCAAGTCGACAGCATCGGCTTGGAATGTATAGGTATTGGCCGCCGGATGTTCCACCTTCACCTGCATATCGCGCAAGAGTTGTATCAGGTTATTCACATCCAGTATATCCGGTACATTATGGATTGTCACTTTTTCCGGCGTAAGCAATGTTGCACAAATGACCTGCAAGGCTTCATTCTTTGCGCCCTGCGGTACAATCTCACCGGCCAACCGGTAACCGCCTTCTATGACAAATGAACTCATCGGCCTTTACGTGAATAATTTTTCTTGTTGTTCGTATTATTGCGAGCGAGTATATCACGGCTTTCCGCCAGTTTATGCACCTCTTCATCCAAAATGATCCGGCCTTCCGACAATTCATCGAGGTCCTTGAAAATCTTCCGGTCATCTACGGACTCTTTGTTCCAGGTCAGGAACGATTTCTTCATCTGGGTAGCCAGCAACTTGATCAGCAGATCCTTTTCCATCCCCGGTTCGAATTCGGTTGCTTTCTGGATCATTTTCTCAAGCGTCTTGCCGTAATGGCGGTAACGTATACGCGAATTGTTATAAGGTATACGCGGAGGACGTGAGTAAAGGTCTTCTTTCTTTACGATCTCGTACGGATAATCGATATCCAGTTTGAAGTCGGCCATAATAGCCAGGTGATCCCAAAGAATATGCTTGAAGTCGTTTACATCACGTAGATGGGGAAACATATTTCCCATGATGTTGATTATCATGTTTGCGCAGCGTTTACGTTCTTCCCGGTCCTGAATGGTAATGCAATAGTCCACCATATTCTGTATATTGCGTCCATATTCGGGCATAACCAATTTCTTTTCTTCTGTATTATATTTCATTACAAATTCTGTTTATCCGGCAAAGTTACAGATTATAATTGATTTAAACAATATGGCTCTGCCGGCAATCTAAAAGATAACAGACAGGGGACAAATCTTGTTTACCCCTGCATTTATTCAGTAATCAGTGCCAGCGATTACTGAATTTATAATTCAATAAAATTGAAATGCAAAAAAGTTTCAGAGAAAAAACTGGTTGAAACTTTTGTTTCAGCATTTACTTTTGGGTGAAAATAAAGTTTCCTGCAAGTGAAAATAAAGTTTCACCCGTAAGAAAATTTATTTTCACTGTAGCTTAATAATTTTAGTTGACTACTTTTTGTCTGATAGTAAATTGTACTTTGTTTCATTATCGCTATATTTGAAGAAAATATATTTTTATCGCCTGCCTTATACAGTTTTTAGTGCCTCTCCATAAATTTTTATCCAAATTAAATTCCGATCTTTACGACCGGACAAAAAACAAAGCCATGATCGACACATTAACATCACTACGGTTTATATTCGCCATAATGGTTTTCAGTGCACACTGCTACGTAATAGACAGCTTTTTCAACACCCATTTCTTCAAAGAAGGATTTGTCGGTGTCAGCTTTTTTTTTGTACTGAGCGGTTTCATCATCGCCTACAATTATCAAAAAAAGTTAAGCGAAAGTAAGATCTGCAAACGAACTTTTTGGGTGGCACGCATAGCACGCGTCTATCCGTTGCATTGGTTGACACTATTGGTTGCCGCTGTATTAGGGAATTATGTGGTAGCTTCAGGAACAACAGAGTGGCTCAAGCACTTTTTTGCTTCGCTTACTCTAACAAACGGTTACATACCTCAAGCCGATTATTTCTTCTCCTTCAACAGCCCTTCCTGGAGTCTATGTTGCGAGCAGCTTTTTTACTTCTGTTTCCCTTTTTTTATACCGCTAACCAAGAATTACAAACGTCTGCTCTGCATTTTTATAGTTGCAGCCATCCTGGTCGTGACCGGTATGTATTTTACTCCGGAAAACGACATCAAAGGATATTGGTACGTGAATCCGATTACCCGGCTTCCGGACTTCATCGCCGGTATGCTTTTATTCCAGCTATATGACCGGCTAAAAGACAAGAACATTTCTTTGCCTCAAGGGACCATCATCGAAATAGCCTCCATAGTCTTATTCCTCGCCTTTTATTTCTATGCGATTGAAATACCTAAAGTATATCGGTACTCCTGTTACTATTGGTTGCCGGTAGCCGTGATCCTGATCAGTTTCTCATTGCAAAAAGGCTACGTTTCGCATCTCCTGTCCAACCGCTTTTTAATAATAGGCGGAGAGATTAGTTACAGTTTTTATCTGATTCATCTTTTTGTTCTGCTTACCTATTCGGAATGGCAGAAAGGAAGCAGTTTCCATATAGCGTGGTATATTGCTGTTCCGGTTCTATTCGGCATCATCGTCCTGCTTAGCTTGCTTTCCTACTACTATTTTGAAAAGCCTATGAATAAGCGGATAAAAATATGGTTGAAGAAATAATTAATAAAATAAGGGGGAGGCAAAGATATTCTCTGCTCCCCCTTAATTGATTTTTAGTCCGTTATTATTTTGATTCTGGTGTCTTACTGAAAATAGCGTGGATACGTTTCATGTCGAACTTAGGTGTACGGTCATAATAGTAAATACCGTTTTGCTCCTGTTCCACATCCGTCAACTGCGTATAACAATATCCCCAAATATCGTTCGAAAGAGATAAAACCGCATCCACCTGGCCTTCCAAACGAGCATAGAACTCTTCCAACGAACGGGGAGCTTCGCCATATCCCCAAGAGGTATTCTGGGCGCTTTCCGTCTGCTGTGCCGGATTCCATTTGATACCGCCGAACTCGTCGATCAAATAAGGCATATCCTTCTTGTATTCCGGGAAAGCATACTGGTCTGTATATTTAAGACCATTACAACCGATATTCATCGGATTCAGATGAATTTCCCATTTCGGGGCTTCCATCAACTTACCGCCGTTATACAGCTTTTCTTTCAACTTGGCGGGATCCTGTTCATAATTATGAACGGTCCAGATATCGGTTGCAATATGCGTTCCACCGCTTGCCCCGTGGAAAGGACGGGTCGGGTCGATCATTTTCGTCAGATTATAGAGGTCGTGCATCAGGCGCGGATACTGTACACGGTCCGGCCAGAACTCCTCGTTGGTCGGCGTCCAGATCAGGAGTGACGGATGGTTACGGTCGCGCTGCACAATTTCACTCCATTCGGTAATGAAATTACGAGCCGTTTCCGTATCGTTACAATCCATCCCCCAGCTGGAAGCTTCCCCCCAAGTCAGATAACCCATCTTATCCGCCCAATAATAGAAACGTTCTTCGAAAACCTTCTGATGCAAGCGGGCACCATTGAAACCTGCCTCCATAGACAATTCGATATCCCGTTTCAATGCCTCGTCACTCGGAGCCGTCCAGATACCGTCAGGATAGAAACCTTGGTCGAGCACCAGACGCTGGTAGTAAGGCTTATTGTTCAGATAAATCTTATTGCCTTCGATATGCACCTTGCGCATACCGGTATAACCATTGACCTCATCAATTATATTTCCATTCTTATCCAAAACCTTGTACTCCAGATCGTAAAGGAAAGGACTTTCCGGACTCCAGGTCTTCATCTTCTTAACCGGAAGAACAACGGAAGACAGAGAACTTGCCGAAACCGTCCGACTGGCAACAACCTTACCATTGTCTTTCAGTGTTACCTGCAATTTTCCTCCTGCTTCTTTATAGAAACGAGGACGGACAACCAATTGCTGCTGGTCGATATCAGGCAACACCTGAACTGATTGCAATCCTTCCGGATGGACAGCTTCCATCCAGACCGTCTGCCATATACCGGTCGTTCGGGTATAGTTGCAACCATAAGAAGCGTATTGCAGATTTTGTTTGCCGGCTGCTTGCTTGGCTCCGCGCACGTTACTTTCAACATAAACAACCAAACTATGTGTCTGGCCCGGCTTTACTAAAGAAGTAATATCCACAGCAAACGAAGAGGTTCCACCGAAATGGCGGTTGGCCAAAACGCCGTCGATATAGACTTCCGATTTATAGTAGACCGCACCGAAATTAAGCAGAATGTTCTTTCCGCTCCATTCCTGCGGGATCGTGATCGGACGCTGATACCAGAAATGATTGATGAAGTCTGTATATCCTATGCCGGACAACTTACTTTCCGGGCAGAAAGGCACAGTGATTTTCTTGTCAAAGCCGTTCGATTTATAGAACTCGCGTTCCATCCCTGAACCGCCGAAATCAAACGAGCAGGTCCATTCTCCATTCAGGTTGACCCAACCCGTCCGCTCGAACTGCGGACGGGGATATTCGGGACGCGGCATGGACCAGATAGAGGCCACGCACAGAAAAAGAGATAAAAAAGCTATGCTAATCCGTTTCATGCTTTTACTTTAATTCGTTAATAACCGACTGATTGGCGTTCTTTACGGCAGCTTCGTTGATCTTGATCACTTTGCGGTCGTATGTCATCAAACCGTTTACTTCACCTTCCACATCAGTAGTCTGTGTATAGACAGCAGCAGAGAAGCCACGTTTCACATAATCTTTCAGGATATTGGCATATTTGACATATTCAGCCGTCACTTCGTCGCTGTTCTTAAACTGCACATACCCCCAGTTACGTTTGTTCCACCACAAGTGATTTTCCACCGGAAGACCGATTCCGCCGTATTCACCCAACACATTCACACGTTTCGGATCGAACAGGAACATATCGGGAGCTGGATAATTATGCAAATCCAGGATATCACCGCAAGGACGATGGTTACCGCCGCTTGCCGGGTTCACCAAGCGGGAAGGATCATAAGTTTTTGTCCATTCAGCCGCTTTTTCCGTTTCAAACTGTCCCCATGCTTCGTTGAAAGGCACCCAAACGACTACAGAAGGATTGGATACGCAAAGATCCATGATCTCTTTCCATTCGCGGTAATAGTTGGCCTTGGATTCAGGCGTACGTTCATTGTCTTTTCCACCGTTATACACGTGGTGATCCCAAATGTAAGAGCCATGATCTCCACTCGGCATATCCTGCCATACCAGAATACCTTCCTTATCACAATGATAATACCAGCGTGCCGGTTCCACTTTCACGTGCTTACGGATCATATTGAAGCCCCAGTCTTTCGTTTTCTTGATGTCGAACAGCAATGCTTCGTCTGTCGGAGCCGTATAAAGTCCGTCAGGCCACCATCCCTGGTCCAGCGGGCCGAACTGGAATAAGTCCTGATTGTTCAACTGCATACGCATAATACCGGCAGCATCACGTTTGGAAGAAATCTTACGGAAAGCCGTATATGATTTTACTTCATCCAACACTTTTCCGTCTTTCGACAAAGAAACCGTCATATCATACAGATAGGGATTGGACGGGCTCCAGAGTGTCGGGTTCTGCACAGACAAGCGCAATTCTTCACCCTGAACACCTTTTGCGGAAGCCACAACCTGACCTTTGTCCAACAACTTCACGGTTACAATACCGGAATTGCAGTCGCAGGAAGTTCCGACCGTCACACTCAATGTATTATTGTCGATATTGGGAATAGACTTTACAGAAGTCACATGGGCAGCAGCTACCGGTTCCAGCCATACCGTCTGCCAGATACCGGTTACAGGCGTGTACCAGATGCCTTCCGGACGGGAAGTCTGCTTACCACGCGGTTGATATCCCTTATCGCTCGGGTCCCATACGCGAACAACCAATTTCTGATTACTCTTTCCTGTCAGATACGGAGTGATATTGAAGGAGAACGGTGTGAAACCACCTTTATGAGAACCGATCAGGATGTCGTTTACAAACACATCCGCTTTCCAATCCACCGCACCAAAATTCAATACGATATCCTTGTTTTTCCAGGCTGAAGGAACGGAAAAAGTACGTTTATACCATAATTCGTTGTTTTCGCCAACTTCTTTCTGTACGCCGGAAAGAGAGGATTCGACAGCAAAAGGAACCAAAATCTTGCCATCGAATGTTGCCGGCTCTACATCGCCAGCCGGCTTGATGGCATATTCCCATTCACCATTCAGATTTTGCCAATCGCCACGTTCCAATTGAGGACGGGGATATTCGGGAAGAACATTCGCCGGATTCACTTGTTCCGCCCACGGTGTCTTGATCTTATCTCCTACCGGTTTCCATTGAGCCTGTGCGCCCAAGGTCAGTGCCAATGCACAACATGCTAATAAGGTCTTTTTCATGATTTATGATTTATGATTTGTAATTGATTTTCACTTTCAATCTTCAACTTTCAATTAATAAACTCCGGTGCTTCCGCTTCCAGAGAAGGACTCGCCCCTTCGACTTCCGGCCAACCATCTTTCCAACGAATCCGGTCCAACATCAGGACACGTCCGGTAGGATGCTCCCGACTCACAGCATGATAGAGAACCCAATCGTTTCCACGATCGTCCGTGACGATTTCCGAGTTATGCCCCGTACCAGCAAACGCCTCATTTCCATGAATCAGGATCTCGTGATGATTTTCCATCATCGGTCGTCCCTGTTTGTCGGTGTACGGGCCGAACAGGCTGTCAGAACGGCCTACAACTGTAGTATAGGTACTTTTCAATCCCTCACAACAACTCCCTATCGAGGCAAACAGATAATAATAATCGCCCCTTTTATGGATGTAAGTACCTTCGTAGGCGGTTCCGGCAACCTGTCTTTTTTTGGCTCCGTCCCAAACAGATAGGCCGTCTCCCGACAGCTCTATCCCATAGATACCGCGGAAACTACCCCAAAACAGGTATTTTTTCCCGTTATCTTCCATGAAAAATTGGTCTATAGAATTTTGAACTTGAATTGTCTTGCTTCGGAACAACGGTCCCTTGTCTATGAATGGTCCTTCCGGTTTATCGGAAACGGCGGCGCCGATCCCACAGGTCCATTCGCCTCCCCAGACAGACATAGAATAATACAGCACGTACCGTCCGTCAATATAATTGATATCCGGAGCCCATAAGCCGCCTTTCGGCTCGAAGGTCGGACGTGTTTCTTCCGTGAAAGCCGTCCCGATCTCCTCCCAGTCCACCAAGTTGCGTGAACGGTGGATCGGCGTGTTGCGGATATCTTCGGTTGCATACAAGTAGAAATAGCCATCATCCGCTTTGATGACGGTCGGATCAGGCAAGCTGTAATCGATCACTGGATTCCGGTAAGTGCTTTTAGCCTGCGTAACCGGTTCTTCCATCGGTTCAGGGCGGGAAGAGGGTTTATACATCTGCTTTTCCAGCATCTTCATAAAAAAGCCGCCTACCACCGAACGGGCACGCATGTTGATGGACCGGCCATCGGTAGCCTCGTACCAATCGGTCAAGGGCACCCGAGGTTCAGTTTCATTCACATATTTATAAGCGGGCGATAACAAGCGGGAGAAATCCTCCTGTGTATCAGCCAGACAAGCCGTCCATAATATCCAATCTATCTTAGTGTAAGTCTTGCGACTATCAAGAGGAAGACCGAACGGTTGTTGCCGGCTCAAATAGAAAGCGACCTCCTTCCGGGCGATCCTGTCCGGGAAGATATGCAACCCCAAAACCTTATCCCAAACCAGATTGTACTTTTGGCTCCAAGTGTTTTCCCGGTCGAATGTCAACCGGAAATGATCTCCATCATCAGCCATCCGTTCCCATTTCTCCGCCATCTCGCGAGCGGCGGAAACATACCGGACCGCCTGTTCCTTATCTCCCAACATCTCTGCTAACTTTCCGTATCCGGCAATACCCATGATCGCTTTTATCGAAAGGTTGGCATTATGAGCCAAATGTCCGGCAAAATCATCCGTACACAACTGGTTTTCAGGATCAAGTCCTTCTTTCAACAAATAATTGGCCCAAACGCCCAATGTCTTCCAATGTTCACGGGCATAATCTGCGTTACCTTCACGCAAAGCGATGGCAGTGGTCAGAATCAACATATTCCCACATTCTTCGACCGGCATATCGAACGGATACGTTTGCCCGTTGGCATGCGGGTAAGTTCCGACGTCATGGGCAGCAAAAGGCTTGTTCCATTGTCCGCTTTCACTATAATGGAAAATCGGATTCAACATTCCTTTGAGTAGCTCCGGGTTATAAAGTAAGAACAAGGGGGCAGACGGATACGTCACATCGACCGTACCGATCGAACCATTACTGAAATTTTCTTTGGAAAGGAACAACAGGTTCCCATCTTTGTCTTCTATAAGTTTATGGGCTGCTACCGCCTGGCGGTAAGCGACGGCACAAAGGTCCGCATATTCCTTCCCTCCGGCTTCTTCCGCATCTTCCATCAGGCGAGTGTCGAAATGACGGCAGCGATCCATAACCGAACGATATTCTTCAGCCGATCCTTCGAAAGCCTGCCGGATGTTTTTCTTTCCGTTATGCTTCCAATACCCCATACGGTTATCTTTAAAATATTGGATCGAATACAAATCATCATACCCGACCATCAGGAAACCGGATTGGGGGGAATCAGACACCGTCCCCATATCACGGCTGTAAACAAGTTGTTGCCGGTCACTCACTTTCATCTCCGTCTGTTTTTCCGTTCGGGCAGCCAGGTAGAAGTATCCCCAATCGATACGGACATCATCTCCTTTACGTGCCAGCACGGACTGCTCGACGGTTCCTGCTTTTACATATGAAATACCATTTTCCTCTTCAAAGGCCACTGTCACAGCCTGATCGTCTGAATGAACGGCTAAAGAAGGAGAAGCCTCGACCGTCAGACGAGTTTCATGCGTTTTTCCATCCGTAGCACGAACCTGCCAGGAGATATAATTAACAGGCGTGGACATACGATCCAAGTCATTCAACAAAAGAGGAGACGTAAAAATGAGATCCAGACAGACCGGACCACATTCGAATGTATAATAGGTTTGTGTCGGAAGAACATTCACCGACTGTTGAACCGCAGCCTTTTCAAAACGCACCGGAGTTCCCTCCTCCGGTGCTTCTTTTCCCATAAAACGATAAGAAACCCCATCCACTTCGATGACACCTAACAGTCCCTGCTCCTTTCCGGTCCAATGACGGGTCGCATCCTCGTTCAGCTGATCTGTAAACGACCAGATGCTGGTGTAAGGATCAATCATTATCAGTGGATAAGAAGGAGCACGCAGGGCATTCTTCTTATCCGGCTGAAACAAATTCCCTGAACCGCAGGATACGTTCAGTATCCAAAGGCAGCAAACCAATAGTATCAGAGAGGTTCTCTTCATTCTTTCATATATATAATAAAACACAACATTCATAAGAACTTAAATTTCCTTTGTCTTGAAATTTGAATGCAAAGATATTTCCAGACCTTTAAAACCTCTTTCAAGGATCAATCAGAAGCTTTCAAATATCAATCAAAATCGTACAAAGACCTCTTAAATAGCGTTTTTTTACTTACTTTTGCAGCACACAACAGAAGAATAACAACTTTGTATGAGACTACTCTTAACTACCATAATAAACTTACTTTTGCTACTCCTTCCCTACTCCGGCAAGGCACACGATTTGTATTTCCGCCACTATACCAACAAACAGGGATTGTCGCACAACACGGTTTATTGTGCCCTACAGGATAAAAAAGGATTCATGTGGTTCGGGACAGACGACGGATTGAACCGTTTCGACGGACATCAGTTCCGGATTTACCGTTACAATTCGTACGATCCGGAAAGCCTGCCGAACGATAGGATCATCAGTCTTTTCGAAGATTCGACCGGTAGGATATGGGTCTGCACTTACTCCCACACCTGTTACTACGACTATCAAACAGATGCATTTCACCCCTTGACCTTTTCCAATAGCAATAATACCCCGGAATATTTCCAGCAAATCAGGGAAGATAAAAAGGGGAATTTGTGGCTGATGAGCTACAACCGGATTGCCCGTTATGCCCTTTCAGGCGAAAGCAGTCCACATTTCTATCCCGAAGGGGAACAAATAAGCTTGATAGACATCACGATGGACGAAGAGAACGAGCCGATCCTCGCCGGACGTAGCGACCTGTTTTTCTACAAACCGGAGGCAGACAAATTCGTCCGCATCCCAGTACTGACAGAAAAGGAAAAAGGAAATCCGATCAGCCTCACCAGGCTTTGCCTCGTGCCAGACTGGGGAATACTGATCGGAACAGACCGGGCGGGACTCAAATTTTACGATCGGAACAGTCGGAACACGGAAACGATCATCCCGGACATACAAGTTCGCGACATCAAGCAGTGCAATGAGAATACTTACTGGATCGCATCCGAATCCGGTGTCTATATCTTGAATATGACAGACCGGAGTATTACGCACCTGCAAAAATCTCTGACAAACGAATATACGATTTCCGACAATGCGGTCTATTCAATCACAAAAGACCGTGAAGGAGGAATATGGGTTACCACCTTTTTCGGTGGAATCAACTATCTGCCCAAAGAATATATCCCGTTTAAATATTTTATCGGAGGGAAAACCCATCCGGGAATGCCGGGAAATGCCGTACGTGAAATCTGTCCGGACCAGTACGGCAACCTTTGGTTAGGAACGGAAGATAACGGAATCAACCGCTATAGCCCGGCTACCGGCGAGATCACGAACTTCTCCCGTACCAACCCCGCCCATCCACTTTCGGCAACCAATATCCACGGCCTACTTGCCGACGACAGCCGGTTGTGGGTAGGAACTTTCAACACCGGAATCGATCTGTTGGACATTCCTTCCGGGAAAATCATCAAACGATATACCCGGAGTAATACCGATAACCTGCTACCGTCAGACTTCATACTCTGCTTTTGCAAACTCTCTGAAGACGAAATCCTGATCGGAACCTCCGAAGGGCTTGTCCTCTTCCGTAAAAAAGAAGAATGTTTCATCCCTTGGGGAACAGAGATCAAGTCGATGGTACGTCAAATCTACAAAGACAGCAAAGGGGATATCTGGGTGGCAACCACCTCCGGAGCTTACCGCTACTCCAAAACCGAAAAGAAGTTCGCGCATTATACATCCAACCGTGAGCGGTCGCAGACTATCGGCGACAACAACGTGACTTCCATATTCGAAGACTCGAAAAACAGAATTTGGGTGGCGACCGTCTATGGTTTCTCCCTCTACAACGAGATATCCGATTCATTCAATCGCATCACGGTTGAAAACGGACTGCCCAGCAATATCGTACACCGTATCCTGGAAGATGACGAACATTTTTTCTGGATTGCAACGGCCAACGGACTGGTTCGTTTTAACCCCGAAACATACGTGATGAAAACTTTCTCATACACGGATGGCCTACCCGAAGCGCAATTCAACTATTGTTCCGCTTACAAGATGCCGGACGGGACCATGTATATGGGAACGATCAACGGAATGATCGCCTTTAATCCGCGTGATTTTAAAGAGGATGTTTATTCTCCATCGGTATGCATCACCCGCATAGATGTTCAGGACGACCGCATCGGCGCCCCTAAATATAATGTCAACCGGATTTTGGAAAGCGGAGAATTGAAACTCCCACATAACCGTTCCACCTTTACCCTTTCGTATGTGGCATTGAGCTACACCTCGCCGGATGCGATCCAGTATGCCTATCGCCTGGACGGAAGTGACAAGGACTGGATCTATATGAAGCAGAATAAAGACGTGACCTTTGCAAACCTGTCACCCGGAGATTATGTTTTCCGGGTAAAATCGACCAACAGCAGCGGGGTTTGGCAGGATAACGAGACGACTCTCCGAATTACGGTAACACCGCCATTCTGGGCTACCGGATGGGCATATCTTATTTATTTCCTGACCGTATGCCTCTTGATCGTACTTTGGTATTACTACAAAAAAGCCAAACTGGAAGAGAAGCACCGCATCAACCGTGAAATATTCGAAACCAAAAAGGAGAAAGAACTTTACGATGCAAAGATACAGTTCTTCACCTTTATTACACATGAAATACGGACACCGCTCACATTGATAAAAGCCCCGTTAGAAAAGATCCTTCGTTCGGGAGATGGAACGCCCGCCACACAGGAGAACTTACGGATCATCGAGAAAAACACCGGACGGCTGTTAGACCTCAGCAACCAGTTATTGGACTTCCGCAAGACGGAAAGCCGCGGGTTCAAGCTGAATTATGTCACGACCGATGTCGTTCTCTGGCTGGAAACGATCCTGCATCCGTTCCGCCCGGCTTTCGAACAAGGAAACAAGCATTTTACAGTCAAACTTCCGGAGCTGCCTTTCGAAGCCAGTTTAGACAGGGAGGCATTCTCCAAGATCGTCAGCAACTTAGTCAGCAACGCGCTGAAGTACTCGGACAGCCGGATATCGCTCGAACTGCTCCCTCCTTCGGGCGAAGAACGCATGTTCACCCTACTCGTCACCAATGACGGACATCTGATACCCGACAGTGAAACCGAAAACATATTCAATCCGTTCTATCGCCTCAAAGAAACAGAAAACCGACAGGGAAGCGGTATCGGTTTATCGCTAGCCCATTCTTTGGCTGAATTCCACCGTGGCAGACTGTTCTATCGGCAAACACCGGACGGCTTGAACCAGTTTGTCCTAAAGCTGCCGGAACAACAGGAAGACAGTTACCGGATCGCTGCCGGAAACGAGAAAGAGAAAGTGGAAATGGTCACGTTGACCGAAACCGGCAAATCGGTGATCTTGATTGTCGAGGACCAGGATGATATGCGCCATTTCATCGCTCGCGAACTGGCGGAAATGTATCAAGTAGTAGAAGCTGAAAACGGGAAAGTAGCTCTCGATCTGGTTCGTAAGAATACGGTCAACCTGATCATCAGCGATGTCATGATGCCGATCATGGACGGCTTCGAACTTTGCAACGAAGTGAAAAACGACGTCAATGTCAGCCATATCCCATTTATCCTGCTGACGGCACAACACAACCTGCAGTCACGCCTGAAGGGACTGAACACAGGAGCCGATGCCTATATGGAGAAACCTTTCTCCATCGAACTACTGACGGCCCAGGTTAGTAACCTTTTGAAAAGCCGTGAGCTACTGAACAAAACTTATTTGGAGAAACCGTTCACCCCAGTAGCCTCTCTTGCTGTTTCACAGGTGGATGATATTTTTCTTCACAAACTGAACGATTACTTGGAAGAGAACCTCAGCAATGAAGCCCTCTCCGTTGAGATGCTTGCCGATACGATGGGAATGAGCACTTCCAGTCTCTACCGCAAGGTCAAAGGCTTGTCCGGTCTCTCTCCTAACGACTTCATCCGCATCGCCCGCTTAAAGAAAGCGATCCTGCTAATGCAGAACGGAGAGAACCGCATCAGCGAGATCGCTTTCCAAGTCGGCTTTTCGTCACCTGCCTACTTCTCCACCTGCTTCCAGAAGCAGTACGGGAAGACGCCGTCGGAGTATCTGAAACAGGCGGGAACGAAGTAAGGCAGTGTATTATCACTCAGCCACCGGGAAAGCAGAAATCCTCAACCTTGCCGCTCCCATAGGGACCAAGGTGATTTCATCCAGGCGGTTGGACTTGCGAGCGTTTTCGTATGGAAGGACTCCGCATAATCCGTATTCGTCAATTTTCCACTCCGGCACCAAACGTCCCTGAGCCTTAAATTCCATCGGGACGGAAGAGAGAGTGAAAGGATTGTTGTCCGACGGCCAGTTTCTACGTTGCAACGTGATAGGTGACTGGACTCTCAAGGCATAATTCCACGGGCTTGCAGGCAGAATCTCGAATGTCGGCCATGCGGAAGCATCCGCTCCTTCCTGCCATTTGGAATCCCAAACGGCGGTTTCGGTACTGGGCATTTGCTTGTATTCTTCCTCTACTCTCAAAGACAGGGTAAGCGGACCGTAATCGACACTGACACTGTTCTTATTTACCTGCCACTGGCGAACGGCATATTCCATCGGAAGGTTCAGGACAACCTCATCGCCATCTTTCCATTCCCGTTCGATACAAGCGTATGTTCCGGGAGCGAACTTCGTCTGCTGAGGTTTCCCATTGATCAGGACAGAAGCATTTTTACACCAAGCAGGGATGCGGAGATAGAAGGGGAAAGATACATTTTCGGATGTTCCGACCGTAAAACGTGTCATTTCCTCAAACGGATAATTCGTCTGTTCATGTAAGGTGATTTCCGTTCCGTCGCCCACCTTTACATTTGCCTTACAAGAATTATATAAAACGGCGGCTACCCCGTTGTCCGGCGTCGCCAACACCAAATGTTCGACATAATAGGGCCAGCCGAAACCATGATTGTGTTGGCAGCAACGACTGCTGAACGGGTTCATGGCCAAGAACGGGCCGGAATTATCCAATCCCGGATGATGATTGCGTGAATCGCTGATCGCCATATTCGGACAAGTCAGATAACGAAGTGCCCGGTAATCAGGCATCAAAGAAGCCGGATAACTATTGAACGCGACATCTTCGAGGTGATCGGCCCAATAAGGATCACCACTGATCAGAAGCATGATCTCGTCGGATGCCATCTGCTCCACAAAACCACAAGTCTCCGTTCCCTGGCGAGGATCGAAAAATCCGATACGAGCATTCTCGTCCGCCCCGAACATTCCACCGGGAACCTGGCCGAAAGCACGGCGTATCAAACTCTGGACATTATAGCTGGCAGCCAACATCGCCGAGTCTCCTGTAAACAGATAATAGGTGGCAGGTTCACGGAAACACTGAGCGACATTCACATTGTGCCAGTTCGGAAGCTGAGTCGATTTTGTCCAGTCTGCCGTATTCCGGTGAATCTTTTCGGCCAACGGAAGAAGCGACTCGTCACCCGTACGGTTATATAGCCAGACCACGCTCCAAAGATTATCCCCTCCACGGCTATTTTCCCAGTAACTTGACAGGAAAGCGTCATCGGAAACCGTTTGCAGATAGTGACAATAGCGGGTCATGAAGTCGATCACCCGATTATCGTTCGTATATTCATGATAGGATTGCATGATCCAGAGGACGATCATGTTCGGCCAAAAATCCTGCTTGCCGTTATTCAGATGCACCGGTCCAAAATTACCATCCGCCCGCTGACTGGCCAGAATGGCTTCTATCCAGAATTTCGTTTCTTTCAACAAAGCCTCGTCTTTCAAGGCATACGCCATATTACCATACCCACGCAGCCAGTAAGGTACTTCTTCCCAACCCCATTCGCCTCCATTTTTCAACCAGGCGTTGTTTCCTTTTTGCAGCCAAGCGCTAATCTCCCCCAAATGACCGCAAAGTCCGTCCTTCTGTAATTCGATTTGCCGACGTATCCAGCCTTCAGGCTCGATACTTCCGGCGGGCAGCTTGATAAATTGCAATGGTTGCAACGGGGCCCGGTTACTTACATAATAGTCATTACGAGAGGCTGTGGACAAACGTTCCATCGTCCGAATCTCTTGCGTCTGTTTACCTGCACACGACGCCAACAGAATTGAGAAAAGTAAAATCGTCTTTTTCATGCTTATCAGATTTATTGGACAAAGGAAAGGAATCCGACAGAAAAACATGATAAGAAATCAATCAAAAACATATAAAAATCGTTCTATCACTTCCTCCTGATGAAAAAGCAATAGAACGATATAAAATCTTTTGGTTACTTCTCTTTCAAGAGAAAAGCAACAATCACTTTCTTAACTGGCACACTCCGTAATACAACAGACGGAGTACAACCGACAACCCGTAAAAGCCACACGTGATGAGCAGCATCCACAACGATTGTGTCCAAAGCTCGGACCAACTTGTACCGTATGTGATGATAGAGATAATGTTCATCAGATAGGCGAGCGCGATACAGACACAGAATATCTTGATTTCCGTTTTTTGTCTCTTTACAGATAATACGATTTCTTTCATAATCATGCAAAATTTAGATACGGTATTTTATATTCATCCGGGAAAGTAATCACCCGTCCTTCATCAATCGCCTGCAAACCCAACAAACCCAAAACAGAAGAATAGTAAGCTTCTTCCACCAAGTTAGGAGCTGGTTTTCCGGTAATGGCCGCTTCACAGAAAGCGGTAACCAACTCGATAGAGCCGTCGCCGGCAGCACCTACCGATGACTGTCCGCTGATCGTTGTGACATTATCCATGATCAGATGTCCCTTGTTTACCGATGCAGTTTCAGGCACCCAACTCGGGCCGGCAAATGAAACATTGTCGAAGATCTTATGTTCGATCTGATTGATCAACTGCATGATACCAGGAGCAGGTTCGACTTCTTCAAAATAATATTTACCTTTTTCCGGTTCCATTGTGCCCTTACTTCCCATGATCTCTTCTTCAAGGCCATAAAACTTGTTGGCAATCATTGACTCATAGGTCATCTTCACACCGTTCGGATAATGGTAAATCAAATTGATGCTGTCATACACTTCGCGGCCATCCTTCCAATAGACGATATCCCCCATGCCAGCCACCTTTTCAGGAAGCATCCGGAGCGCCCAGTTTCCGACCTGCAACTGATGGGTGGCCAACTCCGTTACCAAGCCACATGAATATTCCTTATATAAGCGCCAGTTGATCTTACGTTCCAAATCGGGAGAAGGAACGGGACGGCGCCAGTCGTTATTACGGAACCAATACGCCCGTATCGAGTTTATATCTCCCAACAAGCCGGCATGAACCATTTCCATCGCTTTTATATATTTCGGATCATATAAGCGCTGCTGGCCAATAAACATCACTTTACCGGATTCTTTAAACACATTATACATATCCAGACAGTCGGCACACGTCATCGCCATCGATTTCTCGCAAAAGACATGCTTTCCGGCGTGCAAAGCATCTATCGTTATATGCGCGTGTTCGTACAGCGGAGTCGCGATCATAACGGCCTGTATATCCTTATCTTCCAAAACCTTTCGGTAATCATCATACGTCTTAGCCTGGGGATAGATAACCGAAGCGGCTTTCAGATTAGGAGGATAATTATCACACAAGGCAACCACATCAGCATACGGAATCGTCTTCAGGTTGTTCAAGTGATATTGTCCGCGTGAACCTGTACCGATAAATCCGATCCGCACTTTCTCCTTTGCGATCTGCACCTTATCGTCGGCACTACAGGACTGCAACCAGGGAAACGCGGAAAGCAGTGCACCGCCTCCACCAATCATTCCCAACTCCTTGAAGAAGTCCCGCCGGCTTAAATTGACTGAATTCTCATCATTTTTCATAACTTATATACATGTTTTTCATAAATATCAAATTGAGACGCGATTACCGGAACACGCTCGTCGTCGCAGATCATAAAGGCAGTTGTCAGAATCTCCGCCACCACCGGATCTTTCGACACCACCGACACCATTTTCTTATCCTCCACGAATGTTCCCGTATGCGGGTTCACGATATGACGCGGATGGGAAGGCATATTTCCCGATGTCGATAGCGAACTGTCACACAACTTCAAATCAGCAATCCGCTCTTTCGTAAACGGATTGTCAAGACCCACCGGCCAATATTCGCCGCACGGATGCGTACCGACCGCCAGAACCGAACTATTTCCGAAATTGACAAGCGCCTTACCAATCCCGTTTTCTTCCAACAGTTCCCGTATTTTAGCAAGCGCATATCCTTTCCCGTACCCGCCGAGATCAATGTGTAAAGATTCAGAAAAGAAAAAAATGCTTTTATCTTCTTCCGTCAGCAATACCTGGTCGAATCCCTGCAAAGTTATATCGAAATATCCTTCCGTCAGCTCATTGTAACGCTTGCAGTTCAACAATATATTCCAAAGCTCTTCCCCCACCGTCACCGGGTAGTGCCCGGCTTCCCGGTTAACAAATGAAACCTCACTCTCCGGATCGAACCGGTTCAGCATTTTATCTAATCGCTGCACTTCCGATTCGACCTTTTCCCAGACCGTACCAAGAAGACGGGGATCACTGCCGACCATCAAGATGTCGAACTGCGTTCCCATTACCGACGACATAGATCCATGGAAAAGCCCGGAAGCCGCATAATAGTTAGAATAAGCCATTTGTTACTTGTTATTTTTTACATGGTTCAAAGAGGTGCGCGTACACACTCTGCAAATATAGGGGATTTGTTCGTTTCACAAATAGAATTAGGCAACCTTTTTCTCAAAAGGTTGCCTAATTAGCGTTTATTTTCGTTTAAAATTACAGATTCTCTTACTTCCTGAAATTCACCGGAACTATGTATTGTACCCGAACCGGCTGTTTACGATACTCACCTGGGAGCCATTTGGGGGAACTTTTGATGATGCGCAAAGCCTCCGTGTCCAACTGCTCATCTCCGCTGGAACGTAAAACCCGAACATCATTGACCGAACCATCCCTTTCAATGATGAAAGCAATAACCGACCGGCCTTCTTTATCCAGCCCCTCAGGTATCACACTTGTTATGTAATCCATGAAGCCTTCCGCCCCTTTCCCCTGGAAATCCGGCATTTTGTCCGGCAAAGTGAAAACTTCCGTTCGCAATCGATCCTCCAATCTGCGTTTCTCCCGTTCATAATATTCCTTTTCGGTCATTCCTTTTAGCAGAACTTCGGGGACAGGAGTCTTGACGGCACGTTCCAGTTCCTCCGGCTTATCCGAAAGATAAAACTCCGTCATCATCCCAATTTTTCTTCCAAACCCGACATCTCCCAAACTCACATCATAGAAGAAACGGTATCGGCCTGCCCGATTAGGATGCACATCCGGATAAAGATCGGCCACGAACTCCCAGCGTTCTTCATTGCTTACGCCATACTCCGTATCGAGAAAAATGTTATTAATCGGCAATTCACGCCAGGTACCATCAACATCCTCATAAGTGATGACATAGCGGGTACCACAATGCAGCAACTCACCGCTATGATTATATATAATGAATTTCACCTTGTCAGCCTCCGTCGAATAGACGGTATATTCCGGCCGAATCGAAACACCGGCCACGTCATTCACCCCTTCCTCATCATTTAAGACAGCTTCCCTCGATCCTGTAAAGCGAAAAGCAGGAGAATCCATGACCTTCTCGCGAAACTCTTGTTGCTTCTCTGGTGTATTAACCATCAAATCAATTTGTATATCATGAATACAGACTCCAGCACTTTGTACGTTTTTCATGACCGGAGTCCCTTCCAATTCTCTCCAACGCCTGACCAACTCGTCATTGATCCGAAGCAATTCTTTCTGCGTATAGCACAAACCCGGTTCGATGATGAAATCAACCATTCCCAACTCTTTTTCCAACCGTTTGCGGACAACAAGCGAATCTCCCTTAATCTGAATAACCAACCTTCCGGAATCATCCAGATAAACACCGCCGATGTAATCCGGGCAACTCTTGCTATCAACCGAAAAAGCCTTACCGCCTGAAATATCATCGCCATAAAGACACTCCATCTTTTTCAGGATTCTCATCGACACACCTTCGTTCTTTTCCCTCAAACACTCCGAGACCTTGACCTCTTCCTGCTTCTCCGAAACGGTCTGCTTGCAAGATTGAAAGACAATCATTACACACAAGGCACACAACGGAAGAATGATGTATCTCAGTAGGTACCCCATGATTTCTCCTTTCTTAAAAGGTTTTTCTATTAGCATTCTTCGTTTACAACTCAACCTTCGCCAAGCAGAATTCCGGATTCACGACGATAGCATAAACGTCGTTTCCACTCGGAGTTGCGCCGATCCGGAGTATTGGCATCTTCAAATCTTGTATTTGCAGGAGATTCCCTTCATAATCATATACGAAGATGGTTTTCGGAAGTTTCGTTTCATCCCTGCCGATAGCCGATTCGTCAACTGGGTCCGTTTTATAGTCGCGTTGCAGCGTGACGATATAATCTTTTGTCCATACGACTTGGGCTGCGTTCATTTTCGTCCGATCCGGCTTGATGCTATTTCCGGTTTGCTGGTAAGTCTGCTTTCCCCTTTTTTCCCATAAAAGCTCAAAGTTGTCTCCCTTCTTTTGGTAAGCTGCCATATAGTTGATGTAGAACGGAACATAAAGCAGCAATTCCTTTTCCGGATGATAGGCCAAAGTCCCCTGTGCCACATCGAATAGGTTCTCTATTTCTCCCTCAAACAACGGTTTACCCAAATACTTTCCTTTGTAAAGAAACGGCTGCGCTTTCATCGGGTCAAAAGCGAGCAAGTCGTTAGGCGTGACGGCAATCAGCGGCATTTTCCTTGCAGTCTCTTTTTCCTCTTGCTTGAGTAAAGCCGGACGGCCCGATTTCAGATTGTCCATCGAATAGGTATGCAGCTGATTCTTGCTGATATCCCCCACCAAAAGCAGGTCGTTGTTAGCCACACTATAGGTAGCCATCGAAAACTCTCCGGGGCCTTGTCCGCGCCGGACACATTTGCCAACCTCTTTATAACTCTTTTTATCAATTATATGTGCTTGTTCCTCTTTCCCGAAGGGGTCCGTCCAGATCAAATAATTGTCCGAGACAAATATTTCGCCAGGGAAATTCGTGGTGATATCATCATAAACAATTGTAACAGCCGCATCCTTACACACCACCTCATGCGCTGCTCGAGAATGAGAGGCAAACAAAACGAAACAGACGATTAAAGAAAGAAAATAGATTTTTTTCATAACGCAATTATTTGAAAGTTAATATGCAACAAATATACGCCTTTTACATAACAAAAAAACACCCACATGAAAAAATCAAAGCGAAAGCAGTGCCAAGCCTGTTACATTTTATTGGCACAAGAGTTCCACTGGCATGGCACTCCCGTTTCATGGGCAGGAAACAGTAGTTCCATAGGTAAGAAACGACCGTTACATAGGCAGGGAACAACACCTGCACTGCTATCTCCTCACCCTTTTGATGCCTCCGAGGCTGAAAAAAGAAACCAGCCATTCGTTTATTACAAGATAATAGCTTACATTTGCATCTAAAAGTATTATCTAAAATCTATGATTCCGATGAGTACACAAATTAGTAAAAGCCTGATAGCGCTTTTCTTTTTAGGAATGTTCGTAACCGGTTGCAATACCAACATAAAGCAAACGGCCGATAACGATATCAAATTCGATTCTATCCGGGTGGATAAGACCTATCATCTGCTGGATAATCCTGATAATCCCAATTGTAACCTGCAATTGAGCTTCACCTATCCCGCCAAATTTTCCGATAAAGAGATCCTGAAAAAGGTACAAAATGACTTCGTCCTCTCCTATTTCGGCGAGAATTACGAGAACCTGCCTCCGGAAGAAGCGGTCGCCAAGTACACGGAAGATTATCTGAACAACTATAAAGAGCTGGAAGCTGATTTCAAGGCGGAATTGGAAAAGAAGGACGATTTGCCGGTCGGGGCCTGGTTCTCTTATTTCGAAATGTCGTCGGATGAAATCGTCTACAACCAGAATGACATCCTGAGCTATACCGTAAGTTTTGAAAACTATACAGGCGGCGCACACGGTTCGCATGCCTACAACAACCATGTGATCAACCTGAAAACAGGCAATGCAATCACGGAAGAAGATATTTTCATCGAGAACTTCCAGGACAGTCTCGCACAGATATTGATCGATCATATTGCCAAACAAAACAAGGTAGAGAATCCGAAAGACTTGGAAAACATAGGTTTCTTCAGTGTCGAAGAAATCTTTCCGAACGGTAATTTCCTGGTCGACGGAGACGGTATCACATATACCTTTAATGAATATGAAATCGCCGCTTACGTGGTAAGAGAAACAAATGTATTCTTACCCTATGCGGAAATCCAATATCTATTGAAGAAAGACAGCCCGATTTATCAATTGACAATGGACAATTGACAATTAAAATACAATAAAATCCTACACATAATAATCTATGGATAACAACGCAACATCCTCTCCCCAATTGTCAATTGTCAATTATCAATTGGGGGTTCTAAAGTCTTACTTTCCAACGCTGACCGATACGCAAAAGCTACAGATAGATGCCCTGTTCGACTTATACTCAGACTGGAATTCCAAAATCAATGTAATTTCACGCAAAGATATAGAGAACCTGTACCTGCACCACGTGCTTCATTCTTTGGGTATCCTGAAAATGCTGAAATTCAAAGAAGGATCAACAGTGATGGATATCGGTACGGGAGGAGGTTTTCCCGGCATACCACTTGCTATCCTGCTTCCTGAAGTACGGTTTCATTTAGTAGACAGTATCGGGAAAAAGATCAAAGTCGGACAAGCCGTAGCCGAAGCGATCGGTTTGAAAAACGTCACTTTCCGCCATTGTCGTGCCGAAGAGGAAAAACAATTATTCGACTTTGTCGTGAGCCGTGCCGTCATGCCGCTGGCCGATCTGGTAAAAATCGCCCGTAAGAATATAAAGAAGGAACAACAAAATGCACTTCCTAACGGTTTGATTTGTCTGAAAGGAGGAGAGTTGCAGCATGAAATATTGCCATTCCACAAGCAAGCTGTCAGCCTCAACCTGAGTGACCATTTTAAAGAAGAATTTTTCCAAACTAAAAAAGTTGTTTACGTACCGTTATGATTACAATAAAATCGTTTGAGTTCAATTATTTCCAGGAAAACACATTCCTGCTGTATGATGATACACGCGAGGCCGTACTGATCGATTGTGGTTGCTGTCGCAAGGAAGAGGAAAAGGAGTTAACCGACTTTATCCTCGAAAACAAGTTGACATTAAAGCATTTGCTCTGTACTCATCTTCACGTGGATCACGTATTCGGAAACGGTTTTATATATAAGACATACGGTTTGAAACCCGAAGCGAACAAGCAGGATGTCGAGAAACTGCCCTCTCCGGACGAACAGGCCAAATTGTTCGGACTCCGTCAGCTGGTCGAGAATGTCCCGGTTGAAAAATATATCGTAGGAGGCGAGACCATCAAGTTCGGCACATCCGAACTTCAAGTGCTGACAGTTCCCGGACATTCACCCGGCAGCGTCGCTTTCTATAACAAAAAGAACGGCTTTGCGATTGTCGGCGATGCACTGTTTGCCGGAAGTATCGGCCGTACCGACCTTTGGGGTGGAAACCAGGAGGTATTGGTTGCCGCCATCCGCGACAAACTCCTTTCGCTTCCCGACGAGACAGTAATCTATCCGGGGCATGGACCGGAAACAAGGGTCATCGATGAGAAGTTCAATAATCCCTATTTGTAATTGACAATTAAGAATTAATTCATAAATCATAAATCACAATATTATGGACACAAATAAATTTGTAAACCGCCACGTTGGTATCTCGGCAGAAGACATACCTTCCATGCTGCAAGCCATCGGCGTCAAGTCGGTTGACGAACTGATCGATCAGACCATCCCGTCCGACATCCGTTTGAAAGAGCCGCTTAACCTTCCCGAACCCATGACGGAACGTGAGTTCGCAGAACACATCTCGGAGTTGGCATCCAAAAACGAAGTCTTCACTTCTTATATCGGAATGGGTTGGTATGACACAGTATGTCCGGCTCCTATCCAACGTAACGTATTTGAAAATCCGGTTTGGTACACTTCCTACACTCCGTACCAGGCAGAAGTTTCACAAGGACGTCTGGAAGCATTGTTGAATTTCCAGACTGTTATCGCGGAACTGACCGGCCTTCCGCTGGCCAACTGTTCCCTGCTGGACGAAGCGACAGCAGCAGCCGAAGCGGCAACCATGTTCTACGGTAGCCGTAGCCGTGCACAGGTAAAAGCAGAAGCCAATACGTTGTTTGTCGACGAAAACGTATTCGCCTCTACACTGGCCGTTATCAACACTCGCATGATCCCGCAAGGCATCAAGGTCGTTGTGGGTGATTACAAAACATTTGAATTCACACCGGATGTATTCGGGGCTATCGTCCAGTATCCGAATGCCGACGGTTTGATCGAAGATTATAAAGAATTCATCGTGCGTGCCAATGCCGGTGGAGCACGTGTCGCCGTTGCTGCCGACCTGATGAGCCTTGTCCTGCTGACTCCTCCGGGAGAATGGGGCGCAGACGTCGTATTCGGGAGCAGCCAGCGTTTCGGTATCCCAATGTTCTACGGCGGCCCGTCTGCTGCATTCTTCGCAACGAAAGACGAATACAAGCGTTCCATCCCCGGACGTATCATCGGCATTTCCAAAGATGCCTATGGACACGCGGCCTATCGCTTGGCTTTGCAAACACGCGAACAGCATATCAAACGTGAAAAGGCAACTTCCAATATCTGTACCGCCCAAGCCTTGCTGGCCACGATGGCAGGTTTCTACGCCGTTTACCACGGTGCCGAAGGCCTGAAGAACATTGCCGGTCGTATCCACGCTTCTGCCGGTTTCTTGGCAGGCGAACTGGAAAAACTGGGCTACAAACAATTGAACAAAGACTATTTCGACACGTTGAAAATCCAGTTACCGGAACAAGTATCCATCAATGCACTCCGCGAGATCGCATTGGAATGCAAGGTAAACTTGCGTTACTTCGAGGCCGGACAAATCGGTATCAGTTTGGACGAAACGACCGGTCCGACCGATATCGGCGTATTGCTGTATATCTTCGCCGGTGCAGCCGGAAAGGATTACATGCTGCAAGAAGCCGTTCCTGAAAAGACTTATTTCGATCCGAAGTTCACCCGTACTTCCGTCTTCCTGCAGGAAGACGTATTCAAGAAATATCATACTGAAACGGAGCTGATGCGTTACATCACCCGCCTGGGACGCAAGGATGTTTCACTAGCCCAGTCCATGATCTCCTTGGGTTCTTGTACAATGAAACTGAACCCGGCATCATCCATGCTTCCGCTCAGCCGTCCGGAATTCATGAATATACACCCGTATGCACCGGAAGACCAGGTCGAAGGCTACACGGAACTGATTGAAAACTTATCGGCCTACTTGTGCGAGATCACCGGATTCAAAGGCTGTACACTTCAACCTAATTCCGGAGCAGCCGGCGAATATACAGGTTTGCGCGTAATCCGGGCTTACTTGGAAAGCATTGGGCAAGGACATCGCAACATCGTTCTGCTTCCGGCTTCCGCTCATGGTACAAACCCGGCAAGTGCGATCCAGTGCGGTTTCACGACTGTCACGGTAAAATGTGACGACAAGGGTAATATCGATTTGGAAGATTTCCGGGCAAAAGCCGAAGCCAACAAAGACAACTTGGCTGCCAGCATGATCACCTATCCGTCTACCCACGGTATCTTCGAAGTGGACATCAAAGAAATGTGCAACATTGTTCACGCTTGCGGCGGTCAGCTGTATATGGACGGTGCCAACATGAATGCACAGGTCGGCCTGACTAACCCGGGGACTATCGGTGCAGACGTCTGCCACCTGAATCTGCATAAGACCTTCTCTTCTCCTCACGGTGGAGGCGGTCCCGGTGTCGGTCCGATCTGCGTTGCCGAACACCTCGTTCCGTTCCTACCGCAACACCCGGTATTATGGGGTAACGGCCTGAACACAGTCTCCGCTGCACCTTACGGTAGCGCGGGCATTCTGCCGATCACATATGCTTACATCCGCATGTTGGGAACAGAAGGATTGGAAACGGTCACCAAGACCGCAATCCTGAATGCGAATTATCTGGCGGCTAAATTCAAAGACACTTACGGAATCGTTTACACAGGTGCTACAGGCCGCGTCGGTCACGAACTAATCCTGGAATGCCGCACGGTAAAAGAACGTTCAGGCATTGATGAAGGCGATATCGCCAAGCGTCTGATGGATTTCGGCTACCACGCTCCTACTCTTTCCTTCCCTGTTCACGGCACCTTGATGGTCGAACCGACCGAAAGTGAAAGCAAGGCCGAACTGGACCGTTTCGTCGAGGTATTGGAATGTATCTGGAACGAAATCAAGGAAGTGGAAGAAGGCAAGGCTTCGAAGGAAGATAACGTATTAAAGAACGCTCCTCATCCCGAATACGAAGTGACAGCCGACGAATGGAAACACGAGTATCCACGCAGTAAAGCCGCCTTCCCGCTGGAATGGTTGCACGACAGCAAGTTCTGGATCAACGTAGCCCGCGTAGACAATGCGTATGGCGACCGCAACCTGATCCCGACACTTTGCGCATGCGAAATTTAATATAAACCGGTATAACGCAAACGGCACGAAAACGCAGCTCTTATTTTCTCATCTGCTTTCCCCGCCGTTTGCGTTATTTTTTTTAATAACAAACAATAAATTCAATGAACACTACAACTAAAGAGAAAATCAGATTCAGCAAAGCATTTTGGGTAGCAAATACCGTTGAACTCTTCGAACGTGCCGCCTACTACGGCGTCTTCATCGTAATCACCCTCTATCTTAGCCGGATTCTCGGATTCAATGACATTCAGGCAGCCGGTATCGCCGGTGTCTTCTCCGCCTGCCTCTACCTGTTTCCCACGTTTGCCGGAGCTCTTGCCGACAAGATCGGCTTCCGCAACTCCATGTTAATCGCTTTCTCCTTGCTCACTTTCGGATATCTGGGACTGGCCGTCTATCCGACTTGGCTACAGTCTGCCGGATTAGTGCAATATGGAACGACCACCACTTTTACCGGACTGTTGGAAAGCAACCTGCAATATGGAATCATCCCGATCATGATCCTGATCGTATGCGGTGGTGCTTTCATCAAAAGCGTGATTTCCGGTACAGTAGCCAAAGAGACGACTCCTGAAACCCGCGCCAAAGGGTTCTCCATCTTTTACGCGATGGTCAATATAGGGGCTTTCTCCGGCAAGACGATTGTCAAACCACTCCGCGAAGCTCTCGGAAACGAGGGGCTCATCACACTGAACTATTTCTCCGCTTCCATGACATTTCTGGCTTTACTCGCAATCTGGTTCTTCTACAAGAGCAGCCAGCATAGCGGTGAAGGAAAAACATTCAGCCAAATCTGGCAGGCACTAATAAAAGTCTGCTGCAACGGACGTCTTATCATCCTGATCCTGATCATTACGGGATTCTGGATGGTGCAACACCAGTTATATGCTACAATGCCTAAATATGTGCTCCGCCTGGCAGGCGAAGGGGCTTCTCCTTCGTGGTATGCGAATGTCAACCCGTTGGTGGTAGTACTGACAGTCAACCTGGTTACCCAACTAATGCGGAAAAGAACCGCACTGATGTCCATGACTATCGGGATGTTTATCATGCCGGTATCGGCCTTATGTATGGCTTCCGGAAATATGCTGGACGGCAGTTCGACTATCCTGGGCATGCACCCTGTTGCCTTTATGATGGTAGTCGGCATCGTTTTCCAAGGTCTGGCCGAAACTTTCATCTCTCCACGCTTCCTCGAATACTTCTCTTTGCAGGCTCCGAAAGGAGAAGAAGGGCTTTATCTGGGGTTCAGCCATTTGCACTCTTTCCTTTCTTCTATCTTAGGATTCGGTCTGTCCGGATTCCTGCTAAGCAAGTATTGCCCTGAACCGACCCTGTTCAGTACGCACGAAGAATGGGTAGCCGCAAGCGCCCACGCCCATTACATCTGGTACTACTTCGGAGCAATCGCGCTGGTTTCGGCATTCGCCCTTATCATTTACGGGCAAGTAGTCAAAAGGCTGGATACAAGATAGGAGATATCAATCCAATCACTTGACTTCGACCTGACAAGACTGGTGCAGTTCCTTTTTCCATTTTTGGACAAAGGCAAACCAGTCTTCTTTTGTTTTATAACCGAAAGTTTCTTTCATCGATGTAAAGGTGATGTGGTAAGTAAAAGAAGACCGTCCCTCCGCTCCTATCACATATAGATAATTGGCAGCGTCTTGCGTTTCGTTCTTTATCAGATCGGAAGGCAGGCAAGTGGCAACACCGACCGTCTCCTTTGCATATTTAACCGTATCGTTGACAGGCCAATCTGTTCCCCAACAGGCTACCAGACCTTTATGATCGGAAAAAGAAGAAGAACCTTTTATATTCAGAACACCCGTACTGAACACTTCATTTTTCAGCGGCTCGGCAAAATGCACCTGAACTTCGCAATCCCGATGTCCGGCATACAAAATATAACGGACCGTCATCTGAAGTTCCGAACCTTGATACTGCCAATCAGTCGAAACAATATCCGTAACAGTTCGCACCGGACCGTATGCCCGTATAGTTTCCGCCAGACTGGCAACCGGTTCGATATGGGTCGCTTTCTTTCCATCCCATCCTTTCAAGGCTCCTACGCCGCAACTGTTGCCTACCAACAGGACATCGTCTCCGAAACCACGTGCCAGCTGTTCATCGGTAGGATAAAATTGAGACTCCCGTATTTCGAAACCCTTATTGAACTTGCCGTAAATATCGACAGTCTGTTTCTTGTCGAAATAAATACGATAGGCTACCTGATCCGATTCGAAAGCAGGACCATGATGGTGCAACTGATTATAAACGTTACTAGTCCCCGGAATAGTAAGAGATGAAATCGGGACATGCTTGCCGTTCTTATCGCTCACCAACATCTCGGCATAGACACGGGCAGGATAGGTCCGGTCTGTCTTTTCGGAAGAGAGAACAACTTTCAGCTTCTTGACCGACTGGGCAGGAACGTCCAAAACAAAAGCCAGTTCATCCGCTTTACGGTCACCATCCAAATCATCCAACTGGGAAGGTATTTCCTTCGTTCCGTCCCAGACTGTTGCCGAACGTACACGAAAAGACGGACTCATATCGCTCAGGCGAAGCACTACCGGTTCATCCTGCTTGCCGGTTTTCCATTCATTCGAGACTTCCACGGTACGAACCAATTCTTCCGCCAATACTTTATTCTGAAGGCCTGCGACAAAAAATCCAGTCATACAAAGCATGATCAATGACTTTGTGGTTTTCTGATTAAAATTCATGGTACTATTCATTTTTTTATTGGTCTAACGAAATGCAAAAATACAAAAGATATTCGAAAGGATATGCTCAAAAAAACCTAAAGTGTGCAGATTCCAGACGAAAGTTCTTTGATATAAAGAATGTTTGATTACTTTTGCAAGTCAATATTTAGAAGGTTAATTCGAACAAATATCCAATATAGAAATCTAATATTCCTATTAATATGAGTTTAAAAATTATTGTATTGGCGAAACAGGTTCCGGACACACGCAATGTGGGAAAGGATGCGATGAAAGAGGACGGAACTATCAACCGTGCCGCTCTCCCCGCAATCTTCAACCCGGAAGACCTGAACGCATTAGAACAAGCCCTCCGCTTGAAAGACGCCTATCCGGGAACTACAGTTACTCTGTTGACAATGGGCCCGGGGCGTGCAGCAGAAATTATTCGTGAAGGTTTATACCGGGGAGCAGACGGTGGTTATCTGCTGACCGACCGTGCATTTGCCGGCGCCGACACTTTGGCAACGTCCTATGCGCTTGCCACAGCGATCAAAAAGATAGGTGACTACGATATTATCATCGGAGGACGCCAAGCCATTGACGGTGATACGGCCCAGGTTGGTCCCCAAGTCGCCGAAAAATTGGGATTGACACAGGTCACATATGCCGAAGAAATCCTAAACGTAGATGAAAAGAATCGCAGCATCACAGTGAAACGGCATATCGACGGTGGTGTCGAAACAGTAGAAGGACCGTTGCCTATCGTGATTACGGTCAATGGTTCGGCTGCCCCCTGCCGTCCGCGTAACGCCAAATTGGTGATGAAATTCAAACGGGCATTGGGCGCACAGGAAAAAGCTCCCGCTCCCGCTTGCCATCCGGAAGGCGTATCGGCACTGTCATACCCCGAACTGTATGAAAAACGCCCGTACCTGAATATTCCGGAATGGAGTGTTGCCGATGTAGACGGAGATCTCGCACAATGCGGTTTGTCCGGTTCGCCGACAAAGGTGAAAGCCATCCAGAACATCGTATTCCAGGCTAAGGAAAGCAAGACGCTGACCGGCTCGGACAAGGATGTGGAAGATTTGATTGTTGAACTGTTAGCTAACCACACTATCGGGTAATTGACAATTACATACGGTAAAAAAGATTGAACAATATGAATAATGTATTTGTATATTGTGAGCTTGAAGGTACGACGGTTGCCGATGTAAGCCTCGAACTGCTGACCAAAGGTCGTAAGTTAGCCAATCAGTTGAACTGCCAACTTGAAGCCATCATTGCCGGTTCCGGACTGGAAGGGATTGAAAAGCAGGTAATGCCTTATGGTGTGGACAAGGTGCATATTTTCGATGCTCCGGGTCTGTTCCCGTACACTTCCCTTCCTCATTCTTCTGTCTTAATCAATCTGTTCAAAGAAGAAAAACCGCAGATCTGCCTGATGGGAGCTACGGTTATCGGACGCGACTTAGGCCCCCGTGTTTCTTCTGCATTGACAAGCGGTCTGACTGCCGACTGTACATCCCTCGAAATCGGCTCGCATGAAGACAAAAGAGCTGGTAAAACATACGAGAACCTGTTATACCAGATCCGCCCCGCTTTCGGTGGTAACATCGTGGCGACGATCATCAACCCGGAACACCGTCCTCAGATGGCGACAGTTCGCGAAGGCGTGATGAAAAAGGAAATCCTGGACGCCGATTATAAAGGCGAAGTGGTAAAACATGACGTCGCCAAATATGTTCCGGAAACGGATTATGTCGTAAAAGTCATCGACCGCCACGTAGAAAAGGCCAAGCACAACCTGAAAGGTGCTCCGATCGTAGTAGCCGGCGGTTACGGAATGGGTTCCAAGGAAGGTTTCGATATGTTGTTCGAACTGGCGAAAGAACTTCATGCCGAAGTGGGCGCCAGCCGTGCAGCCGTTGATGCCGGTTTCTGTGACCATGACCGCCAGATCGGCCAGACGGGTGTGACGGTTCGTCCGAAATTATATATCGCTTGCGGTATCTCCGGACAAATCCAGCACATCGCAGGTATGCAGGATGCAGGTATCATCATCTCTATCAACAACGACGAGAACGCTCCGATCAACACGATTGCCGACTACGTAATCAACGGTACCGTTGAGGAAGTGATTCCGAAGATGATTAAGTATTACAAACAGAACAGCAAGTAAAGAGATGGCAAATTATTATACAGACATTCCGGAACTCAAGTATCACTTGAACAATCCGATGATGGAACGTATTTGCGAACTGAAAGAACGCAATTACAGAGATAAAGAAGAGTTCGACTATGCACCGCAAGACTATGCCGATGCAATGGACTCGTTCGACAAGGTGCTTGAAATCACAGGTGAAATCACAGGTGAGATCATTGCCCCCAATGCCGAAGGTGTCGACGAAGAAGGTCCTCACTGCGCAAACGGACGTGTGGAATACGCTTCCGGGACCAAGCAGAATCTGGATGCAATGGTGAAAGCCGGCCTGAACGGTATGACAATGCCGCGCCGTTTCGGTGGTTTGAACTTCCCGATCACGCCGTACACCATGTGTGCCGAAATCGTGGCTGCCGCCGATGCAGGATTTGGAAACATCTGGTCGTTGCAAGATTGTATCGAAACATTATATGAATTCGGAAACGAAGACCAGCACAGCCGTTTCATTCCGCGTATCTGCGCCGGAGAAACGATGTCTATGGACTTGACAGAGCCGGATGCCGGCTCCGATTTGCAGTCCGTGATGCTGAAAGCAACTTTCGACGAAAAAGAAAATTGCTGGTTGCTGAACGGCGTGAAACGTTTTATCACCAACGGAGACGCCGACCTTCATTTGGTTCTGGCCCGTTCGGAAGAAGGGACGAAAGACGGACGTGGCTTGTCTATGTTCATCTATGACAAGCGTCAAGGTGGCGTAGATGTCCGCCGTATTGAAAACAAGTTGGGTATCCACGGTTCGCCTACTTGCGAGTTGGTTTACAAAAATGCGAAAGCCGAACTTTGCGGGGACCGCAAATTGGGTTTGATCAAATATGTAATGGCGCTGATGAACGGTGCCCGTCTGGGTATCGCCGCACAGTCTGTCGGTCTGAGCCAGGCCGCCTACAACGAAGGACTGGCTTACGCAAAGGAACGCAAACAGTTCGGCAAAGCCATTATCGAATTCCCGGCTGTTTATGACATGCTGTCTATCATGAAAGCGAAGCTGGATGCCGGCCGCGCACTGCTGTACCAAACTTCTCGCTATGTAGATATCTACAAAGCATTGGACGACATCGCCCGTGAACGTAAGCTGACTCCGGAAGAACGTCAGGAACAGAAGAAATATGCCAAACTGGCCGACTCTTTTACTCCGCTGGCAAAAGGTATGAACTCCGAATATGCCAACCAGAACGCATATGACTGTATCCAGATTCATGGTGGTTCAGGCTTCATGCTGGAATATGCTTGTCAACGTATCTATCGGGATGCCCGCATCACCTCCATCTATGAGGGTACGACGCAGTTGCAGACAGTTGCAGCCATCCGTTACGTGACCAACGGTTCTTATCTGGCTACCATACGCGAATTCGAGACAATCCCGTGTTCTCCGGAAATGGAACCGCTGAAAGCCCGCTTGGTTGAAATGGCCAATAAGTTCGAAGCCTGCATGAACAAGGTGAAGGAAGCTCAGAACCAAGAATTGCAGGACTTTGTTGCCCGTCGCCTCTATGAAATGGCAGCCGGCTGCATCATGGCTCACCTGCTGATCCAAGACGCGACAAAAGCTCCTGAAATGTTTGCCAAATCAGCTGTCGTATACCTGAATTATGTTGAAGCGGAAGTGGAAAAACACAGCAGCTTTATCTTGAAATTCAATGCTGACGAATTAGCAAGCTACAGACAATAATAGACATTATCTATTTTATAAAAGCCGGATATCTTCTTTTGATTTCCGGCTTTTTCCTTATATTTAGGCTCGTATTAAGCCAATAAGACAACCATCGACTATGAAACAGTACAATCCAGACATCTACCATCGTCACAGTATCCGTTTGAAAGGATATGATTATTCACAGGAAGGGTTATATTTCATCACAATATGTACCCAAAACCATAAACATTTATTCGGCGAAATCAAAAACGTTCCCCACGTAGGGACTGTAGGGGCAGGGTCCGCCTGCCCCAAATCTAATATCAACATCCCCCAAATGATATTAAACCCATATGGTGAAATAATCCAACAATGTTATTGGGATTTGGAACATAAATATCCCAATATCGAATGTTGCGAATATGTTATTATGCCAAATCATTTCCATGCGATTATACAAATCGATCGGGATGCATTTAGGGCGGGCGAACCCCGCCCCTACGTGGTAACACTGGGGCATATTGTGGGATATTTTAAATATCAATCGACAAAAATGATTAATCTACACGGTCAAAAATTATGGCAACGTAATTATTATGAACATATCATACGGGATGAAAAGGCGTATTATAATATATCCAATTATATATTAAACAATCCGGCACAATGGGCATACGACCGATTACGCTAATTCATTGTGGCGATTCCATAATACCCATTGCATACTACCACGAAGCAACAGATATACCAGAAATGCCATCCATAATGCATGGTTGCCCATCATCCCGGAAAAGAGGTAATAGATCAAAAAGAAAGTGCCGGAAGCGACTAACATAGAATAAAGCATCAGGCGGGTGGCTGTCGCACCGATCAGGATGCCATCCCACAGGAAGGCGGCAAAGCCGGCAAGCGGGACAGCCAACACCCAATAGAAATAGGTTCCGGCCTCTTGTATGACAGCAGGATCATTTGTCAGGAGAGACAGAAAACCTTTCCCTCCTACTCCATAAAGCAGGGTAAACGAAAAGGACAGCCCGATTCCCCAGCCAAATAGCAAACGGATCGTCCGGCTAAGAGCTATTTTATTACGGGCGCCGATATAACGTCCCGCCAAAGCCTCGCCCGCATAGGCAAAACCATCCATGATATAGGAGAAAAGCGTAAACAACTGCATCAGCAACGTATTAACAGCCAAAACGATATCCCCCTGTCTCGCACCCGTAGAGGTAAAGAATGTAGTAACCGCCACCAAACAAAGCGTACGAAAGAAAATATCGCCATTCACCTGGAAGAAGCGACGCATAGCGACCTTATCCATGACCTCATGCCAGCAAACACGAATATTCAACCGCTTCCGATAGAATGCGAACCACAGGAATACAGCCATCCCGAAGCCCCCATATTGGGCGATCAGCGTTCCCATCGCAACCCCTTGTACCTTCATGCCGAACACAAAGACGAAGATCAAGCTCGCCACGATATTCACGATATTCTGGGTGATCGCAATAAACATCGGGAAACGGGAATTCTGCATTCCGATAAACCAACCAGAAAAGCCATACAACCCCAACACAGCCGGCGCGCCCCAAATACAAATATTGAAATATAAGGAAGCCAACCGTTCCACCTCATCTGTCGTATCCAGCAGGGAGAAAGCTATCTCTCGTATCGGATACTGGAGCAAAAGCAAAGCCAGAGAAATCAGAATCCCGACACCGACCGACCGGAACAAAACCCTCGTTACTTCCAGGAGATCCCGTCTCCCCAGAGCTTGCGAAGTCATCCCGCTCGTTCCCATCCGCAAAAAGCCGAACAGCCAGTAAATAATATTGAACAACATTCCCCCTACCGCAATCGCCCCTATATAAGAAGCAGCCCCCAAGTGCCCGACAATCGCCACATCGACCAATCCCAACAAAGGGACCGTTATATTGGAAACGATAGAAGGAAGCGCTAACTGAAGTATCTTTTTATTCATTATTCATCATACCTATAAAAAAACTATTCCTAACTTTGTCGGCAAAGTTACAGATTACTTTATAAATAACCAGGGCAACCAAACTCATAAAGTGCCCATCTACTTTTGCCACCGATACGGACAAACGTATATAAGTGCTTTTGCAAGAACAACTACCATACTATCATAATTGTCTGTATATTGTTTTAAAACAATACGTTACTGCATGACAGTTGCCGTTTTATACTATCATTCATCTATCATAACTATCATGGTAAAAAACACTAACATACTGTGTATCAATCTACGATAAAAATAAAGACCAATCAGGAATAGGTGCAAAACAGGTTAAAAACGATATCTTTTTTCATCAAGACTGGCTTTTCTTTTGCCAAAAACAGCTTGGAAAGCTATTCGGGACCCGGATGTCTGTGCCTCTTACATCCGGGTGTGTGAGAGGTGCAGACCCGGATCTTCGGGGATTCCTACCGGAGGTGCAGGAATGTTTATCTGCCATGTCAGAGACACTTTTATGTCCTGTTTTTACATCTTATCCGGCGGAAAAAGGCGTTTTTTTCAAATGGTCCTCTTTGGGGCGATGGCTGTTTTTGTCTCATGCAAACATAAGCAGCATATTACCAGACATATAAACAAATCCATAGGTAAAAAGCATGATAGATACATAGTCCTTTGATCCAGGTCTGCATACTCTATCTACGGAAGCTATTTCTCAAATCTTCGATTGAAGGAAGAAAGAACGAGACACCTCCGATCATCCCGACCAATACACCTCCGATCATAAAGGTATTGCCGATCCCGATTGTATCCGCCAAAAACCCCGTACTCAACAACCCAATCATGGAAGGAAACATATTGACACTCATATAGAAAGAAAACACACGCCCCATTACCACCGGATCGATACGGGCCTGGACTACAGTCGTGAAAGACGCCATATAAAGGGAACCTGATATTCCGCCGATAGCCGTCAACAGGACAAATAACGGATATCCGGAAACCGGTAAGATTCCAGACAGCACGAATGTAAAACCTAACAGGATATACATCCAATTAATTAGCGAGATCTCATTCAACCGGAATTTCTTCAAGCTGAGGAAAGTCCCTCCCAACAACGCCCCGATCCCCCAGGCAATCTCTACCAGGCTGATCTGATAAGCATTCCCCGAATAATGATTAAGCGTCATAAGCGGATAGAGCACACTCACCGGCATGATAAAGAATGTTCCTAAAATAGACACCATAAATAACAATAACAATCCGTTTTGACGACGAACTTCCGTAAAAGCCTCCTTTGCTTCTTTTAACAGCTGGACCTTTCGAGTTCTTTCCGCATTATCCGGATTAGGGATCGTCACAAATAATAGTGATGTACATGCCAATGCTGCGCCGATCACATCCAACATAAGAATATTTGTCATCTTCATAAAAGAGATGAAAAGAGCCGCTAGCGCCGGCCCAGCAATGTTACAAACCGATTGTATAATCTGGTTGATCCCGGCAATCCGGATCAACTCCGATTTAGGAGCCAGTAAAGGTACGGATGCCTGCATAGCCGGCATATGGAAAGCAGAACCGGCCGAACGCAGGGCCAACAAAAGATAGACATGTCCTATCTTCGCTATATCCAGGTAAAATAGGACTGCCAGAATCAGCGTACAGAAAGCGATAAAACTGTCAGCCAGGATCATAACCCGTTTTCTTTTCCACCGATCCACAAAAATACCAGTAAACAGTCCCAATACAGATTGGGGAAGCATAGCCATAATAGTAGCCAAAGCCAATACCTCTGCCGATTTAGTTTCAAAACTAAGCCATAAGACAATTGCAAAATTAACGATCGAGCTGGTCAGAATAGAAAAAAACTGTCCGGTCCATATAATAGCAAATACTTTTTTCCAGTTATTCATAGTAAATGCAAGTATACGAATAAAATCCGAATCAACAAACCTAATATAAAAAACGAAGGCCGCGGGATTCACATCCGACGGCCTCCTACACTAACCCTTAACTTTAACCAATGAAAAACAATAATCTACTTTATTAGTTTTTTAATGAAGCGATTGCGGCTTCGTAATTCGGTTCGTTTGTTATTTCGGAAACCAGTTCCTCATAAACAACTTTACCAGCTTCGTCGACAACTATCACGCCGCGGGCTAATAAACCCTTCAGCGGACCATCGACCATCAGCATCCCGTACCCATTTTCAAAACAAGAACAACGGAATGCAGAAAGTGGAATCACTTTATCAATACCTTCCGTGGTACAGAAACGTCCTTGTGCAAAAGGCAAGTCCTTTGATACGGCAAGCACCACAGTATTAGGAAGAGAAGCGGCTTCTTTATTAAAACGTCTTACCGATGCGGCACACACGGCGGTGTCCAAACTCGGGAATACGTTGATCACAACTTTCTTACCTTTTAAATCTTTCAGATGCAATTCGGATAAATCGCTCTTTACACCTTTAAAATCAGGAGCCTCTGCTCCAACTGCGGGCAATGAACCGTTCGTATTGACTTCATTACCTTTAAATGTTATCTTTGCCATCTTTTGTAGTATTTTATGTTCTTTATCAAAAGCGGCTTACAAATATAAGCTGCTTTGTATAACTTAAACAAAGGAATCTGAATAATGTTTTTCTTTTTAACTCTTTTTAATTACTGCTCACGATAACTCTTTTTCTATCTTTGGCCCAAAATAGAAAGAAATGGATGGGTTGATTATTTGTTTACTTGTCGTAATCATTGCTTTACAGGTCTTTTTCCGTCCCCGGAAAGACCATTCGGACATCGCGGGCGAGCTGAAACGGTTGCTCGACGAAATGCAACGTTCATTTGAACGTATCGAAAAAAACTTTCGGGAAGATTTTCGTCTGAACCGGGAAGAAGGCCGTATCGTCGCCAGAGACAACCGGGAAGAGCTGACGCGCTCCATGAACGAATTCCGGGATGCTTTCGACCGGGGGATCGCTTCGTTCAACACCCTGCAACGGGAAAAGTTCGCCAACCTGGACGAACAACAACGCCTGCTTGTCACTAACACGGAAAAACGGCTGGAAGAAATCCGCCTGACCGTAGACGAGAAATTGCAAAAGACACTTAACGACCGGATCGGCCAATCCTTCCGGCTTGTGACGGAACAACTGGAAAGCGTACAGAAAGGACTTGGAGAAATGCAAACGCTGGCACAAGACGTAGGCGGCTTGAAACGTGTCCTCAGCAATGTAAAGACACGCGGCAACATCGGGGAAATCCAGTTAAGCATGCTTCTCGAACAAATCCTGGCACCGGAACAATACGAAGCGAACGTGCATACCCGCAAAGGATCGGATGCCGTCGTGGAGTTTGCCGTCAAACTTCCGGGGCGTGACGACGTCCGCGAATTCGTATATCTGCCGATAGACGCAAAATTTCCCAAAGATGTCTACGAACAGCTGCTCGATGCATACGACCATGCCGACACACAGGCTATAGAGACAGCCGGAAAGCTACTGGAGACAACCATTAAAAAGATGGCAAAAGATATTTCCGACAAGTATCTGGCTCCCCCCGCCACCACTGACTTCGGCATCATGTTCCTGCCTTTCGAAGGAATCTATGCGGAGGTAGTACGCCGTTCCTCCCTATTGGAAGAACTACAGCGCAACTATAAGGTGGTCGTCACCGGCCCGACAACACTTGCCGCCATCCTGAACAGCCTGCAAATGGGATTCCGTACACTCGCTATCCAGAAACACTCCGGCGAGGTATGGACCATCCTGGGAGCGGTAAAGAAAGAATTCGAGAAGGTAGGCGGCATGTTGGAAAAAGCACAGAAGAACTTGCAGACGGCCAGCGGGCAGATCGAAGAGGTGTTAGGGACACGCACACGCGTGATCCAGCGCAAACTGAAAGATGTAGACACCCTCAGCGACAGGGAGGCACGCGCTATCCTTCCGGAAATAGGTTCATTAACGGATGAAGAAGACGAAAACGGATTATGAAAAAGAGACAGATTCCACATACATACGCCATCATATTTTATATCATTCTTTTCTGTGCCGCCCTCACCTGGATCATTCCGGGTGGACAATACAAGGAAAGCATCAATGCAGCCGGGGAAAAAACGGTTGTCTACGAAGCGGTAGAACATGCTCCGCAGACCTGGCAGGTGTTCTCGGCTTTTTACAAAGGGTTTGTCGACAAGGCAGATATCATCGTCTTCATCCTGATCATCGGAGGGGCGTTCTGGATCGTCAACGACAGTAAGGCCTTCGATATCGGAACCGTCAGTTTCCTCGGCCGCGCCCGTAAAATGGAAAACAACCGCTTCTTGCGTAAGATCGGAGTGGAGAATTTCTTGCTGACGTCCATCATGCTACTATTCAGCATATTTGGGGCTGTCTTCGGGATGAGTGAAGAGACCATTGCATTTTGCTTAGTACTTATCCCGATGGCGATCTCGATGGGGTATGACTCCATTACAGGTGTTTGCATGGTCTTTGTCGCCGCCGGATTAGGATTTGCCGGAGCGATATTGAACCCGTTTACAATCGGTATTGCACAAGGACTGGCCGGTATTCCGCTCTTTTCTGGAATCGAATACCGGATATTTTGCTGGATCGTAATCAACCTGATCGGTTTCGCCTGGATACTGCGTTATGCTGCTAAAGTAAAGAAAAATCCGAAAGCATCGTTAGTCTACGAAGAGGACCAGTATTGGCGGGACCTGCACAATAATAACTCGCTGGAAGTAAGCTATCACACGCCACGTACCGCCTGGATCAGTTTTGGTATATTGGCAGTCATACAAATCATTTTCGCAGCTTATTACCCTGCAACAACTTTACAAATCGGGAACAACATAATCAAAGGATTGCCTCTCCTTCCCATTCTAACGGTTGCTTTTATCTTGACTTCCCTGTTCGCCCTCCGCAAGACAGTCCATCTTTATATCCTGAACCTCCTCTTCTTCACGATTTTTTATCTGATCACGGGAGTGATGGGATATGGCTGGTATATCATGGAGATAGCCACCCTATTCTTCGCCCTCGGACTGGCAGCCGGCATCGCTAACAACCGGACTCCGAACGAATTGGTCAAACTGTTTCTCGACGGGTGCAAGGACATTATGAGCGCAGCTTTGGTAGTCGGCCTTGCTGGCGGTATTATTGTGATACTGAAAGACGGGCTTGTCATCGACACCATTCTCTACAACTTGGCGAAAGGGATGGAAGGGCTCGGACAAGTGGCGACCGTCGGTATGATGTACGTGATCCAGACCTTGATCAACCTGATCATTCCTTCCGGAAGTGCCAAAGCGGCCCTGACCATGCCGATCATGGCTCCTTTCTCCGACTTGATCGGATTGTCAAAGCAAGCAACCGTGATGGCCTTCCAGTTCGGAGACGGATTCACCAATATGATCACCCCGACATCCGGAGTGCTGATCGCTGTTCTGGGTGTCAGCCGTATCCCTTACGATAAATGGTTTCGCTGGGCATGGAAATTCATATTGCTTCTGGTAATAGTCGGATTCCTGTTGCTCATTCCGACAGTATTGGTTCCGATGAACGGATTTTAATGGAGCGGAAGATCATACATATCGACATGGACGCATTCTACGCTTCTGTGGAACAGCGGGATAATCCGGAACTTCGCGGAATTCCGCTTGCAGTCGGCCACGCGGAGGAACGGGGTGTCGTAGCGGCAGCAAGCTACGAAGCCCGGAAGTTCGGCGTACGTTCCGCCATGTCGTCACAAAGGGCTAAACGTCTATGCCCGCAACTCACGTTTGTTTCCGGACGGATGGATGTCTATAAAGCGGTGTCCCGACAGATACACGAAATCTTCCACGAATATACGGACATTATCGAGCCGCTTTCACTGGACGAGGCGTTTCTGGATGTTACCGAGAATAAACAGAACATCCCGCTTGCCGTCGACATCGCCAAAGCAATCAAGCAAAAAATCCGGGAGGAGCTGCATCTGATTGCCTCGGCTGGGGTATCGTATAATAAGTTTTTAGCTAAAATCGCCTCTGACTACCGCAAGCCGGACGGACTGTGCACCATCCATCCGTCCCAAGCGGAAGAATTCATCAAACATCTGCCGATCGAATCCTTCTGGGGGATCGGCCCGGTCACCGCCCAACGGATGCACTCATTAGGCATCCATAACGGTGAACAGTTGAGAGCTTGTTCACAAGAAATGCTCACCCGACAATTCGGAAAAGCGGGAGTTTTATATTATGAATTCTCAAGAGGGATAGACCTGCGCCCTGTCGAGGCCGTCCGAATCCGCAAATCCGTAGGCTGCGAACATACGCTCGAAAAAGACATTTCGCGGCAATCGTCCGTTATCATCGAATTATATCATGTTGCAACCGAACTGATCGAACGGTTGCAACGGACCGGTTTCAAAGGAAACACTCTTACTTTAAAGATTAAATTCCATGATTTCAACCAAAAGACAAGAAGTATCACCCAAAGCCACGAACTGACTACTTTAGCCGAAATACTACCTTTAGCCAAAGGGCTGTTGAAAGACATCGAATATACGACTCATCCGATTCGCCTGATCGGTCTTTCAATCTCCAACCCTTACGAGAAAAACGAAGAGAAAGCTCGCTGGGAACAACTCAGTTTCGAATTCAGCGACTGGGATTACTCTAAATAAGTATATCCATACAAGCCGGAACGATAGTTGGAAAGGAATTCCTTACCTTCTTCAACCGAAATCTTTCCTTCCTTTACGGACTTAGTCACCCAAGTTTCCAGCGTCCTCACCAGTTTTTTAGGATTATACTGAACATAATCGAGCACTTCGGCAACCGTTTCCCCGTCGATAACTTGCTCGATGTTGTAACCTTTTTCATCCACCGTTACATGCACGGCATTCGTATCGCCGAAAAGGTTGTGCATGTCTCCCAGAATTTCCTGATAAGCTCCCACCAGAAAGACACCGATATAATAAGCATCTTTTCCTTTCAGCGAATGTACCGGTAGATCATGAGAAACATTGCGTGTCGAAATAAAGTTGGCGATCTTGCCATCCGAATCGCAAGTTATGTCCTGCAAAGTCGCCGTCCGGTCAGGCCGTTCATCCAACCGCTGAATAGGCATGATCGGGAAAATCTGATCGATCGCCCAAGAGTCCGGCAAAGACTGGAAAAGCGAGAAATTACAGAAATACTTATCAGCCAACAGTTTGTCTAGCTTGCGAAACTCATCCGGTGCATGTTTCAGACCGGAGGCGATCTGGCTGATCTCGCGCGTCACAGACCAATACAAGCGCTCGATCTGGGCACGAGTCTTCAAATCGACAATACCATGACTGAACAAATCCAACGCCTCCTCGCGTATCTGCTGCGCATCGTGCCAGGCTTCCAGCATACGACTCTGGTTCAGCTTATCCCAAATCTCATACAGTTCATGCACAAGTTCATGGTCGGATTCACTCACTTCAAAGTCTTCATCCATTTCGGGAAGCGTAGCTGTTTCCAGCACCTCAAATATCAAAACGGAATGATGGGCAGTCAACGAACGCCCGCTCTCCGTTATGATATTTGGATGAGGGATGCCGTTCTTGTCACTGACATCGACCATTGTGGAAATAGAGTCATTCACATATTCCTGGATAGAATAATTGACACTGCTCTCGCTATTGGAAGAACGGGTACCGTCGTAATCGACTCCCAGCCCGCCGCCAATATCCACAAACTCGATATTGAAGCCCATCGCATGCAGCTGCACATAGAACTGCGACGCTTCGCGCAAAGCCGTTTTGATACGGCGTATCTTGGTCACCTGACTGCCGATATGGAAATGGATCAGCTTCAGGCAATCCGTCAAATCTTTCTTTTCCAAGAAATCAAGTGCTTCCAGTAACTCGCTGGACGTCAAACCGAACTTGCTGGCATCCCCCCCGCTTTCTTCCCATTTGCCACTGCCGGAAGAGGCCAGTTTGATACGGATACCGATATTCGGACGGACATTCAGTTGCTTGGCCATCTTAGCGATCAAAGTCAGTTCGTTGATCTTCTCGACAACCAGAAAGATGCGTTTGCCCATTTTCTGTGCCAGCAAAGCCAGTTCGATATAACTCTCATCCTTGTAACCGTTACAGATAATCAAAGAATCCGAATCTGTATTGACCGCAATCACCGCATGGAGTTCCGGCTTTGAACCGGCTTCCAACCCTAAGTTGAACTTCTTGCCATGACCGATAATCTCTTCCACCACCGGACGCATCTGATTTACTTTAATAGGATAGATAATGAAATTCTGCGCCTTATAACCATATTCATCGGAAGCCTGCTTGAAACAGTTCGCTATCTTTTCAATACGGTTATCCAGAATATCTGGGAAACGGATCAGTACAGGAGCCTCCACATCCCGTAATTGCAGTTCGTCGACCAGCTCTCTCAGGTCTACACCGACGCCGTCTTTACGAGGAGTTACCACTACATGACCTTTGTCATTGATACCAAAGTACGAAGTACCCCAACCTGTGATGTTGTAGAGTTCTTCTGAGTCTTCAATACGCCATTTTCTCATTTCTTCTTCAGTGCAAAAAGTATGTACCTTTCAAAATTGTTGTAAATATAAGCAATTGATATACAATTACGGCAGATTTGATCAATAAAAATATCAGCCAACATCCAAACAAAGCATCCAAAGCATAAAAAAATACCCGGTAAACAATTAATATCTACCGGGTATTTTTTCAAATTATGTGATTCCGGAGCGATTCGAACGCTCGACCCACGCCTTAGAAGGGCGTTGCTCTATCCAGCTGAGCTACGGAACCATCCTTATTTGCGGTGCAAAGGTAGTAATATTATTTTAACAAGCAAATATTTCCGTTATTTTTCCTCCAAAATTCATAAGGATAGAGTCAACGGAAAAGCTATATTCACAAACATACCGTTTAGCATTTCGATAGCGAAAGAGGGTTATTGCTATCAAACAGAATGTTAAAAAATATTAGCCTTGCGGGTAATTTTAATTAGAAGCCATACAAATTCAAATTTCATGGTATAACACTATCATTTTGATAATCGACAGATCGAATACAAAAGACTATTATCCTCCAAAATCAGAACGGATATCCCACTGCAAAATGCCAAGCGAAGTTACTGTGAAAATTCGGATGAAGGATGGCCCATTTCCTTTTGCCACTTTCCTGCGGATTATAGGCTTTCATACCGGTATCGAAGCGGATCAAGAAGAAATCGAAATCGAGACGGAGACCTAATCCGTATGAGACGGCAATCTCTTTGTAGAAACGGGAAAAATCGAAGTTGCCGTTCGGACGACTCTCATCTTTATGGAAAGTCCAGATATTACCGGCATCGATAAAAGCCGCCATCTCAAATTTCCAGAATAGCTTCGTCCGATATTCCAAATTCAGATCCAGACGGATATCACCGATCTGCTGGGCAAAGGACTTAACCGAATCGAGCGGCATGCTACCAGGACCGAGCGAACGGACGGACCAGCCACGGACACTGTTTGCTCCTCCTGAGAAATAGCTGCGTTCGAACGGCAGCATCTTCGAGTTGCCATACGGATAGCCGACTCCGACACCGACGTGGAAAGCCAACTTGTTACGATTGTCCAACACAATGCTTTTGCTGAAATCGATATCCCCTTTCACAAACTGGGCATAATTAATCCCGAACAATTTATAGCGCCCTTCGTCATCTTTATCCGCACCGGTCAGGTGGGAAAGCCCGTACAACAGGTTGCCCGCCATCTCGAAGGAGAAGCGAACGGAATGCGTATTCCTCAAACGATTCTGAGGATCATAATTATTAAAAGAATAAGTATAACCGGAACCGACGATAAACTGGTCGGTAAAATTGTAGAGCAAAGTAGATTCAGGCAACGAGTCTTTAAACGACTGGCTGATCTTCGGCAAATGCACATAGTCGATGTCCAACAACTTGAACACATGGCGCGCCTGCATATTACTCCGCTCCTGCCAGATATAATTCCATCCAGCAGAGACGATGGCTCTTTTGAACTCCGGACGTGTCTGTATGCTGTAACTCACCTTCAGTTCGGTCGTTGCACGAATCTTACGACGGAAATTCTCATGCAGGAAGGGAAACAGGAAACGGGGGAACAAGACAGACGCCTCCGTACCGAACTCCCAAAAGTTGTTTCCTTCCGACTGGTTGCCGGATAACGCCTCATAAGCACCGCGGACTTTAGCCGAGAAAACCTCCGACCCCTTGAACAAGTTCCGGTGCTGATAGTTCAAACTCGAAGCAAAACCAAAATCTCCTGCCGAGTTTGTCCCTTCCAAGTCGACCCCGAAACCTTGTAGTTTGGCAGGAGAAGTCAGGATCGTACAGTTGAGCTTCATCGTGTCGTTCTCTTCGACCTCCGAAAAACGGATATTCACATTACGCAAAGCGCGCAGCGTAGCAAACGAAGAGTAGGTCTGCTCCACCGTCCGCTCGTTATACAAGCGTCCCGGCATGATATAATTGCTCTTGCGCAAGACTCCCGGACGGATGCTTCTGCCGTTCTTTCCGTACAGGATATCGATACCGCCGGTTCGGACCGTATCGTAAGGCATAGCATTGTTTTCTTCCAACGTCAACGGATCATAATCGGTCACAATCGAAACGTCTTTAATATAATACTGTCGATGTAATGTGTCGACCACCGTCCCGTCTGGCTTCTGCAAACGGTACGGTTTCAGCAGCATATCCAAGTCTACGATATTCCGGTTCAAAGAGCTATCGGCAATATAAGACAGGTAATCCCGGTTGAAGGCATAATAACCACGCCGGCGGAGCAAAGTCGTAAGGCGCTGCCGTTCCTTATCCAGTACATCGCGGTCAAACAAGGCACTGTCTTTTATCAGGGAAGTATAATCGTCGGAATAAGTACGGAAAGCCGAAGCCAGTACGGAACGGTGAGGCGGTTTGAGCTTGGCGATGCTGTCGATCTTCGGATCGCTCAAATCCATCGAATAGTTATGGATGCGGTAAGGAGTGTTAGGGACGATCCTATAGGTCACGACAGCCTTTTTACTTCGCGAAGTATCGATAGAAGCCGAAACTTCAGCGTTCATATATCCTTTATTGATGAAGAAGCGTTTCAACTCGTCGACCGACTGCGTTACCAGCGTCGTATCCAAGATAACAGGCGCCTCTCCCATCCGACGAAGCTGCTTATTAATCCATTTCTTCTCATTCCGGCCCGACCAGTCGTACACGAACAACTGCCATTTCATCAGCCCAAAAGCCTTAAAGTTGGGTTGCTGGCGCAAATAAGGCTTCAAATCGCTGTTTTTATAAGTCTTGCCATCCGACACAATCTCCACTTTGTCCAGGAGGTATTCTCCCTCGCCCACATATTTTGTCGAGCTACAGGAGACTAACAGCAATAGGAAACAAATGAAATATAGTGTTTGGATTCCCTTCATCATTCAAGCTTTTACGCACGCAAAAATAGGAAGAAAAAATCATAAAGCGTGGTGCGCGACGAAAAACATTCTTGTCATATTGTCACGCCACACGTACCAACGTATCTTTGCACAAAAAATAACGTGAATTTGAATAAATCCCTGTACATTTGCACTTGAAAAAAGAGAATAAAGATGCTAAGTAAGGGGAAAGTCAAATACATCCATTCGTTGGAAATGAAGAAATATCGGAACGAACTGAATGCATTCGTTGCCGAAGGAAACAAGCTGGTAGCCGACATGATGTTTGCTTTCGAATGCGAACTGATTCTCGCCAAACCATCCTGGATGGCGATGCAGGGGAACATTCCGGCGAAAGAACTATTGGAAGCGGAAGACGAAGACATCCGTAAAGCCAGTTTCCTGAAAAACCCGCAGGATGTACTTGCCGTATTCAAGCGTCCGGGCTGGTCGATCGACGAAGCCGATCCTTCTTCCTCACTCGTTTTAGCATTGGACGGCATACAGGACCCCGGCAATCTCGGTACCATCATACGGCTTGCCGACTGGTTCGGCATCGAACATATCGTTTGCAGCCCCGACACCGCAGATGTTTTCAGCCCGAAGACCGTACAGGCCACAATGGGCGCACTGGCACACGTAAAAGTCCATTATACGGAATTGGAAAACTACTTGAAAGCCCAGGTGGCAAGGCAAGTTCCGTTGTTCGGCACATTCCTCGACGGAGAAAATATGTACACAAAGGAATTATCGGCAAACGGAATTATCGTGATGGGGAATGAGGGAAACGGAATACGCCCGCAAATAGAAGAGCTGATCGATCAAAAACTTTACATCCCAAGCTTTCCACCCGAAAGAGAAACATCAGAGTCTTTGAATGTAGCCATCGCTACGGCTGTCATCTGCGCCGAATTTCGCCGTCGTCAGGGGAATGCCGCCCAATAACAGCACACAAACAGGCGAACCAGCTTCAATAATACCTGTAAAACCTCGACGTTCCAAGGCATCCGCCAACTGTTCTCCCGGCAGCATATCAAAAGCGACCCGTTCCCGTACTTGACTCGGGATCACAAAGGGAGTATCAGAATAAGAATTCAGGTAATATCGCTTGTTCCCCTTCAATCTCGCATCAAGAGCGGGAATAGGCACAAGGATCAAGATGCCGTCATAAAACTCCGTACCCGCAATTTCCCCTTCCAAAGGGAAAACACCGGTTAGGATACCGCTATCGTCCAACTCGACATAGTGCATCCGGTAGAACTGTCTCCAATAGATATAATGGGAAGCGATCCGGCGCATAACACGATTTATTCCACTGCGGATATTTTTACGGCAGACGAATCTTTTGCCATATCAGTCAGACGGCCGTAATTATATTTCATGAGGTTCAGACTGTCCAGATAAACCTTGTAGTAGGAAGAATCGGCATTGTTCATAAAGATATATCCGTACACGCGTTTGACCTGCTTGGTCGGAACCGTCTTCAAAACGGTTTCGTGATAGCCATCGCGAAGCACCTTATCATTGACAGTCACGATCGTATCGCCCTGGTCAGCGCTTATGCGTATTTCCGGTTTATAGGCCATCCCCTCGTTGATACCCCAGACATTCATGCCCAAGACAAACGAACTGCCGGACGAATAGTTCGTTTCCGGTTTGATATCGAACGTCACACCGTTAAACAAGGCATCGGGTTCCAATCTTAAAGAGGTACGGCGGGGCCAGATATCCACCGAATCCTGTTTGGAAACAGGAGCAGCCGAAGCCTGTACGTCGCCCAATGCTTTCTGCCGTTCATTCAGATCGGTCAGCACGCGGTCATACACTTTCATATAAATATCCAGATGCCGTCCATACCAAACGAGCGAACTGTCGTACTCGGCTTGTGTGATATCGTATTTGCGGAAGATGGACTGATATAGAGCCTCCTTACGGGCATTATCGGAAAACTCTTTGCTATCCAGGTTAATCATGGCTTCTGCCAATTGCATATCCACCTGTACTGCTTGCATCTTCTTTTCCGAAAGAATGCCATCCGGCACTTTACTACAGGCGACCAGTAAGGTTCCCAGCAGCAAAACGACACCATATCTATGCAGTTTGTTCCGCATCAGTTCTTTTATTTTTCTTTTGAGAGACTTGTCGACAATGTGTGACGGTAGAACAGTAACAACAAAAAGACACCTACGCAGATCGCCGAATCGGCCAAGTTAAAGATTGGACGGAAAAAGACAAACTCCTCCCCTCCCCATACTGGTACCCAGTCTGGCAACACCGTCTGTATCAAAGGGAAATAAAACATATCGACCACTTTTCCATGCAACCAACTGGCATAGCCGCCACCCTCCGGCATAAACGAGGCCACCTGCCCGAAGCTATGATCGAACACTACCCCATAGAATATGGAGTCAATGATATTTCCGATCGCCCCCGCAAAGATCAACGAGATACAAGCGATAAAGCCAAAGGTGTAATTCTGTTTCACCAGCTTATACAGATAATAACCGATAAAACCGACAGCAATAATACGGAATACCGACAAAAACAACTTACCAATCACTTCTATCCCGAAAGCCATTCCCGGATTCTCAGTGAAGTACAGATAAAACCACGGAGTGATTTCAATACTCTCATGCAACTGCATGTGAGTTTTAATCCATATTTTAAGAGCCTGGTCAAGAATAAGGAGCAGCATCACAATCAACGCTGCTCCCCAACCTTTGGAATATCTCATTTACTTGGCACCTCCCTGTTTAGCTTCGATACTCAACGTAGCGTGAGGCACTGCACGTAATCTTTCTTTCGGGATCAATTTACCGGTTTCGCGGCAAATACCGTAGGTTTTATTCTCAATCCGGATCAATGCAGCCTGCAAGTTCTGTATAAACTTCATCTGACGCTGTGCCAAACGACCAGCCTCTTCCTTCGATAAAGTCGCAGCGCCTTCCTCCAATACCTTAAACGTAGGAGACGTATCAGCGACATCATTGCCGTCAGAATTAGTGACACCGGATCTCAACAGGTCATAATCTTTTTTTGCCTTCTCCAGCTTTTCCAATATTATGGCGCGGAACTCCTCGAGTTCGGCATCCGAATATCTTGTCTTTTCTGCCATAGTTTTAAATAATTAATAATTAACGAATGAAAGAATGAAAAGATCAATGATGATTTTTCTTTCTCTTGGCCACAAATGTAAGCAATTCTTCCTTTCTTTCCCCCTTTCATTCTTTAATTCTTTCATTCTTTCATTCTTCAATTGAAAACACTCATGCTTTTTCAATCCGGACCGAAAGTTTGAAATCTTCGAAATCCAACTCGGTCGCATCGCTGATCACATCCGTAATTTCCACTGATACAGCCAACACCTGGTTTGCGATATACGAATTGAAGTCCTTGATCGCCTCATCCATCACATCGTTCGAAAGGACAGTGATGGATATCTTGTCGGTGATGTCGTAACCACTGCTCTTACGCAGGTTCTGGATGCGGTTTACCAACTCGCGCGCCAATCCTTCTTTACGGAGAGTTTCTGTTACGGTGATATCCAAAGCCACTGTCAGGCGGCCTTCGTTCGCAACCAGCCAGCCCGGTATGTCTTCGGAGATGATTTCAACGTCTGCACGTTCAATCACCGCCTCCTGACCTTCAACCGTCAGCGTGAATGTTCCGGCTTTCTCGAACGCATTGATTTCGTCCTGACTCATTGTCTGGATAGCGGCGGCCAACGCCTTCATGATCTTGCCATAACGCGGGCCTAACTTCTTAAAGTCCGGTTTGATCTTCTTCACCAGAATACCGGCAGCGTTATCGACAAACTTCAGTTCCTTCACATTGACCTCGTTCAGGATCAACGCTTTCACAGCTTCGATGCTTTCTTGCTGATGGGCATCCACAACCGGGACCATGATGGTCTGCAACGGCTGGCGCACCTTGATATTCACCTTGCGACGCAAAGCCAACACCATAGAAGACACATCCTGCGCCATCTGCATACGTTCTTCCAGATTCTTGTCGATCAATGCCTCGTTGCAAACCGGGAATTCGGACAGGTGAACAGATTCAACCTTCTCACGTCCGGTAGCGGCAATCAGGTCGCAGAACAACTGGTCTGCATAGAACGGCGCGATCGGAGCCATCAGCTTGGCGACCGTTTCCAGACAGGTGTACAAAGTCTGGTAAGCAGACAACTTGTCGGTTGTCATGCCTCCGCCCCAGAAACGGCGACGGTTCAAACGCACGTACCAGTTACTCAGATTGTCGTTTACAAAATCAGAGATCGCACGTCCGGCGCGTGTCGGTTCGTATGTATCCAAGAATCCATCCACATCCTTCACCAGCGAATTCAGCAACGACAGAATCCAGCGGTCGATTTCGGGACGCTCTTTCCAGTCTACATCCGGTTCGGAATAATCGAAACCGTCTACATTCGCATACAAAGCGAAGAACGAATAGGTATTATATAATGTACCGAAGAACTTGCGGCGAACTTCTTCGATACCATCGATATCAAATTTGATGTTATCCCACGGAGACGCATTTGTAATCATGTACCAGCGCAAAGGATCGGAACCATACTGCTCGATCGTGGCGAACGGATCGACAGCGTTGCCCAGACGTTTGGACATCTTATTGCCATTCTTGTCCAGTACCAGTCCGTTCGAAACGACAGCTTTATACGACACACTGTCGAACACCATCGTAGCGAGCGCATGCAAAGTGAAGAACCATCCACGTGTCTGGTCGACACCCTCAGCAATAAAGTCGGCCGGATACACCTTGCGGTCGTCGAAGATTTCCTTGTTCTCGAACGGATAATGAATCTGTGCATAAGGCATCGCACCGGAATCGAACCATACGTCGATCAAGTCGGTCTCGCGCTTCATCGGCTTACCGCTTTCGGAAACCAGGATCACATCATCCACATACGGACGGTGAAGGTCGATCTTTTCGTAGTTTTCCTTTGTATATTCACCCGGCTGGAATTTCAGTTCCTTATACGGGTTGGACTCCATCAGCCCAGCCTTTACGGATTTCTCAATTTCATTGTACAGTTCTTCAACCGAACCGATACAGATTTCTTCCGCCCCGTCTTCGGTACGCCAGATAGGCAACGGCGTTCCCCAGTAGCGGCTACGGCTCAAGTTCCAGTCCTGCAAGTTTTCCAACCATTTGCCGAAACGTCCCGTTCCGGTGCTTTGCGGTTTCCAGTTGATCGTATTGTTCAGTTCGATCATCCGTTCGCGACAAGCGGTTGTGCGGATAAACCAGCTATCCAGCGGATAGTACAACACAGGTTTGTCCGTACGCCAACAGTGCGGATAGTTGTGGACATGCTTCTCGATACGGAACACACGGTTCTGCGCTTTCAGCATCATGCAGATTTCGATATCCAGCGTTTCGTCTTTCTCTCCCTTTGTCGCATCGTAAGCGTTCTTCACGAACTTGCCCTGCCACGGATCATAGTCGGCAGCATTCATATGCTCCTGAACATACTCGGGATCGAGGTCTTCCAGCAGATAGAATTTACCTGTCATATCGACCATCGGACGGCGGTTCCCGTCTTTGTCGATCATCATCAAAGGAGGTACGCCGCTTGCTTTTGCCACACGGTCGTCATCCGCACCGAAAGTCGGAGCGATATGTACGATACCCGTACCATCTTCCACCGTCACATAGTCGCCGGTGATTACCCGGAAAGCACCTTCTCCCGGATTGACCCACGGGATCAGCTGCTCGTAATGCATGCCGGCCAGTTCCGGTCCTTTCCATTCGCCGACCACTTTGAACGGCACCAGTTTATCGCCCGGTTTATAATCGGTCAGAGCCAGATCGGCGGCTTTCGGATTGAAATACACATTCAACAAGTCCTTAGCCAAAACAGCCGTCATCGGCATACCTGTATATGGATTATAGGTCTGAACAGCCACATAAGTAAAATTCGGACCCACACAAAGAGCCGTGTTGGAAGGCAAAGTCCACGGAGTAGTGGTCCATGCCAAGAAGAACGGTTCGCCAAATCCCGCCATCTCCGGTTTCGGATCGAGAATGCGGAACTGAGCCGTACAAGTCGTATCCTTCACGTCGCGATAACACCCCGGCTGGTTCAACTCGTGCGAGCTAAGCCCCGTTCCGGCGGCCGGCGAATACGGCTGGATCGTGTACCCTTTGTAAAGCAAACCTTTCTTATACAGTTCCTTCAGCAAGTACCACAATGTTTCGATATAACGGTTATCGTAAGTGATATACGGGTTTTCAAGGTCGACCCAATATCCCATCTTCTGTGTCAGATCCGTCCATTCCTTCGTAAACTTCATCACGTCACGGCGGCAGGCGGCATTATATTCGGCCACAGAGATCTTTTTGCCGATATCTTCCTTGGTTATACCCAATGTTTTTTCGACTCCCAGCTCTACCGGCAGCCCGTGTGTATCCCATCCCGCCTTACGATTGACAAGATACCCCTTCATGGTCTTATAACGGCAGAAAATATCCTTAATCGAACGGGCAATCACATGGTGAATACCGGGCATACCGTTTGCAGAAGGAGGACCTTCATAAAATACAAACGAGGGATGTCCTTCGCGGATTTCAAGACTCTTATGGAAGATGTCGCCATCCTGCCATTTCTTCAGCACCTCTTTATTGACGTTCGATAAGTCAAATTTCGAGTATTCGGCAAATTTCTTACTCATATGTGTTATATTTATCTATCTTCTCAAAAATTGCCGCAAAGGTAGTGATTTAATTCGAATTAGGCAATATGGAAACAGCAAGGTCTCAAATCTCTCCTGATGTATTTTCCAGTGCCATCAATAATGCCACCACTTCCGAATAATTCTTCCGGCCGGAGGGGATGTTGTTTCCTTTCAGGAACCAGTTGTAAGCGATACTTTGGATTTCACCTATGAGCGGGCTGTACAACTCTTCCCAATAAGCGACTTTACGGTTGTAAAGCTCTTTTATTTCGGGAGAGATCGTGTTTTTCCACCGGATAAATTCTTCCTCCGGCAGGAGCTGATATGCGTTGCTCAGCACATATGGCAACAAGGCGAAGTAAGCTGAAAAACGGATTTCCGGCACTTCCGAGCGGGAACAGACCAGAAAACCGTACAGATTCGCTTCCGCCTCGCTGGATATCCCCAACACATGCGCCATTTCGTGCGCATAAGTAAACGGATACTGGACAGGCAACAATTCCGGATTCAGGTTATATTCAGTAAAAAACGGCCCCATATATCCCAAAACCCCCACACCGCTCATCAGCGAAGGGAACAACATCGGCTTCGGATGCAGATATCCGGCAGGAGCAACCAGTCCGAATCGTCCGGCAATTTCCCGGTATCCCCTTTCGGATTCCTTCGCAACAACCGCTTTGTCGACCTCCTCAACCGGGACAAAAGAAGCATTCAAAGCATCCGTGTAAGCAGACAGGAAAGAACGGAATGCATCGGCCGAATAAGCCGCATACGGAAGCTGTGTCCGGGTAAAGAAATCCTGCCGGAAATAATTCAGTCCCCATGCCATATAGAACCAGACATACACCCACAACAGATATTCGACTGTCCGCCCTGCTAACGTCTTCCACGAACATTTGCCAGCAATAGCACAGCCCACATAAACAAGCAAACCAACAATACTACCATATATCAGGCAATCGCCCACCGAAAAAGGGAAAAGAGATGAGAAACGGGACAGGACAGCCGATACATACGGATAGATATTCCGGGCATACGCCTCTCCTGCTCCCGGCGAACGCATGGTGAACCAGATAGCGACTAAAAGGAGAGACAAGATTATCCGGCGTATGTATTTCAATTCGATATGTTTTTATTCAATAATTTCTTCGTTTCCGTTTCCGACAGATTCCGGCGGCGGGCGTAATCCTTCATCTGTTCCTCGTCGATAGTACCGATCATGAAATATTGCGAATCCGGGTGTGCGATATAAATACCGCTGACCGTCGCCGTCGGGTACATCGCACCGTTTTCCGTCAGCCGGACGCCGATCTGTGACATATCCAACAACTTATCCAGCGTATAGTTCAAAAGCTGGTCCGGCAATGAAGGATAGCCGACAGCCGGACGTATTCCCTGATATTTCACTTTGTACAGGTCGGAGATGGAAAGCGACTCATCCGGAGCATACCCCCAATATTCCTTACGGACCTTTTCATGGAGATATTCGGCTGTAGCCTCGGCCAGACGGTCGGTCAAAGTTTGCAGCAACATGGAATTATAGGTGTCTCCTTCCTGCTCGAACCGCTCTTTCAGAGATTCGGCACCGACACCGGCCGTCACCACAAAAGCGCCGACATAATCCGTACGCCCTTCCGATACCGGCATCACATAATCGGCCAACGACTTATAAATTCCCTCCTCCCTCTTCGCCTGTTGACGCAAAACCGGAAGCAGGACCTCACCCATACGGATATTATCCCCGTCGCCATTTGCCGGGAAGAAACCATAAATCGCCTTGCAATACTCGGCTTTCATCTCAACCAGGCGGTCCAACAGCTTAACAGCATCCTTGTACAACTGCATAGCCTCCGACGCCTTCGCCCGGTCTGCTTCCGGGAATTCGGCCAGCCAGGCGGCACGACAAGCATCGCAATCGTGAATCCGCGTAATTTCCGAAAAACGCCCGTTCAGTTTCCAGGCACTGAAAAAGAAGGTCCAATGAATATATGGGATTATTTCTTCCAGAGGAATATAAGGAATCACCTGCACCCCGCTCCGGGCCGGGACAATCGGACTGTAAGAAGCCCAGTCGATCTCCGGACGATTCGTCCGGGCTTCCGCCAACGGAACCAAGATCTCTTTTTTCTTGTTCATGGAAGCACGCAGAGCCTCATACTCACTGTTCAACTGAGCAATATAAACATCCCGCGTATCCGGGTTCAACAGTTTGGCCGCAATCAACGGGTTTTGCGAAGCATCCAGCACATGAATGACAGGATAGTCATAATGAGGAGCGATCTTAATGGCCGTATGCAACTTCGAAGTCGTGGCGCCCCCCACCATTATGGGAATACTCAAGCCGGCTTTCTGCATCTCGTCCGTCACATGCACCATCTCTTCGAGCGAAGGCGTGATCAGACCGGAAAGACAGACCAGATCAGGCTTCTCTTCGATTGCCTTTTTTACGATCACGTCTGCCGGAACCATCACTCCCAAATCGATCACCTCATAATTGTTGCAAGCCAGGACGATCGAAACAATATTCTTTCCGATGTCATGCACATCACCTTTCACTGTCGCAAACAGTACCTTTCCAGCCTTAGCAGAATCAGAAGAGACCTTTTCCGCCTCAATTGCCGGTTGCAGGATAGCAACCGCCTTTTTCATCGTACGGGCAGTCTTGACAACCTGCGGTAGAAACATTTTTCCAGCGCCGAACAATTCGCCCACCTTATTCATTCCACCCATCAGCGGTCCGTCGATAATATCCACCGCACGCGGATATTCCTTCAAGGCTTCCTTTAAATCTTCTTCCAGATGATCGCCGACTCCTTTTATCAGAGCGTTTTCCAGACGTTCCTTCAACGGATATTCACGCCAGGCTTCCAGCTTTTCTTCTTCCCTCTCCTGCGCTTTTACATGCAGGTTCTGGGCATATTCGATCAGTTCTTCAGCGGCTTCCGGACGGCGTGCCAGAATAACGTCTTCCAGCAATGTTCGAAAAACAGGCTCGATATCTTCATAGAGTACGGACGACGACGGGTTCACGATCCCCATATCCATACCTTTGTTAATCGCATGATACAGGAATACGGAATGCATAGCCTCCCGCACGTAATTATTTCCCCGGAAAGAGAAGGAAAGGTTGCTGATACCGCCGCTCACCTTCGCGCCCGGCAGGTTCTTCTTGATCCATTCCACGGCACGGATAAAATCAAGCCCATATCCGTTATGTTCTTCCATACCGGTGGCGATAGCCAATACATTCGGATCGAAAATGATTCCGTTCGGATCAAAATCCACTTTCTCCCGGAGGAGACGGTAAGCACGTCCGCACACCTCAATCTTCCGTTCAAACGTGTCGGCCTGTCCTTTTTCATCAAAAGCCATTACGACCGTAGCCGCACCCAACTGTTTAATACGGGCGGCATGTTGCAGGAAGAGCTCTTCACCTTCTTTCAAAGAAATCGAATTCACTATGCTTTTACCCTGTACGCACATCAAGCCTTTCTCGATCACCTCCCATTTGGAAGAGTCGATCATCACAGGGACACGAGAAATATCAGGTTCGGCAGCGATCAAGTTCAGGAACGTCGTCATTTCTTTCACAGCATCCAACATTCCATCGTCCATATTGATATCAATCACCTGCGCGCCGTCTTCCACCTGTTTGCGGGCAATTGTCAAAGCCTCTTCATAATTTTCTTCCTTGATCAGTCGCAAGAACTTGCGTGAACCGGCCACATTACATCGTTCGCCGACATTCACGAAATTATTCTCCGGCTTCACTTCGAGCAGTTCCAAACCGGACAACCAAAGACAATCGGGCTTCGGAGCCGGCACATGCGGCCTGGCCCCTTTCACCAGTTCGGGATATTTGGCGATATGGGCCGGCGTCGTACCGCAACAGCCTCCCAAGATATTCACCAGCCCTTCCTCGATAAAGGGTTTTACATGAACAGCCATCTTTTCCGGCGTCTCGTCATAAGAGCCGAAACTGTTCGGCAGACCGGCATTCGGATAAGCACTTATATAATAAGGAGCATGTTTTGCCAATTCAGCCAGGTAAGGCTTCATATCGGCAGCACCGAACGAGCAGTTCAGACCGACACTGACAATATTGGCATGCCCGACAGAAGCCAAAAACGCAAGCAACGTCTGCCCCGAAAACGTACGTCCCCCCTGGGCCGACAACGTCAGAGAAAGCATAATCGGCAAATCTTTGCCTTTTTCCTTCAACACAGTCTCGGCAGCTTCCAGCCCGGCTTTCACATTCAGCGTGTCGAAAGTCGTTTCAAACAGGACGATATCCACGCCCCCGTCTACCAAGGCATCCACCTGTTCCTTATAGGCGTCATACAAATCCATATAGGTGACAGCCCGGTAAGCCGGATCGCTCACGTCGGGACTCATCGAGGCCGTCTTATTGGTCGGTCCGATAGAGCCGGCTACAAAGATCGTTCGATCCGGATGTTCCGCCATAAAGCCGTCGGCCACCTCACGCGCCAACTTTCCGGCAGCCAAGTTGATATTCCTTACCTGTTCCTGCATGCCGTAGTCCTCCATCGAGATGGCATTTGCATTGAAAGTGTTGGTAGCAAAAATATCGGCACCGGCATCCAGATACTGGCGATGGATCGATTTGATCACATCCGGTCGGGTGATACACAGCAGGTCGTTATTTCCTTTCAGGTCGCCCGGCCAATCGGCAAACTGTTCTCCGCGATAATCTTTCTCGGTCAGTTTAAATCCCTGGACCATCGTCCCCATTCCCCCGTCCAGAATCAAAATACGTTCTTTCAGGGCGTTCAAAAACATCTCTTTATCCATGTTATGATTTATGATTTATAATTTATGATTTATGATTTATTTGTGACGCATAAATCATAAATCATAAATTATAAATTCTTTCAATTCCGTTTAAAAGCCCGATCCATCTCCCGGCGGTCGTCCCGCTCCTTGATAGAGTCGCGTTTGTCATACTCCTTCTTACCTTTGGCGATAGCGACAACGACTTTTGCCAGTCCCTTGTCATTAATAAAAAGGCGTGTCGGAATAATTGTAAAGCCATTATTACGGGCAGCACCTTCAATCTTCCGCAATTCCTTTTTGGTCAGCAGCAGCTTGCGGTCACGGCGGGCCGTATGGTTATTGTATGTCCCGTAGAAATATTCTGCCACATACATATTCTTCACCCACAATTCACCCTTCTCTACAATACAGAACGTATCGACCAGGCTCGCCTTCCCCAGGCGGATCGATTTGATCTCCGTACCGGTCAGCACAATACCTGCCGTAAACGTGTCGAGCAACTCATAATCGAAAGTCGCCCGTTTGTTCTTTATCTGTATGTTATTACTAATCTTCTCTTTCATCTTATTCTTCTATCAAAAACGTAAGCCGGGCATCAACATGGAAAGGAGGACCTCAATCAGCCAAGGCGTCAGCAAAATCAGCCCGGTCGCGATCCCGACAAACTTCAGGCGTATCTTCTCCTCCACCTGCATATAAGGACCAGCCCCTTCCCATACGATATAAAACGTATATAACACAAATATACGCAAAAAGAAAAACTCCGGGAGCAACATCAACACGATGTTCAAAGCAAACATCAACGAAGACGAATAGCCGACAAAGCGTTGGCACAGCTTCATGTCCTTCTCCCGTTTGAACCATCCCTGCCAAAGTTCGTTCAACAAATAGGCTGCCAGATAAAAGCCGCCGAACGCCGCAACCAGCGTCCGGATAGACGATTTCAGCGCCAGTTCGACATCAAACTCTTTCCGGGTGAACAGCACGCCCAAAAAAGCTGCTACCGTAACGAATCCAATCAGGGGATAGACAAACCGGGATAAAAACTCATCGTCTTTTTCTTCTTTTTTCGTCAGAATCTCCCATGCCTTTCCCGGCTGGGAGATGATGGCTACAACCAATTTAAATATCTCTTTATACATTTCTCAATACGTTCGTTTGCTATTTATCCTTTATTTGCCTTTTCCCGACAGGTCTATTGTAAACACATCGGAGCTTTTCCAGTTTATCGACGCAGAATCCTTCCCGAATGAATAGGCATAGTTAATCCGGAACTTCAGTTCATCCGAATTATTCTTTCCCGCCTCTTTCACCAGATCTTCTATATTGAACGCACAAGGAATAATCATCGATTCGCCTCTCGTCGTGTCCGCCTTTATCCTGATCGTGCGGAGGTAGAGGCTATAAATATTATCGTCCCCCAACAATTGATCCGGATTATAGGATAAAGAGAAACTATCCACCTGATTTGTCGGGTGATTGCTTATCTCCGTGAACAGGAACAAATTGCCTCTGATATAAGCGGAACGTGCCTGGAGGGAAGAAAGCAGCAATTCGTCCTTTGCAACGACGGAGGTATCGGTCAACGTATTATAGAAGTTCCAACGATTGACCTCCGAGATCGTATTTTCATAGATAACAGCCTCGGTATAACTGGTATCCGTCCCTGCTCCCATATTGTTTGCAGTCCCATAATCAATAGAGTAATCAAACAAGATACATTCTCCGTTTTCCACATTGGCATTCTGGAAGTCTTCCGAAGAAACCACAACGTCCCCCTTGGTATAAATAGCCTTACCCGGCCCGTATCCGGTCACCACGACACCTGCCTGGTTGGCCATCGTCAACTGGGTGGCCGGGTCTCCCAAACAAGAATTCAACACAACCAAACAAAAGGCCAAAACGCCATATAATACTGTTTTTCTCATTTTCATATCCATTATATATTACAGACATTCCCTATTTTACAGAGGGAAAGCACGCAAAGATAGTAAAAAAGGACAAAACATCTACTAACATTGGACGATGAACCAAGCTGATATTTATGTATAACCTCTTGTGCGGCGAAAACATGGAGAACAAGAGAAAATACAAAAGAGAACGACACCTGGTATCTTTTGCCACCATCTATCTAATAAATAATACATTAGCTGGTGCCGATGTCGGTTTTAAGGTCGACACCACATCGACACCTTTTCCCCTCTCTGATGATTGCCGGATATTTGTAGACAAGTAATAATCTACCAACTATCCAGTTTCATGCCATCAACTAATTCAAAACATGCAAAGAACTAAATGATAACATATAGTAAAGTAGATATAGGGAGTGCTACTTATATGCAACAAGTAGCACTACCTATTGACAATATATAGTACTACGTATCCATGAGAGGGAGTACTACATATAGACAATATGCGATATGCCATGAATTAGTTCACTATGACTTTTGAGGTAGTTTATGGCGTGTTCCGAAATAGTTGCTGCATGAAGATGGACAGGCTCCGGACAAAACCTCCGGATATAAAAAGGTGTCGATGTTTCCAGCGATTTGCGGTGCTATGCCGTTAAACAACTCTTTGCATTTACAAGATGTTAATAATTATTCGAAAAATGACTTTTAAGGCAAACAATCCATTCTTTCATACAAACAAAAAAAATAGACACCAAAAACAAATTCAGTGTCTATCTTTTATCTATTTCTTATGGAATCTTAATTGGTCGCTTCCTCAATCGAGAATTGGGAAATCTTAGAATATCCCCAAGTCGCGATCTTTGTCGAATCCGAATTGAATGTCAACGGATATTTTACACGATAACTTACAACCTTCTTACCGGCTGCCGATTCTTTTCCTTTCAACATGGAGTATAATGAACCACCTTCAACAGCGATCGGGTCCATAGCATTACTAATGGTTGGCGCTTTTCCCTCTTCCCGCTTTTGAGCACGTATGCACAACGTATAAACCCGGTCTGTTCCGTCGACAGTTTCAGGTTCCTGATCATAATCCATCGACATAGTATATGTGTTCTTCTGATCCGTCAATACAGAGGCAAAAGTAGGGATAACAACAATTCTTTTATAATTATTAGAAAACAATAAGGCACTTTCAGAGCCGGACAAAAGCAATTCGTTATCCAATGCCGTCGAATCCAATGGTGAGAAATCCAAACTATATTTTGCTAATGGAGAAGAAGCTGCTCCTGTCGCTACATAAAAGCCGTTTGTATTAGCATTCGCATTCTCCGGAGAATCAAAATCGACCGTAAAGTTTGCCAAGACACAATCGCCTGCGCTATAGGTCGGATCATTGGCTACTGTTGATAAATATAATGGATAATAACCCAATGGATAAATCAGAGTTCTCATCGTAGAAGAATAATCTACAATAGCGTAGCTTGAAAGCTGCTGTGTATTACCGCCGCCGTCCAAACAAGAGGTTAACGAAAACATACCTGCAGCGATGGCTGCCAACCCTAAAACTTTAAGTTTCTTCATTTTTACTGTTCTTTAATTTTATATTGTTTATTATTTATTTGTCTTTACTCAAAAGCCGAAACGGAAACCCGCCTGCAAATTCACATTAAACGGTTTCTCGGAACGGATCGTTTCGATATCGCTTCCGTTATCGAAATAATAACCGGCTCCCACTTCCGCATAAACACTTAAGAAACGGAGCAACGGATAGCTGGCACCGGCACGGGCATTCACAGACCACATCCATTCTTTCATACGGATATGCTTCTTCTCGTGACGAATTTCATTGTTTTCCACAAATATTTTGGCATTCAGCTTACCGGCAACATTGACCTCGGTCATGGCTCCCGCCGCTGCATAGAATTGAATACGCTTCCATTCTGCTATCTTATAGGACAAAGAAAGAGGGATTCCGATAAAATGTAGCTTCTGTTTCGTCTCACCATGATAGATGGCACCGGTCTCCCATTCGGAAGAGAGGAATGTATAATTTAAACCTGACTGGAGGGAAAAACGGTCATTCAAAGAATAACTGACACCCAATCCGACCGAAACCGGTGTCTTATGGCGAATATTCGTTTTCGGGGACTGGTTATTGAAATACGGGGAATTCAATTGCAACAGTTCCTGGTCTGTCATCATCGTATTCTTTAAAGCATAGGCATTCAAAGAATTGGATGTTCCGGCACTCACGCTACCGCCACCCATTCCGAAACTCCATCTTTTTGCCCGCGCCTTCTTTTCTTCTTTTTCCACCGGCGCAGCATCTGCAAGCAAAGAGTGCGTCGTTCCGGCCGGCATTGCCGATTCGGCCGCTCCCTCCACTTCGGATGCTTCGGAAGGCACCACTGCGACAGTATCATGGTCTGCCGGCGAGAGGACGACGCCGTCTTCCGTTATCCTATCTGAACGAAATGCAGTAGTGGCCGCAACTTGCGCTACGGCACGTTTAGCCATCCGGCCAACCGGTGCGGAAGCGACAACAGCCATCTTATTTTGAGAGGGTCGGGCCGGAACAGCAGGTGTTGTTTCGACTACAGGCAGATATTCCTGCGTTTCGGCTATAGGCAGATGTTCCCGATCGTGGTTAAAGACATAGATGCCTCCCGTTAGCACTAATAAAGAAATAACGGCGGCAGCCGCCCAATAGCGTAAAGTCCGACGGAAAGGGACAGACTTTTTTACCGCGAGGCGGTCGGCTATCGCCTCCCAATCGCCCGGCATCGTATCCGCTTCAAAGTCTTGCAACTTCGAACGGCACAAATCGTCAAATATATCTCTTTCCTTATCCTTCATTTCTTTTTACTCAATACAATTCATTAATCCTGCGTTGTAATAATTGTTTGGCACGCGTAAACTGCGACCGGGATGTACTTTCCGTTATATTCATCATCTCGCTAATCTCCTTATGCGAATAACCTTCTATTGCAAACAGGTTAAACACCGTACGAAAACCGGCAGGAAGTTCCTGCACCAGTTTCATCAACTCGGCTGCCGACATGTCGGATATGGCAGAACTGTCCGGATGGATCAATTCCACCGTATTATCCAGATCGGCAGCCTCACGCAAAACATCCGATTTGCGCAAATACTCCAACGCACAATTGACAAAGATCTTTCGCATCCACCCCTCAAACGACCCGAGTCCCGAATAAGAGTCCATACTGGTGAAGACTTTTACAAAACCGTCCTGTAGCAAATCACGGGCAGTCTCCCTGTCGCTGACATAACGCAGGCAAACTCCCATCATTTTACGGGAATACGTTTCGTACAGCTCCTTCTGAGCCAGCCTTTCCCCATTCCTACAACCCTCTATCAGTTGTTTCTCCGTCATTTAGTGTGTGCCTTCACGCCCTTTCCGGGGCCATACATTTATTATGATGTTCAGATTATCCGAAACGCTGCATTCCGGATAAAATATTTTTCTTGAGAACGCACAAAGATACTGTATTCCGGCAAATAATCGGAATTGGCATCCATTTTAATTTTCGGCGTAGAGGTAGACAGCTTTAACCCTCACTTTTTTTTGGCAGGGTCAACCGGGCAACCGGCGCCATTGTCTACTGGGGTCGCTTCCATCCCTATTTTCTTAAAGGCGGAAGCCAGCTTCGTCTTGGATGTCTTATCCGCACGATAAGTAACGGCCGCCGTACGGGTGCTCAGATCGCACTTGAGATCGGTCACCCCTTTCTCGAAAGCGATGTTCTTCTCGATCTTTTTGACACAGTTGGCACAATCCATTCCTTCGACAAAGAAAGTCACTGTCTCCTTTTTCTTTTTCGCATCTTGCGCATAGGCCGTTGAAAAAGTAAATACGGCACAGATTAAAATTGCTAATAAACGAATCATGTTAAATTGAAATTTAAAATTAAAAAATGAAAGAATTAAAAAATAAGCGATATTAATCACGACTGATGTTGAAACGCAGTCCGGCATAAATCTTTCTGCCGTGAACAGGGCCCCAGACCATCGATCCGTCAAAATTATCTCCGCGCGGGTTCTCGGCATCGATGATCGGATGCGGCTGTTTATAGTCGAAAAGGTTTTCCGCTCCGACATAAATCGACCAACGGCGGAAATATTTCGTGATCTGGGCATTCACGACCGTATAGGCCTTAAAATCGGGTTCCCACAAGGGATTTACGGCATCCGGTGTCGGCATTCTTCCACCTCCGTTAAACTGTCCGGTGAGGTCGAACTGCCATTTCTTCAACGGAGTCTGATAAGAGGCGGTCAGCAAGCCCTTATAGTCGCTGACCAACGGCTTTTTCAGCCGGCGGGTGACGCCTTCCGCATTCCGGTAATCCGTTTTCGCATCCGTATAGCGATATGCAGCAGTCAGGGTAAAGCCACGGAAGAACGGATAAGTGGCTTCAACCTGGAAACTGTTGGAATAAGAACGGCCATCCAGGTTGTAGAAACTGACAGCATGCGGATCGCTATCCATATCCACAACTACCTGTTTCCGGAAATCCGTATAATACCACTCTCCGTTCAGAGTCAGCTCCTTTCCGAACAGCGGTATGTAAAACGAAAGGTTCACACCCGTATTCCAGGCCTCTTCCTGGTCCAAGTCGGCAGCTATATTCATTTTGCGGCTACTGGACAAAAGATAATTGTTTTCAGCCAGCACATTCGCCGTCCGGAATCCCTTCCCGGCCGAAGCACGCACATGGAACCAGTCGAAAGGATTATATTTTATATGCAGGCGGGGCGTCACAAAGAAATCGTACAGCGAGCTGTAATCCGCCCGTAATCCTGCCAGAAGGATCAACTTGTCATTCAGATTGTATGTATATTGTGCATAAGCTCCGGGCACGACTTCAGTCCGGTTGTAAGGGGTCCGCACACCGCCAAGTGTCAGGTTTTCGTCAAAACCGTCGTAGTTCATGCTCAAGCCTGTGCTCAGGCTATGTGCCGGAGAAAACTCCTTTTCGTAGAGCAAGCTGGCGTACACATTGTTCTGATACACATTGTAAGGCGTCCGGTCATACATGGATTTCTGTTCATGATAGGAACCGGAAAGGATCAGCGCCACGCTTTCCACCTTTTCCTTGTCGATTATATAGGCCTGTTTGGTGAACAGCTCCGCACGGTTCGTTTGCAGGCGCACGCGGTAGGGATCGGCAAAGTCATGGTGTTTCGTAGACTGTCCGCCCGTACGGTTCTCATGCAGATAGCGCACGCCATACTGGGCGACATAATGGTCCAGCTTATGATACCAGCGGTTCATTAGGTTCACCTGCTCTTTCAGAGGAGTATCCAGAAAGCCGTCGTCATTGCCGTCGTGCTGCATCTTGTCATTGGAATAATGCACCAGCAAACCGGTCGACACCTTGTCGTTTATATGCCAAGAGGCATCGGCATTCCCTTCATAACGGCCGGCATCGCTACCGAAGAGGTTGACGGAAAAGATATCGGCCGTAGGCGGTTTCTTAAATTCCACATTGATCTGTCCGGCCAATGCTTCGTAGCCGTTCTTGACCGAAGAGGTTCCTTTCGAGACTTGGATACTTTCCATCCAAGCGCCAGGCACGTAGTCCAAACCATACAAAGAGGCGGCTCCACGGAAGTTCGGGTAATTCTCCGTCAGCATCTGGACATAGGTTCCGGCAAGCCCTAACAGTTTGATCTGGCGGGCTCCGGTAGCGGCATCCGAATAGGAGACATCGACAGACGGGTTTGTCTCGAAGCTCTCCGCCAAATTACAGCAAGCCGCCCGGCAAATCTCGTCATAGGTGATCTTCTGGGTTTGCAACACGCTGGTACGGGAAGCGATCGTCCCCATTTTGCGCTCGCTGATCACGACTTCCTGCAAAGCGACTTCGCCAACCAGCACGATGCGCAGGGGCTTGCTTGTATCCTCGACCGGGACAACCGCTGTCGTGTACCCGATATAGCTGACGACCAGATTCTTCGCGTTTTCTTTTCCTTTCAGTTCGAAATAACCGTCGGCATCGGAGGTCGTCCCTTGTTGAGTGCCTTCCCAATAGATGTTCGCCCCGATTATCGGTTCTTCCTGTTCATCCAAAACATGTCCTTTCACCAGTTTCTCGGCAGAAACCGGAATCGCAATAAGAAATAATAAAATTGTAAGATAGAGTTGTTTCATCATAAATTCCTTTTTTGTTATCCTGACTTAGATCATTCATCTACATGAGGGCTCCATTGCATTCCTTTATTTTCGTGCAAAAATAAGGCGTTAGCAATGCAACCCGGTTGCAAAAACGGGCAAAGGCGATCCCACATAAAGAGACACGCCGGCAAGGACTAAATCAAAAGGACTGTCAAAAAAGAAAGGTAGGTTCCTGCATCGAATCCGGGAGGAGATTCCCGCTCGATTTCTCCCGCTTCGTTTATAAAAGGGACAGGAACAAGTGATAGATGTGAACAGATATGCGAAATCAAATCGATTGCCACAGGCTGCAAATTGAACAAATGACCGTGAAAGACATTCCAGTCGAAACTGACGTACTCGACATCGCAACAGCAGCCATCTTGACTTGCACACCGGGCCTGTCCATGCATCTCGCAGCATTTGTTTTCCAGCAAGGCTGTGACACCCTCCGTCTGGCAATCCCCACAGCAGTAGGTTACCAGACTGACACCAGCACCTCCGTAAAACACAAGGGTCGCCAGGAATACGATAAACAGATATGTCACAGTCTTTTTCATCCGGCACAAAGATATAGCATTCCGGGATTTTCTTCCAAACCGTTAATATTATTTAGGATATTTGGAAAGATAATAATAGGTTTCTTTCGATAGTGCGCTTTCGATATGGTAGCGGGTGGAAGATGAAACGGAGAATGTATATCCCCGCTCCGAAGCCGTATCGACAGGCAGATAGATGGAAGTATCCCGGATTCCCGTCATCAGGATACTCCGGGCGGATGCCGGGTCGATCGAGTCCGTCAGCGAATAATAGACGGTATAAGTCAACACCTCCTTTTCCGAATCCGGTTTCCTCCAGGAGAGCTTCAACTCGCTCCCTTCCTTTTCCACCTGTATCTCTTCCGGGGCAGCGGGAACCGTATCGTTCAACCAGGACAAGGGCGGAAGTTGGGCCGGATATTTATAATATTTATCCTTCAACTCGTCATACAGCCCTTTCGTATTGTCGAGGACGTTCGCACAACGGAAGAACGTGCAACCAGCCCCTCCGTAGTAACGGCTGTAGTCGATCTGGTCCGTTATATCGTTGACGGTCCAGTCCGCCTCTTCTTTCAGCATCCGGTATGCGCCCAATCCGGGAACCACCAGGCGTCCGTTGCAGTTATCGACCCAATTGTCGACAAACGGGAAAAAGTTATCATGCAGGTAATACATCATCGGGACAATCATATCCTGCTTCCCGTTCTGCATCCATATTTTCGGGTCCTGGAAGACGCTTTCGTAAGCCGTCCATCCGGCATTCGGGACACGTTCGATGCGATTATACTTGCCGAGCGGCGAACTACTGACCTGCACCCAGGGTTTGACCGATTTCACCCAGTCGTAAATGCGATACACCATCTTATTGATATTCTCCCGGCGCCATTCTGCCAACGGGCGTTTCTTGCCGTATTTAGTGTACTGGGCTTTATCGGGGAAAGATTTTGCCTGTTCCGGATAGCGGATATAATCGAAATGGATACCGTCGATATCATATCCGTTCACCAGTTCTTTCACTAAGGACAAAACATAATCGGCAGTTCCGGGAACGCCGGGGTCCAGATACCATTCGCCGTTATGACGCTTGCAGAGTTTCGGCTGGCGCTTGACAACGGAAAGTTTTCCTTGCTCTTTCACGCTTTTGTCCGTTCCCAGCGGGAAAGTGACAAACCAGGCATGACACTCCATCCCGCGTTTGTGGCATTCGTCGATCACGAAAGCCAGCGGATCATATCCCGGCATCGTTCCGTATTTTCCGGAGAAAGTCTTACTTGCCGGTTCAATGGCTGAACGCCAAATGACATCGCCACGCAAACGGACCTGCAGAAAAACAGTGTTGAAATTCGCATCCTGCAAACGGTCCAGTATGTCGCAGACGTCGCGTTGCTGCGCCTTCCACCCCGCCTCCGTCGTTGCCGGCTTACGCGGCCAGTCCAGACCATAGACGGTTGTCAGCCACACGCCCCGAATCTCGCGCTTGGGAGGTTCGACCGCATTCGAAACCGATATCAGTAACAGGAGCAATAACGACAGGCAATACTTTCTCATTTCACACATTTATTCAGCGGTACAAATGTATGGCTTTTTGCGCTTCTTCGGGATAGTCGGTAGTCAGAAAATCCACCCGATTCTCGATCATCTCTTTCATTATCTGAGGATCATCGACCGTCCAGACATTGATTTTCAATTTCAGATCTTTTGCTTCGGCAAACCATTCCGGATGTTTCTGCATAACCTTATAATTATAATCGAGACCGGCAAAACCGAGTTCTTTCAACTGTTTCGGAGACAAGTCGCCGTTCAGGTAGTAGACCGGTGTCTTCGGAGACAGGCGGTGCAGTTCCTTTGCGGCTTCCAGGCTGAAAGCGATATATTCGGTGCGCTTCGTCAATTTCTTGCCGTTTATCATGTCGACGGCAATCTTTGCCGCTTCCCGATCCCGCTGGGGAGTTGCATGGGATTTCAATTCGAAGATCAGTTTGGTCTTTCTCAATTTCTTCGCCCTGTCCAAATACTGTTCCAACGTCGGAAGCGTTTCGCCGTTCGGAAGTTTCAAGTCTTTCAGCTCCGCATAGGGAGTCGTCTGGATATCCTTTCCTTCTATTTTACGGTCATGGAACACAACCGGGACATTATCGGCTGTCAGGTGCACGTCGAATTCGGAACCATAGACTTTGATTTCATTCGCCCGTTCCAACGAACGAATAGAGTTTTGGGCAGAACCTTCCGTTTTCCAATAACCACGATGGGCAATTATCTTTGTCTTTCTTTTAGCCGACACGGGAACCGCCACCAATACGCACAAAAGAAAAAGTAGAGAGAGTTTCAAATGTTTCATACTATATATTTTATATGCTATACGTTACTTTTGGCTTGATCCAAAAGTAACCAAAAGATCAAGGCTTAACCGTCTGGGCTGCTCCGGGCAAAGACTACGCTGTCGCCTGCGAAACTCGCTTCGCTCAGACAGCGCAGGCTCCGGACGCTCCGCCTTTGCCCTCCGCTTGACGCCCACCCGCTTAGGCCTTTCTTAGAAAGCTCCGCTTTCTCTTGGGATGGCCGATACCGACCGTTTTCTTGTGATCCCGCGTCAAGCGCGGGAACAGTATAGTTTCGAAGCATCCTCACAAATGCGAGGACAAGCCCAAAGGCAACCCGGAGGCAAGCACAGGGACAAGCCCGTTCCCGCACTTGATGCGGGATCACAAGAAAACAGGCAGTATCGGCCATCCCAAAAGAGCCGTCAGGCTCTATCTCCGGCCTAAGCTGGTGAGCGTTAAGCGCAGTGACCGCAGTGAGCGTCCGGAGCGTCTGCTGTTTGAGCGAAGCGAGTTTCAGACGCGACAGCGAACGAAGGGAGCGGAGTAGCGAAGCAGCTTAAGCCTTGATCTTTTGGTTACTTTTGGATCAAGCCAAAAGTAACAGATTATCTTCCTATTTCCGACAAATAACGTTCCGCCTCAATCGCAGCCGTACAACCGCTACCGGCAGCCGTAATAGCCTGGCGATAATGCGGATCAGCCACGTCACCGGCAGCAAAAACACCTGGAACTCTGGTCTTCGGCGTACCTGGAATCGTCTTGATATAGCCTATCTCGTCTGTTTCTACCCAGGGTTTGAATATCTTGGAGTTCGGAGTGTGGCCGATAGCCAGGAAGAAACCGTCGATTGCGATATCTAATTTCTCTTCGTCCGATTCACCCATTCGTTTTACCAGATGTGCGCCTTCGACACCGTCTTCACCGAAAAGACCGATTGTGTTATGCTCGAACAAGACCGTAATATTCGGAGTGTTCAGGACACGTTCCTGCATGACTTTCGATGCACGCAAATGCGGTTTGCGGACAATCATATATACCTGTTTCGCCAAGCCGGACAGATAGAGCGCTTCTTCACAAGCCGTATCGCCACCGCCAACGACAGCCACGACTTTCTTGCGATAGAAGAAACCGTCGCAGGTCGCACAAGCCGAGACACCCATTCCGGCATATTTCTGCTCGTCCGGCAATCCTAAATATTTGGCAGTCGCTCCGGTCGAGATGATCAGTGTTTCCGTCTCGATCACTTTCTCGCCGTCGATCGTCACCTTATAGGGAGCGGCAGACAAATCTGTTTCAGTCGCAATGCCGACGCGGATATCCGCACCGAAGCGGGTTGCCTGTTTTTTCAGGTCTTCCATCAGCTCCGTTCCGGCAATGCCTTCGGGATAACCGGGAAAATTCTCGACGTCTGTCGTAGTCGTAAGCTGTCCGCCCGGCTGAATGCCTTCGTAAAGGACAGGAGACAGATTTGCACGTGAAGCATAGATAGCCGCAGTATAACCGGCCGGGCCCGAACCGATAATCAGGCAACGGACTTTTTCATTCTGAGTTGTATTCATCTTATGATTTATGATTTATAATTTATGATTGATGATTTATGATTTGTGATTTATTATCGACGCATAAATTATAAATCACAAATCATAAATCATCTAATCACCTCAAATCTATTATTTCAGCATCAGGATAGTCTTTTTCGTTAAAAACAAAATAACTATCCGGTTGGTTTACTCCCGTTTCCATTTTACTGATACGGATCGTACTGCTGATCCCATTCTTTGAAAAAACAGCGATCGAGGCCGGGAGCCCGGAAAACTTCTCTATCTGGAGCTCCATCCGTATGATATCACTTTTCTTTTTGGGTATCAGCTCGATATCGTAGGCGGATTTACCGTTCGAAGCCGTGCTCTCGCCCTTATATTTCGCGGTAAATCCTTTTTTATAGGAACGGAGCAGAAGGGCCGGATTCGTAGCTTGTAGTTCCTCGCCGGTCGGGGTGGAAACGTTGACTTCCTCGTTGCGCTCGACAAACGACCATTGTGTCGTTCCATCGAACCAGGTAATCATGTCGGGGGTCTTCAGTACGAATTTATCACCTTTTATATCTACCGTGCCGTCAAAGCTTTCCGACACTTTCTGCACATCCGAGCGTGTCTGCATCGTAAAATAAGCAGTCAAACCGTTAGAATCTTCATAAGCAGACGCGGCCTTATCCAAAATGGAAATGGCGTTCTGTGCTACGACCTTCATACCGGATACAACCCCAAGACACAGGAAGACTGCAACCAAAATGCGGCAAACTTTTATTTCATTTTCTCTTTTCATTCTATCTATTCTTTGCTATTCATAATAAGGGTTTATGGGGGTGGAACATGAAACGATTGTCGTTTGTAGGGGCAGGACTCTGCTCTGCCCATTGAATCCGGAGCAAAACGAACATTATTTGCATTGGCGGATTCATTGGGCGGAGTAAAACCCCGCCCCTACGGGACACCATTATTTTATTGCACACCGATAAATCATCCTTTATATTTTATTTCAATGAATTCAATAATTGTTCCAGGCTGTATTCGTCCTGGATCAAGACCTGACGGGCTTTACTGCCTTCGAAAGGCCCGACGATGCCCGCCGCTTCCAGCTGATCCATCAGGCGGCCTGCACGGTTGTAACCGATTGCGAACTTTCGCTGGATAAGCGAAGTCGAGCCCTGCTGCTGGATCACAATCAGACGGGCAGCTTCGTCGAACAACGGGTCGCGATCCGACAGATCCACCGATCCGGCCGAAGAAGACTCACCGCCTTCACCTATATATTCAGGCAACAGGTAAGCTGTCGGATAAGCCACCTGCGCACCGACATAATTCACGATATCTTCCACTTCCGGCGTATCGACAAACGCACACTGGACACGTGTCGGCTCGCTGCTTCCGGTAATCAGGATCAGCATATCGCCCTTACCGATCAAACGGTTGGCACCCGGAGTATCCAGAATCGTACGGGAGTCGATCTGCGACATTACCTTAAAAGCGATACGGCTCGGGAAGTTACTCTTGATCGTACCCGTGATCACTTTCGTATCCGGACGTTGGGTGGCCAGGATCATGTGGATACCGACCGCACGGGCCTTGGCCGCAATACGCGAGATCGGCAATTCGATCTCCTTGCCTGAGGTCGCGATCAGGTCGGCAAACTCATCGACGATAGCCACGATATAAGGCAGGAACCGATGTCCTTTCTCCGGGTTCAGACGGCGGGAAATGAACTTCTCATTATATTCCTTTATATTACGTGCCGAAGCCTCCACCAGCAATTTATAACGATTTTCCATCTCGATCACCAAAGAGTTCAAGGTTGCCACCGCATCGCCCGGCTCCGTCACGATCGGTTTATCGGCATTCGGCAATTTCGCCAGATAATGGCGTTCGATCTTCGAGTAAATACTAAATTCCACCTGCTTGGGGTCAACCATCACGAACTTCAGTTCGGCCGGATGCTTCTTATACAGCAAAGAGGTGATAATCGCATTCAAGCCGACCGATTTACCTTGCCCGGTCGCACCCGCCACCAACAGGTGGGGAGTCTTGCACAAGTCGAACATGAACACTTCGTTGACAATCGTCCTTCCGATCGCCACCGGCAAGTCATACGAACATTCCTGAAATTTGCGCGAAGCGACCACCGACTGCATCGAAACAGTCTGCGGTTTATTATTCGGGACCTCGATCCCGATCGTTCCTTTTCCCGGCATCGGCGCGATAATACGGATCTGCAAGGCCGAAAGGCTCAAAGCGATGTCATCTTCCAGGTTCTTGATCTTGGAAATACGAACACCGGCTTCCGGGACGATCTCATAGAGCGTAACCGTCGGTCCGACCGTCGCCTTGATAGAGGCGATATTGATACCGAAATCTTCCAACGTCTGCTTGATCATCTGCTGGTTTTCTTCCAATTCTTCGCGGTTCACCTCGACATTGCCCGAATCGTAAAATTTCAGCAGGTCGAGCGTCGGGAACACATAGCGGGACAAATCCAGGCGCGGATCATATTTACCCAACTGGGATTGATCGAAAGCTTCCTCATCTTCCGGCACTTCCACTTCAAAGGTCGTACCTCCATCGGCTGACGCCTCGACAACCGGATCATCTCCCCTGGCTACTTCAAATTCAAAATCATTCTTTTGCGGAATCTCCTTGCCTACCGGCATTCTCTTTTCTGCCTCGGCTTTCCGCATCTCTGTTTCCGTATCGAAAACATATTCGTCCGGCTCGACGACTTCCTCTTTTGTCTCGTGATATGCAGTAGGCTGAGAAGCAGCAGCCGGTTTTTCAACCGGAACATAAACATCCTTTTCTTCTTCACCCTCTTCTTTCTCTTCCTGCACTTCCGGCGTTTCGCTCTTTTCACGTTTCAAACGGTTCTTCAACCATCCGAAAGAGAAGACGTTTTGCAGGAACGGAATCGTCCGTTTGCTGGTGAAGATCGCAATAATCAGGAACAGGCCGACCAGCAGCAGGATCGTACCCGGTATCCCGATATTATTCATCATCACCTCCGACAAATAATATCCGTGCTGACCGCCCAAATAAATAAACGTATCTTCATATCCACGAATAAAGATAAAAGCAAAAAACAACGATCCCCATATCAGCATGGCTGCACTGAACAGGAAACGTTTCAGCAACGACACCCGGCTCAGGTTCATCAGCTTCGCCCCGACCGAACCGAGGAAAAACAAAATCAAGAATGAAGAGATCCCGAACCACCGGTTCATCAGCAAATCGGCGAGGAAAGCCCCACGCACACCCGTCCAGTTCTCTACCGATCCACGATTGATCACCAGGTCCGATAACGGGATATTTTCGATCTTGCTCTGATCCGCTCCTCCCGTAAAGAAAAACGAAATCAATGCCAGACCGACATATATGGTAACAATGGAAATAACTAATCCGGTAATAAAACGGGTCCGCTCACTGGTAAAGAAATTTCGAATCCCCTTAAATTTACTTTCCCCGTTATTCGTATTTTGTTTTACAGTCGTCTTTTTAGCCATTACACAATTAAATTTACAACTCGCAAATGTACATAGAAAATTTTAAGTTCCCTACGACATTCGTATTTCCCTTACCGCCTTTTTTCAAAGTTTTCCCCGGCAACTGCATCACAAAACATTTCTTGCCGCAGACATTCTCACCTCTTTTTACTTATAAAAACAACCTCATAAAGATACGGATAATTCCCAATGCATTTGCCCTTTGATGCAAGTGTAATCTGTTTTCGGCAATGTCGAATATATTTTTGACAATGCCGTGTATATTCTCGACAATGTCGAATATGTACACGACAACGTCGAAAACAGATTACACTTGCATCAAAGTCGAAACGGATCGCAATGGTTTGTCACCGAGCCTGCCAAGATAAAGGAATTTCGGTGCGGTACGGTTCCCTATATTAGCTTTACAAAGAAAAAATTGCTACTTTTGCAGATTATAAACGCAAGGTATCGACTAAGATAATCAGCATGGAAAAAGAGAACAACCCGATATACGAACACAACACGCTGGAATTCGTAACAGTTGCACTGGAATTTTGTACATTTGTCGAGAATGCCGGCAATACCGGTCTTTTTGATTTTTTGGATAAGGCAGTCAAGATCTTGCCCTTGTTGTATCTGAAAGCCACCCTCCTACCCGAAGCGGAAGAAGAGGAGGATGCAGAGCCAGAGCTGACTGTCACGGAAGACATGTACGAATCGGTCCGCAACCGGATTGCCGGACTGCTCGGAGAGAAAGACTCTTACCTCGAAACGTTCCATCCGGATATGCAATATAGCGACACGCCGATCGCCGCCTTTATTTCGGAGAATCTGGCCGATGTTTACCAGGATACGGGTAATTTCATCTCTCTGTTCCGCCAGGGCAATGAAGAAGTGATGCTCGGGGCAATCGTATTGTGTCGTAAAAATTTCAGCGAATTCTGGGGACAACAATTATTAAACGCATTAAAAGCGCTCCACGCCGTGCGATACAGCGATGAAGAGTTTTTAGAAACCAACGAAGAAGAATGACACAACAATATACACATTCGATAACAAAAGAGGCTGTATCCGAGCTTCCCTTAGAGGAATTTACCGGGCGGATCATCGTGATCGACACATTGAAGGATACGGAGAAAGCGGTCAGCTACCTCTCCGAGTTCCAGGCCGTCGGATTCGACACGGAAACCCGTCCGAGTTTCAAGAAAGGGCAACGCTACAAAATATCGCTTATGCAGATTTCGACCGATGAGGCTTGTTTCCTGTTCCGCCTGAACCGGATCGATATTCCGAAAGTTCTCGAAGAATTTCTGGCAAACGAAAAGGTGCAGAAGATCGGCCTTTCGCTACGCGACGATTTCGGGGCGATGCAAAAGCGCAAGGACATACAACCCGCCAACTTCCTGGACTTGCAGAATTATGTCGGACAATTCGGGATCGAAGATGCCAGCCTGCAAAAGATATACGCCATCCTTTTCAACAAGAAGATCTCGAAAGGACAGCGTTTGAGCAACTGGGAAGCCGACGTCCTCAGCGACGCGCAGAAAAAATATGCAGCCCTCGACGCATGGGCCTGCCTGAAAATATACAATCAATTGAAACAGATATAAATGAAGGAGTGTAAAGTATTTCTCAAACCGAAAAAAGAGGAATCGTTGCTACGTTTCCATCCGTGGGTATTCTCCGGCGCTATTCAGACGATCGAAGGTGAGCCGGAAGAAGGCGACTTGGTAGAAGTTTATGGTACGAACGGACGTTTTTTAGGTATCGGACATTATCAGATAGGCAGTATCGCCGTACGCATCTTATCTTTCAAACCGGTCACGATAGATGCCGCTTTCTGGGAAGAACGCATCCGTATCGCTTACACACTGCGCCAAGCATTGGAACTTGCCGGAGTGGAGAACAATAATACATACCGGTTGGTGCATGGCGAAGGAGATAATCTTCCGGGACTGGTCATCGACATGTATGCCCACACCGCCGTCATGCAGGCACATTCTGTCGGCATGCACTATGCCCGCCACCAGATTGCCGACGCCTTAAAAGCCGTTTTGGGAGATTCTTTACAGAATATATATTACAAATCGGAAGCGACCTTGCCTTACAAAGCCAACCTGGGCAGCGAAGACGGCTACCTGTACGGTGGCGAAGTGGAGGACATCGCACTTGAGAACGGCTTGAAATTCTGCGTCGATTGGCAAAAGGGGCAAAAGACAGGTTTCTTTGTCGACCAGCGTGAAAACCGTTCGCTCTTGGAACGCTATGCCAAAGATCGCTCCGTACTGAACATGTTCTGCTATACTGGCGGATTCTCGTTCTACGCCATGCGCGGAGGCGCCAAGGTCGTTCACTCGGTCGACAGCTCCGCCAAAGCGATCTCGCTGACCAACAAGAACGTGGAACTGAACTTTCCGGGTGATCCTCGCCACGAGGCTTATGCGGAAGACGCTTTCAAGTATCTCGAAAAGATGGGAAGCAACTACGACCTCATCATCCTGGACCCGCCCGCTTTCGCCAAACATAAAAACGTATTGCGCAACGCTTTGCAGGGATATCGCAAACTGAATGCCATCGCTTTCGAAAAGATCAAACCGGGAGGCATCCTGTTCACCTTCTCCTGCTCGCAGGTGGTAAGCAAGGAGAACTTCCGTCTGGCCGTGTTCAGTGCCGCCGCCCAGTCCGGACGCAGTGTCCGTATCCTGCACCAACTGACACAACCCGCCGACCATCCGGTCAACATTTACCATCCGGAAGGGGAATATTTGAAGGGGCTGGTGCTTTATGTGGAGTGAGAAGAGGTAATGATTTATAATTTATGATTTATGATTTATGCGTCGATGATAAATCATAAATCATAAATCATAAATCATAAATTTAATCAAGGGAGGTGCAAAATATTTACGGAAATATTTCTTTATTTCGTAATAGGTTGTACCTTTGTCTCACTTTTAAGAGAGATGGAAATATTATTATAAGTAAAACATATAAAACTTATTATTATGTCTAAAGTAACAGTTGTTGGCGCCGGTAATGTAGGTGCTACTTGCGCAAATGTTCTTGCCTTCAATGAAGTGGCAGACGAAGTTGTAATGCTTGACGTTAAGGAAGGTGTTTCCGAAGGTAAAGCAATGGATATGATGCAGACCGCTCAACTGCTTGGTTTCGATACTACAGTTGTTGGTTGCACAAACGACTACGAAAAAACGGCTAACTCTGACGTTGTTGTCATCACTTCAGGTATTCCTCGTAAACCGGGTATGACTCGCGAAGAACTGATCGGTGTTAACGCTGGTATCGTTAAGAGCGTAGCTCAGAACATCTTGAAATATTCTCCGAACGCAATCCTGGTAGTGATCTCCAACCCGATGGATACAATGACTTACCTGTCATTGAAGTCTCTGGGTCTGCCGAAAAACCGTATCATCGGTATGGGTGGTGCTCTGGATAGCTCTCGTTTCAAATATTTCTTGTCTCAGGCTTTAGGTTGCAATGCCAACGAAGTCGAAGGCATGGTAATCGGTGGTCACGGTGACACGACTATGATCCCGCTGGCTCGTCTGGCTACTTACAAAGGCATTCCCGTAAGCAAGCTGTTGAGCGCAGAAAAACTGCAGGAAGTTGTCGCTTCCACTATGGTAGGCGGTGCGACACTGACTAAGCTGTTGGGTACTTCTGCATGGTATGCACCGGGTGCAGCAGGAGCTTACGTTGTTGAATCTATCATCCACAACCAAAAGAAGATGGTTCCTTGCTCTGTTTATCTGGAAGGTGAATACGGAGAATCCGACCTTTGCATCGGTGTTCCTGTTATCTTGGGCAAGAATGGTATCGAAAAGATCGTTGAACTGGAATTGAATGCCGAAGAAAAAGAACTCTTCGCCAAGAGTGCAGCAGCCGTTCACAAGACAAACGAAGCTTTGAAAGAAGTCGGCGCTCTCTAATAATCGGAAAAAGGTTTGATAATATAGAAAAGAGGATAGTCCGTGATGGATTATCCTCTTTTTTGTCTTAGAATCTTAAGACATTTGATACATTGTCCAATTGGTTTATTGTTTCCCTTGGTAAGAACTTACTTCAATTCCCGAATCTTGATATTGCGGAACCAGATCGGATAACCATGATCCTGCAAGCCGATATACCCTTCATGGGAAATGCCTTCCTGGAAACCTTGGAAATCTTTGAATTTGCTGTTGGCAACCATATCATCCCACTCTTTGCTCCACAAAGTATACTGAACGACCTTTTTACCATTCTGGGTATGCGTCACTTTGCCATCCTTCACTTTGATCACGATCGTGTTCCATTCGCCGGCAGGTTTTACCGTTTTCGGATCGGCAGGGAGCATATCATACAAAGAACCGGCAAGGTGGTTTGCCAGCTTGTTGTCGGTAGCATCCACATTATCCAGCACCTGCACTTCGGGAGCTGCATAATAGATCGGTTTGCCCGGAACTTCGCGTACATAATAGAAGATACCTGAATTTCCCATTTTGCTGGTTTTCCAATCTACAGACAGTTCAAAGTTCTTGAACTTCTTTTCCTTATACAGGATATCGCCTCCTGCACCGTGTCCCGGTTTTTTGCCCGGAGCGGTAAAGACTTTCATCGCCTCGTCTTCGATTACCCAGTTCGGAGCCATCCCAGTATTGTTGCATTGTCTCCAACCGGTAAAATCTTTCCCGTTGAACAGCAAGGTCCAGCCTTGTTTCTTTTCTTTTTCAGTCAACGTGTTATTCGCTTTTTGCGCAAAAGAAGGGACAGCAGCCATAACTGCCAAAAGAACCACAAACGATTTAAATAAGTTTTTCATGTTGCATTTCATTTTTAGATTAGACATTGAGAATATAAAACTCAACAAAGATAAATAAAAAAGAGCTGCTCCATAAAGAACAACTCTTTCTTTTCTATCAGATAATCCTATTTTATTTGATGATGCCCAATTTCGAGGCATTGATGAAATCGATGATATGCTGGATTTCGTCGCTCATCGGCACCTGGTCTTTAATCATCAGCAAAGCATCGAATATACTCGTATTACCTTGGTAAATGATACGGTAGGCATGGCTGATATGCTTGATTATCTTTTCGCTCAGGCCTTCATGTGACAGGATAAAGGAGTTCACCCCGTAATAGGTCGTAGGTTCCAATGCTGCTACGATATAAGGCGGGATATCCTTACGGAAGCGGCAACCGGTCTGCGTCATCGACCATCTTCCCACACGGCATCCCTGGCTCACTAATACGTTGCCGCCGAAAATCACATAATCTTCAATCATGCAGTTGCCGGAAATCTTGCTTCCATACCCGAACACGCTATGATTACCGATATGCGTGTCGTGGGAAACATGCACGCCTTCATGCAGGAAATTGCCATTACCGATAATCGTCTTCCCATCAGAATTGGTCGCACGATTAATCACCACGTTTTCACGGATCACATTGTCGTCTCCGATTTCGACAATCGTATCACCTCCCTTATAGTTAAAATCCTGTGGTTCGGCAGCGATAACGGCACCATTGAAGATGCGGTTCCTCTTCCCCATGCGGGTTCCGCTCATGATACTGGCATGAGGCATGATCTCGCAGTCATCACCTATTTCTACATTCTTATCGATGTATGCAAACGGATGGACGGTTACGTTCGCTCCTAACTTCGCGCTTGCATCTACATAAGCTAATGGACTAATCATAATAATCTCCTTTTAAATTGTCAATTGCTTTCTACTCTCTTCCACCACCAATGGCACTATATAAATTGATAACAGCCTGCATACGCTGGACATTGTCGGAAACTTCCGTCAACTGCGCACTGAGCAGACTCTGTTGGGCAGAAAGGATTTCCAGATAAGTGGACTGTCCTGACTGGAACAAGGCGTTAGTATAGGCAACCGCCTTTTCCAACTCTTCTATCTGGGCCTGGTCCTGGACCAGTTTTCTATTGGTCGCATCATAGAGATGCAAAGCATCGCTCACTTCCTTTCCCGCTTCCAAGATCGTTTGCTGATAGTTCATTTTGGCAATCTGTTCTTCCGCTTTCGATATCTTCAGATTGGCTACCAGCTTACCATTGTTAAAGATAGGCTGTGCCAAGGAAGCCAAAGCCTGGAACATAAACTGTCCCGGATTGGAAACCGTAACACCCGAACCATTCGTCCAACCGGCTGTCGCCGTAATATTGATTCCCGGATAAAAAGCGGCACGGGCCTTGTTGGTCGTATAATAAGCACTGGCCAATGTCATTTCGGCCACCTTCACATCCGGACGGTTCTCCAACAACTGCAAAGGAACACCAGCCATCAGCTCTTCCGGCATCACCTGATCTTCAAGCGTACTGCGATCGATTGGCTGCGGTGCTTTCGCAAGCAATACAGACAAGGAGTTCTCCACTTCACGCACCTGGCGTTTCAGTTCGATCAACGATCCGGACACCTGATGGAACACGGCACGCATCTGGACGACTGCGGCTTCTGTTGTCATGCCGGCAATCTTCATCGCTTCCATCACCCGAACATTCTCTTTGTAGATATCCACCGTCTTGGAAGTAATCTCGACCTGACGATCCAACATTAACAAAGTGAAATAGGTATTGGCGATTCCTCCGATCAGTTGCGAACGTATCGCTTGCTGTGTGTACTGGCTCTGCAAATAAGCAGTCTTCTGTCCACGACTCGCATTCAACAGCTTACCGAACAAATCCACTTCCCAACTGGCTGCCGCCGGCAAGGTATAGGCTTTCACATAACCCGTATTCTCCATTTTAGTTATGGTTCCTTGCGGAGCCAGGTTCAAAGAAGGGAGAAAAGACAGGCGAGCGGAAGTCAGCAGCAACTTGGCCTCCTCGACCCTCAGGATAGCGGCTTGCAGATCCACATTGTTCGCCAATCCTTCTTCGATCAAGGCCTGCAATTTCGGATCACGGAAAACTTCCTGCCAAGGCAGGTTTCCCATATTGGTCGTATCTGTTTCGGCTAACGTACCGGCAGCAGATACCGGATCACGGTAGATGCCGGAAGTTTCGATCGTATCCGGACGATCATATGCTTTATAGATATGGCAACTGCTCAAAAGAGCGGTTGCACACACCATATATATAATCTGTTTCTTCATTGTCATCTCTTATTTTGTTTTTGCGTACTGTTCTATTTCCGTATTCATATCGCTGTTATCCAAATCTTCCCATTCGATAGGTTTGAATTTCTCCTGCAAGTACTGGAATACCACAAACAGAACCGGGACGATAAAGATCTGGAAGATCATACCGATAAACATACCTCCGATGGCGGCAGTACCCAAAGTACGGTTACCATGAGCACCGACACCGAACGCAAACATCATAGGCAACAAACCGACTACCATAGCCAGTGATGTCATCAAGATAGGACGCAAACGGGCGGCGGCACCTAAAACGGCAGCCCATGTGATACTCATACCCATACGGCGACGGTCAAGGGCAAACTCAACGATCAGGATGGCATTCTTCGCCAACAGACCTACCAACATGATCAAGGCGATCTGCATATAGATATTATTGGACATCGTACCCAAGATCATCTTCAGAGCCGGGATATTGCCTAAAGCGGCCCAGCCTTGCACGAACAGGAAGCTACCCATCAAACCAAACGGAATGGAAAGCAATACGGCCAACGGCAGGATATAACTTTCATACTGAGCGCTCAGCAGCAAATAGACGAATACGAAACAGAGCAGGAAGATCAAACCGGTCGTGCTGCCGCTGGTTTCAGCCTCTTCACGCGCCATCCCCCCCAACTCGTATCCGAAACCGGTCGGAAGCGTTGTACTGGCAACCTCTTCGATCGCTTTCAATGCCTGCCCACTGGTGTAACCGTCTGCCGGAGCAACCATCACTTTGATAGATGTATACATATTGAAACGGCTGATAATATCCGGTCCGTACACTTTCTTGATAGACACGAACTGCGAGATTGGAGCCATTTCGTTTCCATTGCGGACTTTGATATTCTTCAACGATTCCAAATTGGTACGCAAAGCCGGATCAGCCTGGACCATCACACGGTACATCTTACCGAAACGGTTGAAGTTGGAGGCATACAGACCACCGTAATATCCTTGCATGGTTGCCAGAATATCACTCGGACTGATACCCACCTTCTTACAGGCGGCCGCATCGATGTCGATCATATACTGCGGGAAGTTAGGGTTGAAGGTACTCTGTGCCGACTTGATTTCAGGACGGGCAGTCAAGGCTGCCGTATATTGCTTCGTCACTTCGAAGAATTTTTCCAGATCACCACCGGTCTTGTCCTGCATATTCAACTCGATATCACTGGAAGCGGAATAACCCGGGATCATAGGCGGAGTAAAGAACAGCACCTGTGCATCCTTCACTATCTTTTGCGCACGCATGAACAAACTGCCATACACGATATCCGAACTCTGCATCATTGAACGTTCCTCCCAGTCTTTCAACTTGATGATGAACGAACCATAAGAAGGTCCCTGGCCACCGATAAAGCTGAAACCGATGACGGCCGTACGTGATTTGACCGCCGGGTCGGCAGCGATCAGGCTATCCACCTTGTTCATCACCTCTATCGTACGTTCCTGGGATGTTCCCGGAGGTAGCGTCACTGCGCCCATGATCGTACCGGTATCTTCATTCGGAACCATACCTGTCGGAGTCGCATTCATCAAAACAACGAGCAGGACGATACATCCGGCAACGATACCGAACGAAAGCCATTTCTTCTGTATAAAGAATACGACACGTTTTTTATAGCTGTTTAGCAAAGAATCGTATGCGGCATTGAAGGAAGAGTGGAAACGGGAGACGAAAGTCGATTTCTTCTCATGTCCTTCTTCGTGCGGCTTCAAGAACATCGCACACAGAGCCGGACTCAGCGTCAAGGCATTCAATGCGGACAAACCGATCGAGATAGCCATTGTCAAACCGAACTGGCGATAGAATGTACCGGCCGTACCGCTCATGAAACTTACCGGGATAAACACGGACATCATGACCAACGTGATGGAGACGATAGCACCACCCAGCTCGTTCATGGCATCGATAGAAGCCAATTTCGCCGATTTGTAACCCTGGTCCAGTTTGGCATGGACACCCTCGACGACCACGATCGCATCATCGACCACAATCGCAATGGCGAGCACCATGGCACAAAGAGTCAGCAAGTTCAAGCTAAAGCCGATCAGCGACAGCATGAAGAACGTACCGATCAACGCAACCGGGATCGCGATAGCCGGAATCAAAGTCGAACGTAAATCCTGCAAGAAGATATACACAACGATGAATACCAGGATGAAGGCTTCGATCAATGTCTTGAGCACCTCATGGATAGAAGCATACAAGAAGTCGTTGGCATTCATACCGACGTCGATCTTCAAGCCCGGAGGCAATATCTTTTCTGTTTCTTCCAACAGGTTCTGGATATTATTGATGGTTTCCGTCGCATTGGTTCCTGCCATCTGGTAAACGATACAGGTTACGGCACTATGACCGTTTACTTTATTGACAAAATTATAAGTCAGACGTCCCAATTCGATATCGGCAATATCCTTCATGCGGAGGACTTCACCATCCGGTAAGGCTTTTACGACCATGTCTTCAAATTCGTTCACTTCTTGCAAACGTCCTTTATAACGGATCGTATACTGGAAGCTCTGGTTACCCTGCTCACCGAACGAACCGGGAGCAGCTTCCACGTTCTGCTCGGCCAGGACACCGGCAACATCATTCGGAACCAAATTGTACTGTGCCATCACATCCGGTTTCAGCCAGATACGCATGGAGTAGTCGGTCCCTAACACATTCGCATCCCCCACACCGGGCACACGCTGTACTTCCGGGATCAGGTTGATCTTGGCATAGTTCTCGATGAATCGCTGGTCGTAACGGTCCTCTGCATCATAGACGGAGAACACGATCAGCATGGAGTTCTGACGTTTCTGAGTTGTCACACCGATCTTGGTTACTTCAGCGGGCAACAAACCTTGTGCCATAGAAACACGGTTCTGCACGTTTACGGCAGCCATGTCGGGATCGGTTCCCTGCTTAAAATAAATGGAAATATCGGCAGATCCGTTGTTGGAGGCATTGGAAGTCATGTACATCATGTTCTCCACACCATTGATCTGGTCTTCCAGCGGCGCAATCACACTATTCAATACCGTCTGTGCGTTTGCACCCGTATAAGTCGCTCTCACCGAAACGGTTGGAGGGGCGATATCCGGATATTGGGTAATAGGCAAGGACAGCAAGCCTAATATACCCAGTATGACAATCAGGACGGAGATCACCGTTGAGAGCACCGGGCGGTTTATAAATCTATCTAATTTCATATTTTCTGTTTTTAACGAACAAAATGGGAGTTATTAATTAAAAGCGGTCTTCAGATTACCTTCGTTCTGATCTTTCAAGGCCTGATCATATTTCGCTTTCTGCTGTTCCGGGGTGATCGGCTCGATAGCCTGGCCGTCACGGAGATTCTGTACGCCTTCAATCACGATTTTGTCGCCGGATTTCAAACCATTCGTCACCAGGTAATTCTTTCCGTCATCCAAATTGGAGATCTGAATCTCCGTATTTTTTACAGAATTGTCCGCCTGCAAGACAAAAACGAACTTCTTGTCTTGGATTTCAACGGTTGCAGACTGAGGGATAATAATGATCCCATCCATCGTATACGGGAATATGATGTTACCGGTACCGCCGCTTCTCAGGATATTTTTATCATTTGGGAAAACAGCACGCATGCTGACAGATCCGGTAGATTGGTCAATCACGCCACTAACGGCATCGATCTTACCTTCCGACTGATAGGTAGTTCCGTCGGACAGTTGCAAGCGAACAGCCGGCATCTTTTCCAATTGTTCTTTCAATGTGCCTCCAGCTCTTGTCAGACGCAACAACTCTTTCTCCGTCATAGAGAAATAAACATACACGTCGTTGATTTCGGATACGGTTGTCAACGGCTGTGCAACAGAGGGGCTGACCAAACTACCGATACGATACGGGAATGTACCGACAACGCCATTCGACGGACTCGTCACCGTACAGAATGATAAATTCTGATTCGCGCTTACCAAAGAAGCTTCCGCCTGAGCCAGGCTTGCCTTGGCAGACATGAGTTGGTTGACCGCTGTCTGATATTCAAAATCACTGATAATTTTCTGATCGAACAAAGCTTTTTTGTTCTTTTCGGTCAAAGTCAAAGTTGCGACATTGGCTTTTGCCATCTCGACAGCGGCTTTCGCCTGTCCAACCGCAGCAGCATACTGGGTCGGATCAATCTGGAACAAAGCCTGCCCCTTACGAACAGTTGCTCCTTCATCCACACATAACTTAACAATAAAACCCGAAACTTGGGGGCGTACCTCGATATCCTGCGTACCTCTGATCGTGGCCGGATAGGAAGTCGTCTGGTCGCTTGTTGTCGAATTAACAGCAAGGACCGCAAATTCATTATCCCCTAACTTCATACCGCTTTGCTTGTTTCCACAAGCAGTTAATAAAGACACCCCTACTGCAAACAATGCAATTTGCCTTAATTGGGTAATAGTAGTTCTCAACATTTGTTTATCCATATTCATTATTTATATAATTCTATCTATTCTCGTTTTTCAGTCATTAGTAAGGCCGTTAAAGCCATCACAACGGGTGAGATCCGTTGCGCCATAGTAAAAATTCCACAACGATGCTGTTCTAAATTTATGGGTTCATAGCCTATTCCTCATAAAAAGCGTACAAATGTAGAATCTTTTTGTTGTACTTTTTCCGTTTATACAATCTTTTATACTAAAAAATTGCTTATTTTATATTTCTGTATCAGAGATATATTAGGACTTTGACCGATCGAAAATATATTCGTTTAAATTGCTACATAATTTTAACACGGAATTTGTTTATTCAATAATTTATCCTAATTTTACGGCTTATATAACCTAAATAATCAATTCATATGGAACCAAAGTTTATGATATCGGAAGTGTTCGGCACTTCATGGAAGCACACTAAATCGCAGATTTGGGTACTGGTAGGGCTGTTTATCGGATTTTCTATCCTGTCGATGATCGTCACACTGTTCGGTATGCCGGCACAGGGTTCGATTGTCGGACGAGTCATTGTCCAAATAGTCAGTTTGCTCATTTCCTGTATTTTCATGCTGGGATATGTCAAAAATATATTCCAGGCTCTTGATGGAGAAGAGCCGCAGTTTTCCGCCTATGGGCAACAATCGCGCAAGATAATCACATATCTCATCGCCAACATTTTGTTCTCCATAGCTGTCTGTATCGGTATGGTTTTGTTGATCATTCCTGGTATCTATCTATATTTACGCCTGCAATTTTTCACGGCTTTCATCGTTGAGGAAGACTGCGGCATCATCGAATCACTACAAAAAAGCTGGAATATGACCCAAGGACAGACACTTCCGTTATTCCTGTTGCTGCTGACCATGATCGGCACCGCGATCGTCGGCTGCATCTTGTTCTTCGTCGGATTTTTTGTGGCCGTACCCCTTATCTATATGATGCAGTGTTACACATTCAGAAAATTAAATACGATTTCAACGGAAGAAGAAGTACAACAACTATAATTTCAAATCAATAAATAGACAACAGCCCGCAAAAATAAACATTCTGCGGGCTGTATAGCTTTCCAATCTATGGGTAAGACATATAGAATCAAAGACATTGCAGAGATGTCCGGTGTTTCGACCGGAACTGTCGACCGCATATTACATAACCGGGGCAAAGTATCTGAAGAGGCACAGAAAAAAGTAGAAAAAGTTTTAAAAGAAATAGACTATCACCCGAACCTAATAGCCCGTTCCCTTGCACTAAAAAAGAACTACCACTTTATCACACTGATTCCCTCTTTTGCAAAAGGCGAATATTGGGATAAGCTTTGCGAAGGAATAGACAAAGCGGAACAGGAACTTTTCAGCTACAACGTAGAAGTCGAACGTATGTGCTTCAATCAATATGACAAAAGCAGTTTCGACGAACTCATTCCCCGGATCGAAGAAGCCAACTGCCAGGGGGTCGTGATCGCAACACAGTTCCATGACAGTGTCGTTAAGCTGGCGTCCCGGCTGGATCAATTACAAATACCTTACATACTGATAGATGCATTCATTGAAAACACCAATTGCGTAGCTTATTACGGAACCAACTCGTACGACTCCGGATATATTGCCGGCCGTCTGCTATACGAACAAATCAACCCGACCGAAAATATCGCAATCTTCCGCTTTATCCGTAAAGGAGAAATGCAAGTAACCCAAGTCATGAAACGTGAGGAAGGCTTCAGGAATTATCTGGCAGAAAAGAACTACGACGGGCGTATCTATTCCGTACAATTGCATGCCGACGAGCCGGAAAAGAACATAAACATCCTGAATGCCTTTTTAGAAGAACATAAGGAAGTGAACGCTGGTATCATATTCAACTCCCGTGCCCACTTATTGGGAAAATACTTCCGTGACAAAGGAGAAAGATTCAGATTAATCGGCTACGATGTGATAGACCCGAATATCACTTGCCTGAATGACGGTTCCATCACGCACCTGATCGCCCAACGGCCGGAAGTACAGGGATTCAATTGCATACGGGCATTGTTCCGCCATCTGGTTCTCAAGGAAAAAGTCGAACAAATCAATTATATGCCGATCGATATCCTGATGAAAGAGAATATCAAATACTATAACAATTATATTTGAAAACATAAAAAGGTATTTTTTCCCTGTTTTCTTTTTGTTTGATAAATAAATACTATACTTTTGTGCCCGATGTGTGCGCGAGCACAATGAGATAGTAACAATGAAATTATCACAATCATAAACAATAAAAATATGGCTAATTTATTTTGCGTTAAAGACAAAGTTGTCATTATTACCGGTGGAGCCGGAATCTTGGGTAGAGGTATTGCAGGTCACCTGGCTGAAGAAGGTGCTAAAATCGTTATTCTCGACCGCGCAGCCGAAGTTGGTGAACAAATTGTAGCCGACATCAAAGCGAAAGGCGGAGAAGCAAGTTTTTATCTGACTGACGTTTTAAACAAAGAAGTCCTGGAACAGAACAAAAAAGATATCCTGGCCAAATACGGCCGTATCGACGCGCTGCTGAATGCAGCCGGCGGAAACATGGCTGGTGCGACTATCGGACCGGACAGCACGATTTTCGACTTGAATATCGACGCTTTCCGTAAAGTAGTAGACCTGAACCTGTTCGGTACAGTTCTCCCGACAATGGTGTTTGCCGATGTAATGGCTAATCAGAAAGAAGGTGCTATCGTCAACTTCTCTTCCGAATCCGCTTTGCGCCCGCTTACCCGCGTCGTAGGTTACGGTGCCGCAAAAGCTGCTATCTCCAACCTGACTAAATATCTGGCTGGTGAACTGGCGATCAAATTCGGAGAAGGTCTACGTGTAAATGCAATCGCTCCGGGATTCTTCCTGACGGAGCAGAACCGTACTTTGATGACAAATCCGGACGGATCTTACACTCCACGTGCCGAGTCTGTCATTGCACATACTCCGTTCAGACGTCTGGGTACACCGGATGAACTGTTTGGTACGATCCAGTATCTGATCAGCGACGCTTCCAAATTCGTAACCGGAACAATCGCTATCGTAGACGGCGGTTTTGATGCATTCTCCATTTAATCTCACAATTAAAAAACAAGACATTATGTATTTATGCGAACAAACATGGCGCTGGTACGGACCGAACGATCCAGTCAGCCTTTCCGATATCCGCCAGGCCGGTGCTACCGGAATTGTAAATGCCTTGCACCATATCCCGAACGGAGAAGTATGGACGATCGAAGAAATCCAGAAACGCAAGGATATGATCGAAGCTGCCGGCTTACGCTGGAGCGTAGTGGAAAGTGTTCCGGTACACGAACATATCAAGACACAGAGCGGAGATTTTCAGAAATATATCGAGAACTACAAAGAAAGCATTCGTAACCTGGCAGCATGTGATATCCGTGTGATCACTTATAATTTCATGCCGGTTCTGGACTGGACCCGTACAAACTTGGCTTACACCATGCCTGACGGTTCTAAAGCATTACGTTTTGAACGGGCAGCTTTCATGGCTTTCGATCTCTACATTCTGAAACGCCCTGCGGCAGAACAGGAATATACAGACGAAGAAAAGGCAATTGCAAAAGCTCGTCTCGACGAAATGAGCGAAGATGACAAAGCACTGCTGGTACGCAATATGATCGCCGGCCTACCAGGCTCCGAGGAAAGTTTCACATTGGATCAGTTCCGTGCAGAACTGGATCGTTACAAAGATATCGATGCAGAAAGACTTCGCGCGAACCTAATTTATTTCCTGAAAGAGATTACTCCGGTTGCCGACGAAGTAGGAGCACGTATGGTTATCCATCCGGACGATCCTCCCTACTCTATCTTAGGTTTGCCCCGCATCTTGAGTACTGAAGAAGATTTCCGCAAGCTGATCGAAGCCGTACCGAACCAAAGTAACGGCTTATGCCTCTGCACCGGTTCTTTCGGCGTTCGTGGCGACAATGACCTGGCCGGCATGATGAAGCGTTTCGGCGATCGTATCGACTTCGTTCATATACGCAGCACCAAACGCGACGAAGCCGGAAACTTCTTCGAAGCAAACCTGCTGGAAGGAGACGTGAACGTTTATGAAGTAATGAAAGCCCTTCTTGAAATCGAGCAGGAACGCGGTTGCTCAATCGCAATGCGTCCGGATCACGGCCATCAGATGATCGATGACTTGCACAAGAAGACTAATCCGGGTTATTCCTGTATCGGTCGCTTGCGTAGCTTGGCTGAATTGCGTGGTTTAGAACTGGGTATTGCCCGTTCTTTATTCAAATAATGAGTGACGAGTAATCACAAATAGTTTGGCATTGAAAGGCGTCTGATTCTTTTTCGGACGCCTTTTTCATTTTACCTCTCTCCCGTTTCACTTTTTTTCCTTATTTTTGCAGCACTAATAATTTTGCAAAATGTCTAAAACACACTACAGTATACTATCAGCCCTATTATTACTTGTGTTAAGCGCATGCCATTCTTTGTGGACGGCCCAGACCCAGCCTGCCCCACAGCAGGAATCGATTCTGGTCTTGCCTTCAACGGATATCCCTCTTCCAAACACAGATTTCGCTTTTCTGTTTCCTGAAGAACCGAAGCTGAACGAACAAACTTCTCCCCGCAAAAATATAACGGAAAACTTCTCCAACAGAGAAAAAAATGATATTGCCGTAATAGACCCACTCCTGATGGCAGAAGAGAATTCGATGCTTATCGATTTAAGCCTGGTACAGAAAGAAGACTATGCTTTCCCTTTACCCGGCGCAAAAGTAATCTCTCCATATGCCGGACGTAGAAAACACCATTCGGGTGTAGATCTGAAAACCTGCGCCAATGATACGATCGTATCGGCATTCGACGGAATCGTCCGTCTGGCTAAGCCTTATTATGCATACGGAAACGTAATTGTTGTACGCCATTACAACGGATTGGAAACAGTCTACAGCCATAACTCCAAAAATCTGGTCAAGCCGGGAGACTATGTAAAAGCCGGACAACCGATCGCACTGACCGGACGAACAGGAAGAGCTACGACGGAACACCTTCATTTTGAAGTACGGGTAAACGGGCAACACTTCAATCCGAACCTGGTATTCGACCTGCAAGAACGGAAACTTAACAATCAATGCCTGGTATTCACCCAAAAAGGTGGCAAAATCGCAGTGAAGTCCGTCGAGCTAATGCCACATCAACTTGCAGGCGACTACAGTTATTCACCAGCCCACAGAAACAAAGGACAAATAGAAAGCAAAAAGGGATCATTATAATTTCCTTTTCAATGCCCTTGCAGAGCTTCTATCAGAAGATTGATATTGACGGTAAATAAGCGGACTGATATCGCCAACAAAATAATACCGAAGAACTTCCGGACAATATAGATTCCGCCTTTTCCGAAAAAGCGTTCAATACGGGTTGTCATGCGAACGACAAAATAAACCCATATCATATTCAGTATCAAGGCTATCACAATATTAACACTGGCATACTCCGCCCTCAAAGACAATAATGTGGTAAACGAGCCGGCACCCGCCAGTAAAGGAAAGACCAGCGGAACCAGTGTCGCCTCCTTTATCGGTCCCTGGTTTTTAAAAATTTCTATATCGAGTATCATTTCCAGTGATAACAGGAAAATAACAAACGAACCTGCCACAGCAAACGATTCGATATCCACATGAAAAAGCCGTAGCAAGACATCGCCTGCGTAGAAGAACCCGATCATCAACAAAAAAGAGATAACCGTTGCCTTCATGGCGTTCACATCTTTGCCCTTTTCTTTCAAATTGACAATAATTGGAATGGAACCAATAATATCAATCACAGCAAATAATACAATGAATGCACTGATCATTTGCTGAAAATCAAAACTTTCAAACATAAGATACCCTTTTAATTGCCCTAAAGGTACAAAATCTTTCCCAACAGCCGACAGACAAATAGTAACAATCGCTTCGATGAATAACGTTTTTTCATACTAAATCAGAATCTCTTCACGAAAAAATAACGACCTTTGCATACACTTATATTGCTCCAAGCAAGAAAGTAATTAAATGTTGTCGGGAGATATGGATATAAAAACGATTTTAAAAAAGTATTTGGTATTTGTCATTGGATTATATTTTTTAGCTGCAGGAATCGTCCTGATTATACATTCCGCTTTAGGAACCACTCCTATTTCAAGTGTAAATTATGTGTTAAGCCTCAACAGTCCCTTATCTTTAGGCACCTGTACCTTTATCGTAAACGTTTTGCTGATACTGGGACAGTTCTGGTTAATCCGAGGAACAAAAAGCCGTCAAGACCAGATATCCATCCTGCTGCAAATTCCATTTTCGTTCATATTTTCAGCATTCATCGATTTCAATATGGCACTCACTGAAGACCTGTATCCATCCAACTATATAATGTCGATTGCACTGTTACTGCTGGGTTGTCTCATCCAGTCTATCGGTGTCGTATTAGAGATCAAGCCCCAGGTTGCGATGATGAGTGCAGAAGGATTCGTCAACTACGCCGCCCGCCGTTACAATAAAGAGTTCGGAAAATTCAAGGTCATTTTCGATTTCACCTTAGTAACAGTCGCCGTCATTTTATCACTGATCTTCACTCAACGGATCGAAGGAGTCAGAGAAGGTTCCCTGATAGCAGCCTGCATCACAGGCTATATCGTGAGTTTCCTGAATAATAAAATCATGACTCGAAAAATGCTTTCCAGAGTTTCTTCCATACTAAAATAGTTTTTTTCTTATTTTTGTGCTTCATTAGAAAAGAAGATCCGTTTTTAAGTGAGTAAAATAGGCGAACACGAAGAAGATCCGATCCTGTTATTTTCATTTCTGAAAGGAGACAACAATGCTTTTTCATCGATATACAATAAATATGTCGATGAGCTATTTGCATATGGCATAGGATTAGGATTCGAAAGAGAAACACTCAAAGACGCCATACAGGATACTTTCTTCAAATTTTACACCAACAAGAAGCAATTGAAAGGTGTCACTCATCTGAAATATTACTTATTTCGTATGCTTAAAAATCGCCTGTTCGATATATATAAGTCTTCAAACAAAGAAAATATCGTAGACGTAACCAATTTGCCTTTTTTAATCGAACCGTCCGTTTTAGATGAATTGGTTGCAAACGAGGATAAAGCTGCGATTGAAACAGAAATAAAGAATTTGTTGGAAATACTAACTGATAGACAAAAAGAAGCTGTTTATTTACGTTTTATACAAGAATTGGAGTACGAAGAAGTTGCAAATTTATTGGATATGACTGCTCCTGCAGTAAGAAAACTTATCTCCAGAGCAATAAAACGCATGCGTGACGAAAAATTTTAGAAAAAATGGGAACAAAAAAAATTCCGAATCGTCTATTCTATATAAATTGATTTGAAAGTATGTTGTCGAACCAGTGGTTACAAAATAAATCTTTTATACAATGGAAATTATTCCCTTCTGAAGAAGATAATCTCTATTGGGAGAAATTTATCCAAGACAACCCACATTTCCAAGATGAAATAGAAGAAGCAATAAGGATATTAAAATCAATAAAATTGAATACTCAAAAACTTTCTCCGGAAGAGAAACAGGAAATATTTGCATTAATACAAAAAAATATAGAAAAGAAAGACAAACAACGTCACCTCCGGCTATATCTGACCGTATCGGCAGTTGCTTGTATCGTCCTATTTCTGGTTTTACTACAACCACTATTTATTGGCAAAAACGAGATTTCACACAAAAACATGCTTGTTGTTGCAGATACAACCTCTGTCAATCAAAAAGATATACAATTAGTACTGGCCAATAACAGGACCATTACTTTTGAAGAAGATGCTGATATCAAATATGATAAAAAGGGTGGTATTACTGCAAATACTGGAATCGAACAAATAAAAGTATCAAAAGAAGCTACTAAAGAAACCACATTAAATACGCTGATCGTTCCTAAAGGAAAACGGTCAAGCCTCACCTTGGCCGATGGCTCCAAAGTATGGGTCAATTCTGGGTCCACACTCAAATTTCCTTCTACATTCAAAACAGATAAAAGGGAGATCTGGGTAGATGGAGAGATTTATATAGAGGTTGAAAAAAATAAAGCACATCCTTTTTATGTAAATACCTCTCATATGGTAATCAACGTCGTGGGAACTCAATTCAATGTTACAGCCTATGACGAAGATACGGATTATTCAGTCGTATTGGTCGAAGGATGTGTAGATGTCAGCATAGACAAAGAAAAAGCCCGTTTATTACCCAACCAGATGTTATCGGTATCGACAGATCAGATTTCTGTAAAAAAAATAGATGTCAACAATTATATAAGTTGGAAAGAAGGATACCTCCAATTTGCAAGTGAACCTCTATCCAACATACTGAAACGTTTGTCCCGCTATTATGATACCCCCATTGATTGCGACAATAGTATTGCACAGCTAAAATGTAACGGAAAATTAGTATTATTCGATAATATCGAAGATGTCATGAAAACCATATATAACACAATACCGATCCAATATTCACACGAAGCAGGCCGGATATTGGTTCGAAAAAAATAAAGAGAGTCATAATTGCTAACTTATAAGTCTAATTTAAAATTGAGATGCCTATGAAACATATATCATGAAAATAAAAAATGCCGGACAATATTGGCGTATTCCCCGGCATAAGATTTCAAAGTTATTATTGCGTACTAAACTTTTAAAATCACTACAAATATATGAAAATAAATCATTATCTTGATAGATCGTGGTTTAACGGTCTACGTTATACCTTACATATTATGAAAATCATAATCATTTTACTGGTCTTAAGCATTGGGAACTCCTTTTCTATGACCTACTCTCAAAATACATTACTTTCGCTTGACATCAATAAACAGTCCATAAAAGAAGTTATTGGCATCATTGAGAAAAAGTCGGAATATGTTTTCTTCTTTTCGGACAATGTCCGTCAAGATTTAGAAAAAAGTGTTGACATAAAGGTCAATTCAAAAACACTTGATGTAATCTTGAATAACCTTTTCGCTGATACAGACTTGGTATATACGATTAACGATCGCCAGGTATCAATTGCAAAGTCGAAAAAAGCAGGATCTTCATATCCTACACCACAACAACAGACAAAGACAATTACAGGAACAATTGTCGATAACACAAAAGAACCTCTAATCGGAGTTAATATTGTTGTGAAAGGGACTTCTACAGGAACAGTAACCGACATCGATGGCAAATTCTCTTTGCCTATTACCGAAACAAACGCTGTTCTTGTCATTTCTTACATCGGCTATAAATCGCAAGAAATCAAAGTAGGTAATCAATCCAGCCTGAATGTCACATTAGAGGCAGAAACATTAGGCTTGGAAGAAATCGTTGTCGTAGGATACGGTACCGTTAAGAAAAAAGACCTTACCGGTTCGGTATCATCCGTAAACTCGGAAACGATCTCTAAATCACCTGTGACAAGTGCAACCCAAGCAATCCAAGGACGCCTCCCCGGTGTATTCATTTCCAATTCGACAACGAAACCAGGTGAAAATGCATCTGTGGTTATCAGAGGTAAACGTTCTATCAGCGGTAGCAGTGATCCCCTTTACATAGTCGATGGAATTCCAGTAGTAGGAGGAATAAATGAAATCAGTCCTTCAGACATCGAAACAATAGATATCCTCAAGGATGCCTCTGCTACGGCTATTTATGGTGCACGCGGTTCAAACGGTGTAATCCTGATAACCACCAAAAGGGGAAAAGCAGGAAAAACTCAAGTCGACTATAATGGATATGTTGGCTTCCAAACAGTGCTGAACCAGTTGGAATACATGGACGGGGCAGCCTATGCCGAAACAGTCCGGGAATCTTATCGTTCAACCGGTAAATACCTCTCTGATAAACCGAGTTGGGAAGAAGACCAAAAGATCGGTTCTTTCGCCAATGACCCTTATACATTGGAATCTCTAAAAATGGCATACGATGAAAATGGGAATTATGATCCTTCAAAGGTCCGTTCAGGAAGTAAATGGTGGGAAGCCGTACAACGCACAGGTATGGTTACCGACCATCAGTTAAGCGTTCGCGGAGGCAACGACAAAACCAATTTCACTTTTAGCGGTTCCTATTATGATTATAAAGGTCTTGTTAAAGATGAAGAATTTTCCCGGTATTCTATTCGCCTGAATCTCGAACATTCTGTAAACAAATATATTAAATTGGGGGCATTTACTGGATATACCCATTCCGTGCAAGAAAGAGGGTCTACCCTGTTTAACTCGTGGCGTGTCATGCCAATGGGCCGTTTCTATGATGACAACGGCGATTTATTGGAAAAAGTTTCAGGCACAGACGACCAGTGGCGTAACCCGTTACTTAGATTAGCAGAGGGAGCTGTTTCCAACCCTTTAAAGATAAACAGATTTATTGGCAGTTATTATGCTGATATCACGTTACCACTGAAAGGGCTCCGGTTCCGTACGAATTTAGGTATCGACTATGAAACCAGACAAGATTATAATTTCCAATCGGCCGAAGCACGGGGAAATACCATGAATTATGCTCGGAACGGTACGGAAAACAGATCCATGTTTACTTGGGAAAACCTGTTATTCTATGACAGAACATTTGAGGATCATACAATCGGGGTAACTTTGCTCCAATCTATAAACGAATACCTCCGGGAATACAACAAAATTCCGGTTCAAGGAACACCGGCTGATGAACTACTATATTATGATGTAGGTTCTGCCTCTAATCCTGAAAAAACGGAAAGCGGTAAAAGCCAATGGAAATTAGCTTCCTTCATGGCTCGTTTGAACTATAGCTTCAAAGGGAAATACTTGGCTACTATTTCTGCCAGATATGACGGTTCTTCACGTCTTGCGGAAGGACATCAATGGGTCGCTTTCCCGGCTGCTGCTTTAGCTTGGCGTATCAATGAAGAATCATTCATGCAAAATGTTCATTTCCTCAGTAACCTGAAATTGCGTGCCGGATATGGTGTCGTTGCCAGCTCAGAAGTAGACCCTTATGAAACCAAGGGGACATTGTCACAAAAACCATATAATTATGGCAGCGAGTCGATCTTTGGTTATGCTCCCAACAAAATGCCTAATACAATGTTAACCTGGGAAACAACAGGGCAATGGAATGCCGGATTTGATTTCGGATTTCTCGGAAACAGGCTGAACGGTACAATCGATATTTATTTACAAAACACAAAAGATTTGCTATTGGACAGACAATTGCCTATCGTATCCGGTTTCAATCAAATAAAATCGAATGTTGGAAAAACGCGTAACAAAGGACTTGAACTTACCTTGAACTCTTTAAATATCAATAATAAGAATTTCACATGGTCTACAGACCTTATGATGTACACCAACAAGGAAGAAATTGTTGAATTATATAATGGCAAGGAAGATGATCCCGGAAGTTCCTGGTTTATAGGTGAAGCGATCAACGTGTTCTACGATTACAAGAAAATAGGCATCTGGCAAGACACGCCGGAAGATCGTGCCGAAATGGAGAAGTTCAACCAGAACGGAAGTAACTTTGCACCTGGTACTATCCGCCTGTGGGATAATGGCGATTATAAGATCACTTCGGAAGACCGTGTTATCCAGGGCCAGCAAAGACCTAAAGTAATATTGAGTTTAAATAATACATTCAGATATAGGGACTTCGACTTCAGCTTCTTCTTTGAAGGCAATTTCGGAGCAATGATCAAAAACAACATCAGTTATCTGAATCAAGCACACAGGAACGGCAATGTGAAAGTCGATTACTGGACACCGACAAATCCGACTAACGCCTTCCCACGTCCGATTGAAGGTGTCGACTATCTTCCTTATTATGAAACGTTGCATTATGAAAAAAGCGACTTTATCAAACTTCGTAATGTCACTTTAGGATACACCATTCCAAGTCATATTACCAAGAAATGGGATATATCACGTTGCCGTGTCTACGTGCAGGCACAAAACTCATGGATGTGGACCAACTTCACCGGAGTGGATCCTGAAAGCGCTCTGAATAAAGATGTTGATGGAACATACGCAGGTTACACGCGTCCAACTCCTTCAACCTGGTTAGTAGGTCTTAATATAAGCTTTTAATCTAAAAAATCAGAAACAATGAAAGAATCAAATAACATAAAGAAAGTTGTCCTTTTTAGCCTGGCAAGCGCATGTATCGGGCTTATAAGCTGTGATGATTATCTGAAGGAGAAAGACCTTCCCCGTTTAACTCCCGACTATTATGGAACCGTTGCCGGTGTGGAGTCCGCCGCAACAGCAACATATAGCTTCATGCGTTGGGGAGCTGGTAATGAAAGATATAACGTACTCACAGAATACGGCACAGATCTCTTCACGCAAGGAGAAGATCCGGGAAAACAAGCTGACGCTTTTAACAAATATGGAAGCCAGTTGAATCCAGATGCAAGTGTCTTGTACGAATTCTGGGAAAATCATTATAAAGCGATCAATACTGCAAACTTGGTTATTCAGCAAGTAGAAGGATCTACATCAATGTCTGAGGTACAAAAGCAAGTAGCTCTTGCCGAAATGTCTTTTTTACGTGCCTTCTTCTATTTTGAGTTGGTACAACAGTTCGGAAGTATCCCTTTGGTATTAGATGTGTCTTTCGACGTGAGAACTGACTTTCCACGTGCTTCAGTTGCCGATATTTACAATCAAATTATCAAGGATCTGGAATATTCGGTCCAATATTCTCCCGAGAAACCGGCAAAAACAGGGAAAGCAGCTAAATATGCTGCAGCTCACCTGTTGGCTAAGGTATATCTGACCAGGGGAAGTGCCGTAAGTGATCAGCGCGGACAGCAGCCTTCAGATATGGAGAATGCTCTGAAATATGCCAAAATGGTAATTGATTGCGGACAATACGAATTACTGACAAATTTTGCCGATCTGTGGGATATAAATAATCAGGGTAATAAGGAGGTGATTTTCTCCGTTCAATTCACGACAGATCCGGTTTACCGTGGAGATGGCAATTCCTTCCACCTATATTGGGGGTCTTGGTATGAAGATCAACCAGGTATGACAAGGGACCTCGAAAACGGACGTCCATACAGAAGACATCTTCAATCGCAAAAGACAATGTTGCAACTGTTTGACCGTAAAAACGATTCCCGCTTCTATAAAAGTTTCAAATGGGCATATTATGCCAATCGTGAAGGTGCAGGACTGGAACTGGGAGATACAGCAATTTATTACAGTATAAACCCGACCACGGAAACATATCGTTATAAATATTTTGCCTGGGATAAGGAAGATGTAACCAAAAACAATCGCTACTATCCTCCCTTGCTTAAATATTTCGATCCCCTGCGTCTATCTGTCAATGATGGTCAAGGTGGCCGCGAATGGGTAAAAATGCGCTTGGCCGAAACGTATCTGATTGCTGCGGAAGCTTCCGGCCGCAACGGTGATTACCAAACAGCAGCCGATTACATTAATGTTGTCCGCAAACGTGCCGCATGGCAGGATGGTGAAACCAAAATGTCTCAATACTGGCGCGAAGAAGGAGGAAAAATAGGAGATACCAATAGTACCTTTGCAGATATTCAAGTCACGGCTGCAGATATCCAAAGCAATTTTATCGACTTTATGTTAGATGAACGTGGACGCGAACTGTTAGGTGAAACTTGCCGTTGGAATGACCTGGTACGATGTGAAAAGCTGGAAGAATACGTCAAGAAATGGAATTCAGAAGGAGCTGTCACCTTCAAATCACATCACAAACTTCGTCCGATTCCTCAAAAGCATATAGACCGCTTGAATCCAAAAGGAACGGATGCTGAAGAACAAAATCCCGGTTATTTCTAATTACACAATATTTATCTGAAGCTGCCCTGTTGAGAGCGGGCAGCTTCTCATTTATAAATGATATGAAAACAAAGTATTTTATTCCCATTATATTTCTGTTGCTTTTCACCCGATGTTCGACAAATTCTAACGCAGATTTAAAGAACTTTCCTGAAGGTTATACACCGGAAGAAGTTGGGACACGGATAAGCAAACGCTTTATTTCCGGTAAACATATGCTTCATAAGAAAAACGGAAAAGATGGTATTCACTATGCAGAAGTCTGTACATGGTATGGAGCCTTAAAATATGCTGTTGCCGTTGGTGACAAAGCATTGATCAAGCAACTTCAGAACAAGTTTGAACCACTCTTTACCACCAAGGCAAATTATCAACCGCTTATGAATCACGTAGATTTGAATATGTTCGGTTGTTTACCGTTTGAGTTTTATCAGATCACAAAAGATCAACGTTACTATGATATGGGGCTTCCTTATGCAGACACGCAATGGCAGGTACCGGACACAGCAACAACGGAAGAAAAGAACTGGGCCCGAAAAGGTTTCTCCTGGCAAACCCGTTTATGGATCGATGATATGTTTATGATCACCATTATCCAATCCCAAGCATACAAAGCCACCGGAAAACGAGAATACATTGACCGTGCAGCCCGTGAAATGGTAATGTATCTGGATGAACTCCAACACCCTAACGGTTTATTCTATCACGCCCCAGATGTTCCTTTTTATTGGGGACGCGGCAATGGCTGGATGGCCGCCGGCATGACAGAATTACTGCGCTATTTGCCAAAAGACAATCAAGACCGTCCCCGTATCCTGGAAGGGTATCGTTTGATGATGAAGAATCTGAAAAACTATCAACTACCTGACGGCATGTGGAGCCAACTAGTAGATGATCCCGCCTGTTGGGCAGAGACATCAGGAACAGCAATGTTCACGTATGCTATGATCACAGGGGTTAAACAAGGGTGGCTAGATAAAAAAGAATATTCTCCAGTTGCTCGTAAAGCTTGGATGGCATTAATTCCCTATATCAATGAAGAAGGAGACGTGACAGAAGTGTGTATCGGAACCAATAAAAAGAATGATAAACAATATTACTATGACCGTCGAAGGATAGTGGGAGATTATCATGGGCAAGCTCCCATACTATGGTGCTGTTTTGCTTTGGTAGAATAACCTATATTTCAAACGGGGCTGCCTTAAATCAAAAAAATAGGGCAGCCTATATAAGACAAGAGTCTGTCAGTTAAAGAATTTACTTCCTTTTTTAATTGGGAGATTCACTTTCATTACGAATATTAATTGCATTCATTCCCCTCAGACCGCGTTCAAGTTCAAAAGTAACGATGTCGGTTTCCGAAATATCAGTCAGTGTATTATTGCTAACATGAAAAAAATACTTCTCGTCGCTACCAAGGTCTTTGATAAAACCATACCCTTTTGATTCATTAAAATAATCAACCCTCCCTTTTAGCACAGTAGGTGTCTCTATATCTTCTTTTTTGGGGGTCGAGATAAGAATCTCTTCTTGCTTAATTTCTTCTTTATTAGGATCCAGTTCGGGAGGAGTCGATGTAATCACGCCGTTTTCATCCACATAAGCGATCATATCATCAAAACTATTCGCTTTGCCAAGCAGTTTTCTGTCTTCTTTCTTTTTTTGTTTTTCGGCCCTCCGGGCTTGTTTCTTTTTTTCGTTTTCTCGTTTATTGTATGTTACGGATTTTGCCATTTATCTATATTATTTATATTAATAATCAATCTATTATATAAGGATTCAGAGTGGAATGCCAAGGTATTTCCGGAATATGGAAACGCTGGATATAAAAAATTCCAACTATTGCACTGAAGAGTAAAAGCTAACTAAACTATAGGAGAGCCATAAGACAGTGTGTCAAAATATACTAATCCCCAAGCTTGACGCGAGGACGCAAAAGAACTGGCCTTATCAATCAAAGTTTATACGGCCAGTTATATGCGACCTCACGTCAAACGCGGGAACAAGGTAGTTTAGACACACCTTCATATACCAGGAGATTAATATCGTCTGGAACTATTATAACCACCTTTTCTTTCGCGGTATCCGCCGTTTGAAGGTTTTTCAGAGCGAGGACGCGCTACGCTTACCGAGATTACTTTTTTCTCAAATTCAGCTCCATTAAGAGCATCGATCGCTTTCTGGGCATCTCCATCGTTTACCATTTCAACAAAACCAAATCCTCTGGATCTTCCTGTTTCTCTATCCATGATAACTTTTGCAGACGTAATTTCTCCATACTCCGCAAATAGATCATTTAAATCAGCATCATTAATGCTATAATTTAAGCCTGTAATGTAAATGTTCATTTAAAATTTTTTTTAATAAATACTAATAGGGTATGAGGAGGAAAATTAATGGAGAGGCCTACTTAATAATAAAGAAGAACTATACGCTAATAATACGTAACTCAAACTCTGACTCAAAGGTAACACTATTAATCGAACCAACAACTATTACAACCTATAAATTCTCGTTTTTCTTGTCAAGACAGTCAAAACGCCATTATTATCTGGGATCAGAAGTCTGTTGCACAGAGGTTGTTATCACTTCAAAAACTCCTAAACCTAACAATCTGTAAAAATCTTTTCCCGACAGAAGCATCCTTCCAAATGATCGTTTACAAACCCTGTTGCCTGCATATGAGCATAGCAGATAGTAGAGCCAAAGAACTTAAACCCTCGTTTCTTCATGTCCTTACTCATTGCATCCGATTCTGGAGTCGTAATCGGAATCTCCTTCAACGACTTGAAATTATTTACAATCGGTTTCTGCTCGGGGAAAAACGATAACGTATAATTATAGAAACTACCAAATTCCTTTTGAATTGCGATGAAACATCTGGCATTTGTGATCGTAGACGCAATCTTCAGCCGATTCCTGACGATCCCATCAAAAAGCATCAGCCGGTCAATATCATCCGAATTCATCGCAGCCACTTTCTCTACATCGAAATTATAAAATGCTTTTTTATATCCTTCACGTTTACGAAGGATGGTAATCCAGGCTAACCCAGCCTGAGCACTTTCCAAAACAAGAAATTCGAATAAGGTTTTATCATCGGTAACCAATCGTCCCCATTCTTCATCGTGATATTTCACATATAAATCATCAGTTCCAGCCCAGCCACAACGTCTATTTACAAGATCTTCCATCTTTCATATATTTATAATTCCCAAAGGTATTTATTAAAGATGAATATACAGCATAAAAAGCTATTATTTCCCCAATATTCGTATTTTTGTTCTGAGATTCTTAATTATGAAGGTGTGTCGAAATCCCCTTGTCCCCGCGCTTGACGCGGGGGAGCAAAAGTAACTTTTCAAAAGTCCCACGGATAAGCCACGTGAGAACTGCCTGAAACCGCTGTTTTTGCCGAAGCGTAGAAAAAGAAAAAGCTCTGAAATTTAAGGATTTCAGAGCTTTGCTTTAATTTGCTATTTGCTTTCGCGGTGCGTACGGAAGATGAACTTTTCTTCTATTCTTCACGTACTCAATATCTTAGCAAGCTCTTTTATTCTTTCTCCCACTGATAATCCCACGTGTGCAATTCGCTTAATTGCTTGGTGTTGCGGTGGTTGTTTGAGTTGGTGCAAATATAACGCTTTTATGAGAATAAATGAAAGCGTAAAGGACTATTATTTTCCCAATATTTGTATTTTTGTTCTGAAAATGAATATTTTAGTATGGATAAGTTTAATGTAGAGAAAGAAATATTAGATACCTCTGAATTAGAAAGACTTTTTCTAAGAGAGGGCATATTTACAACAATAAAAAGAAATGAGTATTTGATTCGTCAGAATGAAATGACAAATCAAATAGGCTTTGTTGTATCTGGCATTTTCTGTTTATCAAGAATAGACGTTAATGGCAATGAGTGGATAATTGGATATAGTTTTAAAAATGATTTTGTTTGTGACTACCCCTCTTTTATAAACAAAATGGGAGCTACCGTGAATATACAAGCATCAACCGATTGTGATGTGTATCTTCTTTCTTTGAACCGGCTAAATCAATTTTGGGAAACTGATATGAATACTCAACGTTTGGGCAGACGGATTGCAGAAACGATGTTTGCAGAAATATATCAGAGATTGTTAGGTTTCTATTGCGACACTCCTGAACAACGCTATCAAGCCTTGATGAAACGCTGTCCTGATTTACAAGGAAAATTATCTTTAAAGGAAATAGCCCACTTCTTGGGAATAACGCCCGAAACTCTTAGCCGAATACGAAAAAAGATACTATTAAAATAAAGGTCTTGACTTTGGTCAAGGCTTTTTTGTTTTATATGCCCTAATATTGCTGCCACAATTTTTTAATAAATATAGTATGAGCACCTATAAACATTTTGGCAAGCAACCCGATGTCTTAAAACATTTGGTCTTATGTGAAATTCTTCAGAATGAAAATCCCTCGACTTATGTAGAAACTAATTCTGCATGTGCCATTTATCAAATGGAACATACTCCTGAACAGCAATATGGCATTTATCATTTTTTGGAACGGGCAAATGATGAAAACGGGCTGAAAGATTCTATGTATTATAAGTTGGAAAAATCAGAAATGCTGAAAGGGAATTATTTAGGTTCACCGGGGTTAGCAATGAATGTTCTAAAAGGAGTAAACGATTTCATCTTTTTCGATATAGAAAAAAGTGCTTTGGATAACGTATCATCCTATGCCGGACAAATAAAAGTTCATTCAGATGTACGGCTTCTTAACACGGACTCTTTAAACGGAATGATTGATTTATTGCCTATTCTTCCTAAATCTACTTTTATTCATATAGACCCATACGAAATAGACAAGAAAGGAGCATCGGACTTAACCTATCTTGATATTTTTATAAAAGCAACCCAATCGGGAATGAAATGCTTACTTTGGTATGGTTTTATGACCAACCAAGACAAAGGACGTATAAATCAATATGTAATTAGAAGTTTGCAACAAGAAAATATCAAAAACTATACTTGTGTGGAGCTTATAATGAAATCAATTAAAGAAAATACCGTTTCATGTAATCCCGGCGTTTTGGGAAGTGGAATTTTAGCAGCAAATTTATCACAGAAATCCCACAATATGATTCTTGATTATAGTCGCAAACTGGTAGAACTTTACAAAAATGCCCAATATAACGGCTATGACGGTAGTTTATCTAAAGATATTGTAAAAAATGCAAGTAGAAGAAACTCTTTCAAATTTAGATTATAATCTTAAATAGATTGGTTATGATTCAATTATCCCAACAGAGATTTTTCCGATTATTATCGGAATACTCGCAGCACAAAGTTTCTGCCTCTGAACTTGTAGAAGCTATTGAAGAATTGGCTATTCACTTAGCCAATTTTAGTACCAACGAACAGAATTATAGTGTTTTACTTCGCTATTTTTCTTTTGGACTGCACAGACTTAAATCGTACCGTATGCGGTTTGAGCAAGAAAAAAATACCCTATCTGTACTTGATTGATGAAGCAATAGAACTAATCAAGACAGAAGTGCGTATTGTGAACTTGCGTATCAAATACCCTGAACAATTCCAGCAACACGCAAATAACCTATATCTTTCCCCTCTCCATTTAGCAGACAAAACAAGCCTTATCAATATCATGGAAATTGTTGACGGTTTATTCCTTTCTCAACGGATAATATATCAAAATGGCACTTCTGTTCATTTGACAGACTTAGGCAAAGCCTTTGAATGGCTTTTTAATATCAAATTAGGAGATTATCACCAAAAGTATATGGATGTCATCAAACGGAAACCTGCCAAATTAACGGAGTTTCTTAATGAGTTGGCAAACCTTATCCGAAAAGAACACATAAATAAAGGATATAGATAATCAATCACTTAGCACCAATTTATACGGGGTAGCGTATGCTACCCTTTAATTCTTTTGCTCCCATTTTCCGAACTTTGCTTCATCAATCGGTTGGTAATCATTTATGTATAACTTGAAAAATGAAGCGAATATGTATATAGAAAACTATGAGTTTAAAGAGTGGATGCAAAAACTGCTCGACAAGTTGGAAGAAGTGGGCAAAGGTGTAAGGTCTTTGCAGAACAACCCCGAAGTAATGCCGGGTGACAAGCTGTTGGACAATCAGGATTTGTGCCTGCTGTTCAGAGTCAGCACCCGTACACTGCAAAGATTGAGAGCCAAGAAAAAGCTCCCTTTCATGATGATTAGCGGCAAAGCCTATTATCGGGCTTCCGATGTCAGGGAGTTCATCAGGGAGCGGTTCGATGTGGGTACGCTCCGAAAGTTCGAGAAGGAACACGGAGAGAATAAGCAGTAAGGAAGTTATCCCGAAATTGTGGCACGTGGGCAGTTTCGGGATATTTCTTTTTTGGCAGATTCCCGTCATTCATCCGCCGATATTATACCCTCTCTCTGATAGGATTGCTCAAACCGCTTGCAGAGCAGGACTATCATTTCATTGGTCTTTATCAGTTCAACGGTGCATTGTTCCAGTCTGTAAAGCAGCGCAAGTGCTTTCTTTTCCGAAAAATTGGAATGCAGTTCTTTCACCGCCTGATTGTAATTGTTGGCTATCTTCCTGAACTGGGAATAGAATTGTGTTAGCTGGATATAATAGTCCACCTTACTTTTGTCCCTTACCACAACCTTGAATGATTTGCCGAAAATACAATTCTTGATGAAATGTGCCTTTACCGCATACCCCGACCTGTCAAAGAACGACAGGAATTTGGCGTTCTCCACATCGTCCAGATTAAACGAATAGCGGTGCACTTTCGGGTTTAACAAGGGCTTTCGCCCTCCCTTGTTGAAGCGTTTCTTTTTCTGTTCCATAAGCTGATATTTTTACAAGTTTCTCGACTTCGGAGAGAAACCGCCCACCTGCAAAGGTGCAAGGTTTTCAGGCACTCAGAAGCATCTGAGGACTACAAAACACAACTTGCTGCTTTCGTTTGAAAGCAAGAATCCTCGTTCCCTCGGATTGCCGAAGCAAGCGGTCAGGCTTCTTTCCCCGTCCGTTTATCCACTACAAAATTACAGACAACCGTTTGCTGCAGAAATACGGTCTGCCGTGACAATCCATGACAAGGGAAGACAAAACAACCGCTTTTTATAAAGCGTCTGTTTTTACCATTTTCTTTGTTGCGGATTGATTGAAATAAGGCAATACACAAGACAATCAAACAAGATGTAAATATGTCTTTATGTCTTGTTTGAAAGCTGTCCAAAGATATAGCCGTATATCTGTACGGATGTCTTTTTTCTTTCAATAGGAATGAAGAATTATCTATCAACCTTTAAAAAGTGAATATATGGAAGAAGTAAAACAACAACCCTTGCAAGGAATGGAAAGCAGGGAACGGGACGGTTATAAATCATTGTTCCTCAAAAAACGGACGGTTTGCACCCGTCAAAGTGTGTATGTCAGTGGAGAGATACACGGACGTATTGCCCGAATGGTGGGTGTCATTGCGGGCAAGCGGGTAAGCATCGGCAACTTTATAGACAATGTATTGGAACATCACCTGAACAGCTATAAGGAAGTCATTTCCTCCCTCTATCGGGAAGAAGCCGACAAAGGTATCATCAACCCGCCCAAAGGAAATCAGGCATGAAAGTAGTGGCTGTCGAAGAACAGACCTTTCAACTGGTGTGCAGGCGTTTCTCCACTTTTGCCAGTCAGGTGAAAAGTATCTGTATGGAAAGTTCCCGAAAATCGGAAGAATGGCTTTCCAGCCGTGAAGTGTGTGCGCTACTCGGTATCAGCCTGCGAAGTTTGCAGAATTACCGGGATAGCGGGAAACTGGGCTATTCCCAAATAGGGAACAAGATGTACTATAAGGCTGCCGATATTGAAAGATTGGTTACAGCATATACCGGAAACAAGAAGTCAAACCATAAATAAGTATTGTTCTATGAAAAAAGAAACAGAAACAAATTGTTCTTTCAGGCTGTCGGCTATTGCAGGCACATGGGAAAGCCTGAATCTTCATCCTGCCATTATGATATATCCAAGCAGACGGAAATACCTTCTCTCCATGCTCCGTGTCTCGGATAACGGGCAAGCCAGACCAGCCACCTACGAGATACAGAAAGAGAAGAACCGCTATTTCATTGTAGAGGGCTTCAAGCGGCTCTATATCGGTTATGACGAAGTGAAAGATATACTTTCCATTTCTTATTATGGCAGCTATTTACGTGACTGATATGTTCCAAACTACCGATAAAACAATATGTCAATATGGAATTGATAAACGGAAACTGTGAACCAGTAAAAGAGTTCTTCCAATCTTTGGAGTGCTTGCTGGACGGTATCAACCGACTGGCAAAGGAGAATAAACCGTCATTTGTCGGGGATAGCTTTTTGAGCAACAGAGAGGTGTCTAAGTTGTTGAAAGTTAGCATCCGCACATTGCAGGAATGGAGAGATACAGGTATCATCCCCTATATTCAGATACGGGGAAAGGTTATCTACCGCCAAAGCGATATAGACAGACTTCTGCAATCATGCTATAATGAAGAACGGCAGGAATAATCTACCGTCCCCCGAATGCATTTTTCCCGAAACAGACTAAGAACATTAACTTTGCCAGTGTAGTAGTCCGTCTGTGCAAGCCTTTTAAAGAAAATACTACCCGAACATCGTGAGGTGTGGAGATTTTCTTTAAAACCCGTAGGGCTTGGGCTTGAAAGGACGGAATACGGAACTTATCTTTGTTAATGTCTTATTCAGTTTCGGGAATGTATTATAATTCTTTCCGCAATTTAGCATATTTTGTCATTAAGGATTTCTCTCCAAAATTCTCAAAATCAATTTTCACTACTTCGTTTTGACCTGATTTTATAATATTCTTAATCAATCCTCTTCCAAATCTTTTATGTAGGACATTATCGCCAACAGCTAATATACATTCTTGATTTGCGCAATGTGTTTCAGAGGATGTATTAGGAAGTTGTTCTTGCAGATTTGTTATTTTCAAAGTAAGGTCTTTTAACATCTCTGTCACATACGTAATTTCAGGTGACAAATGTAAATTCGTTTCCAATGTAGCAGCAGAAACACCTAATAAAGACACTAAAGAGTTAATGTTGGTTTCTTTAGATGAATATGTTGATTTTATATTGGCAGTGATAATATCTATTTCATCTTGGACTTCATCTATTCTTAGTGAACTAGAATATTCACAATCCCTAAACCCTTGTATATCAAAAATACGACTAGTTACATCATCTTTAATTAAACAAACAGGCAAATTAAACGCCTGCCTTATACCTAATTCATACAATACATTCGGATTTTTAGAACTCAAATCGCAAATGCACATTTCAGCACTTAAAAGATGCTGAACTATATCTAAAACTATAAAATTAGTTTCTTGAATTTCATCTGCTCGTATTGCTTCAAAGCCAGCCTTTTCAATTGCAGGTCTTAAAAGATGCCGATAGACTCTATTGAAATGTCCGATAGGATAATTATCTGTATCAGATATAGGCATTATGACAAAACACTTCATATTATTTCTTTTGAGACACAAAGTTAATTATAAAAAACTATTTTCCAATAAAGTTTCTCTCCACATTTGCCATGTCACGCATAATGGAACTATCCAATACCCGTGCATAATGCTGTGTCATTCTGATATTGGAATGTCCCAAAATCTTAGAGACATTTTCCATTGACACGTCATTGGCGAGAAAAACAACGGTAGCCGCAGTATGGCGGGCAACATGTGTAGTTAAGCGTTTGGCAATGCCGCATAAATCTGCGATTTCTTTCAAATAGGCATTCATGCGCTGATTACTGATTACGGGTAAAAGCACACCTTTCTTTATACACTCTGCATTATCTTCATATTTCCTCAATATCCTTTGGGGAATGGATAAAACGGGAATGTTACACATCTGATTGGTTTTCTGTCGTGCCTTGCGTATCCACAAAGCACCGTTATTGTCTTTTATTAGGTGTTCACGGCTTAACTGCTGCACATCCACAAAAGCAAGTGCGGTGAAGCAGCAAAAAACAAAAATATCCCTTACCTGCTCCAGTCTTTTGATTGTAAATTCCTTGTTTATTAGAATATCCAGTTCTTCACGTGAAAGGAACTCTACATTTACTTCCTCCTGCTTGAAGCGAATGCCGTAAAACGGGTCTTTCTTTATCCAGTCGTTAGCCAAAGCAATGCGGACAACCTTTTTCAAGTTCTTCAAATGCTTCAATGTGGAATTGTTTTGGCAGTGCTTATCCGTTTTCAGCCAAAAATCAAAATCACGGATAAATTGCCCGTCCAGTTCTGCCAGCATCATATCATCACGGTGGTAGCAACTACGGATATACTCTTTCAAGCGGTTTATGGAAGTATCAAACTTGGTTACGGTGCTTTCCGTATATTCCTTGCCAATCAGGGCACGGCATTTCTCGTTATGTTCCGCATAAACTTCCAATAAACTACGTTGTACTTTATCTCGTCCGTAGAAACAATCCTTTATTATATCGGCTGTTATTGTTTTATTGTCTATTTCCAGTTCACGGTGTATATGCAATATTTTGGCACGAACCGTATTGATATAGTGGTTCAGTTCGGTGGCTACACGGTCTTTCCCTTTGGAACATTCCTTTTTCTGATTCCATAAATCTACGGGAATGCTCCGTTTAATCATAACTTCGGCTACTCGCTTGTTCACGGTGATGCGCATGCAGATAGGAGCTTCACCGTTTTTCAGAAGTTTCGATTTCTTGATGATGAACAATACGCTCAATGTGTTTCTTTTCACTGCTCCCATAATTCATTGATTTTTAAGTGGTACAAAATTAGTTTTCCATACTCAAAAACCAACTACGCAAAAAGCTGACAATCAAAGACAAATGCGTCAATTCGTGGGAGCAAAAACGGCTTTCAAAAAGTCCCACGGATAAGCCACGTGAGAACTGCCTGAAACCGCTGTTTTTTGCCGAAGCGGAGAAAAAGAAAAAGCTCTGAAATTCAAGAATTTCAGAGCTTTACTTTAATTTACTATTTGCTTTCGCGGTGCGTACGGGACTCGAACCCGTGACCCCATGCGTGACAGGCATGTATTCTAACCAACTGAACTAACGCACCAAAATGTTTCTTGGCGGTCCGGACGGGACTCGAACCCGCGACCCCATGCGTGACAGGCATGTATTCTAACCAACTGAACTACCGAACCATTACTTTTTCAAGTGCTATTCCTCTGAATTGCGATGCAAAAGTAGGTGGTTTATTTGAATTATGCAAGAGTTACACACATATATTTTTTATTATTTTTCAATCATCTCTGATAATAAACCTTTTACACCGAAACTTTTTTATTCATATTCTGAAAGACACATCCGTTTTTGTCTTGCTATTATTCCATAGTTCCGTCTGTTATGCTTTGCAAGCACCCTTACTAAGCAAAAAATGTAGGAACAGAAGAATCCATTTTTGCCAAAAAGGAACGGATTCCAAGCAGATTCATAGCCGATAAAAATACAATAACCCCTACGATATGGGAAATATTTGTATTCCACTAATGTTCAACACTTTGACAAATATCATGTTTATTAAAAAATATTACCTCTGCGGGTAATTCGAAATAAACAGGATAGAAAACCAAATTTCATGCACTACTATTTCGATTTAGACCAGCGGGTATTTGAGGAAACCATACAATAAGCCAAGAATGGCAAACCAGCCAGTTTATCACAAATAACATCTATTCTGCAACTTTTCATAAAGCAGACATCTATATGTCATGATAATTTGTTAGTTTTGCAGTTCAATATAAAAAAGGAAGCAACAATGGATGTCGCCATTATCAAATACAATGCCGGAAATATTTATTCTGTGAGTTACGCACTGAAGAGGCTGGGAGTCGAAGCAACAATCACAGCAGATCCGGAACTGTTATGTAAAGCGGATAAAGTAATCTTTCCGGGTGTCGGTGAAGCCCAGACCACAATGGAACACCTGAAAGAGCATAAACTGGATGCGATTATAAAAGGATTGAAGCAACCTGTTTTAGGCATTTGCCTCGGCATGCAGTTGATGTGCCGCCATTCGGAAGAAGGTGATGCGGATTGCTTAGGCATTTTCGATACAGAAGTAAAACGTTTCATTCCGCAGCAACACGCAGATAAAGTTCCGCACATGGGATGGAATACGATTACGGATGTTAAAGACGGACTGTTCAACAAGCAATTGGAAAACAAGTTTGTTTATTTCGTACACAGTTATTATGTACCCGTAAACAAATATACCGCCGCAACAACCGAATATATTCTCCCGTTCAGCGCTTCCCTGCATAAAGACAATTTCTATGCGACTCAGTTCCACCCGGAAAAAAGCGGTTCGGTCGGCGAGGTTATATTAAGTAACTTTTTAAAACTGTAATGTGATATGATAGAGTTGATTCCGGCAATAGATATGATCGACGGGAAATGCGTACGCCTCACCCAAGGTGATTACGACACCCAGAAAGTGTATAACGAAGATCCTCTGGAGGTAGCCAAGATGTTTGAAGATCATGGCATCAGGCGCCTGCATGTGGTAGACTTGGACGGAGCGCGGCAAGGGCGGATCATCAACTACCGTATGTTGGAACGGCTGGCGACACGTACTTCGCTGATCATTGATTTCGGAGGTGGACTGAAACAGGAAGGAGACCTGGAAATTGCTTTCGAAAGCGGTGCGCAGATGGTTACGGGCGGAAGCATCGCCGTGAAGAATCCGGAAATATTCACTTCCTGGATCACCAAGTTTGGTCCGGAGAAAATCATTCTCGGAGCTGATGCCAAAGATAAGATGATCGCGATAAGCGGATGGGAAGAGACGACAGACAAAGAACTGATCCCTTTCATCCAGGATTATTACGACAAAGGGATCACGAAGACAATCTGTACGGACATCAGTCGCGACGGCATGTTGCAAGGACCTGCCATCGAATTATATAAGGAGATACGGGAACAGATACCTCTGCTTTACCTGATAGCCAGCGGAGGCGTCAGTTCCATACAAGATATTGAAAAACTGGCTGAAGCGGGTATTCCGGCTGTCATCTTCGGTAAAGCGATTTACGAAGGGAAGATACAACTGAAAGACTTGATCCGCTTCACCTGATAAAAACGAATGATTATATATGCTTGCCAAGAGAATAGTACCTTGTTTGGACATAAAAGATGGGAAAACCGTTAAGGGAATTAATTTCGTAAACTTCCGCGATGCCGGCGACCCGGTCGAACTGGGGGCACAATACAGCCGGGAGGGAGCAGACGAGTTGGTATATTTAGATATAACCGCTTCGCACGAAGGACGTAAGACATTTACGGAACTGGTCAAGAAGGTAGCGGCCAATATCAGCATTCCTTTCACGGTTGGCGGCGGCATCAACGAGCTGAAAGATGTAGAGCGCCTGTTGAGCGCCGGAGCCGATAAGGTTTCCATCAACTCGGCAGCCCTGCGTAATCCGGAACTGATCGAAGAGATTGCCAAAAATTTCGGCAGCCAGGTATGTGTGGTGGCCATCGATGCAAATTTCGAAACGGGCGACTGGATATGCTACCTGAATGGCGGACGTATTCCAACGGAAAAACATCTCTTTCAGTGGGCGGCAGAAGCAGAAAGCCGGGGAGCCGGGGAAATCCTGTTTACCAGCATGACACACGATGGCGTGAAAGACGGCTACGCCAACGAGGCGTTGGCCACACTGGCTGACAACCTGCACATTCCGGTCATTGCTTCGGGAGGAGCCGGAAAAATGGAGCACTTCCGCGACACATTCGCCCAAGGAAAGGCGGATGCGGCATTGGCGGCAAGCGTGTTTCATTTCGGGGAAATCGGCATAGGAACTTTGAAACAGTATCTCCACGAAGAAGGGATCAACGTCCGTCTCTGACGGCTACGGCAGAAAACAACCGTTTCCTTATAGGGAAACTCTCGTTACATGCCGATGAAACTGTTGTTACATACCTATGGAACTGTTGTTCCATGCCTATGAAACCGAAAACGGATGCTGAAAGATAAAGAAACGCATACGGATGAATTAAGAACAATATAATAGTCAGATAAAAAATGAAATTAGATTTTGAAAAAATGGGCGGCCTGATTCCCGCCATCGTTCAGGACTACAACACAAACAAGGTATTGATGTTGGGCTTTATGAACGAAGAAGCTTACGAAGAAACAAAAACGACCGGTAAAGTGACATTCTTCAGCCGAACGAAAAACCGTATCTGGATGAAAGGTGAAACCAGCGGAAACACCCTGCAGGTAGTCACCATCGCAGCTGACTGCGACAACGACACACTGTTGATCAAGGCTATTCCCGCCGGTCCCGTATGCCATACAGGCGCCGACACTTGTTTCGGCGAAAAGAATGTGGAAGATATCATGTTCTTCAAATACTTGCAGAACTTCATCGAACAGCGTCGCCAGGAAATGCCGGAAGGTTCTTACACCACTACCCTGTTCCAGAAAGGTATCAACCGCATGGCACAGAAAGTAGGCGAAGAAGCCGTCGAAACAGTTATTGAAGCGACTAACGGGACAGACGAGCGCCTCGTTTATGAAGCTGCCGACATGATCTACCACCTGATCGTATTATTGACAAGCAAAGGACTTCGAATCGAAGACCTCGCACGCGAACTAAAAAGCAGACATAAAGGATAATAACAATGGAAGAGACAACCCTGCTCAAACTGGATAAAGTGGAAATCTGCCGTGAAGAGAATGTGATCCTTCATGAAGCTTCCTTTACGCTCCACAATGGAGAATTTGTGTATGTGATCGGAAAAGTCGGTTCCGGCAAGAGCAGTCTGTTGAAATCTTTGTACTGCGAAATTCCCATCAACCAAGGGGACGCATGGCTGCTGGACTATAACCTCTGCAAGATGAAACGGAAAGACATTCCTTACTTGCGCAGGAAATTAGGAATTGTCTTTCAGGACTTCCAGCTTCTGACCGATCGCTCGGTACACAAAAACCTCGAATTCGTCCTGAAAGCAACCGGATGGAAAAAGAAAAGCGAGATAAAAGAACGTATCGACAACGTGCTGTTTCAAGTCGGAATGCAGGACAAAGGCTACAAGATGCCGCACGAGCTTTCGGGAGGCGAACAGCAGCGTATCGTGATCGCCCGCGCTTTGCTGAATGATCCGGTATTGATCCTTGCAGACGAGCCGACCGGAAATTTAGACCCGGAGACAAGCGGGCAAATCGTACAACTGCTGCACGACATTTGCCGCAAAGGAACGGCCGTCGTCATGACGACTCACAACTACACGCTGGTACATAATTATCCCGCGCGTATAGTAAAATGTGAGAATGCCTGCCTAAGTGATGTTGGAGAATAATTTTTTATGTAACTTTGCACACGCATTTAAAGCGAAGAAGAACAAATTAATATAGTAAAAGAAAATGAAAGTTTTAAAGTTTGGCGGTACTTCTGTGGGATCTGCACAGAGAATGAAAGGTGTAGCAAAACTGATTACGGGAGAACGTAACATTGTAGTCTTGTCTGCCATGTCCGGTACAACCAACTCATTGGTTGAAATCTCGGATTACTTGTACAAGAAAAACCCTGACGGAGCAAACGAAGTCATCAATAAACTGGCTCAGAAATATTATGGCCATATTGAAGAACTCTACAGCACCGACGAATATAAGCAGAAAGCCAAAGAACTGATAAAACATCATTTCGATCATATCCGCACGTTTACGAAAGATCTTTTCACACTGTTTGAAGAAAAGGTTGTCCTGGCTCAGGGCGAACTGATTTCTACCGGTATGATGAACCTCTATCTGAACGAATGCGGCGTGAACTCCGTTCTGATTCCGGCATTGGATTATATGCGTACTGACAAGAACGCAGAACCGGACCCTGTGTATATTAAAGAAAAACTTGTCAAATTATTAGACGAACACAAAGACGCAGACCTCTTCATCACACAAGGCTACATCTGCCGAAATGCCTACGGCGAGATCGACAACCTGCAGCGTGGCGGCAGCGACTACAGCGCCTCTCTGATCGGTGCGGCTATCGGCGCAGAAGAAATTCAGATATGGACAGACATCGACGGTATGCACAACAACGATCCGCGTATCGTTGAAAAGACATCGCCGGTTCGCCACCTGCATTTCGAAGAAGCTGCCGAACTGGCCTACTTCGGGGCCAAGATCCTGCATCCTACCTGCATCCTACCGGCCAAGCTGAATAACATCCCTGTCCGTTTGTTGAACACGATGCAGCCGGAAGCTCCGGGCACCATGATTTCCAACATGACGGAAAAAGGAAAAATCAAAGCCGTCGCCGCAAAAGACAATATCACTTCCATCAAGATCAAGAGTGGCCGTATGCTGTTGGCTACCGGATTCTTGCGTAAGGTGTTCGAAATATTCGAAAACTACCAGACTCCTATCGACATGGTAACGACTTCCGAAGTAGGCGTTTCCGTTACGATCGACAATCGCAAACATCTGGAAGAGATTGTGGACGACCTGAAAAAATATGGAACGGTTACGGTGGACGAAGATATGGTGATCGTTTGCGTAGTAGGCGATTTGGAATGGGACAATGTCGGTTTCGAAGCCCGCATTGTCCAGGCAATGAAGGATGTCCCGGTACGAATGATCTCGTACGGAGGTAGCAACTACAACGTCTCGCTCCTTGTTAAAGCTTCCGACAAAACACGAGCATTGCAAGCATTAAGCGATCATTTATTCAACAATAAAGCATAAACAAAAAAGATGGCGTATCGAATCAATCAATACGCCATCCTTTTTCATAAGGTACAACAAAAAAGAAAGGGCCGTCTTCACAGATGACCCTTTCTGACCAAAACCTTAACTATGAAAAAATTTACGTGCTACAAATATAGATATACTTTTTTAATTACCAAAAGAAATTCAAAAAAAATGATATTAAAAGGTACATTTCCTATAGAAAAGTTCAAATCACTGGAAACTCCCTTCTATTTTTACGATATAAAGCTGCTGAAAGAAACGCTCAATATGGTGAAAACGGAAGCCGGAAAGTATGGCTATCATGCCCACTATGCAGTCAAGGCGAACGCTAATCCCCGTATCTTGTCTGTTATCGCTGAATACGGTCTGGGAGCCGATTGTGTGAGTGGCGGTGAAATACAGGCTGCACTCGATGCAGGTTTCCCTGCCTGCAAAATCGTTTATGCCGGTGTCGGCAAAGCAGATTGGGAGATCAACTTAGGGCTGGACAACGATATTTTCTGCTTCAACGTAGAATCGGCCGCCGAATTGGAAATCCTGGACGAACTGGCTGCCGCCAAAAACAAAGTAGCCCCGATCGCCCTCCGTATCAACCCAGAAGTAGATGCTCATACACATGCCAAGATTACAACCGGCATGAAGGAAAACAAATTCGGTATCAACCTGAGTCAGCTCGGACAGGTGTTGGACTTGGTCAGCCACCTGGAACATATTAAACTGATCGGCATCCATTGCCATATCGGTTCACAGATTACAGACATGGCTGCTTTCCGTGGCTTGGTAATCCGTGTCAATGAAATTCAGGAAGAACTGGAAGCGCGTGGAATAAAAGTTGAGAATCTGAATTTCGGTGGTGGTCTCGGAATCGATTACTATCACCCGAATCATTTGCCTATCCCGGCATTCGACAACTATTTTGCCGTATTCAACAAACTGTTGCAACTTCGTCCGGGACAGCAAGTTCATTTCGAGCCGGGACGTTCCATCGTCGCACAATGTGGTTCGCTAATTTCTAAAGTGCTGTATGTGAAAGTCGGTGAAACGAAGAAATTCTGTATTTTAGACGCCGGCTTCACCGAGCTGATCCGCCCGGCCATGTACGACGCATACCACCGCATGGAAAATATCACCAGCGACGAAGAAGTTGAAGTTTATGACGTTGTCGGCCCGATCTGCGAATCGTCCGACGTATTCGGTAAAGATGTCGAACTGAACCGTGCTCATCGTGGCGACCTGATCGCCCTCCGTTCCGCAGGCGCTTACGGCGAAGTGATGGCTTCGCAATATAACTGCCGGAAGTTGCCGGTGGCTTATTATTCGGATATGCTATAAACAACAAAACTGTCCTGTTCCCGCGCTTGACGCGGGATCGCACTAAAACTGCCACTATAAACATCTGATTGATAAGGTCGGTTCTTTTGCGGCCCCGCGTCAAGCGCGGGGACAAGGGGACTTGTATTTTTTCACATTAACTTACTAATCTATCAATTTAAAACCTTACATTTGTGATATTTATTTACTAAGTCTAACATTATAAAATTACCGCGTATGAAAACACATGCAAACAATCCTCCAAGTTCAGGCTGTATCTCTATCCTCATGCTGCTCTTTTTATGCTTATCATTCTCTTGTTCTAATGAGGATATGCAAGAGAATCTATCAGGGAAAGAAGCAAAGGAGAAATGTCCGGCATATGTCAGAGGAACAAATCCTGAAACAAATAAAGGCCATGCATGGGTTGTGGATAGTCAACGCCGCAGTATGAACACGACCTACGATAAATACGAAAAAGACGATGGTTATGACATCTAGCGTATTTACATTGAAAAACATGCGGAAAGCGGTCCTCTTTCTTTTCATTGCAATTGGGGGAATAATGGTCTCTCCGACGGCTGGTATGTAGAAGGCGGTTTCCTCAAATACCAGAAGGATTTACAAATGATCAATGTTAAACCTTAAATATAAATCCATCATCATGAAAAAAATCTTTTATCTTTTTCTAATGATATTCGGTATCCAATCCGGCAGCACAGCACAAAGTCAGTGGTCTTTCGGGCCTAAAATCGGTTTGGGAATATCAGATGTGTCGGTTACAGGCATAGACCATAATTCTCGTACTGGCGTTACTGCCGGATTATTTGGAGAATACAGGATTCAGAACTTCGCATTAGAAGCTGATTTTTTATATGCGAACCAGGGTTTCAAATGGAATAAGGATGCTATTGAAGAGAACTATCTGCTAATTCCTCTGAAAGTCAAATTATATATGCCTTACATATTGAAAGGACTAAACATTTTTGCCGGACCGCAATTGGATCTTTGCATAAAAAGAAACGATTGGATTTGGCTATTGATGTCCGGCGAAGATGGGGCAGGAACGGGTAAACAAAACATTCCCTATCAAAACACATTAGCCTCCATCACTTTCGGCTTAGGCTATCGCTTCGACTTCGGGCTGGACCTGGCATTCAGTTATAATGCCGGGATCGTCTCAAATGTAAAAGAGTACTCCGACAAAAACTGCGTTTTCCAGCTCACTGCCGGTTACGACCTTTGCAAGCTGTTCAAGCTTTGCGGGAAGAAATGACCCTTAGCCTCATAAAAAAAGCGGAGATCCCTGCCATCCCCGCTTTTTCTTTTTTGTCCTCCGGGCTTACAATTCGCCGGGGCGTTCGTCTCCTCCGCCTCCGGCAGGAGGGGTCGGCGTGATGTCGCCCTTACCTGTGCTCCCCCCTTCCCGGCGCCGAGGCGATGGGAAGTGACGGTCCGGTAATGATCCAGACGAGTGTTCCAATACGTGATCAGTTCGGCATATTTCTCGTCGCCATTAATCAGGCAACGTGCATTGAGATGCTTGACCACATCTGCATAAGCCGCATCGCAGATCGGACGCGTTTGGGCAATCACCTGTTTTTTCACCTGTTCCGTCCGTTCGCCCGTGCGTCCCGAACTCAATGAGGCGCAAAGGTCGTTCGCCTTTTTCAAAGCATCGATCCAACTGGAGAGTTTTAGCTTTTCAACATCATCCTTGTACTTGTCAGACTGCAGTTCCTGCAGGAAATTGTCCATCATCCCCGTCTGGTCGTCATACGCACGCGCCTGTCCTCCCTGGAAGGCAGACACCAACGGGTCCATGTGGGCACCGACAGCCTTGATGAGCGGGTCATAATGTCGCTGGGTGGTCAGGATCTGTTCGATGATACCGATATGGAAATCGTCGCGATCCGCATCCGCAGCGTTCATTTGAGGGGTTATGGCGCTCTGTTAACTATTTGACAGGGGCAAAGATAGCCTTTTATATAGATCGGCAACCATTTTACGGCGATAAAATCAAAAATCATCCGTACATTTGCACTACCAAAGACAATATAATATCGATGAGCGAAAATTTACTTACATTCTCTACCCTTGAACTACTCCTGGCAGGAATTACAGGTGTGTTGTTTATCATACAAATACTTTATTATCTGGTTACATATGCACGCCCGTTACGTGCCGCAAAGACAGCCGGAAGCACGGAACAGGCTACGGTGGACAAAGAAACCCAACCTGTCTCTGTCATTGTTTATGCTCACGGCGAACCAGAAGATTTACGCAATAACCTGCCGGTATTGCTGAACCAGGATTATCCGGATTATGAGGTCATTGTCGTCAACGATGGTTCCGATGCCGACAGTGAAGACATTTTGAAACTATTTTCAAATGAATACAAGAACCTCTATTATACATACGTGCCTGTAGACACTCAATACCTGAGCCATAAAAAACTTGCGCTCACAATGGGAATCAAGGCTGCCCGGCATGACATCCTCCTTTTCACCGAAGCAGACTGCCGTCCGATCAGTCCTAAATGGATCAAGGCAATGGTCAATTCCTACAATACCGAAACAGATATTGTTTTAGGTTTTTGCGCGTATCGCCATACAAAAGGGTTCCTACACAAGCTCATTGCTTATGATAACCTGACCAATGGGTTACAAATGATATCTTCGGCCCTCTCCCATCATCCCTTCACCGGAAACGGTCGGAACCTTTCCTATCGCAAGAAACTATTCTTTGACCACAAAGGTTACTCCAAGTCCCTCAACCTTCATGCCGGAGCAGATGATCTGTTCATCAACGAAGTCTCGAATTCCACCAATACACAAGTACAACTCTCGTCTGATTCCATCATCGAGATGAACAAAATAGAGGATTCCGGAACCTGGAGAGAAATGAAAGCCTCCCGCTCCGCCACCAAACGTTTTTACAAAGGATGTTCCTTAACTTTTTACCGGATGGAAATCGTCAGTTATCTATTTTTCGGGATTGCAGCAATTTCCACCTTCATCGCCGGGCTTTTAGGAAACTGGCTACTTTCGATACTGGCAGGATTACTTTTGATCTTCCGGTTCACAGTCAAAGCGTTCGTTTATAAAAAATCAGCTCTACTCCTGCAACAAAACCCGTTGACCGTCTGGCTTCCCTTGCTGGAAATCGCTCAACCGGCCTATGACATATATGTCCGTATCTACAGAATGTTCAACGGAAAAAAAGATTTTACCAATAATGTAGCATAAAACAATATGCCAATCAGACAATATACCAATTGGCACATTATTATTCAAACCGAATACTTTTTGCCGGATGGATTTTGGTTATCAGATAAGAAGGTCCGAGCATCATTAACATAGCAGCGGTCAATGTACCGATGTTCAGCAAAACAATGGAAAAGACGGTCAAGTCGATAGGAACCGCATCCAAATAATAAACGGACGGATCGAGCTTTACAACACGAAAATAAGATTGAACGAGACAAAGTACGATTCCGATCAAATTGCCCCATATCATCCCTTTTCCAATCAGAAAAAAGGATATATAGAGGAATATCTTGCGGATACTGGTGTTATTTTCACCCAAAGCTTTCAAAATACCGATCATGTTCGTCCGTTCCAAAATAATAATCAACAGCCCCGAAATCATGGTGAAGCCGGCAACGGCCAGGATCAGTACCAAGATCACCACCACGTTGATATCCTGCACCTCCAGCCAGTCGAATATCATCGGATTCAGTTCTTTGATGGAGCGGGTATAATATGTGTTGCCATTCCGGTCCTGCTTCTCGGCAATATCAAAATACAAATCTTCGGCAATCCGGTCCAAATGATCATAATCAGCCACTTGCAATTCCAAACCGCCCACCTCGTCGGGTGCCCAACCATTCAAGCGGCGTATCTGACGGATATCGGCTATCACAAACAGCTTGTCATAATCGACAAAACCCGTTTCATAAATACCTGTTATATGGAATTTACGGGCACGCACTTCATCCTGCACAAAATAAGTTAAAAAGGAATCACCCACTTTCAGGCCCAACAGATTAGCCAGATAACGGGAGATCAACACATCCGTAGACGCCTTATCGGTAGGAAGGGTGAACAATTCACCTTCTTTCAAATTATTACGGAAAAAAGTCCAGTCGTAGTTCTCATCTACTCCTTTCAGGACAATCCCCTGAAAGTCGGTATCTGTTTTCAGGATTCCCGGCTTCGTAGCAAAAGCCTCCACATGCGTAATGCCCGGAAAAGCTTTCAAGTAATCCAGCAACGAGTCGCTTACAGCAATCGGAGTCGATTCATAGGAAGCATTATTATCGAAGTTCGTGATCTGGATATGAGAGCCGAAACCGATCACCTTATTCCGGATCTCCTTCTTAAAACCAATGACTATAGCCACCGAAAGGATCATGACAGCCAGTCCCAAGGCTATTCCGATCATAGCAATACGAACAACAGGAGGAGTAGCCTGCCGGTTTCCCTCTTTGCTGAAATAGATACGTTTTGCTATAAAATACTCTAGGCTCAAAGCAATAGACAATTAACTATTGACAACTGACAATTTGGGATTGACAGGTTTTAATTGTCAATTATTCATTGTCAATTATCAATTCATTTATACTGTTTTCCCCGGATATGCCTCCAGCGCCTTCTGAAGCACCACGAGTGCCTGCGCCAGGTCTTCTTTTTTCAGAACGTAAGCCATACGGACTTCATTCTTCCCCAGTCCCGGGGTCGTATAGAAACCGGAAGCCGGGGCCATCATAACCGTCTGCCCTTCATATTCGAAATCACTCAAGCACCAGGCACAGAACCTATCAGCATCATCCACCGGTAATTTGGCTACCGTATAGAAAGCTCCCATCGGAATCGGAGAATACACCCCCGGAATACGATTCAAGCCGTCGATCAAACATTTACGCCGTTCGACATATTCATCATACGTCTCACGGGCATATTCTTCGGAAGCATCCAAAGAAGCCTCGGCTGCAATCTGGCCAATCAGCGGCGGACTCAAACGGGCTTGACAAAACTTCATAACGGCATTGCGGACCTCGGCATTCTTTGTGATCAGCGCACCGATACGGATACCACATTCCGAATAACGCTTCGACACCGAGTCGATCAGCACAACATTTTGTTCGATCCCTTCCAAATGACAAGCGGAAATATAGGGTGAACCGGTGTATATAAACTCACGATACACTTCATCCGAGAACAGATAAAGATCATATTTCTTTACGATATCCCGTATCTGGTTCATTTCACGGCGAGAATATAAATACCCGGTCGGATTATTGGGGTTACAGATCAAGATCGCTTTAGTACGCTCATTGATCAACTCTTCGAATTTTTCTACTTTCGGCAGAGAAAAACCTTCCTCGATCGTCGTCGTTACCGTACGGATCACCGCCCCCGCCGAAATGGCAAAGGCCATATAGTTGGCATAGGCTGGCTCAGGCACGATAATTTCATCACCCGGATTCAGACAACTCAGGAAAGCGAACAATACGGCTTCCGAACCACCAGTCGTAATGATAATATCATCCGCCGCCAGATTTATATCATACTTCTTATAATATCCTACTAATTTTTCACGATAGCTACGATATCCCTGACTGGGACTGTATTCCAACACCGACCGATCGATCGTCCGGATCGCATCCAATGCCGCTTGCGGGGTAGGCAGGTCAGGTTGACCGATATTCAAGTGATAGACATGAACACCTCTCTGTTTGGCAGCATCAGCCAACGGGGCAAGTTTCCGAATTGGGGAAGCCGGCATATCGACTCCTCGTTGTGAAATATTAGGCATTACTATTACGGTTTGTTTTTAGAATGAGGCAAAGGTATACATTTTAGTTGAAAGTTGAAAGTTGAGAGTTGAAAGTTGAGAGCGAAAATAACTTTCAACTTTCAACTTTCAACTCTTTAAATTCCCGGACGCGGTGAATCCTTACTTGCATGCATAGTCGAGATAAAGGCATTCGGGTCGATTTCCTTCACTTCATCTTTCAGGCGGGGCAGGTCTTTACGTTCGGCAATGGTAAAGATGATCTCTTTTTCCTTTCCTTCATACATACCGCGACCATGCAGGAAAGTACCGCGCATCCCCATCTTTCCGACAATCAGTTCTTTTACCTCTTGCGTTTTCTTCGAAACGATAAACACCGCCCGGTTGGGATTCTCGGTCTGAAACATTTCCACCACTTTTCCGAATACGAAGATAGCAAACCAGGAGTACAAAGGCACCGCCCAATCCTGGAATACAAGCAACCCCAACATCACCACAGTCGAGTCTATGACGATAATCATATTGCTTACCTTCAAATTAGAATTTTGGGCGATCACACGGGCCAACACATCCGTACCGGCACTCGTACTCTGCGCACGGAACACACACGTCACTCCAAGTCCTAAAATTGCGCCACCATAAAAACAAGCAATAAAACTGTCATTCTCAACCAAAGGCTGATTGGCAAACAGATATGAAAAACTATCTGTAAAAATGGATATCAAGACAAAAGTCACAATTGTTTTCGGTCCCGATGCCAAACCAAGTTTTTTCATGGCCAAAAGTAACAAAGGCACATTAAAACAAAGAGCAGTCGCTCCCATCGGCAATCCTTCGGGCATAAAGGAGAAAAGCCCCTGCGTCACGTGGTGCAAAACAATCGATATACCATACACCCCTCCCGGTACGATTTTATAAGGTGCAAGAAATAAACTGTAACTAAGTGCCTGTAAAAAAGCACCGATAACAATCAAAGTGTAGTCTGCTACATTTTTTCTCAGTGTGGTATTAGAAACCAGATTAAGCGGTTGTTCCATGTTTGCGTTGCTGTTCGATTTTTGTGTTGTTCATTATTTGTTAAAACAGCGCAAAGATAGATAAAAAAGAAGAGATTGTACACATAAAGCATACAATCTCTCCCGCTATCAAAAATAACCTGATTCAGATTGAATTATCAGAAATTCAAAGTGCGGTTATTGTTATTTGTCACATTCAACAGAACCACATATTTGCGATACTGTTCCGGTGTAAGAACCTTCTTCATCAACTTCAGATTTCCATAAACAGCCTGGCGCATCTTTTTGTCACGCATTTTTTCACTTGCCCGGAGACTTTCTCCCTGCATATCCAGAAAATACTCGTTGATATTTGCTACTTCATTGGCCTGATAAGAGGACAACTGCAAATAGTTGCTCAATTTTTCAAAGTTAATAGCAAACGGTTCTTTACTCACATTGTTACGGCTCTCGCGTGCAAAACCCATTGTTGCACATAATAAAACGGCTGCAACAGCCATACCTAAACGTCTCATAATACCTAAACATTAAATTGTTAAACCTAAACACAGGGGCCATCTGCCCCTTTCTTTTTACCTTTTATCTTTTCGTTACTACAAATATAACAATATGTTTTATAACATTGTTCTTGAATATACTCAAATATTGTTAACGATTAGCAAATTGGATATTATTTAACAATTAAGAAATCTTTTTGAAGTACAAATGCAATATTTACTACAAATAAGATACCATATTCTTTATTAATAGACCAAATTAATAAACGCTCCGGTATTAATATCGAAAACTCCGTTATGGCTACTTGCAAACCAGACGACCTTCTATTTACAGAGCCAGCCTGGGTTGGGACTCCAATTCAAGCAAGAACTTTTTAGCCGAAAGCCCGCCGCCGTAACCTGTCAGCGAACGATCACTGCCGATCACCCGATGACAGGGTGCGAATATCGATATGGAATTTGCGCCGTTGGCATTGGCAACCGCACGGACAGCTTTGGGCATACCGATACGCAAGGCCATTTCTCCATAAGAGACCGTCTTTCCGAAAGGTATTTTCAACAGTTCGTTCCACACAGCCTTTTGAAAGTCCGTACCAACGAAAAGAAGCGGCAAATCGAACTCTTTACGCTTTCCGGCAAAAAACTCGTCGAGTTGCTTTGCTGCTTTCTCAATTACTTCCGATGTGCCAACCTCGAATTCGGCACACAGCATCCGTTTCAACCGCCGGTCTACATGATCGCGATGTTTTTCCACCTGCCAGTCACATAAGCAGAGTTTATCACCAAACGAACCGAGCAACAGCAGGCCGCAAGGCGATTCGTAATGTTGTACCTTAATACTATTGTTTTTCTCTTTCTTCATAATAAACTTATACTAATAATTTATGCTTCTCATACGAGGGCCTCACCCAACGCAGATAAACGCCAAGCGAAGCCAGGCAACAACCGGCTCCCACTCCATAGGCCACAGCCAATCCGGCACAGGAAGCGATAAAACCGGCCGAAAGCATTCCAATACCGACCCCAAAATCAAAAGAGGTCAGATAAGTAGAGGTCGCCGTACCGCGCATATTATGCGGAGCGACATTGACAAAGAGGCATTGGAAAGCCGGAACCCCTACTCCGTACCCGATGCCAATCATCAAGGCGCAGGCAAAGAAAACCCAAGACTGGTGGACAGTCGCAAACACGGTAAACGTCACCAGCAAGCAGACCGAAGAGCAGACCGACACCCAATGTATCTTCCCATGATCGACCAATCTGCCGGAGATCAGGCGCGACGTTCCTACTCCTATCGCCATATAAATAAAGAAATAGCCCGGATCGGCCACCTCTATTTCCTTTCCGTACAAAACAACAAAAGAGGTAATCATCCCATAAGGAATAGCCACCAGGATATAAGCAAGCGCAGCCGGCAACGCCTTCACCAGGATAAAACGGTCGAGGGAAAAATGCGGCCGCGGCACCTTTTCCCGCTTCGGATAGCGGATCAGGCAAACCGAACCGACTCCGACAAAAGCCGCCGCCCAACCGATCGAGACAACCGGATGAAACCCGCCTTTCCCATAGATGGCAACGGCCACCAACGGCGCCAGCGACATCGCCAGGTTGATCGTCAGACCGTAAAACCCCATTCCTTCGCCGCGCCGGGAGGAAGGGATCACATCGATCGCAATCGTATTTCCGGCAACCGAAGTCAACCCCATAAAGCCACCCTGAATGAAACGGACAGCCATAATAGTCAGCATCGTCGTGGCGATCAGATATCCTCCGAACATGAAAGCAAAAACAAAGAAGGCGAAAAGGTATAACGGCTTACGCGAAAAACAATCCACTAAAAAACCCGAAAAAGGCCGGACACAGAGCAAGCCGATCGTATAGCTGGACAAAGCGATCCCCACACTCGCCGTATCGATTCCTAAAACTTCCACCAGATAGACCGGCATCGTCGGCATCAGCATATAAAAAGAGAAGTTCATCAGGAAATAGGAAATACAGCATTGCACGAAATTCCGGTTCCACAATATGGGTTTACGATCTTCCATTTTATTCACGCCAGCTCGCTTAATTCCAGCCAGCGCATTGTCTTTTCGTCTATTTCTTCTATTACTTTTGCGATTCGTCCGGATTTGGCCAGCAGCTCGTCATTACTCAACATGCCACTGCTCATGGCCGTTTCTAACTCGGCTTTTTCGGCTTCGAGCTGAGGAATCTCGACTTCGAGCGCTTCAAACTCCTTGCGTTCCTTGAAAGTCAGTTTCTTTTTCTGCTCCTTTTCAGGACGCGGCGTTTTCTCCACAGCAGAAGCCATTTTTGCCTGGCGTGCCGCTTCAGCTTCTTTTTCCAACTGGTCCTGCACCTCTTTCCATTCACGATATTGCGTGTAGTTGCCCGGAAAATCCTTTATATCGGCATTCCCCCGGAACACCAGCAGATGATCAACCACCTTATCCATAAAATAGCGGTCGTGCGACACGACGATCGCACATCCTTTGAAATTACGCAGATACTCCTCCAGCACATTCAACGTAACGATGTCCAGGTCGTTCGTCGGCTCATCGAGCACAAGAAAGTTCGGGCTACGCATCAAGACCGTGCAAAGATACAAACGGCGTTTTTCTCCCCCACTCAGCTTGTAAACGTAGTTATGCTGTTTCTCCGGAGCAAAAAGGAAATAGTTCAGGAACTGTGAAACACCCATCTTCTTCCCGTCACCCAAATCGACATATTCCGCGATATTCTGGACCACATCGATCACCTTCATCTGCTCGTCGAACTGGAGGCCGTCCTGGCTGTAATAACCGAACCGAACCGTTTCGCCCACGTCAAAACGGCCACTGTCAGGCTCCACTTCCCCCATCAGCATCTTGATAAAAGTGGATTTTCCCGTTCCGTTATTCCCGACAATCCCCATCTTTTCGTAACGGGCGAATACATAATTGAAATCTTCCACGATCTTCAGATCACCGAAACTTTTCGAGACATGCTCCGCCTCGAAAATCTTCGATCCGATATACGAAGCCTTCACATCCAGATTGACGTTACCGGCCTCATGCTGCTGTTTGGCTTTCTTTTCCAGCTCGTAAAAAGCATCGATCCGGTACTTCGCCTTTGTCCCGCGAGCCTGCGGCTGGCGGCGCATCCAGTCGAGCTCCTTGCGAAGCAGGTTGCTGGCCCGATCCACCTCGGCATTCAACGCATCCATCCGCTCCTGTCGTTTTTCCAAATAATAGCTGTAATTCCCCTTATACTGATAAATCTGTTTCCGGTCTATCTCGATAATCTCGCTACAGACACGGTCTAGAAAATAACGGTCGTGCGTCACCATCAAAATACTAATGTTCGCGCGAGAAAGATATCCTTCCAACCATTCAGTCATTTCCAAATCCAGGTGGTTGGTCGGCTCGTCAAGGATGATCAGTTCGGGATCGGTGATCAGTACGTTTGCCAAAGCCACCCTTTTCAACTGCCCACCGGAAAGCGTTTCCACCTTTTGGTCGAAATTATAAATCTTCAGCTGTCCTAAAATCTGCTTGGCACGCTGTTCATAATCCCAAGCTTTCAGGTTATCCATCCTGAGCAGGATATCTTCGAGGTTGGAATGATCACCGCTTGCCATCGCCTGTTCATATTCGGCAATCAGACGCACTGTCTCGTTCGGAGAGTAAAAGCACGCTTGCAAAACGGTCAGGCCATCCGGATAATGCGGCGTCTGTTCCAGATAGCCAACCCGAAGATCGTTTCGGAACACAACAGCCCCGCTGTCATAATCCTCTTTTCCGGCTATGATATTCAGCAAGGTCGTTTTCCCCGTACCATTCTTGGCTATCAGTCCGACCTTCTGCCCTTGCGCGATTCCGAAAGTGATATCTTCGAATAAGATCAAATCGCCGAAGCTTTTCGTCAACTTATCTATTTGTAAATAGCTTATCATATATTCATATCTGCTTTAAATGCAGGACAAAGATACAAAAAGATCAGGCACGGCGGATGGTATTATTTTGTATAATTCATGCCAGTCTAATTTGTCTTCGCCAATGTCGTGCATATTTTCGACGTTGTCGTGTATATTCCCGACATTGTCGTTTATATTCTCGACATTGTCGAAAACAAATTACATAAGCATCCGCGGGGTAACTTCCCTGCATGGAAACTCCGGTTGCCCTGCGACGATTTAAACATATATGCCGGACAAATCTAAACAATCACCTTAACAAAGGTGTTTCTCTCATAATAAATTCTTAATTTTGTCACGTTGAATTAAATTTAATAAACATACTATGTTGACAACAATGATCATCGTGTTCCTGGTCGGATATTTGCTTATTGCCCTGGAACATCCGCTAAAAATCAATAAAGCGGGAACAGCACTCCTGACCGGAACAATCCTTTGGGTTTTATATACATTGGGAGCTCCTCAATTCATTCCGGCTGCTTCTGCCGAGGAATTTAAACTTTTTTTAGACGCATTCCCGTTCATGAAGGATCTGCCCTACGCAGACCAGTGCATCCGCTTCGTCATCGACCATCAGATATTGAGCAGTATCGGAGAAATCGCAGAAACATTGGTTTTCCTGATCGGAGCGATGATTACCGTTGAATTGATCGATTCGCACGGAGGTTTTCTGTTCATCACCAACCGGATCACGACCAACAGCAAGCGGAAATTGTTGTTCGTCATCGCCACGATCACCTTCTTCATGTCGGCAGTCTTAGATAATTTGACCACCTCTATCGTGATGGTGATCCGGAAATTAGTCGGCGACTATAAAGAACGCTGGGTTTTCGGCAGTATTATCGTGATCGCCGCCAACAGCGGCGGAGCTTGGTCGCCCATCGGTGACGTGACGACTATCATGCTATGGGTAAGAGGAAACATATCGACTGCGGCGACCATCCCGCATCTGTTTTTGCCGAGTTTCGTGTCGGCTTTAGTCCCGGTGCTGATCATCTCCCGCAGCCTGCACGGGAAAGTGCCCCCTCCCAACGCTTTTGAGGAAGACCGCGGCAACCTTCTGCTAAAAGTATTGAAAGCGAACGAAAAACTGGCGATCCTCTGCATCGGCGTGTTTTGCCTGCTGTTCGTTCCGGTGTTTAAAACGATCACCCACTTGCCGCCGTTCATGGGAATTTTGATGGGAGTCGGTATCCTGTGGGTATTCACCGAATTGATGTACCGGAGAACTCCGATCAACGAAGATCTGAAACTCCGCTTATCGAAAGTTGTGAGCCGTATCGACGGAGCTACCCTGATGTTCTTCCTCGGTATCTTGCTGGCTGTAGACGCACTGCGTTGCAGTGGTGTTCTGGGTAGTTTTTCCCTCTGGTTGGACGATACGATCGGCAACGTATATGCTGTTAATCTGATTATCGGAACACTCTCTGCCATCGTCGATAACGTTCCGCTCGTCGCCGGTGCTATCGGCATGTATCCTGTTGCCTCGGATGCGATGGTTGCTACAGCCGCCGACCCGGCTTATATGGCCCATTTCGTACAAGACGGCGTGTTCTGGCAATTCCTCGCCTACTGCGCCGGAGTGGGTGGCAGCATGCTGATCATCGGTTCTGCTGCCGGAGTCGTCGTGATGGGATTGGAAGGAATCAACTTCATCTGGTATCTGAAAAGGATCTCGTTGCTCGCCTTGGCCGGCTATCTGTCGGGAGCCGCTGTTTACATCCTGCAAAATGTACTATTAGGCATATAGAAAGATTCTTCCTATATTTGCCGGCAATAAATATAAATACACACAATGAATTTCATTTCCAAACTATTTAAAAAGAAAGAAGAAGAAGAAACAGAAGTCGTATCGAAAGGCTCCGTAGAAGAGTTCGTTACGTTGATCCGCGTGTATTACCAGGCGGTAATGGCTGTGCAGTTAGGTATCACCAACCTCAACATATTGAACGACATGGCGTTGTTCAAGCGGATGCTTAAGATCCCGACCCAAAACAACAAGTTGGGTATAGCCGAGAAATCCCGTTCCCGTAAAATCCTGATGCAGGAATACGGACTGAACGAAAACTTCTTCAAGGAAATCGATGCCTCTATCAAAAAGAACTGTAGGACGCAGAACGACATCAAATCCTATTTCATCATGTACCAGGGGTTCAACAACGATCTGTTCTCCCTGCTCGACAACCTGATGCAATGGAAGTTCCGCTTCTCCATGCTGGTGAAGAAACTATTATATTCGCAAACGCAGAAGACCATCCACGAAATCGTGACCCGTTCAGAATGGAAAGATGTCGGCGTTCAGAAAGTTGCCTGGAGAATACGTAAATACAAAGAAACACTCGGATATTCGGAAGAATGGATGACCGACTTCGTGTACAATGTCGTGCTGATGGCCAAAGAAGATGCCAAAAGACAAAAGAAAGAAGAAAAATAATATCGTAACCGTATGAGCTACTTGTTTTTAGAATATCCGAAATGCAGCACCTGCCGAAATGCAAAAAAGTGGCTGGATGAGCACAAAGTAACGTACGAAGACCGCCATATCATCGACCGGAATCCTTCCGTCGAAGAACTGACGAAATGGATCGGACACAGCAAATTGCCACTGAAAAATTTCTTCAACACCAGCGGATTGGTTTATAAGGAGATGAAATTGAAGGACAAGCTGCCCGCGATGAGCGAAGCGGAACAGATCGCATTATTGGCTTCGGACGGCAAATTGATCAAACGCCCTCTGCTGATCAGCGAAGATCAGGTTTTGGTCGGTTTCAAACCGGATGAATGGAACAGTCGGGTAAAATAATGGAAACACCAGTCACTCAGCCGGTAGAACAGCATCCGTTAGGGTTCTTCCTTCCGGAAAACACGAAATTATTGATGCTGGGTAGTTTCCCGCCTCCGCGTGTGCGCTGGTCGATGAATTTCTATTATCCGAATATCCAAAACGACATGTGGCGGATACTCGGACTGATCTTTTATAACGATAAAGAATATTTCTTAGAAACTAAAAAGGCTTTCAGTGAAGAGAAAGCAAAAGCTTTCTGCCGGGAAAAAGGAATAGGAATCGGTGATACCGCCGTGGAGATCATCCGGCTTAAAAACAATGCCTCGGATAACTTCCTACAGGTTGTCACCCCGCTTAACCCGGCTGAAGTATTGGCAAAAATACCGGAATGCGAAGCAATTGTCGTAACGGGACAAAAAGCGATGGACACCCTGATAGCCATGCTCCCTCCAGTTGAAGAGCCCAAAGTCGGCTCCTACTCCCGTTTCACCCTGTCGGGCCGCATTTTCCGCCTCTACCGTATGCCTTCTTCCTCACGTGCTTATCCCAAGCCTTTGGAGGAAAAGGCGGCAGTGTATAAACGGATGTTCGAGGATTTAAGAATGGTGTAATGGTTATTTCGTAGGGGCAGGGCTCTGCTCTGCCCATTGAATCCGGGCAAGGCGGATATTATTTACATCGGGCGGAGTAGAACCCCGCCCCTACGGTAAATCATCATTTACCCACAATGAAAATACCGGTTTACCAGTTCAAGCATTCCTTCAGGATCATTTTTCAGGTCCTCACGCAATGTCGTGTCATTATAGCTTTCCAATTTCTTTATGATACCGTCGATCATGCTCGGACTAAAGATATTATGCAGTTCGAATACCTCCCTCTGCTGCTGCAGGCGTTTGGCCGAAGCGACACAGCTATCCGGCAGCTGATCCAATGTTTCCAAGCGTGCCTTGTTTTCTTCCTGGTGAATATTCACGTTCACATATGTCTTCTCGGCCACATCCAGCGCATCCGGAATTTCAAATCCGTAGCGGCAAGCGACCGCCAATCCAGCCAACAACTGATATAAATCGGCCGATCCGTCCGGCGAACGCATTTCGACCGTCTGCTTCTGCGTCGTGTCATAATGACTATCTGTTTCCAATGGGTTTGCCAGCGAACACATATCCTTCTTGGCGGCCCATCCCAACGGAACACGCACCAATACAGAGCGGTTACGATCGCCCCAGCAAATATTCGTCGGAGCCTCCTGGTGAGGAACCAAACGGAAATAAGAAGTCGGATTCGTATTGCCGAAAGCCGTAATGGACGGAGCTAACTTCATCATACCGGCAATTGCCTTACGGGCCGTTTCCGACAAAACGCCATCCTGCAACATCTGGTTCTTGCCATCCTTCATAATACGCATATGCACATGCAGACCGGAACCTGCTTTTCCAGCCGTGATCTTCGGAGCAAACGTAATATTCAACCCATACTCGTATGCCAGATTACGGATCACCCATTTGGCGATCATCAACTGGTCGGCGGCATCTTCCACTCGCGTAGGCAGGAATTCAATCTCATTCTGTTCATAGATTTTACCATTCAAAGTAAAATTACCAACTTCCGAATGTCCGTATTTTATCTGTCCTCCCGCTTGTGCGATATATTGCATACATCGCGTACGGAACTGGTTGAACTTCGCATAAGGCCCCGATTCATGATATCCTCGTTGATCTGTTGCCGGGAACAAATCTTCCTCATCCGCAATCACGTAATACTCCAACTCTCCCATCGCTTCGAACTGCATACCCGTCACATCCGTAAAGGCCTTGCTTGCCTTGTGCAGCGTATATTCAGGCGAACTTTCCAGCGGTTCGCCATCTTTATTAAAGAACGAGCACAGCATGCTCAATGTCGGCAATGCGGAAAAAGGATCAATAAACGCCGTACGGAAACGCGGAATCACATACAAGTCGCTGCTACCCGCCTCGATAAACGAAAACAGGCTGGAACCGTCCACACGCTCCCCGCATGTCAGGATTGCATCCAGATATGCAGCATTGTTAATAACAAAATTCAATGTTTTCAAGCGCCCGTCACCGGCTGGATACATAAAGTTTACCATCCGGATATCCTTCTCCTTAATATACGATACGATATCCGCCTTTGTAAATTCGGAAGATGGCTTTTGAAGGAACTCAACCAAAAGGTTGGCATTCATGTCTAATTCGTCTTTCATGTCTTTGTTGATTGTTTGTATAAATTATATACCCGATTAACAACTCTATTACATCAAAGATAGGAAAGAAATTCCGGGAATCACCAAAGAATCGAGAAAATAAGCAGTTTTATCAACTATTTTTCGTGCATATAGTTGGAATTATAGAATATTCTCTTACCTTTGCACCCGCAAACACGGAAGTAGCTCAGTTGGTAGAGCACTGGTCTCCAAAACCAGGTGTCGGGAGTTCGAGCCTCTCCTTCCGTGCCAATAAGGAAATCATCTCGATTTCAACAATTCCGCAATCTGCTCCCCAAACACAATATTCAATATCTGATCCTTTTTATCGCTGTCTAATTTAATTTGCAGAACGGCTTCGGTCGACATGCCTCCCCCTTTGGATGGAACATACTTCTCCGGAAATGTTATAAGATCTATTACAGAGACCTGCAACACCTTTGCAATTTGCAATAAGGTATTATATTTCAATTCCCTCTCTCCAGACATAATCAAACTAAACCCAGCTTGCTTCATTCCTATTTGAGTCGCTATGTATTCCTGCGAATAGCCTTTATTCCTTCGAATTGTATCTATATTTTCTAATATACTGTTCATGTAACCAAATTAACAATAGTCCCAGAACAAAATAAGTGTGCCCTGTAATATTTTATTGCATTTATTTTTGTATATATAACATTTTGCAATATCTTTGCCACAGATATAATTTAAATCTATTAACAAGGTCAGTGTTTACTTTAAGTAAATGATCGGCCTCCTAATAGATTGTTAACTTAAAAGTATTCATTATGAGACCAACAATCATTCGAACACAGTTCAAGGAAGGTACAACACAATCTATCGAAAACTTATATCGCAGAGCATTTTTCAAAAAATGGCTTGATGATCTGTAATAGCCACCACTCTATCGTAATTTTCTTTCATACAGCATAATCAATTTTACCAAAATACATGTTTCATTTAATTCATATTGCCTATGATCTAAATAGTATTCGAATTCTATTTTTTTAAGCTGGATAGCAATATCCTTATTGTTTTTTTAACCTTATATTCATTTAATAAAGAAAGAACATGAAAGACTTTTCTTTGAAAACACATTCACAACGAAGCGGTGTCATTAGTAGCCTCTTCCGAATGTTAACCTTATCACTTTTTGTACTATGTACAACAGTTGTTTTTGCACAACAAAAAACTATCAAAGGTATAGTTGTCGATGCTACAGGTGAACCTCTTATCGGTGTAAACGTATCTGTAAAAGGCACGACTATTGGTATCATTACTGATATTGATGGTAAATACACTTTAGAAGTTCCGACAAACGCAACTCTTGTGTTTTCTTATATAGGATATAGAACGCAAGAACTTTCTGTTGGGAATCAAACAACAATCAACATTACCATGCAAGAAGATACTCAAAACATCGATGAAGTTGTCGTTGTCGGGTATGGTGTTCAAAAAAAAGAAACCGTTACCGGTTCTGTTTCTACACTAAAAGGTGATGATTTGGTTAAATCACCAGTTGCCAACTTATCAAATGCCATCGCAGGTAAAATGTCTGGTGTTGTAACCTACCAACGATCAGGAGAACCGGGCTATGACGGAGCAACGATCCGAATCCGCGGTTCAAATACGCTTGGAAACAATGACCCGTTGATTGTTATCGATGGAGTAGCTGCAAGGGCCGGAGGTTTGGAACGTTTGGACCCGAACGAAATCGAAACAATGTCCGTATTGAAAGATGCTTCCGCTGCTATTTACGGAGCACGTGCTGCCAATGGTGTAATATTGATCACGACTAAAAAGGGACGCGCAGGGAAAAAACCTGAATTCACTTACTCTTTTAACCAAGGCTGGTCTAAACCAACCAACTTACCGGAAATGTGTGACGCTGTCGAATATTCTGAATTGATGAATGAACTGTATATGAACAAAGCCATGCTTAACCCTGCTAAAAATAATGGCCAGACCATGGGCGAATATACATTGTTCAGAACTCCGGAAGAGATAGAGCTTTATCGTAATGGTAACGACCCTTGGAGATATCCAAACACAGACTGGTATGCAGCCACTTTCAAAAATTGGTCACCACAGCGTGTACATAATGCATCACTGGAAGGAGGTTCGGACAAATATCAGTATTTCGTAAACTTCGGTCACAAATATACGGATGGTTTGTATCACAAATCAGCAAACAATTACAAGCAATTCAATCTCCGCATGAACGTCGATGCACAGTTTAATGACTACATTAAGGTGGGTGCACAATTGATGGGACGTCAGGAAAATCGTAATTTTCCAAGTCAAGGTGCGGGAGATTTATTGTGGTTCACTTCCCGCGGACGCCCAACCGATCAAGCTTACTGGCCAAACGGACTGCCTGGACCAGCACAGGAATACGGACGTAATCCGGTTGTAGCTTGCACGGACGAAACCGGCTACACACATGACAAGCGTTACTACATTCAGAGTAATGCAAAAGTTGAAATCACCCAACCCTGGATCGAAGGTTTAAAATTAACAGCTTCCGTCTCATATGACAAATATTTAAAACAAAGTAAAACATGGTTCCAGCCTTGGACATTATATGACTGGGATAAGGTTAGTTACGAAGCAGATGGAAAAACTCCGAAACTAACTCCAATGTTAAGTTATCCAAACCATGAAGATCCTGATTTATCCATGGAATCAACCGATCAAACCAACACCATATTGAGTGGTATCTTGACATACGATCGCAACTTTGGCGATCATGGTGTTAACTTCTTAATTGGTATGGAGCGAGATTGGTCGAATGCTGAATCATTCAATGCTTACCGCCGTTATTTCCTGTCAAACGCTTTGCATCATTTTAATGCTGGGGGTGACAAAGAAAAAAATGCTAAAAGCGATGGAGATAATTGGGAACGTGCCCGTATGAATTACTTTGGACGTATGGCTTATAATTATAAAGAAAAATATCTGGCTGAATTCGTTTGGCGTTATGACGGTTCTTACATGTTCGCAGAAGGTAACCGCTTTGGTTTCTTCCCTGGTGTATTATTGGGATATCGTATTTCTGAAGAAGATTTCTGGAAAGAGAACCTTTCTTTCATTGACTACTTCAAAATTCGTGCATCTTGGGGCCAGATGGGTAATGACCAAGTCTATTTCGACAATTCTTTAAGAGAATATCAGTTTTCTCCGACATACTACTACGAATGGGGTTACATTATTGACAACGCCGATGAAAAAGGTTTAAGAATCAGCCGATTCCCGAATCCAAATATTACTTGGGAACGTGCAAACAACTTTAATATCGGTATCGAAACACGTACATTTGACAATCGTTTATATTTGGAAGCCGACTATTTTTACAACAAACGTTCCAACATCTTGTGGCGTAGAAACGCTTCCATTCCAACGACATCCGGCTTGACCCTCCCGGCTGAAAATATCGGTAAAGTAGACAATACAGGTTTCGACTTCAAAATCGAATGGAGCGACAATATTGGCAAAGACTGGCATTATAGCATTTCTGCAACCGGTGGTTACGCAAAAAATACAATCAAATTCTGGGATGAAGCTCCAGGTGCTCCGGAATGGCAAAAATCGACCGGCCATCCGATGAATACAAGCTTATATTATGAATATGACGGAGTATTCAAAGATTGGGACGAAATTAATGATATCGCCAATCGTCCGAATTACGATGGTATCACTAAAGATGCTGATTTACGTCCTGGTGATATGAAATTCAAAGACTTGGACGGGGACGGTAAAATCACTCCGGACGACCGCTACCGCTCCGACCGCACCAATGAACCTAAATGGACATACGGTATCACAGGTAACCTGCAATGGAAAAACTTCGATTTAAGCGTACTGTTCCAAGGGGCAGCCGATTCATGGACCAAAGTTTACTGGGAAGCAGGAGATATCGGTAATTACCCGAAATACGTCTATGACAAACATTGGTCTATCGAAAATCCGTCCAGCCTGTATCCACGTGTAAATGAACGTTCTGCTTATTATTGGGATGGAACAGCCGCTGGCAGTAATACCTACTGGATGGTCAATACAAATTATATCCGTCTGAAAAACTTGGAGATCGGTTGGACATTGCCAAAAGCTTGGTTATCTCAGACCAAATTGATCTCTTATGCACGTATCTATGTAAACGGTGTAAATTTACTAACATTCTCACCCTGCAAAGATATAGATCCGGAAAGTACAAGTTCCAATGCAACCAATTATCCACAGTCAAAAATTATCAATGTCGGTTTCACAGTAACTTTCTAAATTAGAATAAAATGAAAAAAGCGAATATATTATGTTTACTGTCTGCTGCTCTAATAACAGCATCCTGTAGCACGGATTTCCTGAATACGAAATCCCAAACAGAGATCATGGCAGAGGATATCTGGAAAGAAAAGAATTTGGCCGAAGCGTATATGTATGACATATATTTTGCCTTCCAAGATGCTGGTTTCACAGAAGAGTTACAAGCTTCTGCTTGTGATGAAGCTTTATTTACACACGGGCGTGAATTCCGCGAGACAAATGCCGGAGCCGTAACGGATGTAAATTTAGGATGGTTCTCTAAGACTCAGAGCGGACATCAGTGGCAACGTTTGTACTTGAACATCCGTTCTTGTAACGACTTCATTGAAAATGTAGACGATGCTACTTTTGCTGACGAATCCAAACAGCAACTAAAAGGCGAGGCCTATTTCCTTCGGGCCTATTTTACTCATCGGTTAACAAGAGCATTCGGAGGCGTTCCCCTTCAGTTAAGAGTAACACAACTGACAGACCCGCAAGAGTCATTCTTGCTATCTCGTTCTTCTTACACCGATTGTATCAAACAAATACTGAGCGACATAGAAAACGCTGCAGAATGCTTGAAAGACCGGACATTTGCCAACACACAAAAAGGACGGGCCACATTAGCTGCAGTAAAGGCTTTAAAAGTACGTGTTTTAACTGATGCCGCCAGCGACCTGCATGATCAAGCGACAGCCTCTGCCAAGTCGTCTTTGTTAGGTTCATACGACCATCCGGAACTTATTTTCTATACTGAAGGAACAAAAGCCGATCGCTGGAGAGCTGCCAAGGCTGCTGCCAAAGAGCTACTGGATAATCCGATGGGGCATGCAATACCGACCTACGGCGGACCAGGACTCTCCACTGAAGAAAAAGCAGAAGCTATTTGGAACTTTTTCCTGACAGAAAGTGCCGACCACATTTTCTCCCGATATTTTATTGATACCAAAGACGAAAGCGGTACAAAAATGCCAGTATTCAATGGACCTTCCGGTTACCATGCTTGGGGAGGAAACACTCCTGTACAAGATTTAGTAGATGCTTTTGCTATGGAAGACGGCAGCAAATTCGACTGGAGTAACGCACAACATGCAGCAGCTCCTTATAGCGGTCGTGAACCTCGTTTTTATGCCACTATCATGTATGATGGTATGCAATGGATACAACGCCCATCCGACTATGCAACGATCGAACCCACTGGTAAAATTCAAACAGGCTATTATCAATTAGACCCTTCCGTAACAGACGAGTCTAAATTTTATTCAGGCATGGACACACGTGCAGGAGGCGGCGAAAGTTGGAACGCAACTTACACCGGTTATTATTTGAAAAAATACATCAACCCTGCCGATGGCGATCATCGCAACAAGATCAACGCAATCTTCCCATTCATTCGTTTGTCTGAAATTTATTTTTGCTATATCGAAGCTTGCATAGAATTGGGCGAACTGGATGAAGCGAAAAAGTATTTGAATGAATATCGTGCCAATGTCAATCTTCCGGCTGTAACGACAAACGACCAAGCAGAACTTCGTAAAATCTATCAGAACGAACGCCGTTTGGAATTTTGCTACGAAGAAATCCGTTATTGGGATTTGCGCCGTTGGATGATTGCGCCGGATGCACCAGGTCTAAATAGCTTGAAGGGTATCCGTGTAACAGCATGGTTAAAACCTGGAATCGGAGCACAAACCAAATATAATGCAGATCCGACTAAATGGGATATGAAATATCAGGTTATCGATTTAGCAGAAGAAGCCCGCCAGTTTGTCGACAAATGCTACTACCTGCCTATAATGCGAGATGAAATGAACAGTAACAAAAATCTGATTCAAAATCCGGGATATAGTGACTAATTTGATTTAGATTTTCACTCTTTATAAGGACAGTAGGTAATCTACTGTCCTTTTTCGTCTTGATTCAAGATAGACAGACAAAAACATTATTGCAATTAAAGTAAAGAAATAATCATATATAAATCAACAAATATCTCAATATGTTGATTTTATCAGTTCTAAAAAAACACAGAATAATTACACAACGCAATAAACAATCACAAGACAAAACATTTTTATACATTCATTTTGATTTAATCTCCTTTTTACCCACTTTTGTCCCGAAATAAGTTCGTAATTGTTAACAGGGCTTGCATTTCATTATAGAAATATTTCCGTAAAAAACTCAATGTTAACCTAAAAGTTAAATTATATGCGACCAGGTGAAAATTCTTCAATGCAATTATTCTTTACAAACATACGTCTAATTAAACTACTATTGCCTATGAAAACATAGCTCAACATCCATTCCCAAACGGATAAACCATTATCCATTAATGTTTTTAACCTTATATTCATTTAATATCTCTAAAACATGGAAAGATATTCTTTAAACCATTTATTCAGGACGCTCGGTTGTTTTCTACTTTGCGTCATGTTTACAGCTACGGCATTTGCACAGCAAAAAACCATAAAAGGTACCGTAGTGGATGTAACTGGTGAACCCCTAATCGGTGTTAACGTCGCAGTAAAAGGAACTACAATCGGTATAATTACCGACATCGACGGTAATTATACATTGGAGGTACCCTCCAAGTCAACTATTGTTTTCTCTTACATCGGCTATCAAGCTCAAGAAGTTCCAGTTGGTAACCAATCAACGATCAATGTAACTTTAAAAGAAGACACTCAAAAACTGGAAGAAGTAGTAGTAGTCGGTTACGGCACACAAAAGAAAGTGACTGTGACCGGTTCTGTTGCCAGTGTATCTGGTGAAGAACTGAAAGCTTCGCCGACAACCAACTTGTCAAACGGTATGGTAGGCCGTATGCCGGGAGTCATCGGTTTCCAAAAATCAGATGAACCGGGTGGCGGTGGAACTACAATACGAGTACGCGGTACAAACTCATTGGGAAGCAACGATCCCCTCGTTGTAATCGACGGTATTCCGGATCGCGACGGTGGTTTTAACCGTTTGAACCCGACCGAAATCGAATCTATTTCCGTATTAAAAGACGCATCTGCCGCAATTTACGGTGCACGTGCCGCAAACGGTGTAATCCTTATTACGACCAAACGCGGTAAAGAAGGAAAAGCCACTGTAACATTCAATGCCAGCGGCGGTTTTTCACAGCCGACACGCCTTCCTAAAATGGCCAATGCATTCGAATATGCCACAATGGTCAACGAAATCAATCCGGGAACATGGACAGACGAAGACTTACGTTTATTCCAAGACGGTTCCGATCCTTGGGGACATCCAGATACAGACTGGTTTGACACAACAATCAAGAATGCGTCTCCAATGTATCGTGCCGACGTAGGTGTACAGGGAGGATCCGAAAAGATGAAATACTATGTCAACTTCGCAGCTAACGGCGAGGATGGTATTTATAAAAACTCGGCAAACCGATATGATCAATATAGCTTGCGTATGAACTTAGATATCAACACAAGTAAATATGTAAGTTTCCAGTTGGGTAGCATCGCCCGTCTAGAGAATACGAAATACCCGATGAAATCGGCAAGTAGTATTTTTTCCGGTATCCGTCGTGGAAAACCAACTCAAAATGCATATTGGCCAACAGGCGAGCCGGGTCCAGACTTGGAACGTGGCGATAATCCCGCAGTAACCTCCACAGATATAGCAGGTTTCGACAACCAGAAAAATTACTATATTCAAAATAACTTATCAGTCAATATTAAAATCCCTTGGATTGAAGGTTTAACCATAAGAGGAAACGGTTCTTATGACAAGCATTTCTATAACAGGAAAAAATTCGAAAAACCAATCCTGTTATATTCTTGGGACGGCGTTAATAAAAACAGCTCCGGCCTGACTGCTGCCAAACGTTATGTGGACAATGCGCAGTTATCACGTGAGCACAGTGATGCTACATCCTGGATGGTAAACGGACTGATCGATTACAACCGTACATTCGGCCAGCACAATTTAGGAGTTACGTTCGGTATTGAAGCCCAGAAAAAAGATTATGATTTTACGAGTGCATTCCGCCAAGGTTTCATATCCGATACTAAACCGGAATTAAATCTGGGTAGCGACGTCGGTATGAAAAACACTGGTTATTCATGGGAAGAAGCTCGCTTGAACTATTTTGGACGTGTATCCTACAATTACTTGGAGCGCTATTTGTTTGAATTTGTATGGCGTGCTGACGGTTCTTACAGATTCCCCAAAAACAAACGCTACGGATTCTTCCCGGGTGCATCTGTCGCATGGCGCGTTTCTGAAGAAAACTGGTGGAAAGAAAATGTCCGTTTTATCGACTACTTTAAACTACGTGCATCCATTTCACAGACAGGTAACGACGCTTTATTAAATTCGGACAATGAATACGACCGTTCCATCCAATACCTGAATACATACGGATTTACAGAACATGGAGTTGTATTCGGCGGTGAAGAAAGTAAACGTCTGTACGCCGTACGCACTCCGAACCCTAACATCACATGGGAAGTCGGTACAACTTACAATGTCGGCCTTGACTTCAAATTTTTACAAAACCGGTTAAGTGTCGAAACTGATGCATTTTATCATAAACGTACAAACATGTTGATTTCCCGTAACGCATCTCTGTCGGAAATCACAGGTATCACATTACCACGAGAAAATATCGGTGAAATGAAAAACCGTGGTTTTGACATGTTGGTAGGTTGGAATGACAATATCGGTGATGTGCAATATAATGTATCATTAAATGCGACCTATGCCCGTAATAAAATTTTATTCTGGGATGAAACTCCGGGAGCTCCCGCATGGCAGGTTTCAACAGGATTGCCAGTGAGCACAAGCCTGTACTATGTTGCTGACGGTATCTTCCACAACCAGGCGGAAATCGATGCCTACCCACACTGGGAAGGTGCACAACCTGGCGACATACGTTTTAAAGATATCAACAACGACGGCAAAATCGATGCAGATGACCGCATCCGTTCAGACAAAAACGAAGAACCTCGTTTCGTCGCAGGTTTGACATTAGGGTTAAATTGGAAAAATTGGGATTTGATGGCTCTGTTCCAGGGAGCAACAGGAGGTCAGGTATATATTCAAACCTGGTCCGGTACGATCGGTAATTTCCTGAAAGAATATTACGACCAACGTTGGACTCCTGATAACCCGACGGCAAACGGACCACGTACTTATGAACGCGAAGATCAATACTGGATTTCCAATAAGAATACTTATTTCTTGCGCAAAGGTGACTATCTGCGTCTGAAGAACGTGGAACTGGGTTATACGTTCTCTGTCGATGCATTAAAAAAAGCGGGTATTTCCAAACTTCGTATTTATGGTGATGCAACAAATCTTTTCACATTGGATCATGTAAAAGTCGCCGACCCCGAAGCAAGAGACGTCAATTTGGAAGCATATCCACAAAGAAGGATTATCAATTTTGGAGTTCAAGCAACATTCTAATATTTAAAATCTTATGAAAACAACGATAAAAAATATATGTATATCGGCAGCAGTAGGTGTTACACTGTCAATGTCTTCTTGCTCTGATTTTATGGACCTGACTCCAAACGACCAATATAACGAAACAGACGTTTGGTCGGATGCAGGTTTGACACAAGCTGTCGTAAATGATATTTATGCCTATGTCATGCACGGTGCAGAAGAAGCTAATACGTCCGGATTAACAGACGATGCTTATTTCACCCACAACTACGGCGTAAAGGCGATCAATGAAATTGCCGTTTCAGGCAGTGACCTGCAATGGTTCGACAATGAAAATTGCCCGTTCAGATGGAAAGACCGCTACCTTGGGATTTACAGAGCTAACCTAGTTCTTTCCAATATCGACAAGGTTCCCGAATCTCCAGGTTACAATCTGGACGTCATGAAAGGAGAAGCTCATTTTTTACGGGCATATCTCTATACAGAGTTAGTAAGAGGCTTTGGAGGTGTTCCTCTTGTAAATCAGATCTATGACATGGCAAGCGCTGCCAACATCAGTATTCCACGCAGTAATGTTGGCGATTGTTTGGATTTCATCCTGAAAGATATCGACGCAGCGATCAGCTTACTACCTGAAACTGTCAAAGACAGTGAGTTAGGACGTGCTACCAGCGGTGCAGCAAAAGCACTCAAAGCCCGTATACTATTACATCTTGCCAGTCCGCTTTTTGCAGACCGCACCATCAATACATTGGAATGTAACCAATATAAAGGAGATCGGAGCGCGCTTTATGAACAAGCTTTAGCCACAGCCAAAGAGGTTATTGAAAGCGGCACATACTCACTAATCGATTGTAATGCCAATACCGTCAATGAGATTGCTGAAAAATTTCATAATATCATCATCAGCAATAACAAGGAGATGATCTTTACCAAACAGTTCATTAACAAAAACGGTGGAGACAAGAATGTAAGAAACCGTGTCGGCTTATGCCACGGCCCGAATGGCTATCATAACTGGGCCGGAGTAACACCTACACAAGATTTGGCCATGTCATTCGAGATGGAAGATGGATCTCTATATGATACACCATTAACAAAAGTCGGTGAATCGACTACCGTTAATCCATACTCAAATCGTGAACCACGTTTCTATGCTACAATCGGATATGACGGAGCAGTATGGGGACGTGAACGTCCAACAGACTCCAAAGCCTACGATCCGACTCCCTTGGGCAATCTGCAAATGGGTTACTATGAAGTCAGTGATGGTGGAAAAGTAGAAATTGAATTACCCAACAAACAAACTGTTACTTTTAACGGTTTATACGGTGTTGACACCCGAAAATCATCTATCGAGGACTGGAACGGTTCATTTACCGGTTACGTAGAGAAAAAACTAATTGATGGAACGGTAGCAGCCAGCGAACAAATATTTCAAGTTACTCCTTATCCATATATTCGTTTGGCCGAAATGTATCTGATCGCAGCAGAAGCCTGCATCGAACTGAATAGGCTGGATGAAGCGGCAACCTATCTGGACGCTTTACGTGGACGTATTGGTCGCCCGGACACTAAAAACACATTAGCCATACGCGGAAAATCATTTATCCAGAATGAACTTCGCGAGTTCCTGCAACAGGAACGCCGTTCAGAACTGGCATATGAAGAATCGCGCTACTACGATGTCCGCCGTTGGATGATCGCCGACAAAACAGCTAACAAACCGCTGACTGGTATTATGGTTGTCGGTCGTCTGAAACCCGGACAAACAGCTAATCTACCTTATGTCCGCGACGAAGCTAAATGGGATTATTCCTATTATGTGACAGACTTGTCTTATCGTGAATCGCGCAAGTGGGACAACAAGATGTATTTTGCCCCGATCAGTCGTGACGAAATCAAACGTAACACAGCAATGGTCCAGAACCCAGGAATGGAATAACGACTCTCAACCTCCTACGAAAAAGGAAGGGAAGCAATTCTCTTCCTTTTCTTCTTTATGAAATGTACCAATATTCGGTTTTGATATATCTACATTCTCTAATTTATTGCACATAATATTACATAATGCAATATTATTCTTATATTTGCCGCTGTTATCCTTTATCAAAATATTATCTATTTATGAAAACAGGAACTTCTATAATTCTACTATTATATCTATCCATCGGAATACTACACGGACAACAAACCGATGCAGACAAGGGATTGCCTGGCAAATTAATGCAGGACTACTTTTCCGCAGCACAAGAATATGCCCTCATTTATAACGGAAAAGAATATTCACGATATGAAAAACAAACAACGAATCATCCGTATCTGGTAAATGCCGAATTCGAGGAAGGAACAATAAGTTCCGGAAAAACCCTCTACCCACGGCTTCTCATGAAGTTGGATTTATTCCGAGACGAGCTCGTTTTGCAATCGCCGAAAAAGCTTTACCCTGTCGTTGCCGAAAAAGACCGAATCGATTATATCCTACTAAACGGTTACCACATTATCAACCCGTCAGTAAGAGGATGGCAAGACTTGATCGGCGACGAATATGTAGTATTACTATCCGATAATATCTACCCTGTTATCAAAAAATACATTGTCACTTACGAGGAAAAAGTAAATGGACTTTCCATCGAAGCCTCTTTCCGAATAAAAGAACGATTCTATGTCGTCAAGGAAAATAGATGTCATCCCGTTAAAAACAAACGGGCCCTACTCAACCTTTTCCCTGATAAAAAGAAAGAACTAAGCCGATACGCCCGGGAACAGAAGCTGAACTTCAAAAAGTGGCCAGAACAGGCTTTTGTTACAATTGTCAAACAATATGAAACACTAAACAAATGAGGACAACACAAATCGGATATATTATAATCATATTGATTATCTGTCATTCCCCGTTGTTTTCCCAACAGAATGTCAGTATCCATGCCGAGAAACAACCGGCGGCAGAAGTGTTCCGCCAGATAGCCACACAAAGCGGACTAATTATCTATTACAATCCGGCGAATGTCGATTCACTGATTGTCACCTTCAGCTGTACGGATACGCAGCCTATCGAAGCCATGCAGCAAATATTGGAAGGTAGTCATTTGCAAGTATTCCCGTTTGCCAATAAATATTTATTTGTCCTGAAAGACCAAAAACTGATAACCTCCCTCCCTGATAATTTTTTTAAAAGTAGCAGGATAGGAGAAGAAAAATCTAATTTCGCAACTGTCCTTAATAAGCAAAAAGAACAGAAAGCAACCTCGGAAAACAAAGTTTATACTATCGGAAACGCTTCAACTCCCCGTTCCGGTACAATCAAATTAAGCGGCCACATGACCGACTTCCGTACCGGCGAGCCGGTCGTTGGTGCTGTCGTCTATATCGAAAATCCAACTATTGCTGCAACAACTGACGCATTCGGTTTTTACACCCTACTTTTACCAGCCGGACGTCACAATCTACAGATCAAAGGAATAGGACTGAAAGATACTCAACGACAAGTGATGCTCAACTCAAACGGGCAGCTTGACATTGAATTGGAAGAACAGGTCTATTCGCTGAAAGAGGTGACCATCACTTCCGACAGGATAGCGAATGTCCGGAGCAATACATTAGGTGTAGAACGAGTCAACCTCAAAGAAATAAAAAATGTGCCGACTGTATTCGGGGAAAAAGACGTGATACGGATTGTCATGATGCTGCCGGGTGTGAAAGCGGTAGGCGAAGCCTCCAGCGGCTTCAATGTACGGGGAGGATCGACCGACCAGAACCTGATCCTATTCAACGACGGTACAATCTACAATCCAACACATTTATTCGGACTATTTTCAGCATTCAATGCCGACTTAGTAAAAGATATCGAACTGTATAAAAGTAGCATTCCTGCCAAATATGGAGGCCGTATCTCATCTGTCCTCGAAATTAACGGAAGAGAAGGTAATAAAAAGAAATTTACAGGATCGGCAAGTCTCGGACTTCTGACCAGCCGCATCACACTGGAGGGACCAATCGGAAAGAAAACATCTTTTATTGCCGGAGGCAGAACAACCTATTCGGACTGGCTGCTCAACCTGTTACCAGAAAAAAGCGGTTATAAAGATGGGAAGGCTGGTTTTTACGATGTAAACCTAATAGTGGATCATAAGTTCTCCGACAAAGACAACCTGTATGCCAGTGGTTATTACAGTCACGATCATTTCTACTTCGATTCAAACGAACGATATAGTTATACCAATGCCAACGGTTCCTTAAAATGGAGGCATGTTTTCCCGAACCGGATGACCGGGACTTTTACAGGTGGATATGATCATTATGATTATCTGACAAAAACAGAAGAGAACCCGGCAGAAGCCTACAGATTACGTTTCGGTATAAACCAAATTTTCGGAAAGTTGGATTTCACTTATTATTTGAATGAAAAACATACAGTTGATTTCGGAGGTGGAACGACTTACTACCGGTTGAATCCGGGAGAAAACTTGCCCAACCATCCGGAATCATTGGTCGCACCAGATAAATTACAAACAGAGCAGGCAATAGAGACCTATCTTTATCTGGCAGACAGATGGGAGATAAACGACCAACTGTCGGTTAGTGCTGGTTTGCGTTACATGATGTTCAATTCGATGGGGCCGCGTACCTATTCCCTCTATGATCCTACTCTACTACCCAGTGAAGGAACAGAGACAGAGACTAAGACCATCAACGTTTTTCGTGCTTTCAAGACCTATCATGCCCCAGAAATCAGATTATCCGCCCGTTATGCTTTCGGTGGTGACTTCTCTGTCAAAGCTGGATTCAATACTTTACAACAGAATATACACAAACTGTCGAATACTACCATCATGTCGCCTACCGACACTTGGAAACTAAGCGACACAAACATCAAACCACAAAAAGGGATGCAAGTGGCAGCCGGATTATATAAGAATTTTATGGGAAACAGTATCGAGACTTCGATCGAGGCATATTACAAAGCTATAAAAGACTATCTGGATTACCGAAGCGGTGCACAACTGACCATGAACCATCACATTGAAACCGATGTAATCAGTACACAAGGCAAAGCTTACGGCGTGGAGTTTATGGTGAAAAAGACACAGGGTAAACTGAACGGTTGGATCAGTTATTCATATTCACGAACTCAATTAAGGCAACATGATGCCCGCATATCCAATCCGATCAACGACGGGAACTGGTATCCGGCAGATTACGACAAACCGCACGAAGTGAAACTTGCCGGTAATTACAAATTTACGCAACGATACAGTTTCTCTTTAAACTGCGACTACAGTACAGGACGTCCGGTAACATTGCCGATTTCCAAATTCAGTTACGCAGGAGGAGAATTTGTTTACTACTCCGAACGTAACCAATACAGGATACCGGATTTCTTCAGGATGGATATCGCGTTTAATATCGAACCGAGCCATAAGTTGACTTTGCTTACACACAGTACGTTTTCCATCGGAGTATACAATGTAACCGGAAGAAAGAATGCTTACTCCGTCTACTACATATCCGAAGAAGGGAAATTACAAGGTTATAAGATGGCAATATTCGGTGCTCCTATTCCTTATTTGTCTTACAACATAAAATTCTGAATCATGAAAAAGTTATCTATAAAACTATATCTTGTTTTTTATTGCACGATGATCGGTTTGGCAACCAGTTGCATCACTCCCTACGAACCCGACGTGGAATGGATCAACGACCTTTTGGTTGTGGAGGGCGCCATCATTGCTCCTTACGGAACCATAATCCACATCAACCGGACAAACGAAGGATCCAGCAGTTTTTATGACCCGAACCTAACCAATAAAAAGGCAGTAGTCACCCTTATTTCCGATAAAGGCACGACAATCGCAACAGCACAAAATACAACCGGAAGTTCTTACATGATAACAGACTCTATTTCGTTCAAACCAGGAGAAAAATACGCCATCCACTTCCTGATAAACGGAAAAGAATATCAATCCGATTTTGTAGAGCCGCAGATCACTCCGGAAATCGATGAAGTCAATTATCAGTATAAAGAACTGGAAGAAGTCGACATCAGAGTTTCGACCCACAACGACGATCCGGACGCTTCACGCTATTACCGTTGGACTTACAAAGAAGACTGGGAAATCGTTTCCGAGTATTTCGCTCAATATACTTGGAGCTATGAAAACGGTATCCAGAAATTGAACCAGTTTTCACCCGAAAACGTCCATTATTGTTGGGCCAGTAAAACATCTAACCGAATTTTATTAAGTAAGTCAGACAATTTTTCTGAGAATAAAATAAAAGACCACACTATTTTAAGCCTGGGAGCCGCAGACAGCCGTTTTTCTTATCTATACAGCATATCAATCCAGCAACAAGCACTCGACAGGAAAGCATATGAATATCTCGAAAATATGCGAAAAAACGTCGAACAGACAGGGGGAATATTCGCCCCCCAACCAACTGAAATAAAAGGAAACATCACCTGCTTGAGCAATCCTGAAGAAATCATCATCGGATATATTTACGCTACAACCGAAACCTCCTATCGCCTTTATATAAAAGCAGAAGATGTTCCGGGCATGACGGATATATATGATTGCAGAGAAAAACAGCTATTTTCGGGAAGAGAGTTAGAAAAAGCCTATGGGCAAGGTTTTGCAATCCTTTCGGAAGGAGCAGTAAGCGGAACTTATTTTTGTATGAATCGGCGATGCGTAGATTGTAGATCTCGTGGAGGAACAAAAAACAAACCGGATTTCTGGCCAAACAATCATCAATAAAAACAGTATCTTATGAAAACAGTTATATCAACCAGACAAATACTGCTGCCGATCCTGCTCTTGCTAATCGGGACAGGCTACGGATATGCTTCATACCAAGAACGGGTATATCTTCAAACCGACAAACAATTTTACATTGCTGGTGAATTGCTTTGGTTAAAATTATATACGACTAATACTGAAGGGGAATTAAGTTCTTTCAGCAAAGTCGGTTATATTGAATTGTTGAATGACTCCATACCCGAAATACAGGTCCGTTTGGATCTGACAGACGGGACAGGAAATGGCTGGATGGAACTTCCTGTCACCCTACCCACGGGCTACTATCGGTTGGTCGCTTACACCCGATACATGCAGAACGAAGGAGAAGATATATTTTTTGAAAAAAAGATTTCTGTCGTAAATCCTTATCAACCTCAGGAAACCCGGATACAGCCCGGAACAGAAAATCATTCTTTCAAGCTGCCTAACCGGGTAACACCAAATCACATCATAACAGTATCAGCAGACAAAGCTTCATATCAAGCAAGAAATAAAGGGGTTATCCGTATCCAGGAATTACCCTCCGACTCTATCTCCCTTTCTGTTTCTGTTGCCGGTACAGACCCAATACAAACAACGACTCCATCGATCCAGGAATGGAAAGAAAGTCTGTTTTCGAAAGATCCGATAAGTTTCTCTACAAAAATTATTCCGGAATACGAAGGTCCTATCTATGAAGGACAGCTTATAGACCGAAGCAATAATCAGCCGGCTACAGAATACGGTATCGTTGGACTGCTTTCTTTTCCGGGAGAAAATATCCAAATATTCAACGGGAAAACCGATAAAAACGGACATATCACTTTTTATACAGGTTTGACACATGGGAAAAAAGAGATGGCTACAGTTGTTTTGAATACATCCGAAAAGTCATACCGGATCGATTTACAATCGCCATTCGCCCTGCATCGTTCCAAAACATACCAACCTATCTATCTTGATTCCACTTGGCATCAGTATCTTTTACAAAGAAGCATGGGAGTACAAGTCATGCAAGTCTATACCGGTGATTCCATCAACCGGATAGAAAGTGCTCCCCCCCACACGTTTTCCAAACCCTATAAGTCTTATATCCTGGATGAATATACGCGTTTCCCTTTTATTGAAGAGATATTGACAGAGTTCATTCCTATTGCCAGGGTCAGTAAAAAGGATGGCAAGCGGACCTTCTCTGTCCTAACAGAAAAAATGGATAAGTTCTCCACACAAACACTTGTTTTGTTCGACAACATACCAATCACGGACCAAGAACAGATATACAGCTATAACCCTTTATTATTAAAAAAAATAGATGTCTATTTGGGACATTATATTTTCGGAGGGCAACGATTTGACGGCATCTTATCTTTTTCGACATACAAAGGAGACTACCAGGGGATAAAACTGGATCCAGCCACGCAACTGTTCAATAAAGGATGCACGCAGGCCACTCGCTATTTTTATACACCCGCATATGAAGAAGAAAAGGCTAAAACATTAGGCAAACCAGATTTCCGACATACCCTGCTCTGGATTCCCACTTTACAAAGTAACGGTCAGAAAGAAATGACAATCCCATTTTATACTTCCGATCTACCGGGTGAATATACGATTACAGTCGAAGGAGTCGGAAAAAACGGAACTATTGTAAATGCGACTCATACGATAATTGTAACAAATTAAAATTACAAAATACATTGTATTTATTACAACATTTTGTAATTTTGGGCAATATCTCAATTCATTGAATTGCTAATTTAATAATATCATGAAGAACAGAAAATTAAGAATGGGAATGGTTGGAGGAGGTAGTGACGCCTTTATTGGGGCGATTCATCGTCGCGCAGCCTTTATGGACAACCAGATTGAATTAGTTTGCGGATGTTTCAGCGTAGACCCTGAGATATCCAAAAGTTCCGGTTTATCTTACTTTTTGCCGGAAGACCGGATTTACAGCACTTACCAGGAAATGTTCGAACACGAAATGACTTTACCGGAAGGAGAAAGGATGGATTTTGTCACAATCGTGACTCCCAACCGTTGGCATTTCGAACCAGCTATGATGGCGCTCGAAAGAGGGTTCCATGTAGTCGTAGATAAACCAATGACGTTCTCTCTTGAAGAGGCCAAACAGCTACAGAAAAAAGTGGAAGAAACCGGACTCGTGCTGGCTCTGACACATGTATACTCAGCCTATCCGGCAGTAAAAGAGGCGAAAGCTCGTATCGCGAAAGGCGAACTCGGGAAATTGCGCCGCGTCTATGTGGAATATACGCAAGGATGGCTTTCTGAACGTATCGAATTATTAGGAGGCAACAATGCCGGATGGCGTACGGACCCGAAGCGCTCGGGCAAAGCCGGCTGCGTAGGTGACATCGGAACACATGCCTGGCATTTAAGTGAATATATAACTGGACTTAAAGTCAAAGAACTATGTGCCGACCTGAAGGCATTCGTTCCCGGACGTCCGATCGATGATGACGGGGCAGCATTCCTCCGTTACGAAAACGATGTGACAGGCGTCTTGACCGCAACACAGATCGGAACCGGTGAAGCCAATAATATCCGCATCCGTATCTATGGTGAAAAAGGCGGATTGGAATGGCGTCAGATGGAACCGAACACGCTGACTTTGAGGTGGAGAGATCGTCCTACTGAAATATTAGATATCGGCAACAACGGTTATCTGACCCCTGAAGCCCTGTGGAATACCCGAACTCCGGCAGGACACCCGGAAGGTTTTATCGAAGCTTTTGCCAATATCTACCGCAATTTCTCGCTTACCGTCAGAGCTATCAAAAACGGTGAATCCCCCAGCGGTGATTGCTTGGATTTCCCAACAGTATACGATGGTGTAAGAGGCATGCAATTCATTGAAACAATGGTTGAAGCCGGATATAACGATAATGTAAAATGGCAAAAATGGATTGATTAAGATCCTGAAAAACCGTAAATAAATAACATCTTATGAAACTAAACGTACTTGCTTGCTGCCTGTCCCTGCTCGGGACAGCAGCTTTCGCTCAAAAAAACGAGTGGAGAGACCCTAACGTAAACGAGATCAACAGGGCCCCTATGCACACCAACTATTTCGCATACGAGGACGAAAACAGTGCATTGAAAGGATGTAAGGAATCATCCGGAAATTTTATGACCTTGAATGGCAACTGGAAATTCTTCTGGGTAAAAAATGCAGATATGCGCCCGACAGATTTTTATCAGGTGAATTTCAACGATAAGGGATGGGATGATTTGAAAGTGCCCGGCTTGTGGGAACTGAATGGTTATGGCGATCCGATCTATGTAAATGTAGGGTATCCCTGGAGAAGCCAGTTCGAGAACAACCCACCTGAAATCCCTACGGAAAACAACCACGTAGGTTCTTACCGTAAAGAAATCATGGTTCCGGCAGACTGGAAAGGAAAAGAGATCTTCGCTCATTTCGGTTCTGTCACGTCAAACATGTATCTTTGGGTGAACGGACAATTCGTCGGCTACAGTGAAGACAGCAAACTCGAAGCTGAATTCAACCTGACCAAATACCTGAAACCGGGAAAGAACCTGATCGCATTCCAAGTGTTCCGCTGGTGCGACGGGACTTATCTGGAAGACCAAGATTTCCTTCGCCTCTCCGGTGTAGGTCGTGATTGCTACCTCTACGCCCGTACTCCGAAATACATCCAGGACATCCGCGTAACTCCGGATTTGGATACACAGTATAAAGACGGTACTTTAAATATTTCCCTGAGCCTGAAAGGTAGCGGGACAGTCGACCTGAAACTGTTAGACAAGGAAGGCAAGGAAGTCGCCACTGCGTCGGTCAAAGGTGCCGGCAAAGTTTCCACCGATATGGCGATAAGCAATCCTGAGAAATGGACTGCCGAGACTCCGGTTCTCTATACTTTGATCGCCAGCTTGAAAAACGGCAGCAACACGACTGAGGTCATTCCGGTAAAAGTAGGCTTCCGCAAGATCGAATTGAAAAACTCCCAGATATTGGTAAACGGACAACCTGTCTTGTTCAAAGGGGCCGACCGGCATGAAATGGATCCGGACGACGGCTATGTTGTATCACGTGAACGCATGATCCAGGATATCAAGGTCATGAAGGAATACAACATCAATGCCGTACGTACTTGTCATTATCCGGACAACAATTTGTGGTATGACTTGTGTGACCAATATGGTATTTATGTGGTTGCGGAAGCAAACATTGAATCTCACGGGATGGGATATGGAGACAAGACTTTGGCTAAAAACCAGTTATTTGCCAAAGCACACATGGAACGCAACCAGCGCAATGTTCAGCGCGGCTACAACCATCCATCCATCATTTTCTGGTCATTAGGCAATGAAGCCGGTATGGGATCTAATTTCGAAGCTTGTTATACTTGGATCAAGAATGAAGACAAATCACGTGCCGTACAATACGAACAAGCACGGACAAGCGAATTCACCGATATCTATTGCCCGATGTATCTGAACTATGAAAGAAGCGAGGAATATTGCAAAGGTGATGTAAACAAACCGCTTATCCAATGCGAATATGCACATGCAATGGGTAACTCTCAAGGGGGATTCAAAGAATATTGGGATCTGGTTCGCAAATATCCGAAGTATCAAGGTGGCTTTATCTGGGATTTCGTCGATCAGTCTCTGCGTTGGAAAACAAAAGACGGCGTTCCTTTCTATGCCTATGGCGGCGATTGGAACAGGTATGATGCTTCCGACAACAATTTCATGGACAATGGTCTGATTAGCCCGGATCGCAAACCGAATCCGCACATGCACGAAGTCGGACATATCTACCAATCGATCTGGGTGACTCCATCCGATTTGACGAACGGTGTTGTGAACGTATATAACGAAAACTTCTTCCGTAATCTGGACGGTTACTATGCAGAATGGGAATTGCTGGCTAACGGCGAAGTGGTTCAGACAGGTATGATCAAAGACTTGGAAGTAGCTCCGCAACAGACCAAGTCCATAAAACTGAATTATAGCACAGATGGAATTTGCAAATGCAAAGAACTTTTGCTAAATGTGGCCTTTAAGTTGAAAAAAGCGGAAACATTGCTGCCTGCCGGTTATACGGTAGCTAAAAACCAGTTGACCATCCGCCCGTACAGCGCTCCGAAACTGGATCTGCAAAATGTACACCAGGTGAACATCGCGACTGTTATCCCAACCATTAAAGATAATGACATTAATTATCTGATCGTCGAGGGAGAGAACTTCCGCATAGACTTTGACAAGCATGACGGATTCCTGTGTAGATACGACGTAAACGGCACGACAATGCTGAAAGAAGACGGTAAATTAACTCCGAACTTCTGGCGTGCTCCGACCGACAACGATATGGGAGCCAACCTACAAAACAAATATGCCGCATGGAAAGAACCAGGATTGAAACTGGTTTCTTTGACAAACAAAATCGAGAACGACATGGCAACTGTCAATGCTGAATATACAATGGATGCAGTAAAGGCCAAATTGTATCTGACTTATACGATCAACAATGAAGGTGCAGTAAAGGTCATACAGAAAATGGTAGCCGATAAATCGGCTGAAGTTTCCGATATGTTCCGCTTCGGCATGCAGATGCAGATGCCTAAATGCTTGGATCAGATCAACTACTACGGCAGAGGTCCGATCGAAAACTATTCCGACCGTAACAACGTTACCGACTTGGGTAACTACAAACAGACTGTAGAAGAGCAGTTCTACTCTTATATCCGTCCGCAGGAAACAGGGACCAAAACGGATATCCGGTGGTGGAAACAGACCAACAAGGGCGGTAACGGACTTATGTTCATTTCGGAAGCTCCATTCTCGGCTTCAGCCCTGAATTATTCGATCGAATCCCTGGATGACGGTACGCAAAAAGACCAAAGACACTCCGAACTTGTACCTCAGGCAAATTATACCAATATGTGCATTGACAAGGTACAAATGGGATTGGGTTGCGTCAACAGTTGGGGAGCACTTCCACTGGAACAATACCGTATTCATTACGGGGACTATGAATTCTCTTTCATCATGAAACCGATTCAATCTAATTTATAAACAGCAACAATAAAGGAATCTGTCCCCGCATTTCTATCCAAGAAGCGGGGACAAGTTTCTCTTTTTACAAAAATTGGTAAAAAAGCATAATCACTATACATATTTCGTTAAATAGCTGGTGCAAACTTTTATTTTATGTAGAAAAAGACTACTTTTATTGCCGATTTTTAAATCTAATTCAAGACTAATTGTAAAATCGTTTACCATAAAAACAAATGGCTACTAATAACAATTCTAATCGTTATCCTTCCGAAAACAAAGGGAGATTTTTCAAAGGAAAAACCTTCATTCTTTTGGTCGGGTTACTTCTCGGGGCAGGCATTATGGTTGCCGTATACAAAACATCCGTTTATTTCTCTTCCGATGAATCTTGTATGATGTGCCATGTTCATCCGCATGTAGAAGACAGCTGGAAACTCTCCAAACATGTAAATAACGGAAGCGGTGTTAAAACACATTGTGTGGCTTGTCACCTTCCGCCTCAAAGCGACACATGGAATCATTATACGGCTAAAGCCAAATTGGGACTAAAAGACGTATGGTCCTTCATGACAAAAGACAGTGCAGATTTCGACTGGAACACCAAGTCGGAACTGGAACATGCCGTTAAATATATTCCGAACGAATCCTGCAAAGAATGTCATCAGAATCTGTTCCCGGAAGGGATTAACCAAGATGGTATCACTGCTCACCTTTATTATGACGAAAACGAAAAGAAACTGGATTTGCAGTGTATCAGCTGCCACCTCGACGCGGGGCACTATAATCCGGATTACAAACATGGTAAATTAACAGGCATTCCCGGTGCTGCCACAACAGCGGTCGACACCAGCCTCTATTTCAAGACGGCGACACCTGTCACATCATTTACCGACTATACGGAACAAATTCCGGGTACGGCCGTTACTTTCAAAATGGTTGCCATTCCGGGCGGTACATTCAAAATGGGTAGTACAGATAAAGAACCGTTCCATAAGGCAGATGAGGCTCCGGTCCGAAATGTTACGGTCAGTCCTTTCTTTATGGCAGAAGTAGAAGTTACTTGGGATCAATATTGGGCATTCTACGGACAAACCATGAGTGAAGGACGTACTCCTCCCGAAACCGTATACGCAAATAACAGCAATCCGGATGTCGATGCCATTTCCGGTCCGACTCCCCCGTTCGGATTCCCCGACCAAGGATGGGGTGCTGGTGATCGTCCGGCTATTACGATGACACATTACGCAGCAGAAACATTCTGCCAGTGGTTGTCTAAACAAACAGGAAAAAAATACCGTCTGCCGACCGAGGCAGAATGGGAATATGCAGCCCGTGGAGGAACGGAAACTCCTTATTTCTTCACAGGAAATCCTAAAGATTTTTCAGATCAGGGATTCTGGCGTAAGTTCTTCGATGCAAAGACAGACAGCATTAGTTCATTCGTGATTTACGCGAAGAACAGCAAGAACAGAACTCAGGAGCCGGGCGAAGTGAAAGCGAACCCGTTCGGTTTGAAGAACATGCTGGGTAACGTAATGGAATATTGTGCCGACAAATATGACCCGCAGGCTTACAGTAAAGGCGGTGAAAGTGTGACTAACCCGTTAATCACAGAAGGAGAAGAATGGGTTGTACGCGGCGGTAACTACACTTCCGATGCAGCAGATGTCCGTTCCGCAGCCCGCGATTATACCAAGCATGACGCATGGCTGAAGACAGACCCGCAGCAACCGAAGAGTATCTGGTGGTATTCGGATATCCGAGGTATCGGTTTCCGTGTGGTTTGCGAACCGGACCCAGCAATTGAAGCAAAATAACAGATGTTTAATTGATACCTAAAATTACTATATCATGAAGAAAGAAAACAGTATTAGCAGAAGATCGTTTTTAAAAAGTACAGCTATGGCCGGAGCACTGGGTGCAATCGGTACAGGTAGTGCAAGTGTATTAACCTCATGTGCAGGTGGCAGCGAAAGTGCTGCAGCAAACAAGCCTCTGAAAGAGCCTGGAACTTATTATATTCCGGAATTGCCCGACAAGGCTACTGACGGAAAAGAGTTGAAAGCCGGTGTTATCGGTTGTGGTGGACGTGGTTCCGGTGCAGCATTCAACTTCTTGGAAGCAGGTAATGGTGTGACAATCGTTGCCTTAGGTGATACATTTCAGGAAAGAATCGATGATTTGGCAGGTAAATTGAAAAAAGAGAAAAACATTGATATTCCGGCAGACAAACGTTTTGTTGGTTTGGACGCTTACAAACAGGTAATCGATAGTGGTGTCGATGTTGTCATTATCGCTACCCCCCCCGTATTCCGTCCGATTCATTTCCAATATGCGACTGAAAAAGGCAAACATTCATTCCTGGAAAAACCAATTTGTGTAGATCCAGTAGGATATCGTACTATCATGGCAACAGCTAAACAGGCCCAGGCTAAGAACTTATGTGTCATTACCGGTACACAACGTCATCACCAGCGTAGCTATGTAGAATCTTACAAGAAGATCATGGAAGGAGCTATTGGTGAAATCACCGGTGGTGTTGTTTATTGGAATCAGAGTATGTTGTGGTATCGTGACCGCCAGAAAGAATGGAACGATTGCGAATATATGATCAAAGACTGGGTGAACTGGAAATGGTTATCCGGAGACCACATCGTAGAACAGCACGTACACAACATCGATGTATTCACATGGTTCAGTGGCTTGAAACCGGTCAAAGCAGTCGGATTCGGTTCTCGTCAACGCCGTATAACAGGCGACCAGTATGACAACTTCAGCATCGACTTCACAATGGAAAACGGCATCCACTTGCATAGTATGTGTCGCCAGATTGACGGTTGTGCCACTAACGTCAGCGAATTTATCCAAGGAACAAAAGGCTCTTGGAACAGCGCTACGATGGAAATCAAAGATAATGCAGGCAATGTAGTTTGGAAATATGACGGAGAAGCTGAAAAAGCAAACACAAAACAGCAGAATCCATATGTATTGGAACACGTCAACTGGATTAACTTGATCCGCAGTGGCAAGTCTATTGACCAAGCATCTGAAACTGCTGTAGCCAATATGGCTGCTATCATGGGACGTGAATCAGCTTACACTGGTGCAGAAACGACCTGGGATGCCATGACTGCTTCTCCTATCGATTACACTCCGAAAGACTTGAATTTAGGCAAGATGGATATGAGTGGATTTACAGTTCAAGTTCCGGGTAAAGCCCAAGATAAGAAATAAGAATTATATGGCACTGAACAGAAGAAACTTTTTAAGAACAACTCTGGCTGGCGCGGCTGTTGCAGCCGGTAGTTCAGCTTTTGCTGCCTGTGGCGGCAAGGCTGCTTCTACAGAAGGTTGTCCGACAGAAAAGGGATCATGCCCCAACAGCAAAGCCGAATTGAAGATATCTTTTCAGGAAGGAATCGCCCCAGGTGCCAACCTCAACGAAAAGCTCGACTACATGGAAAAGTTGGGCGTCGTTGGTTTCGAACCGGGTGGACGCGGCCTGAAAGATCGTGTAAAAGAGATCAAGGATGCACTCAACGGACGCAATATCAAAGTGAGCGCCATTTGTGCAGGTTTCCAGGGTTTCATCCTTTCGACAGATCCGGCTATCCGCAAACAGTGTATGGATACGATGAAAGAGATCATGGCTGCCGCAGGCGAATTAGGTTCTACGGGAGTGATCATCGTTCCGGCTTTCAACGGCCAGAAACCAGCCATGCCTCATACACAGGAAACACGGGACTTTTTGTGCGAACAATTCAATGAAATGGGTAATTTCGCAAAAGAACACGGAACTACTGTTATCTTTGAACCGCTCAACAGGAAAGAGGCTTTTTATCTCCGCCAGGTAGCGGATGCAGCCTCCATCTGCCGCGATATCAACAATCCGGGTGTACGCTGTATGGGTGACTTCTGGCACATGACTTGGGAAGAGACTTCCGACATGGGAGCTTTCCTTTCCGCAGGCGAATATCTGCAACATGTGCATGTTGCCAGCCGTAAACGCCGCAGCATGCCGGGTGAAGACGGCGAAGCGGATAACTATGTGAACGGCTTTAAAGGTTTGAAGATGTTGGATTACGACAAATATGTAAGTTTCGAATGCGGATGCCAGGGAGACCGGAACGTTTTGGTGCCCGCCGCAGTGGAACTATTACGAAAACAATGGGAAGAAGCATAAAATATGCCATTAGTATATCCTAATATGCAAATGAGTGAGGTGGTGGAAGAGCATCCCTCACTCATTCCTGTCATTAACCGTTTTGGAATCCGCCTGGGCTTAGGTGACAAATCGGTAAAGGCGATATGTGAAGAATACCAACTGGATGCCGATTTCCTCTTGACGGTAATCAACACGTTCCTCAATGAGGAATACTTCCCAGAAAAGAAGCTACAAACATTCCATACTTCACAAATCATCGATTATCTGACTAAAACCAACCTGTATTACCAGCGCTACCAAATTCCGAATATAGAAAGGCATCTCGGTTCATTCATATCGATGAGTACACCGGGAAACAACACGCTCAACCTGATCGGTAAGTTTTTTTCCTCTTTCAAAGAAGAACTGACCTCACAGATCGAAAAGGACGACCGGGTATGGTTCCCCTATTGTCTGTCATTAAGCGAAAAGTTGAAAGATTATCAATCTTCCGGACAGCTCGAAGCATTGCATCTCGGAACGGAGCAGCGATTGGAAGATCCGATAGAGGCCCTGTTGGCAGATCTGAAAAGCATCATGGTCAAGCATCTTTCCGGCGACTATAACGAGAACTTATGTTACGCTGTCATATTCGCGATCAGCAGCCTGGAAAAAGATATCAAACAACACAACCGCATCCGCTACCGGATATTGACACCGATGGTTTCGGCTATGGAAAAATTGTGTATTTAACAAACAGCCGGATGCATCGCAACAAGCAAATAGCAATTATATTACCCGACACGCTACAGAGCATCGGCCTACAAAGCATGCTGGCCGACTATTTTCCACCGGTAGAGATCAGCCACTACCCCACTTTCGAGGCTTTATCGACTTCCGGCAACGATACATTCGATTACTATTTTACAAATGCCGCTTCATTTGTCCTTTATGCAGACTTTTTCCTCCCTCGCCGGAGCAAGACAATGGTCCTGATCGATGGGGCCGAAGACGAAGGAGGGTTATCGGCAACTAATCATATCACGATCAAGGCCTCGCAGGAAATCATCATCGAGCAGATGGAACAACTTTTTACCGGAGAAAACAACAGTATTTCCAGCGAGAACAACAAAGAACTGTCCACCCGCGAAACGGATGTCCTCCAATTAATCGTCAAAGGCAGTACCAACAAAGAAATTGCAGACAAGCTGAATATCAGCCTGAACACAGTCCTCAGCCACCGCAAGAACATCACCACCAAGCTCGGTATCAAAACCGTATCGGGGCTTACCTTCTATGCCATTATGAACGGTATTATTTCAGGCGACGACATCGAACTTTAAAATCACTACATGTAGTGATTGATTCCCATTCATCTTTACCGTTCCTTTGCAACCGTAAAATACTAATAGTTTACAATAAATACGATGAATCAACGCTATCTGTATATCCTTGTTGCAGGCGCGCTTACGTGTTTGCAACCGATTAAAGCCGAACGGGTGAATGAAAATGTGAACGACACGATCAAGACCCATAATATAGATGAAGTGATCGTCACTTCTTCCACAAAGGAAACGAACGACCTTCGTACGCTTCCGGGAGCTGTTTCCATCCTCTCACCCCAAGCGATAGCAGCCAGGCAGATAGATGCCCTCAAGGATATCAGCGCTTTCATCCCCAACCTTTATATGCCGGACTACGGTTCGAAAATGACTTCGGCCATCTATATACGTGGAATCGGAGCGCGAAGCAGTGGGCAATCCATCGGATTATATGTCGACAACGTCCCTTACCTGGATAAAAGCGCTTTTGATTTCGAGCTGAACGATATTCAGCGCATCGAAGTCTTACGCGGACCGCAGGGAACCCTCTACGGACGCAATGCAATGGGAGGTATCGTCAACATCTACACCCTCTCCCCCTTCGATTACCAAGGAACAAAAGTCACAATGTCGATGGGCAACTACGGGGCAGCCAAAGCCAAAGTTTCCCAATACAGCAAGATCGGAGAAAACATCGGACTCTCATTAAGCGGATATTACGACCGTAACGACGGATTTTTCATCAACGAATACAACAACACAAAGGCCGATAAGGAGGAATCGGCAGGCGGCCGTTTCAAGTTGGAGGGGTATATTACGGATCATTTGAAAGCGCAATATACATTCAACTATGACTATGTAACGCAAAAAGCCTTTCCTTACGGGCAGTACGACCCACAAACCGGTACCGTACAGCCGATCCGCATCAACGATCCGAGTTCCTATTGGCGCCACACACTGAACAACAGTTTGTACCTGGAATGGAAAACAGACCGTTTCATCCTCGCCTCCACCACGGCTTACCAATATCTGAAAGACGATATGAAAATGGACCAGGACTATACGGAACTATCTGTCTTCACCCTCCATCAAAGACAGAAACAATATGCCTGGAGCGAAGAGCTAGCGATCAAATCCAATACAAAAAGCAATTACCAATGGAGCTTCGGCGCCTACGGTTTTTACAACAGCCTGAATACTGACGGTCCCGTGATCTTCAAGCAAGACGGGCTGACAGGTATTTTGCAAAAAGCATTCGACGACATCCTGGCCAATAATCCGAAAGCACCGAAACTGACCGTCCAGGGAGACAAACTGAACCAGATCTATTTCCCCGGCAACTTCGACACACCGACTCACGGTTTCGCCGCCTTCCACCAATCGACCTACAACGACCTCTTTGTCGAAGGACTTTCCATTACCGCCGGTATCCGTCTGGACTACGAAAAAGCCAGTCTGGACTATCACTCGGCTGTAGACAGCATGAAGATCGGCGTGGAAATGGGCCCGATGAAGATGACACTACCGGTCACGACAACTATGGACGGCAACATCTCACAAGATTTCCTGCAAGTATTGCCGAAGATTTCACTCCGTTACCAGTGCACACCCGAAACATTCACATATGTCTCGGTCGCCAAAGGATACAAGACAGGAGGATATAATGTACAGATGTTCGGCGACCTGGTCCAGGCTCAAGCCAAATATGACTTGATGTCCAAGTTCGCCCCCGACAAGGCCGAGCAACCGGGGGAAGTGGAAGACGTCGCTTCCTATAAACCGGAACATAGCTGGAATTACGAAGCAGGCATCCGTAGCGAACTGATCCGAGGCAGGCTGAGTGCAGAGCTGACACTCTTCTATATGGACATCCGTGACATCCAACTGACCAGCTTTGCCGAAAACGGCAGCGGGCGTCTGATCACCAACGGAGGAAAGGCGAACAGCTACGGCGTGGAACTGAGCCTACGCGGGCGTATCATGGACAGACTAACCGCAGATCTTAACTACGGTTTTACACACGCCACCTTCCGCGATTACATCTTCACGGACAAGGACAAGAACAGCCAGATCGTAAAAACGGACTGCAAGGATAATTTCATTCCTTACACACCGCGCCACACCGTAAGCTTAGGATTGCAATACACGAAACTGCTCCACCGGAAAATGATCGACCAATTTACAGCATCCGCCCAATTCACCGGGGCCGGCAAGATCTTCTGGACAGAAAAAAACGACATCAGCCAACCGTTCTACGGCCTCGTCAATGCAAAAGCAGGTATCCGCAAGGGAATCGTCAACCTCAACCTGTGGAGCCGCAACATCACAGGCACGGACTACCAGGCGTTCTATTTCGAATCGTTCAACCAGTCATTCATCCAGAAAGGCAAACCTTTCCAGATCGGAGGCGAAATCACCGTTACATTTTAAGACATGAAATTATTCTATTACCTCCCGTTACTGCTCTGCCTGACATACACGGCAAAAGGGGAAGAGATTGAAAAAGATACGACGAAGATCCGCAATGTCGAACTGAACGAAGTGGTCGTGCAATCGTTCAAGCAACAGCGGGACCTCAGGCTGGAACCCCTATCGGCATCAGCCGTGACGGGAACGGCCATCCAAAACCGGAATATCATGGGAATCAAAGAATTCAGTTCGTTCATCCCGAACCTTTTCATGCCGGACTATGGATCGAAACTGACCTCACCGGTTTATATCCGGGGGATCGGATCGAAAATCAACGCACCCTCGGTCGGGCTTTATGTGGACGGCATCCCCTACTTCGAAAAATCAGCTTTCGATTTTGATTTCAATGAAGTGGATAGGATCGAAGTGTTGCGCGGTCCGCAAGGGACACTCTACGGCCGTAACACGATGGGCGGCATCATCAATGTCTATACAAAATCGCCTCTGAAATATGAAGGGACGAACATCTGGCTTTCCAACGGCAACTACGGTTACCGCGACTATGCCCTCTCCCATTATAAAAAGATCGGAGAAAAGTTCGGATATGCCGTTTCCGGTGATTTCCAAAGCAGCGACGGCTATTTTACCAACCTGTTTACGGATAAGAAGGCAGATGATATGAAGTCCGGTTCCGCCCGCATCCGCCTGGAATGGAAGCCTCGAAAGAACCTTTCGATCGGGCTGATGAGTTCGTTCGACCGTTCTGTCCAGGGCGGCTATCCCTACGCTGTCTGCGATTCGGTCACCCATAAACCGGGAGAAGTCAACTATAATGACTACAGTTTCTACAAACGGACACTTTCGACAACCGGCTTCTCGGCGGATTACCAGGGAAGGGGCTACAGCATCAACAGCCGGACCGCCTTCCAATATATCTCGGACCATCAAGGCATCGACCAGGATTTCTCTCCCAAAAGCATCTATTTCGCACGTCAGGATATGAAGCAGAAAATGTTTTCCGAAGAACTGAACATCAAATCAACGACTCCCGGACGCTACAAATGGCTGTTCGGTGCCTTCGGTTTCTGGCAGGGGATAGACAATACCGTGACACTCGATTATTTTACCAAAGACTATGCGACACGCAAGCTGTACGACACGCCGACCTATGGTGTCGCTTTCTACCACCAGTCCACAATCGACGACCTGCTGACGCGCGGTCTGTCATTGACTTTCGGCATCCGCTACGATTATGAGCACACCTCCAACGATTTTCTTTTTTATAAAGAAACGGACGGCGGCAGCAAGCAGATGGATGCCTTCGACAGCCGGCTCAAATTCAGCCAGGTCACCCCGAAAATCGCCCTGCAATATATGTTCCCGTCTACCGGCATGCTCTACGCCACCGTGACGAAGGGGTATAAGACAGGTGGTTTCAATACCTCCTTCGATCGTGAGGAAGACCGCACATTCCGCCCTGAAACCAGTTGGAACTACGAGTTGGGAGCAAAGCACCCGCTTCTCGACAACCGCCTGAACGCTGAGATCTGTTTCTTCTGGATCGACTGGAAGAACCAACAGATTTACCAGATGCTCGCCACCCAGAACGGGCAGTTCCTGCGTAACGCCGGACATAGTGAGAGCAAAGGCGTCGAAGTCAGCCTGCAAGGGAATCCGGTCAACGGGCTGATGGTGCAGATAAACTACGGCTTTACGCACGCTACTTTCAAAGATTACAAGGATGAACGGAAAGGAATCGACTACAGCGGCAATTTCCTGCCGATGGTCCCACGCCACACTTTTGCCGTCGGAGCTGATTACACTATCCCGAACCCTTGCCGACACATCGATCGCTTCACAATCAGTGCGAACTACACCGGGACGGGACGTATCCAATGGAAAGAAGACAATAAAATCTCACAACCCTACTACGGACTATTGAATGCAAAAGTGTCTGCTACAAAAGATTTTATTACCTTTGCGATCTGGGGGAAAAATATGACCGGTGCAGACTATTCTGCTTTCTATTTCGAAACAGGCGGAAAGGGTCTGGCACAAAAAGGACGGCCGTTCACGATCGGAGGGAATATACAATTGAATTTTTAAAAGTCTCGGCAGAAGTTCGGACGACACTTTGAAAACTCTTAAAGCCCCGGCCGGAAGCCGGATGATTATATAACGATATTATGATACAGAAAGACAAAACATACAACCTCGCGACCTTCTTCTGCCTCTACATCGCGCAGACGATCCCAATGAGCTTCTTTTCCACCGTCATCCCCGTCATGATGCGTCAGGAAAACTTTTCGCTCTCGGCCATCGGGCTTCTCCAGTTGATCAAGTTGCCTTGGATACTAAAATTCCTTTGGTCACCGATGGTAGACCGACACGCCGTGACGACGGGCGATTATAAACGGTGGATTTTTTCTTCCGAACTGATCTACGCCGGCCTGATCTTTGCCGTCGCTTTCCTTGATTTCCATACGGACTTCTATACGATCGTCGCCCTGATCATCGTTTCCTTCGTCGCTTCCGCCACGCAGGATATCGCGACCGACGCGTTGGCGGTACTCGCTTTCAGCCGGAAGGATAAAAGTCTTGTAAACAGTATGCAGTCGATGGGAAGTTTCGGAGGTTCGATGATCGGGGGCGGTGTCTTGCTCCTACTTTTCAAACAGATCGGATGGAACGGGCTGTTGCCCTGCGTCGCACTGTTTGTCATCGCTGCCCTCCTGCCGCTCTTTTTCAACAAAGGCCTCCGCATTCAACCGAAGGACACGCACGAACGGGCCAAAAAGGCGGATGTGATCTATTTCTTCGCCCGCCGGAGCATCTGGAAACAGATCGGTTTCCTTTTCCTTTACTATTCCGGCTTGATCGGTACGCTCGCCATGTTGAAGCCCTGGCTGGTCGACTTAGGCTACGACATGAAGGAGATCGGAGTGATGAGCGGAGTGGCGGGGACATTCGTCGGGTTCCTCTCCTCATTTGCCGGCGGGATGATCGTACGGCGGATCGGTCGTTTCAGGGCACGCATCCTGTTTGCAGTATTTGTCTTGATAGCGACACTCTATTTCCTCGGACTTTCGTATGTGCATCCTACGACTACCTTGCTCTATGGCGGGATTTTCCTTCTGTGGGGCAGCTACGGGATGGCGACGATCGTAGTTTATACGACCGCTATGGACTGTGTACGCCCAGGACGCGAAGGGACGGATTTCACGATCCAGACGGTCATCACGCATCTCAGTGGCATGTTGATGGCCATCCTGAGTGGAAAAATTGCAGATCATACGGGTTACCACGGGCTTTTCTTCTTTGAGGCGAGCATCGCTTTGGTATCTCTTATTTATATAATAACAGTTTTCAGAAAAGATAAAAATACGATATGAAACAAGAACTTTTAGACAAATACAATGTACCGGTTCCCCGGTACACCAGCTATCCGCCGGCAAATTATTTCCATGACGGGTTCAACGACTATGATTATGCGGATGCTCTCCAAGCGTCAAACAATCAAAAACCAGAGTTGATTTCCTTCTATTTCCATATTCCTTTCTGCCACCGCCTCTGTCACTATTGCGGATGCAATTCCTATCCCGTTCCGGAAGGAGAAATCGTAGACCGATATGTCGAAGCCTTACATAAAGAGATCGACCTGGTATTACCTCTGCTCGACAACAGACGCAAAGTTTCGCAAATCCATTACGGCGGCGGTAGCCCTACCGTCCTGCCGGCCATCGAGCTGGAAGAGCTGAACGACCATGTTTTAGACAAGTTCCCAACGATCGCCAATCCGGAGATAGCAGTCGAATGCCATCCGGGCTGGATAATGGAACAAGGCTGGGTTCAATTGGTCAAATCCGGTTTCAACCGACTGAGTATCGGTGTGCAGGATTTCAACAAGGAGGTCCTGAGAGGCGTAAACCGTCAATCGTCCAGAATCCCGATGGAAGACGTCATGGAGATCCTGCGTTCGCTCGACGTACGTGTCAATATGGATTTTCTCTACGGCTTGCCCTTCCAGACGGAAGAAAGCTTTGCCCAGACGATCGAAAGAGCCGTTGCCATGAAACCGGACCGGCTCGTCACCTTCTCGTATGCGCATGTGCCCTGGGCTTTCCCCCGGCAGCAGATATTGGAAAAAGTAGGACTGCCATCGGGCGACGAGAAGAGCCGGATGTTCGAAACAGCCCACAGGATCCTTTGCGAAGCAGACTACCAGCCGATCGGTCTGGATCATTTCGTCCGCAAAGACGACGAGTTGTACACAGCTTCGCAGAACGGACAGCTACATCGTAATTTCCAGGGATATTGTACGCGCCGCACTACCGGCCAGGTCTATGCTTTCGGTGTGACCGGAATCAGCCAGCTCGGAACGGCTTACGCTCAGAACACAAAAGATATCATGGAGTATATCGAGAAAGTCGAAGCCGGCATCTTGCCTGTCGCCAAAGGATATCTCCTAAGCCGGGAGGAACAGATCACACGGGAAGCAATCGAAATGCTGATGTGCAACTACCGGATCGACTGGAACGAACTGTCGGAACAGCTTTCCACCCCCGCCCGATCCATCAAGCAGGCAACCGCCTATGACGAAGCGCATCTACGCGAATTTGCAGAGGATGGACTAATCGAGTTCGACAAAAACCAAATCAGGATGACACCTGAAGGCAGGCTTTTCGTCCGAAACATAGCCGCTTCGCTAGACAAGCTGATGCTCGAAACAAATAAATCATTTTCTAAACCTGTATAACGAAATGGACTCCCAGCAGACAGATATTCTGATTATCGGTGCCGGATTGACCGGATTGACGACCGGTTTCTGGTTAACTCGCGCCGGAAAAGACATTCATATCCTCGAGAAAGCTGATCGTGTCGGAGGACAAATCCATACATTCCGCGAAAATGATTTTGTCTACGAAAGCGGCCCCAATACAGGTGTCGTCTCCTACCCCGAAGTCGCCGAACTTTTCGAAGCCCTCTCCCCTGCTTGTGCACTGGAGACTGCCCGCGAAGAATCCAAACGTCGGCTGATCTGGAAAGGAGATCGGTTCCGGGCCCTCCCGTCCGGACTGTTCAGTGCAGTCACGACTCCTCTGTTTACGCTTGGCGACAAGTTCCGTATCCTCGGAGAACCGTTTCGGGCAAAAGGGAACAATCCGGATGAGTCTGTCGGGGAATTGGCAGCCCGCCGCTTGGGTAAATCATTCCTGCACTATGCGGTGGACCCATTCCTATCCGGTGTCTATGCCGGCGATCCGATGAAACTCGTCACTCGTTATGCGCTCCCTAAACTCTATAACTTAGAACAGCAATATGGAAGCTTCATCCGCGGAACCATCGCGAAAGCCAAGCAGCCGAAAACGGATCGCGACCGCCTCGCCAGCAAGAAAGTATTTTCCGCCGCCGGAGGGTTGGACAAACTGACCGGGGCGATGGCCGAGGCGATCGCCCCGGCCCATATCACACTGTCGGCCGCTGACGTCACAGTCCGCCCTTGTGCAAACAAATGGATGGCTACCTATTCGACAGCCGACGGCGAACAGACTATTATTGCGGAACGGATAGTTACGACCACCGGCGCTTATACACTGCCGGCCCTGTTGCCGTTTGTCCCGAAAGAAAAGATGGACCGGATCAGTAACTTGTATTATGCACCGGTCGTACAGGCCAGCGTCGGGTTCCGCGACACCGGTGGATTACGTTTCGATGCGTTCGGAGGCCTGGTTCCTTCCTGTGAGAAAAAAGATGTGCTCGGAATTCTTTTCCCCTCCGCTTGTTTTGCCGGACGGGCTCCGGAAGAGGGTGCCCTCTTCTCGTTCTTTATCGGAGGCGTAAAGCATGCCGACCTGACGACCTGGCCGGAAGAGGAACTGAAAGCGCTCATCAGACACGAGCTCCACACCATGTTGAAATTTCCGGAGGAAACGGAACCTGATATGATCCGTGTCTTCCGTCACGAACATGCCATTCCGCAATACGAACAGAATAGCGGCACCCGCTTCGAAACGATCGACGAACTGCAAGCGCATTACCCTGGCCTTACATTGGCCGGAAACATCAAAGGCGGTATCGGCATGGCTGACCGTATCCGCCAAGCCACAGAAATTGCGAATAAATTAATAAACGGGTAAATTCATCATTTACATTATACAATACATTAATATGGAGGAAAAATGGAAGATAAAATAGTTGAAATAGCTCGTTTCTATGAACCGGAAGCAGCACAGATGATCGAATCCCTCCTGAAATCGGAAGGAATCAAATGTTATCTGAGAAACGAATATACGAGCCAGGTCATGTACCCAGCCAATATGGGTGGCATTCGCATTGAACTGCTTGAAAGCGAAGTTCCCCGTGCAATGGAGATTTTAGAAGCAAACGGATACGAATTTCCGAAAGAAGACGAAGAAGCCGAACAGATTCAAGCCGTTTCAGGTTGGACACGTCACGTTCCGTTCCTCCGTCATCTTCCTCTCGAAAAACAAATTATCGTTCTTTTTATCCTTGTAGCCGTATTTTTGGCCTTGGTCATTTATTTCGGTTCGCTTGTATCATCCAACTAAACAAATGTAAACTATGGCACGCAGAAAGATTACAAATAGTCAAGCCGTATGTATCACTCTTTTATGGGGTGTCCTTTGCTACATGCTGCTTGCATACAGCGAAAAGATAACCTTTGATATCGTTTTTGCCCTGGTAGCGTCAGCAATCATCGTGTTCGTCCCTATCTATAAGAGTAGAAGACGAAGAGACGAATGACATTTAGTTACTTTTACCCGTTTAAAATACCGAAATGATATTTTTAATGCATTTTTTCTTTCAAATATTTGTTTGTGTAAAATTTTAGCTTACCTTTGCGAGGTCGTTAAAAAAACGGCTACCGGTTAACAAATTGATTATAAATATAACATTCTAAATAAAATCAGTCTTATGAAGGCAAGTGAAGTTTTAGACAACTTAAAGAGAAGATTTCCGAATGAACCGGAATATCATCAGGCAGTTTCAGAAGTATTAGGAACAATCGAAGAGGCTTACAATGAACATCCCGAATTTGAAAAGAGCAATCTAATCGAACGTCTTTGTATCCCCGATCGTATTTTCTCCTTCCGTGTAACCTGGATGGATGATAAAGGACAGATCCAAACCAACATGGGATACCGTATCCAGCACAACAATGCGATCGGCCCGTATAAAGGAGGTATCCGTTTCCACGCTTCTGTAAACCAGTCGATCCTTAAGTTCCTGGCTTTCGAACAGACTTTCAAGAACTCACTGACAACTCTGCCGATGGGCGGTGGCAAAGGGGGTTCCGACTTCAGCCCGCGCGGTAAGTCAAACGCTGAAATCATGCGTTTCTGCCAGGCTTTCGTATTGGAATTATGGCGCCATATCGGCCCGGATACGGATGTTCCTGCAGGTGATATAGGTGTTGGCGGACGTGAAGTCGGTTATATGTACGGAATGTATAAGAAACTGGCTCAGGAAAACACGGGGACATTCACCGGCAAAGGACGCGAATTCGGCGGTTCACTGATCCGTCCCGAAGCGACTGGTTACGGAAATGTTTACTTCCTGCTGGAAATGCTGAATACAAAGGGAATCGACATCAAAGGAAAGACCGTTTGTGTTTCAGGTTCAGGTAACGTAGCCCAATATACTGTAGAAAAACTGATCAGCCTCGGTGCCAAAGTGGTGACAATGTCCGATTCGGACGGTTACATCTACGATCCGGACGGTATCGACCGTGCTAAGCTGGATTACATCATGGAACTGAAGAACCTGTATCGTGGCCGTATCCGTGAATATGCAGAACAATATGGTTGCAAATATGTGGCTGGTGCTCGTCCTTGGGGAGAAAAATGCGACATCGCAATGCCGAGTGCAACTCAAAACGAACTAAACGGAGAAGATGCCAAGACATTGCTTGCCAACGGATGTATCGCCGTATCGGAAGGTGCTAACATGCCTTCTACTCCTGAAGCTATCGACGCATTCCTGGAAGCTAAGATCCTGTACGCTCCGGGTAAGGCAGCCAATGCCGGCGGTGTATCTGTTTCCGGTCTGGAAATGACACAGAACGCTCAGAAACTGAGCTGGAGTAGCGAAGAGGTAGATGCCAAACTGAAAAGCATCATGCAGAATATCCACGAACAATGTGTAAAATACGGTAAACAAGCCGACGGCTACACAAACTACGTGAAAGGTGCAAACGTTGCGGGCTTCATGAAGGTAGCCAAAGCAATGATGGCACAAGGAATACTTTAATCAAGGATTTTGACACACCCCCTTAAAAGAGACGTATAGGCGGGCGTTCCGGTACAACGGTTACGCCCGCCTTTTTATTTTCAGACGAAAATTATCGATTGTCAATTGCCAATTGTCAATTGTTTACTACTTTAGTGCCGAAAATACAAAGACATGATAACTGAAGAATTAAAACAACTTTACCAGACATATACCGGTTCACCGGCAACTGACATAACCGAACTATCTTCTTCCGGCTCTAACCGCCGGTATTTCAGATTGTCAGGCCCCGTTTCCCTGATCGGGGTAAGCGGAACCTCCGTAGAGGAAAACAATGCCTTCATTTATATGGCCGCGCATTTCCGGGAAAAAGGATTGCCTGTTCCCCGGGTTTATTGCTGGTCGGATGATAAATCGCTCTATCTCCAGGAAGATCTGGGCGATGCCCTACTCTTTCATGCAATCGAGAAAGGACGGAAAAGTTGCTTCTTCGACGAGACGGAAAAGTCTTTGCTGCATAAGACGATTACGCTTCTACCGGCCCTACAGTTTAAGGGGGCGGAGGGTTTCGACTTCAACCAATGCTATCCTCAACCCGAATTCAATAAACGTTCGATCCTTTGGGATCTGAACTATTTCAAATATTGTTTCCTGAAAGCTACCGGAATGGAATTCCAGGAGAACCTTTTGGAAGACGATTTCCAAAAAATGAGCGATGTCCTGCTGCAAGACTGTACACCGACATTCATGTACCGGGATTTCCAGTCGCGTAACGTGATGGTAAAAAACGGTGAACCCTGGTTCATTGATTTCCAGGGAGGACGAAAAGGCCCGGTCTACTACGATGTCGCTTCTTTCCTCTGGCAGGCGAAAGCCAAATATCCGACTGAACTGAGACAGGAATTGATAGCCGACTATCTGCAAGCACTACGCGGGTATATGGAAATAGACGAAAAGCATTTCTTCCGGCAATTACGCCACTTCGTTCTTTTCAGGACTTTACAGGTCTTGGGAGCCTACGGTTTCCGGGGATATTTCGAGAAGAAACCGCATTTCATCCAAAGTGTCCCCTTCGCAATCGACAACCTCCGGCAACTTTTGAAAGAAGATTATCCGGAGTATCCCTATTTATGCAACATACTACGGGATCTGACAAATCTGTCTCAATTCTATGACGACATCCAGAAGCATACGCTCAAAGTCAAGATTGTCAGCTTTGCCTATAAAAAAGGAATTCCCAACGATCCGAGTGGCAATGGCGGTGGGTTTGTCTTTGACTGCCGTGCCATCAATAACCCCGGTAAATACGAACGTTACAATCATTTTACCGGATTAGACGAACCGGTGATCCGCTTCCTCGAAGAAGACGGAGAGATCACCCGCTTCTTGGACCATGTTTACGAAATTGTGGATGCTTCTGTCAAACGTTATATGGACCGGGGATTCACCAATCTGATGATTTGTTTCGGTTGCACGGGAGGCCAGCACCGTTCGGTTTACTCCGCCCAGCATATGGCAGAACATATTCATTCCAAGTTCGGTGTCCGGGTAGACCTCGTCCACAGGGAACAAAACATAGAACAACTCTTTAACGCAATATTATGAAAGCTATGATTTTCGCAGCCGGCTTGGGAACACGCCTCAAACCGCTGACCGACAACACCCCAAAAGCATTGCTTCCTATCAATGGAAAACCTATGCTCGAACATGTAATCCTTAAATTGAAAGATGCCGGCTTTCATCAGATAGTCATCAACGTTCATCATCTGGGAAACCAGATCATCGACTTCCTGGCTGCCAACAATAATTTCGGTATCCAGATTCATATCTCCGACGAGCGGGATTATCTGCTCGATACCGGCGGGGGAATCAAACATGCCGCCTCATTTTTACAAGGTAACGAACCGTTTTTGATACATAATGTCGACATCATATCCAATATTGATCTCCGTGCGCTTTACAATCATCATGTAGAGACAAATCCGCTGGCGACATTATTAGTCAGCAAGCGCAACACCTCCCGCTATCTGCTTTTCAATAAGGAAAACAAACTATGCGGTTGGCGCAACCGTGAGACAGGCGAAGTAAAATCATTCTATCCCGATTTCGATCCGAACCAATATAACGAATATGCATTCAGCGGGATACATGTACTGTCTCCTAAAATATTCGACTGGATGGAAGAATGGACCGGCAAATTCCCGATCATCAACTTCTACCTCTCCATCTGCGCTAAAACCAACATCCACGCCTACGCAGACGAGCACCTTCATCTGATAGATGTCGGCAAACCGGAAACATTGCAGGTGGCTGAAAACTTTCTCCGGGAAAGTTTCACTCCTGACAAATAAAAACAAATACTTTAGATACAATCGATTTATTTTTGCATAAAAATACCATGAACGACAATCAAATACATACCGGAGCAGACGATTTGACACATCAGGCAATGGAAGAGGCTTTACATCGACGTAACACGGCAGAGATTCGTCGGTTACTGGAGGCAGGCTTCCTTCTATCTAATGCACCTCGCACCCCTGACGGATATGAGCAGCCTCATTATTACCTCAAAGAGCTAATCAACTATTACTGCTTCTACTCCCATTACAAAGAATTGATAGAGTTATTGCCTCTTTTTCTTGATAGATCAGAGTCATTAAGCAGCTTGGAACTGGAAAGCATCGGACGTATTCACGCCAATGAATATACAAAAGATATCTTACGGCTTCTGATTGACCATGTAGAAGACATTAACGAACAGAACCGAAGCGGGAATTCCATTTTACATGAAAAGTTAAAAGACTATCAGAATACATACGCCTATCAGTTCGGACCGGACGAAATCGTACCTCCCGAAAAGAACGAACCGGACATTATATTGGACTTGTTGCTAGAGCGGTCCGATCTGGATGTCAACCGAATGAACTACTCAGATCTATCACCTCTATACTATGCTTGCCGGCAAACAACCGCCCGTATCGTCCGCAAGCTTTTAGAGAAAGGAGCCGACCCATACGTTCTCTATGGGAAAGAAGGAAACACACTGTTACACGAGGCTTGCGACAACAATAAAATGCAGGTTATCCCTCTATTGGTTACATTCGGAGTCGATGTCAATGAAGCGAATGCCCTTAGCCAAACACCACTTCATATCGTTTGCAAGAAACAATATCCCGAGATTATCCAATACCTGTTACAAAACGGTGCCGATCCAATGAGACAAGACAAAGACGGAAACACACCTCTGCATTTACTGGTAAAGGAGACGAAACCGCAAACGATCGACTGCATCGACCTTTTACTGGATAACGGGGCAGACATCAATGCCGTAAACGACCTACAGCGAACCCCATTCTTCGTCTGTGCACAAACAACAGACAATCAGTTCCGCAATCGCAATGGCATCCTGCTGAACCATTTGTTGGAAAAAGGGGCCTATGCCGACACGTCGGATATCAACCAGAACAATCCTTTATACCATGCAGTAGAGGATGACGACTTGGAACGCGTCAATCTCTTATTGAAAGCCGGAGTCGATCCTAATTGCCGTAACAGGAACAATATCAGCCCTTACAAACTGGCCTTGCAAAAAAATCGCAGGTCGATCATCAGCCGGATCGAAAAATCGCAGGTAAAGATCACCGCAGATCCGGACGATCTGGACGCCGCATTTTTAGAAGCTTGCGCAAACGGTAAACGCGGAGTGGCGGAAATGTTGTTTAAAAGCGGTAATATCGACATCACATATGTCGACGACAGCGGCCGTACTCCACTCCACTATATCGCCAAAGCAGGGATGATCGCATTGGCCGGATACGTCTTAGACAAAGGCGTGGATATCAACTATACGGACAAATACGAACAAACGGCTCTGCACATCGCAACAGCTTTCCGTCAAAAAGAAATGGCCAAGCTCTTGCTGGCACGGGGAGCGAACGGAGCCATCCGTGACGATAAAGGTTTATTGCCTATACATTACATCGCCCAAAGCGGACAGTCCGATCTTTTAAAGGCCATGCAACACTCCGGCTATGACTTGGAAGCAGCCACCGACCGAGGCGACACTCCCCTACACATAGCCGCATTCCACCGGGCAAAAGAAAACGTGCGTGTATTACTGGAAGCTGAAGTAGCTCCCGACCCACAAAACAACCTTGGGATCACTCCTTTACAATTGGCAGTACAGAGTAGTCAGAAAGAAATCGTAAAGCTACTTGTCGAACATGGGTCCGACATCAGCCGTACTGATACCGATGGAGATGCACCTATCCATTGGGCTTCCGGACGTGGCAACAAAGAGATGGTACGCCAGCTACTCGAATTAGGAGCCGATATCAATGCACTCAACAATCGCCATCAAACAGCTCTGCACATAGCGATAATACGTAGAGACAAAAACCTCGTCAACTATCTGTTGGAATCCGGGGCCGATCTAGAAATCAAGACGGCAGAAGGTAATTCCTGCATCGACTTGGCAGTAACCAGTGGCCAAAAAGAATTGATCGAACTGATCGGAATCATCCAGCGAAGACGCGAGGCTTTAGCGGATTAAAAGACGACGATTTTCAAATAACAACAAAACAAACTGAAAATAGACATGAAAATAAAATTTTTATTATTAGTGACCGGCCTTTTGAGCCTGACAACAATCATCGCCCAGGTCTATCCCGTCCGGCCTCAACTATCCGATAAGAATTCTTTTTCCATGATCCTGCTGCCTGATCCGCAGAGTTATAACAAGTTTGATGCCAACCAGCCGTTGTTCGAGCTACAAACAGCCTGGATCGCCAACAGTATCGGATCACTGAACGTCAAAGGTGTTTTATGTACCGGCGATTTGGTTGAGCAGAACGAGATACGGATTCCGGATGGCATAAACGGAAATCAAACAAGCGAAGAGCAATGGCAAGCCGCATCCAGGGCATTCGAACGGCTCGACGACAAAATATCTTATGTCGTTTGTACCGGGAATCACGATTACGGATACGAGAAAGCAGAAAACCGTCTCTGCCACCTTCCCGATTACTTTCCTTCCGAACGGAATAGCTGCTGGAAAAAGTCATTGGTCGAAACAGGACTGAACTACCAAGGTATTCCAACTCTTGAAAATGCAGCTTATGAGTTCGAGACAGACACATGGGGAAAACTATTAGTCATTTCGCTCGAATTTGCTCCACGTGACGAGGCGATCGAATGGGCGGCAAAAGTTACCGGCAAAGACAAATACAAAAATCATAAAGTGATTCTGCTGACGCACTCCTATATGTCACCGGAAGCCAAGCGTCATATTAAGGAAGGCTACAAAATATCACCCGCCAATTACGGAGAAGCAATCTGGCAGAAACTGGTCTATCCTTCCTCTAACATCTGTATGGTGATATGTGGACATGAATGCGAGATAACAGACTACAAGGGCAATGTCAGCTTCCGGACTGACAAAAACAGCACAGGTAAGAATGTAGCCCAAATGATGTTCAATGCCCAGACCGCCGACGGTCAATGGCATGGCAACGGAGGGGACTGTTGGCTCCGCATCATGGAATTTATGCCGGACGGGAAGACGATCAAGATCAAGACATTCTCTCCCCTATTCGCACTTTCTCCCCTGACATCCGAAAAGGCATGGAGAACAGATTCATACGATCAATTCGACATTACGATCGAGTAAACAATTCATAAACAAAAACCATCTAAAGATGAAACAACTTCTTATTATCCTTTCACTTGTACTCGGAAGCCTGCAACCAGGCTACGCACAGAAACCCGCCTTGAAGTTCAATAAAGACGGCAAGTTCAAAATCGTACAGTTCACGGACGTACACTACATTCACGGAAATCCCAAATCAGCCGTTTCCCTCGAACGCATCAACGAAGTGCTGGATACGGAAAAGCCGGACTTAGTGCTATTCACTGGTGATGTCATCTATGGTCAGCCGGCAGAGGAAGGGATGCGCACGATCCTGAACTTAGCCGCCAACCGCAAAATTCCCTTCGGTGTGACATTCGGCAATCACGATGACGAACAGGGACTCACCCGTACCCAGCTATTCGATATCATACAGACGATTCCTTACAACCTGACCGATTCCGTAGCCGGAGTCGTAGGAGCAACCAATTTTATCCTACCCCTGAAATCGTCCGATGGAAAGAAAGACGCAGCTATCCTGTACTGCCTGGACTCGCATTCATATTCACAGATCAAAGGAATCGGCGGCTACGATTATATCAAGTTCGACCAGATCCGATGGTATCGCGAAAACAGCGCAAAATACACGAAGCAAAATGGCGGCACTCCTTTGCCCTCGCTGGCATTCTTCCACATCGCCCTGCCGGAATACAACCAGGCTGCATCAGACGAAACAGCCATCTTGATCGGAACGCGAAAAGAAAAAGCCTGCGCTCCACAACTGAACTCCGGTATGTTCGCCTCAATGAAAGAAATGGGGGATATGTTAGGAGTATTTGTCGGACACGATCATGATGACGACTATGCTGTTTTCTGGAAAGGTATCCTGCTTGCCTATGGCCGTTATACCGGTGGTGACACTGTATACAACAACCTGAGCAACGGTGCCCGCGTAATCGAAATGACCGAAGGATCCACCAGCTTCAAAACCTGGATTCGTCTGAAAGGCGGGGAGGTCATCAACCCGGTAAATTATCCTTCGGATTTCATCAAGAAGAAAGATTAAACCGGTTTCAGCACCACTCCCAGACTCTTCTTTCCATCCATCTTGATCACGATCGGTTTATCGAAACGGACATGGCGGAGATATTCGGTTTCCTCCACTGCGGGCAAGGAGTTCAGATATTCTTCATCGAACCAGCCATCTCCCTTAAACGGGTTGATCGTAAAATAGCCAACCCCGAACGAGGTCAGATTCTGGAAGAAATGCGTTCCCTGGCTCGGATCTACACGATAATTTTCCAATCCGCATTCCACAATGACACGAGCATTGCTGATATGCGGCCATTTCACCGGAATGCCCAGCCAGGAATCGCTACTGCCCCAACGGCCGGGACCGACCAATACATAATTTTTTTCCTCAGCGGTGAATTTCCGGTTTATCTTCTCGATATCGTAAGCGATCAACTGATTGTTGGAAGAACTGAAAGCTCCGGTCTTCACATATATGATATCCTGCACATCCGTCACAATGCCATGTCCTAAGACACTGGTCGACGAAAGTATCGTATCCTCTTGCCCGACGAGTGTCAAGTCTTCTTCCATCACCTCCTTGTTGTCCACGATCGGGCGAATTTGCAACAGATAAAAAGTAGCTGTAGGGGTAGGGCTCTGCTCTGCCCTCACAGGATCGATATTAACCGCAAATTCAATTTCTATAGGACGCCCCATCTCATCCTGCCCGACATGCAGAATCTGGTCAAGCGTATCGGCAAGCGGAAACACATCATGCTGAAGGATATTGACGAAAGACAATATCTTGCGGCCACCGGGATAGTAACCGTCACGGATGATCTGGTCATAAGGATCGTAGGTCGAGACAATGAACTTCAACGAACCGTCCGCATCGGCATCTTTCAGGTTCAGGCGAAGCAGGTTAAACGAATCATCAACCGAGAATTGTTCGGTCAAGTTCTTCAGATCGAGCGCATAATAACGGGTCTGCGTCTCACGTAACGCAAAGTCCATCGTACTCATCTGCAAAATATTATGAGGATGGCGCGGGGAAAAACGCAGCGTCTGGCCACCGTCTACGATATACTTGCCAAGGCCTAAAGCGATATTGGCAATACCATCTTCCGCCTTTTCATTTCCAATCGGGTAGAAATTCAATGAACGCGCGACACCTGAAATAGTCGGATAGAAACGATCATTGTACCGGTTCCCCACCACTTCCTGTAAAACAATCGCCATCTTCTCCTGGTCTATAAGGTTCGACGTTGCCGTCATATATGCCTTACTATCACGATAAAAAACAGAAGCATAGACAGCTTTGATCGCATCGCTTAATGTACGAAGCATATCATATTTATCTTCCAGTTTTGGTACCATGTAGGTAGAATAAATCCCCGCGAACGGTTGATAATGGGAATCTTCCAAAAGACTGGACGAGCGGACGGCAATCGGGCTTTTGACAACATCGAAAAACGCCATCAGATCTTCAATCAGGCGGGAAGGAAGGCTGGCACGCAGGAAATATTTCAAGATCGTCTCATCATCCACATCGCTCAAAGCGACCGAATACAGTTCGTTTGTCTCCATAAACTCGTCGAAGATATCCGTACAGATCACAACCGTCTTCGGAATAGTCACTGCAAAATGATCGTGTTCCAACTTGGGATAACGCTTCACCATCGCCCCGATAAACGCCAGGCCCCTGCCCTTTCCTCCCAGCGAACCGTCGCCTATACGGGCAAAGTTGCTATATTCATCGAAGCGCTCCTTCTGATAAACCGCAACGACACCGGAGTTCTTCATCCGGCGATACTGTACGATCAGATCGAAAATCAATTTACGCGCCTCATCCATATCCTTATAGTCGCTCACATCCACGCGTTTCAGAACCTCAGCCGGCGGAAACATGGCACGGGAATAGAAGAAACGGGAGAAATGGTTACGGCTCAGGTGGTAAACCAGCGAATCGTCGGGTATCTGAAAGACCTTCTTTTGCAAATCTTTCAAATCCTTAATGCGCATGATTTCTTCCTTCGTCTGGGGATTCAGTATAACAAAGTCGCCGAAACCGAAACGCTGCATGATCTTCTTCCTCAGATCCTGCGGATAACTCTTGGAGTTCTTATCGATAAAAGAAGCTCCCAACTCCTTTGCGTATACTTTGTTGCCAACCTCCGACGATTCCAGCACAAAAGGGATAATCAGGCCGGTCTTCCGCACATACTGCCCGAACTTGTATCCGGCGTAAGGATCTTTCACTCCATTGTGCATGAAACTCATATCCGAGATGATCCCTAACATATTATCGCGATACTGGTTAAAGATGCGGACAGCCTCCTCATAAGTACGCGCCAACTTGATTTTGGGTCGCCCGCGCATACGAAGTGTACGCTGGTGGTCGTTTAATGCCTCCTTCGCAAACATCTGGCTCTGTTCCAACACGAACTTATACAGATGCGGCAAAGCCGAAGAGTAGAAACGAACGGAATCTTCCACCAACAGAATAATCTGTACACCGACGCTGGCCGTATCATCCGGCGCATTCATCTTGTCTTCGATCAGCTTGATAATAGCAAGCAGCAACTCCGCATTTCCCAACCAACTGAACACATAGTCGATCGCGCTCAAATCTTCATTGGCAATCCGCTTGGAAACCTCTTTCGAGAACGGGGTGAGGACTACGATCGGTATATTGGGGTAATGAATCTTGATCTCCGTTGCCGCCGCGAAAATATCTCGGTTATCCATATTCGGCATACAGATGATCAGTTCAAAATTACGGTTTTTCAACTCGGCAAGCGCCTCCTCCTCTGTCGTCACCTGTGTAAAACGAGGTGGGTAACGAAGGCTGAGTGACGTATATTCGTTGAATATCTGCTCGTCCACTCGCCCATCGTCCTCCAGCATGAAGGCGTCGTATTTAGTAGCGATAAGCAATACATTATATATACGCTTATTCATTAGATTGGCGAATGATGTGTCTTTAAACACAAGGTTCTTAAAGTCCGGTATTCCGCTCATAATGATTTGATAGAATTAACAGCCCCAAATGTAAGGAAAAAAACAATCAACCGAAAGTCTGTAACAAGATTTGAGCAAGTGGCACGTCCGTTCCCTTAGCATGGCACAGATGTTTCCTTAGCATGGCACAAGCGTTTCCCTTGCATGGCACAAACGTTTCACCGCAGGGAAACGGCTGTGCCAACAGCACCGCACATTTCCTGGCACAAAGGGGAACCGGAATCCCATCCGCAAAAATCCGGATTTTCACTTAAAGAACATTGTTCAAGAACATAAAAAGAACTATCAAAAAGTAAGCAAAACATTTTGCCAACCCAGGTTATTCCCTATATTTGCAAACAGAATGTTATCTTAAAAAGAAATTATATACTATGAAGACAGAAGTAATCTTATCAGCACTGGAAGCAAAACATCCGGGCGAAAAGGAGTATTTGCAAGCAGTAAAAGAAGTTCTTCTTTCAATTGAAGAAGTGTACAACCAGCATCCCGAATTCGAGAAAGCTAAAATCATCGAACGATTGGTTGAACCGGAACGTATTTTCACCTTCCGTGTGCCTTGGGTAGACGACAAAGGAGAAATACAAGTCAACTTGGGATATCGTGTGCAATTCAACAACGCTATCGGCCCGTACAAGGGCGGCATCCGCTTCCATCCTTCTGTCAACCTGTCCATCTTAAAATTCCTGGGATTCGAACAGACTTTCAAAAACGCTTTGACGACATTGCCGATGGGTGGTGGAAAAGGAGGTTCCGACTTTGCTCCTCGCGGAAAAAGTGATGCGGAGATCATGCGTTTCTGCCAGGCGTTCATCCTCGAATTATGGCGAAACCTCGGACCGGACCGCGATGTTCCGGCAGGCGACATCGGCGTCGGCGGACGTGAAGTCGGTTATATGTACGGTATGTATAAGAAGCTGGCCCGCGAAAACACCGGCACGTTCACAGGTAAAGGAATGGAATTCGGAGGCTCTATCCTCCGTCCCGAAGCAACCGGTTTCGGTGCTCTTTACTTCGTTCATCAAATGTTGGAAACTCATGGTATAGATATTAAAGGTAAGACTGTCGCTATCTCCGGTTTCGGAAACGTTGCCTGGGGAGCCGCCACTAAAGCGACCGAACTGGGGGCAAAGGTCGTCACCATCTCCGGTCCGGACGGTTACATCTATGATCCGGATGGCATTTCCGGCGAAAAGATCGATTATATGCTGGAACTGCGTAACTCCGGTAATGACATCGTAGCTCCTTATGCCGAAGAATTCCCCGGCGCAACCTTCTATCCCGGTAAGAAACCTTGGGAACAGAAAGTAGACATCGCACTGCCTTGTGCCACTCAGAACGAGTTGGACGCAGATGATGCACGCAAGCTGATCGATAACAAGACATTATGCGTAGCCGAAGTGTCCAACATGGGATGTACGGCCGAAGCTGTCGACTTGTTCATCGAGCACAAACAACTCTTTGCACCGGGTAAAGCTGTCAATGCCGGCGGTGTCGCTACTTCCGGTCTGGAAATGACTCAGAACGCCATGCATATTTCCTGGACAGCTGCCGAAGTCGACGACAAACTGCATCAGATCATGAGTGCTATCCATCAGCAATGTGTCGAACATGGAAAAGAGGATCAATATATCAACTATGTGAAAGGTGCGAACATTGCGGGCTTCATGAAAGTGGCCAAAGCGATGATGGCGCAAGGTATCGTATAGATCGATGTGTATTCAATATACATAGAGAAGTGTGTCTATGAGAAGGGGGATGTCTGTAATTACAGGCATCCTTTTTTGTATCAATGAACTTTGCCCGGATTCTTCGCAATAAAGTCTTTCCATCCGGTATATTTCTTTTCCTGTACCGGATTATTCGTCTGGAAATAATGGCAAACGGCAGCCGCCAATCCGTCTGTCGCATCTAATTGCGGTAACATGGATGCTTCCGGAATATGCAGGTAACGCTGTAGCATTCCAGCTACTTGTTCTTTTGCCGCGTTTCCATTTCCGGTAATGGACATCTTGATTTTTAGAGGGGCATATTCAAATATCGGGATATCCCGTTCGAGCGCGGCAGCCATAGCGACTCCCTGTGCACGGCCCAGTTTTAACATACTCTGTACGTTCTTCCCGAAAAACGGAGCTTCAATGGCCAGTTCGTCCGGATGATACTGGTCGATAAGTCCCAAGACCCGCTCAAAAATCTTACGAAGCCGCAAATAATGATCCTCGTATTTATTCAATTGAAGTATGCCCATAGCTTCCAGTTTAGGTTTGTGTCCTTCAATCTTCAGCACTCCGTACCCCATCACGATCGTTCCAGGGTCAATACCTAATATGACACGGTCTTTCGTCATTTCTCCCAGTCTATCTCTTCCAGTAAAGTGCTAAAGCCGGCAATCTTATGACCGAAACGGGCAACTAATGCCCGGTGAAGGTTATTTCCTTCGTTCTGCAACCAGAAATTCAACGTATCGACATTCTTAACATGAAACTGGACGGAGAAACTAATACCTTCTTCCTCCTCAGCCTGCATCACACGTCGCAGACATGGCCGCTGTAGAAATCCGCTCTCCACGGCTTTCGGGATATACTGTCTTTTCAGATAATCCAAACTTTCATCCAGAATATCTTTTTCTATATGAAACGTTGTATTATAAACAATCATCTTATTTTTTATAAAAATTCTATGGCAAAGATAGTGGTTATATCAGGAAAAGCCCTATATTTGCACCTGAAAATAAGTCACGAGGGGCATTAGCTCATCTGGCTAGAGCGTCAGACTGGCAGTCTGAAGGTGATCGGTTCGAGTCCGATATGCTCCACAACCTTATGGCAAATAATAAAAAAGGCATTCATTTCTGAATGCCTTTTTTATTATTTCTATCTTATTTCTTTGCAGTTGCCAACTCCGTTTCAATCGGATCATCATATTGTTTCTGTAATTTACGCAGTTCTGCTTTCAGACTGTCGATCAAGGCTTCATTGCCCGGTTCGTTATAGATGTTATGCATCTCCATCGGATCGTTTTGCAGATCATAAAGTTCCCACACATCGATATCATGATAGAAATGGATTAATTTATAACGGTCGGTGCGGACACCATAATGACGTTTTACTGCATGTTCCGCCGGATACTCGTAGAAATGATAATACAAAGAGGTACGCCAGTCTTTCGGCTTTTCACCCTTCAACAAAGGCAAATAAGAATCTCCCTGGATATCTTCGGGAACAGGGACGCCAGCCAATTGCAGAAAAGTTGCTGCATGGTCGATATTCTGGACCATTTCGGGGATGTCGCCTTTAACACCGCCTGGAAAACGGACCAACATAGGCGTACGGAAAGATTCTTCATACATGAAACGTTTGTCGAACCAACCATGTTCACCCATATAGAATCCCTGGTCGGAAGTGTAGACAATAATGGTGTTCTCCAATAAGCCGCTCTTCTTCATATAATCCAATACACGGCCCACATTACGGTCAATAGAATGGATCACGCGCAGATAATCGTGCATGTACTGCTGGTATTTCCATTCGGCCAATGCCCTTCCTGTCAACTTCTGTTCCTTAAACTTCTTGATGATCGGATCATAATGTTTGTCCCAGGCTGCTTTCTGAGCCGGAGTCATCCGGTTATACAAGCTACGGCCGCTTTCCTCAAGACCGGTCGTCGTATGGATTTCATTTTCCTTATCCGCCATCTTCAAGTCATAGACGAGATCCATATCCTCGATAATGCTCATCTCCTGTTCGGATGCGGCAATACGTCCTTCATATTTGTCATAGAACGTTTCGGGAACCGGATAAACAATATCTTCATACAGATCCAGGTCGCAGGTATCTGGCATCCAAGTACGATGGGGGGCTTTGTGATGGAGCAAAAGGCAGAAAGGTTTGTCTTTATCGCGCTTGTTATCCAGCCAGTCCAAGGCCAGGTCCGTCGTGATGTTTGTTGCATAACCTTCGATCTGTTTTTTCTCGCCGTTATCGATAAAGTACGGATTATAATAATCTCCTTGTCCAGTCAAAATATTCCAATAATCGAAACCGGTAGGATCGGATGTCAGGTGCCACTTTCCGACAACAGCGGTCTGATAACCGGCTTGCTGCAACAACTTCGGGAATGTCTGCTGGCTACCGTCAAAACGTTTTGTATTGTCGGTAAAGCCATTCTTATGGCTATGCTTGCCCGTTAGCAAACAAGCACGGCTGGGACCGCTCAAAGAGTTGGCGACGAAACTGTTCGTAAACCGTACGCCTTCATTAGCAATCCGGTCGATATTCGGAGTTTCGATAAAACGATGATCATAAGCACTGATTGTCTGATAAGAATGATCATCGCACATGATATAGAGAATATTCATAGGCTTCTCCGACACCCCTTTTTTGTCCTTTTGGACACAGGCTGGAAGAGTTACGGCTGCCAAACCTGTCAAAAGAAATAGTTGATTAGTTTTCATGATACATTATGTTTTTTGTCTGGATTTGGCAAAATTAAACAGAGCGAATGGAATAATCACTATCCGAACTAAAAAATATATAAAAAAGTCCCGAAACTTTATTCCGGGACTTTCCTTTACCTCTTATCTTTCTTATTTGTCATAATACGGCAATTTGTACGGATTTCTGTATTCGTACCAGTACAGGCGATGCGATTCGGCTTCCTTATCACCATTAAAGCTCAACGTAGCCGGGTCCCAATGAACAGGACGTCCCAGTTCACGGGCAATATTCTGCAAGCAGCAAAGCGTATTCGTACTACAACCTACTTCAACCGGAGCAATCGGGTTCCGGCGTGAACGGACGCAATCGATAAAGTTCTGCATATGCGGAGAACTTACTTCGTATTCTCCTTTCCCAACTTTCTTTTCCTCTTTCGGTAACAAGGAAGGATCAGAGCACTCGATATAACCGCGAGCCACTTTCAACCAGCCTTTATCACCGATAAACTTGATGCCTTGCGCGTTGGCATTATCCTCACGGTAAGGCTGTTCGGTCATCACGATACCATTGGCATATTTCATCGTCGCATATTCTGTACCTTCATATCCTTTAGGGATAAACTCTACCGGACCGGATCCGTCCATACCGATGGCCGCCTGTGCAATATCAAACATATGAGCACCCCAGTCAGCTGTATACCCGTTTCCGGTTTCCTGATACCAGCGCCATGCCCCCCACAGTTTTTCGTTCTGTTCGGGTTCAAGAGAGATAGGAGGACAAAGATCAGGATGATAATGAATCTTCGGATCGTTCAACGGTCCCATCCACTGATTGAAATTCAGATTACCGGGGACATCCATTTCCGGCAAGTCCAATGGCTTGGGTGGTTCGCCGACACGGGCGTATATCTTTTCGATATGGCCGATCTTACCGGCACGAACCAAGGCGATCGCATCCTGGAACTCCTTGCTCGAACGCTGCTGGCTACCGATCTGGAACACACGATTATTATCGCGTACGGCACGGGCGACAGCCAAACCTTCCGTAATCGTATAAGCCAACGGCTTCTGACAATAAACATCCTTGCCGCTCTGACAAGCATGGATAGCGACCAATGCATGCCAGTGGTCAGGTGTTGCCACTTCAATCACGTCGATATCCTTACGGTCCAGCACATCTTCATAAAATTCATACATATCGCAACGGGGAGCCACATTCAGAGACTTCTGCCAAGCCTCGACACGACGTTTGAAACGTTCACGTTTCAAGGAATCCACGTCACAACAGGCAGCGACCTGCACCCCAGGACAAGTAGAGAAGCTCTTGAAATCGGATAAACCTTGTTGCCCTAATCCGACAAACCCTAAAACGACACGATCACTCGGTGCGATACGCACCCCATTTACAGCCCAGCTGGGCAGGATAGTCAAACTTGCCAATCCAAGAGCGGAAAGGCCGAGAAACTCTCGACGGGTTACACCCTTCTTAGTGTTTTCTTTCATGGTAATTCAAAATATATTGGACTAAAAAATTATTCGGACAAATATAACTATTAAATATCAAAATAACACCTCTATCCCATCTAATTTGAATTAATAGGGCATATTTTGGAAATTCCCCGCAAGGGTAATATTTTTTAACATTCTATTTGATAGCAAATTTCCTGATTAAGGTATCAAAATGACAATAGAGGAAAGAGGGTAGGAAAAGGGTTCTTTTGGTGTGATTGCCCTATAGAAAAGATGTCGTTTATTAAAAAAATTATGGCTTTCCCATTTCATAATCATGAATTAGAAAAGCCATAACGATATATCAAAATACGTTTGTATCAGAAAGCGTAGCCGAAACCCACGTTCAGGTAAATTGGATACATGGCGAAAGTAATCGTATCGAAATCTTTCTGAAAGATATCATTCAATCCCCAAGTCAGGTCTGCATAGACATTCAAATGCTTAAAAGCACGCCATTCAGCACCTAACTGCGCACCCCATTGGAAACGGCGAAGGTTTTTCGAGAAGTCATAAGGGGCATTTTTTCCATCGGCAAAAACGACCTTATTACCGGTAGGATCACCTTCGCGCAAATAACCATCATACACGTTTCCGGAAAAATCGCCCTCCAACATATACGCAAAATACGGTCCCAGATTCATACTGAAGCGACGATTAAACTGATGAGTAGCCAAAACCGGAAAAGACAGATATGTATTCTTTACATTCGTCTTCACATATCCCGTCCAGTTTCCTTTTATGCGTTCGCCGCCTTCACCGATAATTTCCATTCCATAGTTTTTCACTTTGGCATTCGTTTTCATCCCTTTGCTATCCAAACGAATACCGATTCTCATTCCCCATTTCTTTTCTTGATCGAACCACTTTGTCACATTTCCTTCTATCGCAACAGCCATAGTAGGATTATACCCCGTTATATCACGAATCTCGACGGGTAAAGGTATCGGAGCCGTTCCTCCTATGTTAAAGCCGGCTTTTACCTCATACTCCAAACCGATCAATGCAGAATTGATAATTCCCTTATTCCGGTCTTCTTGTCCAAAAACCGAAAACGTTACCAACAACAAGGCCAGTACACAAATTGATACAATATTCTTTCTCATCACAATAATCTTTTTTAATCTGCTGTATGAATCAGTTCCACTTCATCGACATACAATGTACTGCCGACAGCACCTCTGAAATAATCCCCTTCTATACTGGAAGAAAAGACAATAGCCACATTATATTTACCAGCTTTCAGCTTATCTTTATCCACAGTCTTTCCAGTCTTTGTTACAAAGGGCAAATAGAACTCTGTCCACTCATCCGTTTCCTTCCGGTCTTTCTCATCAATGCGAGCTATGGATATCAAATTAGGATGATCAAAACGGTTCGTTGCATCCAATGTTTTTGTCTTTTCATCCGTCTCGTAAAAGATTGCATAAATATCCCACGTATCCTTTTTATCTTTTACAATATTTCCATTCTCATCTTTATATACTTCACCTGCCTTATACTTATAATACCCCTTCAAGTAGGTCGGTATATGCTCGAACGGAACTCCGAACATTGTTGCTTTCAATGGGTCGGTCAATGCGTTCCCTACACTAAACGTACCCATAAAAAGATTACCGGCAGCAATAGGCATACCCAACTTCGAACCGAAATCCCCAGTCGACTTTGTTTCCAACTTTACGCATTTGCCCACTTTTCCTTCCGCATAAGAAGAAGTCGGAAATGATGCCGGATCTTCCGTACCTGCACCCGTCAAAGCAAAACCGGTATTTCCACTGGCCCAATCCATTACCCATTTTCCCTCAGAATCATTTTCATAGAAAATATTATAAACATATTTCAAAAGCGAACTCTTGTAATCCTTTACATTCTCAAAATGATATTCCGAGCTAATTCCGGCAATAATATAAGTAACTTGATATTCTTTCTTCCAATTTCCATCTTCAGAAGTTACCGTATAAGATTGCGGAGTCGTAAAGTCACGTTCGGTCCCACTGGCCGGAGAAATGATTGCACCGGGAGTCAAGGTAAATTCAGGCGCCTGATGCGTCAAATCGGCATCGGCCGTTACCATCAATACTACCTTATTATTTTCTATAATCGGATCACGTTTCAAAATATCTCCCGACACTGTACAAGTCAATATATCCGCTTCTGCATTCAACGCTTCGTCACGAATACACGAAACCAGCGTAATTCCCAGCAAAAGGCATACGATAAAATAAGTTACTCTAATCATCTTCTGTCTGTTTTATAAATAATAGGTTTTCCTTAAAAAGCAAACCGGATACAAAAATACGCTCCTTTTCGGAAAAAGCCACCGTATTTATATTTTTATCACAGTTTTTATTGTACCACTCACCTTTTATTTATACATTTGGCTCAATAACTTATACTATCTAATTCATAAGACCATGACAACACGCAGAGATTTTATCCGGCAAGCGACCTTATTAGGAGCCGGACTTTCCATGAGTCCATTCTTTATCAACGCTACCCCGGGAAGTGTAGGGGCAAATGACAAAATACGTGTCGGACTGATTGGCTGTAAAGGGATGGGGTTTTCAGACCTGCAAGCATTCCTCCGGAATCCGGAAGTCGAGTGTATCGCATTATGCGACATCGACGACGAAGTTCTCAACAGTCGCGCGGCCGAAACTCAAAAAATCACAGGCAAGAAAGTTAAAAACCTTTATAAAGACTGGCGGAAACTGATCGACAACAAAGATATCGACGTTGTCATCGTCGGTACGCCCGACCATTGGCACTGCTTGCAAATGGTAGCTGCCTGCCAGGCCGGTAAGGATGTTTATTGCGAAAAGCCGTTAGGCAATAGCATTGAGGAATGTAATATTATGGTCCGCGCCGCCGAGAAATACAACCGGGTGGTACAGGTAGGACAATGGCAACGCAGTGATCCGCACTGGCAGGATGCCATGGCATTCGTACACAGCGGGCAATTAGGCAAAATACGTACTGTCCGTGTCTTTTCATACCAAGGCTGGTGCCCTTCCATCCCGGTCAAGCCGGACGAACCCGTTCCTGCTGGAGTAGACTATGACATGTGGCTGGGCCCTGCTCCTAAACGTCCGTTCAACCGTAACCGTTTCCATTTCACCTTCCGCTGGTTCTGGGATTATGCCGGCGGGCTGATGACGGATTGGGGTGTCCATCTGCTCGACTATGCACTATATGGAATGAACGTTACGGCCCCCAACTCCATCATGGCTTCGGGTGGAAAATTCGGATATCCGGATGATGCCTGCGAAACTCCAGACCTGTTACAGACAATTTATACGTTCGATGACTTCACCGTTATGTGGGATCATGCAATCGGTATTGACGATGGGGCTTACGGGCGCAATCACGGTTTGGGATTTGTCGGAGAAAACGGAACACTGGTTGTCGATCGCGGCGGCTGGGAAGTAATCCCCGAAAAGGTAAGCGGAAAAGCCCGCATGGAGGCAGTTCCTTTGAAAAAAGCATATGGTGAAGGCGGTTTGAACTTGCATGTCAAGAACCATCTGGAATGTATCAAGTCACGCAACCGTAATTGTAATGCCAGCATCGAGATCGGAGCCCATATCGCCAAATTCTCCCAATTAGGCAACATTGCCTATCGAACCGGCAAGAAACTGACTTGGGATGGAAAGAGTTTCCATGACACAGAAGCAGATAAATACTTATGCAAAGAATACAGAGCCCCCTGGGAATTGCCGAAGATTTAAACAAAAGGAGGTTGTGTCAATGCAGACACAACCTTTTTTATACAATAACTTGCTCACGTAAAGGATTATCTATACTTTTGTTTGAATGAAAAATCAGAATAGGAACAGATTATGAAGATAACAATAGAAAATGGGAAAGAAACAGTCATCAATCTTTCCGGACAATTGGATACGTTAACCTCCATCGATCTTGAAAAAGAGATCACTCCCATCCTTCAGGGGGAAGCGCAAACGGTAGTGCTCAACGGTGCGGAACTGACCTACATCAGCAGTGCCGGACTCCGACTGCTCCTTACGCTGCAAAAAGGGATGAAGAGCAAAGGAGGCTCTTTCCGGCTGAAAAATATTCAGAATGAGATTATGGAAATCCTGAACATCACCGGATTCTCCCACATCCTCACGATCGAATAACAAGCATCCTTATTCCGGCAGATGACAAATACGCTACATATAAAGAACGAGCTGGAACAGCTAACCCGTCTATACGCGTTTCTGGACCAGCAAGCCGGCGCTTACGAACTGGAAGAGCTACAGTCGATGCAAATCAAACTGGCACTCGAAGAAGCCGTGACCAACGTCATCCTGTATGCCTATCCCGACAAAAAAGACCAGGACATCCGTATCGACATGAGCTACGAGCACAAACGACTGACAATCGTCATAACCGATACCGGCATCGGTTTCAACCCTCTCGAAAGACAGGAGCCGGATCTTACTCTCTCGCTGGAAGAGCGCCCGATAGGCGGCCTCGGAATTTATCTGGTCAAGCAACTGATGACGGAAGTCAGCTATAGTCGTTCAGCCGGGAAAAATATACTCACAATGACAAAAGACATTCATTGATATGGCAGACTTCGACATTAAAGATATAGCAGCGCTTAAAGTAAAGCTGCAAATCATAGAGAAGCTCGTATTAGCCGACTGGATCTTGCTTATCCTGTCGATGTATTACGACTGGGGAGGATGGATAGCCAGCCTGATCGGCCTACAAATCATTCTGTATATCTACAAAGCGAAGCTGCGCAAGCAACTGAAGCAGAAGGAGTATCTTGCCAAAGTGGTGGAAGAGCGAACGATCGAACTCCGTATCCAGCGCGACCAGGTGCTGAATGAATCCAAGAAACTGTCCGATGCCCTCGACGCCCTGGCCAAAGCACAGGACGAATTAGTCCGCAAGGAGAAACTGGCTACAGTCGGACAATTGACACAGGGCCTGGTCGACCGCATCCTGAACCCGATCAACTACATCAACAACTTCGCCGGCCTTTCCGTCAACCTGATCAATGACCTGAAGGAAAATATTACGGACGAGCAGGCAATCATGTCAAAGGAGAACTACGCCGACAGCATCGAGATTCTCGATATGATCAATAGCAACCTACAAAAGATAAACGAACATGGCTGCAACACCGTCCGAATCGTCAAAGCAATGGAGGAATTATTGAAAGACCGTCACGGCGATGTCACTCCGACGGACATCTGCAACCTCTGCAAAGTGAACGTAGACGTGATCCGCAAGCAGTTCAAAGAAGACATCGAGAACAAGCAGATACAGATCGAAATCGACTGCCCGGAAGAACCCGCGACCGCAGAGATTAATATCGAGCAGATGAACAAAGTGATGCTTAACTTACTAAAGAACAGTGTCTACGCATTGCTAAAGAAATTGCAGAAAGAAGACTTCACGCCAGTCATCAACATACACGTAGAAAAGAGGCTGAACGGAACGATCTTCCTCAGCATCCGCGACAACGGTATCGGTATCGAAGACAATATCAAAGCTAAGATATTCGAGCCGTTCTTCACCACGAAGCCCACTGCCGAGGCAGCGGGTGTCGGCTTGTATCTCTGCCGCGAAGTTATTCTGAACCACCAAGGCTCCATCATCGTGAAGAGTGAGAAGGACAACTTTACCGAGTTTATGATTACGATTCCTATTTATCAAAAAAGCAGCAACAATGAATGAGGACAGTATGAAAGAATTAGAACGTCTGAGAAAACAGATCAGCCAGCAGGAAAAGATGGCTTCACTCGGACTGTTGAGCGCAGGTATCGCACATGAAATACAGAACCCGCTTAACTTCGTGATCAACTTCAGCAAACTATCATGCAAGTTGCTGCAAGATATGGAAGACGTATTGGACGAACTGGAAAGCAAGCTCCCTGCCGATGCGGACGAGGAGATCCGGGAAATCATGGACGACCTCAAAGGTAACATGTGCAAGATCGAGGAAAACGGCAACCGGGCATCGAGCATCGTCCGGGGCATCCTGCTCTATTCCCGCGGCAAGGACGATGAATACATACCGACCGACCTCTGTCAGTTGACAAAAGAATATGTATGGCTTTCCTACCATGCAGTCCGCGCCAATAACAAGAGTTTCAATGTTGCCATCACGGAAGAATACGACAATACGATCCCGCAGGTCAAAGTGATCCCGCAGGACTTCAGCCGTGCCGTCCTCAATCTGATGAACAACGCCTGCTATGCAGTCTTCAGTAAGTCCAAAGGTGTCTCAACAAACCCTTATAGTCCGACCATCAGGGTCAAGCTGACAAAAGACGGAGACCGGGTTCGGTTGGTTATCGAAGACAACGGCTTGGGAATCACGAAGGAGGTCAAAGAGAAACTTTATACGCCGTTCTTCACCACCAAACCGGTCGGGGAAGGAACCGGCCTCGGCCTCTCTATCACTAAGTCGATCATCGAACAAAAACATAACGGAACGATCGAGATGGAATCGGAGCCGAACGAATTCACCCGTTTCACCATCACCATTCCGATTCAATAATCAGAGAAATAATGCTACTATGGCTATAAAAATATTAAGTGTAGACGACGAACTCGACCTGGAAATACTGCTGACTCAATATTTCCGGCGCAAAATAAAGAAAGGTGAATATGAATTCCATTTCGCCCATAACGGACTGGAAGCACTCCAAATGCTGCTTGCCATGCCGGACTTCGACGTGATTTTGAGCGACATCAATATGCCGGAAATGGACGGGCTTACGTTGCTCACGAAGATCAACGAGATGCGTAACCCGGCACTCAAATGCATTATGGTATCGGCCTACGGCGATATGGAGAATATCCGTAGTGCCATGAATCAGGGAGCTTTCGACTTCACAACCAAACCGATCAATCTCGAAGACCTCGAACGTACCATTGAAAAGGCGGCCGAGCAGATCGCCTTTATCAAGCAGGCACAAAAGGAACACACACAGTTGGAATCCATCCAGAACGACCTGCATGTCGCCCAGGAAATCCAACAAACAATCCTGCCCAAGACATTTCCTCCGTTCCCGGAGTTGAAATCGTTCGACTTGTATGCCTATATGAACGCAGCCAAATATGTAGGAGGAGATTTTTATGATTTCTTCCGCATTGACCAGGATCGCTTGGGCTTCGTCATTGCCGACGTGTCGGGAAAAGGTGTTCCCGCCGCAATCTTCATGGCTATCAGCCGGACTGTGATACGTGCCATCGCACTGACCGAAAATTCGGCTTCCATGTGCATGCAACGTTCCAACAATATTCTCTGCCAGGAAAGCGTAAACGACATGTTCGTGACCGTATTCTATGGTATCCTGAATATCCATACAGGTACCGTCACCTACTGCAATGCTGGTCACAACCCTCCTATCCTGATGAAAAAGGACGGCTCGGTTTCCAAAGTACCGACCACTGGTGATATGATATTAGGAGCGATCAATGATGTTAGCTACCACGAGAAGGAGTTGAAGCTATCGCCCGGTGACAACCTTTTCCTCTATACCGACGGGGTAACGGAAGCAATGAACATGCAGCATGAACTGTACAGCGAACAACGGTTGCTCGAGAACTGCCGGACGCTTGCCGGAAAGAACCCGAAAGAGGTTGTGGAAAAGATAACTGAGACAGTTGGAGAATTTGTCGTAGGGGCTGTCCAATCGGACGATATCACATTACTTTCGATCAGCTACAAAGGGTGATAAAAGCAGGTTGCCCAACTCAAAAAAGACAAATCGCTCAACTCAAAAAGGCAAGTTGCCTAACTTGGGAAAATGGGTTACCCACCCCAAAACAAGTAGCCCGGCCTCCAATAGGAGGTCGGGCTACTTATTATATTAATGTATAGGAATCTTTCTTACTTCAACAGAGCATCGCGGATACCCATGATCTCGGCATTTGCAGCACGAGCACTCTGGATAGAAGCAACTTTTTCTTTCAGCGGAGCAATCGTTTCGCCTAACTGTTTCAGGTCAGGATAGTAAGCAGCCAAATCAGCAACCACCTCTTCCAGCATGCTAACACGTTTTTCCATATTTGTAGAAAGACCGGCAGAAGTAGCATCGCCTTCTACAACCAATGTAGGATTGGCAACCAGGCAAGCATATTCGGCAGAAGCAGCACCTAACATTTCAACTTCGGCATCTATTTTGTTTTCAGCAGCCATCTTTTCAATAATCTTGTCTTCCTGTGCGTTCAGAAAAGCCTGCAATTGTTCTTTAGTTGCATCTTTCGGAGCCTGCTCTTTCAGGATATCCAGAACAAACGACACATTTAGGTCTGTAGCCAACTTGGCAATTACACCTTCCACTTCGGCTGTCGGTTTACCGATCGCCTTCAGGACGTTATAATCAGCCATGTACATACCCAATGCACGGGCCTTCTGCGTCGGAGTGCTCAATTCGGCTGCCTTACCAACCGGCACCATATACTTGATATCACCCACATTTACTTTTACTTCACCTGTAGAAAGACGGTAAGGAATATCAGAATCCGGCATGTCCTTCAACAATTGAATTGTCTCTTGTTTCAACTCCTCAGTCAACAGGTCTTTCGGAGCCTTACCTGCTATAACAGCGGCTTCTTCAGTCTTTTCGGCTTCTTCGCTTGTTTTCTTGGCTCCGTTGCAGGAAGTCATTCCAAACACTAATGCTGCTACGGCGAGCATGCTTAATACACTCTTTTTCATATTGTATAATTTAATAATTTATTATTTCGGACCTCAAAATTCGTCCCGTTTCAGGAAACGTCCCGGAAACTCTGCGAATATAGCGATAATCGCTAATAATGCAAAGAAACCTATAACCAATAAATTAAATTTATAAGTAGAAATATGATATCCGGCCCAATTTTTCTCATGACTGTAGAAAGCGGCACGTCCGAAACGGTTGTCGGGTTCCACATAGATCTGCCCGATCACTGGGTAGATACGATGGTTTGCTTCCTTATACAAATGGCGTCCTCCGGTCCCCATAACCAGATCTTCGATCGCCGTATTATGATGAGCTTTCTTCATCTTCGTCAGTTGTTCGGCCCCCTCTTCCCGACCACGTTCCTGCTGGATCTGGTCGAGGTAGGCAGTGAAGTTGTGCGCCCGTTCGTGTAAGGCGGCATCCACCTTGTCCAGATATGCCAGATAACTTTCATTCTCCGTACGGGGAGCAATACGGGCGGCACGGCTCAATACGGCCAGCTCATTCTCGACTGTTTTCCGCTTATCGGGATCGTCTTTTACCGCAATCTGTTCTGCCAGGCTGCGCACTTCCGGCAAATGAACGTTCTCGTAATATTGCGCCAGGAACTTTTCTTTCTCGATCGGAAAATAAGGTCGGTTGTAAGCGTTATCGCGGAACTGTTCCACCATCAACGCCTCAAAAGCCCAGCGCGAAGGGATCACTTCTCCGATCAGCGGCACGATATTCTCGTCCGAAGCCCTCGTATTGAGGTCGTCAAATTTGATGACCAAACCGCAAAGCAATATCTGGGGAATCAACAGAAGCGGGATCGTGATATAGATCGCGACAACCGAGCTCATCGTCTGCGAAAGGATCAATCCGGTCAGGTTCGCCAGGAACGACGTTGCCCATAGGATGCTCCACCACGTGCCGAACATTTCGCTCCCCACTCCTATAATAGTATTTCCCACCCCGATAAACAGAAGCGATTGCAACCCAGACACAGCCAACAGATACACCATTTTGGACGTCAGATAGCTGCTCCGGCTCAACCGGAGGAAATGTTCGCGCTTCAGGATCGTCCGGTCCTTTATAATTTCCTCAGCACTGATGCTCAACCCCATAAAAGTGGAAACAATGACTGACATGAAGATATAAGACACGAAATTTTTGTTGGCAAGCAACGTATATTCATCCCCGTCCATATAACGGGTCAGAAGGGCAACAATCAGCGCAAGCAAAGGGGCTTCCAGCAGTGTGATAGCCAAATATTGCTTATTCGTCAGCTTCGTGCGTATATTTCTTTCCAAGAAGATCAAGAATTGTTTGAACCAGGAAGGTTTCTTCTGTAGGTTCTCCGGCAACGCCTCCTCCTCGGCTGGCGAAAAAACGGGACGGGAAGCAAGATATTCGGCATGCCATTCCTCCGGCGTGAACTTCCGGATATTCGTCTGATTACCGGAATCGTCGATCTTCTTGGAATCGATGATATTCAAAATTAATTCGGGATTCACATTACCACAGACACTGCACACGCTGATATCCGGATCGGTATACTTAGCCGCCTGCTTGAAATAGGTGATCGCCTCTATCGGGTTCCCGTCATAGATCGGGTAGCCTCCCCGATCTAGTAGCCACAGGCGGTCGAACAATTTATAGATTTCGGACGAAGGCTGGTGTATATTCACCACCACCAATTTCCCCCGGTGAGTCTGTTCCTTCAGGAGCATGATTACCTTTTCGGAATCGGATGACGACAACCCCGACGTCGGTTCGTCGAGATACAGGATAGCCGGCTCGCGTATCAGTTCGAGAGCGATATTCAGACGCTTCCGCTGTCCCCCACTGATCGTCTTACGGATAGGGGAACCGACTTCGAGATCTTTTATCTCTTCCAGGTCCAACTCCTTCAACACCTTTTCCACACGCTGTCCGATTTCCTCATCCGTCAAACATGCAAAACAAAGTCGTGCCGTGTACAAGAGGTTCTGGTAAACGGTCAACTCCTCTATCAGCAAATCATCCTGTGGAACAAAACCGATCAACTGTCGTGCCTCTGGAGAGTCGAGTGGATGGCCGTTCACGGTGATCATTCCCTTATCAGGACGGATATTACCGTTCATGATTCCCAACAAAGTCGACTTCCCAACCCCGCTCCCCCCCATAATAGCGACAAGTTGCCCGGACTCGAGATTGAAAGAGAAGTTATGCAACCCGTTATAACTATTCTTGAATGTAAAATCAATATCACGTCCGGCCAAACGAATGACCTCCTTATGCTCATTCTTATTAAAAACAGCCAGCAGATTACTGTAATATACCGGCAGGAACAAAGGTCCTTTCAGCACACTGCTATGTTGCCAGGCATAAAACATATCCGACGAAAGCGGAATATCGTTCATAAAGACCTGCCCACTCCCGTGATAAGTGAAAATATGTTTGTCGAAGCGACGGATATAAAGCACACGGATGAATCCTTCCATCCCTTTCCGTGTGATATGGTTGGCATCCGCTTCATCCTCTCCGCTGATCGTCAGCAAAGACAAAGATGGTTTTCCAGTGATAAAGGCAAGCGCTTCATCAAATTCTTCCTGGTGAATCGAAAAGATATCGGCCACCAAGCGGAACAGATCCAAATGCCGGTCCGCCTCCTCGCTATTCGTATAGGCAAACTCCACGAAACGAATCAACAAAAGCAACTGTTCTTCGGCCCTCAACTTTACTTTCATCTGTTCGCAGATATTCCGGACAATCTGTTCTTTGTCGAGCACAAAGAGCGAATCATCGTACATATCACGCAGCGCATTGTAAAGTTCAATATATTCTTTGTGGGAACGTACCCCAAAGTGACTGGAGAGATAGGAATGAACGGCACGACTTGCCTGCTCCCTTTCAATTCGTACGGAGGAAGCGAAAATAGCAAATAGATTTAATAAGCCGTTTAGTATGGTCTCATTCATTTATTTTGTCAATGTTGTAAGATGAATTACTTGCAAAGATAGTAAAGATTCAAAGGGGTAGAGTCAACTAACAAGTGCAATTATAGTCATAAAAATGAAATTCATCCAAAAACCATCATTATTAAAAGAAAAATCAATAAAGATTTGCAAACATTTTTACACTATCGGGGATTATAATAAATACTTAAATACTATCAGGGGGATTATAGGAAGATGCAATAGATACTTTGGGAGATGATTATATTTTAATCCCTCAGGATTTCGGTATGATCCGTGAAGTCTTTTCCGGCAGAAGTTTAATCGAAAAAGGCAGAAACAGAAAAAGGAGCCAGTCTTACGACTAACTCCTTTTCTCTTTTGAGCTCTTTAACTCTACTTTCTAAAAACGGCGGCTATCTACTCTCCCACTTTTACGCAGTACCATCGACGTGGTTGGGCTTAACTTCTCTGTTCGGAATGGGAAGAGG